>Ga0164242_10009883_pt1 | contig 10253 bp, 9 predicted proteins | sample OricomgcompostMG_FD_108783 | JGI IMG/M metagenome (GOLD analysis project Ga0164242, IMG submission 108783) | Miracle-Growth compost microbial communities from Emeryville, California, USA - Original compost - Miracle growth compost (MG) ... | reverse complement strand
TAACCGTATAACATTATCTACAAGATTTAACGCTTACAGAAGAAGCCTGAGACTTGAAAAATCCTCTGTGACTAAGTGATAAAAAAGAGCCCTTATTAATTTAATCTATTATAATGTAATTTAAGAAGGTGGCTTACTCTTATGGCTACACATAATGCCTTTCCTGCATTTGACTTATGGCCTCCGAGGATGTTTTTTGGTCAAGAAATTAAACATAATTGGGTCTCACAGGTAAGGAAGAAAAAAAATGGCATAGTGTTGAAAAATTTCATAAAAGCGTCCGCATTATTTTCATGCCTGCTTTATAGTTGGGACACATTTGGTCAAGAGATTTATGTGGATTACCGTATACAAAAATTAGATACCTCCCAAACCTTGACAAAATATGGTTATAGTACCATAGATTGGAAATTAGTAATTGCTTTTGGTAAATATTATTATACAAATACAATCAGAACAATTGGATTCGTTGTTAAAAAAGGTAGTGGACTATCAATGGACAATACATAAGGAGTAAGAGTTGATTCATTGTTCAAACTTATTCGGCTATTTATCGAATTACTTTAACTGGCTACACAATCTTATTTTAACATTGCGCCGAAAATCTATTTTGGTGTCAAATTTGCGGTAATCTAAGACATACAAGCAGCTCGCATCGTATTTCGAAGCTCAGTGAATATACATATTTGATGAATTGTTCAGGATTTCGGCAGATTCATCTTCACTATAAAATGGCCCAATATGTCTATAGTCTTCAAAAAAATGTTGATCGCGGTAGATGGCAGCCCCTGTTCCGAAAACGCCGCCCAAAAAGGTATTGAACTGGCAGTTGCCTTGCAAATACCGGTAGCATTATTTTCTGTAATTGATCGCAGCCAGGAAATCATCCCCACAGATCTGGAAGTAAAGCCTATTCAAACGGGTACTTTTTTGCAGGAACAGGCTCGTAAAAACATACGCCATATCATGGAAAAATATATCCCTAAATCCATGGAAGGCCATGTACATGAGATACTTACGGAAGGATTGCCCAGAGAAGAGATTCTGCGTAAATTAAAAGACTGGGAGGCTGAAGTCCTGGTAGTGGGCACACATGGCAGAAAAGGCCTGGCACATCTGTTATTAGGCAGTACGGCAGAATATCTGGTGCGTCATGCGAAAATACCTGTATTGGTCATACCCTATGAAGGAAAAGACTTGTAGAAACTGATCTTAAGGTGTCATAGCACCTCAAAATATACCGCCCCATTACACAAATACACAGGCAATCATAAACAAAAGGCTAACTTAGAATTTCATCAATGGCAGCGGCCAGTTTTTTATCCTTCTCGGTAATGACATCACCCGCATCATGGGTACTGAGCCTGATCTCCACAGTATTCCAGACATTATTCCAGTCTGGATGATGATCCATTTTTTCAGCCACTAAGGCAACCCGGGTCATAAAGGCAAACGCCTCAGAGAAATTTTTAAAAGTAAACTTTCTAAATAATTGATTGTCTTTTTGTTCCCACATCATGATCTCATTTTTTACGAGTGATAAATGTATTAACCTGTTACTACCTGGCGCAAGATACATGCCATTTCTTGCTAAAACCCGGCTCGCGCTAACAGTAAACGGGCCAGCATTGACTGCTGACCCGTTACGTTGTTATCTAATCCCCGTTCTTTATATATAGATTTTGCTTCATTTTAAAAGGGTTTTAAGTTTCCTTTTAAAGTTTGCTTCAGTAATCAGCAGTCTCTTAAAAACCACCTCTTCCGCCGCCACCGCCGCCGAAGCCTCCGCCACCACGGCCACCACCATATCCACCGCCTGGACGACCTCCAAAATCACCTCTGGGACGCTGGCCATCAGGAGGACCCTGACGCATTTTTTTGCCACCAAATTTGCGCAGATTGTAGGTAAAAGTCAACATAAAATAGCGTTTTAGCACATTGCTTTGCGACCAACCAATAATATTATCTGTTCTGGTGAAATCAATCCCCTTATTCTGGTTTAAGATATCATTGACAGACAGTTTTAACTCTCCTGCCTGATCTTTAAACAGATGCTTGGTGATTCCTGCATTCCAGATAGGAATAGCCGTATTTTGACCTGCAGGAAGTCCCGCATAGAAGGTATAGTTAAAATCTGACCCGATTTCCCAGCCGGATTTGGAGTACCAGGTACCATCAAAGCTCAGAGACTGAGAATAATAATTCCCGTCCTGGTTGCTGCTAACAGTATAGGTAGCAAAATTATAGGTAGGATCCGTTGCAAAATTGATATCAAAAGTTTCGGACAGATTCGTGGTCCAGCTGATTCGTTGACTTAATTTGGTGGTATAGGTATAACTATGCACATCATTAATCAAACTGGCCTTCCTCTGGTTGGAAATACGCGTAGACAGATCCAGATTAGATTTGGGTTTATTGAGCGGAAAACCCCAGTTCAAATAGCCGCTCACATTATAAAAGCCATTCATATTGATGGGCACCGTAGAATCTCCCCCATTGGATAGCCGGTAGATAGCGTTTACAATATTGTTTTGGGTAACATCCGCGCTGATGGTAGCAAAAAATGTCTTGTTATTTTCCCGGTCAAAATTAGTATACCGCAACATAAAGTTATGTCCAAACTCTTGTTTCAAATCAGGATTACCGCTGGTTATATGTAATTGATTGGAATTGTCCACTACCGGTTGCAGCTGCGTTACACTAGGCTGGCTTGTCCGTCCGCGGTAATTAAAACGTAAACGCCTGGTTTTTGAGAACTTATAGGAAAGTGAGGCGGTTGGGTACATATTGACGTAATCCTGGCTTAAATGAATATCCTTGGACAGGTTATCGCTTTTCATGTGTCCGAGCTGCACACCGGTTCCGGCACTAAAATTCAGATTGCCGTCATTATACATATAACTTAAGGTTGCCCTGTTGGACTGATAAGTATTCTCATACTGGTTAGTCAGATTATCATTAGCCTCTGAATAACTGCCTGTTGTACTATCGTAATTATATGTTTTTCTATCCGAATTGGTTTTACTATATGAATTATTGATTTCTAATTGCAACATCTGGTGTGTGGCAATCGGCTCAGTATAGGACAGGGTTGTACTGATTGATTTATTGTCATTAACAGAATTGTAATGCTGATTGGTCAAACTATCCAAATCATTTTGGTAGGTGTAGATATCGGCATAATTGGTACCTTCATTTTCGTTTCTGCTAGAGGATAGTTGCAAATCCAAAGAAATCGAGCGCCCGGCCTTTTTAAAGGCATGGCTATATGTTGTTCCCAGCGAGGCGTTATAGCTGTTGGAATTACTGGTATTTTTAGAATTCGAGGTACTAATGTCCGTCGTATCACCGTCAATCACCTGGGCTATATCATTTAGCGCCGTCGTATTACTGGACCCCCTGGTTATATTCAGATTAGGGCGCACTCTTAACCGGTTACTGGAATCAAAATTGGTTTCAATATTTAAATCAAACCGGTGATTTTGATTATTGGTAATGCCCAGACTATTTTTGCTGGTTAATTGTGAAGTATCCTCACTAAATAAGTTTTCATTGAAAGATTTGCTGTCTTTTACCTGATGGATATTATTATAAAAATAGCTGCCGGAGAAATCCGTTTTCTTCGTAATCTGGTTTCTATAGTTGATACCGGCAGAAATCGTTTTATTTAACCCATTATTGTCGCCGCCATCTCCTCTGGTAAACATCTGTTGATTGACATTATTGAAATTACCCAGAAAGCCGATTCTTTTATCGCCTTCCATGTGGAACAGGCGGGCATTAATATTATATAATCCATTTTTAAACTCAGCATCATCGTTACCAATCCCAGCAGAAGACCTGCCAAAGCTGCCTTTTCGCTTATCCCTTTTGGTCACGATATTAATGGTTTTGATGGTGTTACCATCATCAAAGCCGGTAAATTCTGACTGATCACTCTTGCCATCAAATACCTGAATTTTATCAACCACATCCTTTGGCAGATTTTGAGTCGCTAACTTTGGATCATTGCCAAAAAATCGTTTCCCATCCACAAATACTCTGGAAACCGTTTCTCCCTGACTTTGAATAGATCCATCTTTGGAAACTTCTAATCCAGGTAGTTTTTTAAGCAGGTCCTCTACCGTTGCATTGGGCTTGGTCCCGAAAGCATCCGCATTAAATTCAGTGGTATCGCCATTCAGTACCACTGGAACAATGGCTGTTACCACAACGGTTCCTAATTCGTTGAGGGTCTGTTGTAAAGTAATTTCCCCTACGTTCAGTTCCGGATCCTGTTTAGTGATGGAGACATACCGGTTTACCACATCATATCCCTGAAAGGATATGCGCATGATATAGGTGGTAAGATCCAGATTCTTAAAACTAAAACGGCCGGTACTGTCTGACAATGTTCTGGTTACACTCGCGGTGTCCGCCGCCTTTAATAAGGAGATAGTGGCCCTGTTGACGTTATTGGAGATGGTGTCTACAATTTGGCCATAAATCTTACCATTCTTAGCATCAGACTGTGCATGGGCCTGGCTGGTAAGCAGAAAACCAATCATGATACTGACGACAATTCTGAGACGCATAATAAATTTGAGATATATTTTAAATAGTTTTCGACTTAAGCAGTTCACTTAAGTTTAAGCAAAGTTCTATCTATAAAGGCTAAAACAAGGCTCTTTCGGTAGAAACAATAAAAGATTAGGTCAAATAAGAACGGGCGCGCTCATTTACAGAAGCCGACAGACATACAAGAATCAAAATTCCGCGCGAAGCGCCATACAATCAAGGAGATGGAAGCCAAGAACCTAACACACGTTATTGGCGTTTAATGGAATTATAGAATCAAAGATTCTCTGGGGAGGAAGCGGGAAAAATCCCTAAAAGGGATTTTTCCACATCATACTCTCTACCGGTTTATTGGGTTGGCCACTATATTTGGCATTTTTTTTCTGATTATACTTTACAGCGATTTCCCCCTCTACAGGAAAATAAATCAACTGTCCGATCGGCATGAACTTATATACTCTAACAGGTTGCTTACAGGAGATTTCCAGGGTCCAGTTTCCACAAAAACCGACATCCCCTTTTCCCGCTGTAGCATGAATATCAATACCTAAACGCCCTGTAGAGGATTTCCCCTCTAAAAACGGGACATGAACATGGGTTTCGGTATATTCCTGGGTTACCCCCAGATAAAACTGATCGGGCTGCAATACGTAGCCTTCTTCGGGAATTTCAAAAAACTCAATTTCATTATGCTTTTTCGCGTCCAGCATCCGGTCTTTATATACTGCCAGTGTACTGCCTAAATGTACATCATAACTATTGCTCCCGAGCTGCTCGCGAACAAAAGGAGTTATTTTGATGGTTCCTTTATCCATTTCCTCTAAAATCCGCTTATCCGATAATATCATGAATGCCTTGCTGTTTAAGATTATATTTGCAAATATATAGTTTATCCCACATTTAAAAGAAACTCAGAAATCTATATGCCTTTGTTTTATCAAGATAGTCCAATGGAAGATATCCAGCTCGCGATCTGGCAGATCCAGGAAGAGGATGCTTTTTTTCTAAGTAAGGTTCCCCTTAATAAACAAATCCAGCATCCCCACAAGCGCAAACAGCACTTGGCGGGAAGATATTTGCTCAGCATTCTGGCACCTGATTTTCCACTTTCTGAAATCGCTATAGCCGACAGCAGAAAACCCTACCTTAAGGATGACCAGTATCATTTTTCCATCTCCCACTGCGGGGATTATGCAGCCGCCATTATCAGCAAGACGCAAAGAGTAGGTATTGATATTGAAATCTTTGATAAAAAAGTGATGCGCATTCAGCATAAGTTTTTAAATCAGAAGGAGCTAGCATTTACCCAACAAAACCAACAGGATCAACTGCCATTATTTACAACACTTTGGTGTGCCAAGGAAGCTATCTATAAATGGTTCAGTTTTGGAAAGGTTAATTTTAAAGAAAATATCCAACTTGACACATTTTCTTTGAAAAACCAAGGCTGTTTTAAAGCAATGTTTTTAAACCAGCAAACACAGGCAAATCTGACAGTAAGATACAAGCTCTTCCAGAACTTAAGTATGACGTGGGTTTCAGAGGAAAAAAAATATCCCGCACTGGGCGGGATATAGATAAAAATGTGTTAGTAAGCACGGAAAAATAATTTCCGTACACAATATTAAAACTAGTTTTGACCAATGCAAAATAATTTCCCTGTTTTTTTATGCACAATTGTATTTTTAATTGTGCATTACTTTCTATTTTATAGTCTTTTCAAAGACTTTTTCAACCAATTTAGCTGCCATTTAAAGTCGTTTTTTGCTGCAATTCCGTCCTTTTTATCCTCCAATTAATTACCATTGGGTCTTATTTTAAATAATGGCCCTGACGGCGCTCCGCTGGCCCGATAAACGAAAGGACAATCGCCAGACTTCCCTGCCCAAGAAATTACAAACTTATTAGGCGATAAATTGCCTATCTATCGTAATTTTGGACCCAAATCATTAATAGCACTTAATCTAATATACAACCATGGAATTTCCGCAACCTGTAACAGCAAAATGGATCGCCGAACTAATAGAAGCAGACATCATTGGAGATGAGTCCATTGAAGCTACCGGCATCAATGAATTACATAAAGTTAAATCCGGAGATATCGTTTTTGTCGACCATCCAAAATATTATGACAGTTGCCTAAAAAGTGCCGCCACTTTTGTCATCATTAATGACAAAACGGTTACAAAACCAGCGGACAAAGTCCTGCTTTATTCTGATAAGCCTTTTGATGCTTACCTGAAAATCGTGCGCCATTTCAGACCCTTTACCGCAGCCAGTTCCATGATTGACCCCAGCGCTGTTATCGGCAAAAATACCATTATCAGTCCCGGTGTATTTATTGGCAAAGACGTGGTTATAGGTGAAGACTGTATTATTTACCCAAACACGACCATCAGTGATTATACAAAAATTGGCAACCATGTGATTATCCAATCGGGCACCGTCATTGGCAGTGATGCGTTTTACTATAATACCCGTAAGACGGAAAATGTATGGTACCGCAAAATGCAGAGCTGTGGTGGCGTCATTATTGAGGATGATGTAGAGATTGGTGCTAATTGCACGATAGACCGGGGTGTAACCGATACCACCAGAATCGGGCAGGGCACTAAGATGGATAACCTGGTACATATCGGGCATGATACAGAAGTAGGTAAGAACTGTTTATTTGCCGCCCAGGTTGGTATTGCCGGTGCCACTATCATTGAAGATGGCGTTACTTTATGGGGTCAGGTGGGAGTCAGCAAAACGCTTACCATCGGCCAGAACGCGACGGTCCTTGCGCAGAGCGGCGTTCCCTCCTCTTTAAAAGGTGGTAAGACTTATTTTGGGTATCCTGCAGAAGAAGCCGGTTATAAGAGAAGAGAGCTGGTATGGGTGAAACGCATCCCAGAGTTATGGAAAAAGGTATTTCAGGAAGACCAAAATAAATAAAAGTAAAACCGGCACTAAACGGCTATCGGTGTTTTAACTGAATTTGGCCTGATTTTAGTCCAAAGAGGATAATATTAAATACATTTAGGTCAATAGATGACCATGATAAATGCTTACAGGACAGTATATACGCCCTGCTAAAAAAGGGCGGCTATTTTATAAGTATTGCAATGAACAAATAAAAAATATTGATTTTGAGCCAACAAGCACCCGCAATCAAGCGCCCGGGTTTGATTCAATTTATTCCTTTTATTATCTGGTTATTATTAATTTTCATCCTGTTAACGCTGCCTGGAAGCGATTTTGATAAGGTGGACATGCATATACCCTTTGAGGACAAAATTGTCCATATGGGTTTATTTGGAGGTTTAGTCTTCTTTTTCGGGCTCGCCTATTATAAAATCCCTTTTGCCTTTACCAAGACCAAATTAGTCTTTATGGTTCTGTGTGCAATCGCCTATGGCGTCATTATGGAATTTGTCCAAAAATATTGTACCCATCATTCCCGTTCCTTTTCCTATGATGATATGCTGGCCGATGCCCTGGGAGCGATTACCGGTTATTTTCTGATCCGCTATATCATTATTAAATTCAACACCAGACTCTTAAAATAAGGCCTTTTCCGGCTCAAATCACAGCAGGATGGCTATGATGTACGGGCTAACCTTCAGATTTTCAGGTACCTGATTTGCCCCCATTAGAAGGCAATAGGTATTTTTTAACGTCTGAAGCCTGATTTTTTTGTAAATTCACACTGAAAATTCGCAGTTAAGTCGGTAACAACAGGCAGGACAGACAAAAAGAAAGCTGCTCAGGACGGCTACATCTGAATTTATTTTAACTTTGCGGCAATTTAAGCGCATTAAAAAAGATTAACATTGAAATCGTCTACTATAAAGGGCAAACATATTGCAGGTCTTATTATTTTGTTACTGCTTATCGACCAAGCCTTTAAAATATATATAAAGACAAATTATTACCTGGGCGAGGAACATAAAATCCTCGGTGATTGGTTCAGGCTGCATTTTGTAGAAAATGAAGGCATGGCCTGGGGGCTGCAATTTGGAGGCTCCTTTGGGAAGATTGCCTTAACACTGTTTAGATTAGTGGCCGTTATCTGGGGCACCTTTTATATCCGCAATCTGATTCGCAAAAAAGCCCATAAAGGCTTTATTATCTGTGTAAGCCTGATTTATGCCGGTGCGGCAGGTAATCTGATAGACAGCATGTTCTACGGCTTGATATTCAATGCCAGTCATCTGGGCAGCCATCACGTGGCCCATCTATTCCCCCCGCATGGCGGTTATGCTTCCTTTCTGCATGGACGGGTGGTGGATATGCTGTATTTCCCCATGATTGACACCGTACTACCCAATTGGGTGCCTTTCTGGGGCGGCAAAGAGTTTACCTTTTTTGATCCCGTCTTTAATCTGGCCGATTTCTATATTTCCTTTAGCTTTTTCATGCTGCTGCTCTTTCAACGTAGGTTCTTTCCGGACAATGCCAAAAAAGACAAAGCCGTTGCGGCACAAAATGCAGAGGCAGCTCCCCTACAAGAACAACTTCACCCGTCTCTGAATATGGAACAGGATGACAGTGCGGCCACAGACGAGTCCAGCACTATAAAAATCACCCCCTTACGTTAAATAACCTGTTTTTAAATTAACCTATCTATTTAAAAACAGAAGCCTTAAAACCAATAAAAAAGCGTGTGATCTATTGATTACACGCTTTTTTATTCAAATGCCCGAGGGCTGATTTTGTAGCTGCTGCCTATAGCTCAATGTCTCCGCACATATCCACAGGGACCACCCACTGATCAAATTCTTCAGGCGTTAAATATCCCAAAGCAACGGCTGTCTCTTTCAGTGTAGAGCCGTTTTTATGAGCCGTCTGAGCTATTTCAGCTGCCTTATAATAGCCGATTTTGGTATTTAGCGCCGTAACCAGCATCAGGGAATTATCTACATGCTTTTTAATATTGGCTTCAATGGGTTCAATACCCACCGCACATTTATCATTAAAACTCTTACAGCCATCCCCTATCAGCCGGGCACTATGCAGAAAATTATAGATCATCATCGGCTTAAACACATTCAGTTCAAAATGACCGGTGGCTCCGCCTACGTTAATGGCCACATCATTGCCCAAAACCTGGGCCGCAATCATTGTAATCGCCTCACACTGAGTAGGATTCACTTTGCCAGGCATAATGGAAGAACCGGGCTCATTATCAGGTATATGAATCTCTCCAATGCCACTTCTCGGGCCACTGGATAACATACGGATATCATTGCCAATCTTCATTAAACTGACGGCTACGGTTTTTAAAGCGCCATGTGCCTCCACAATCGCATCATGAGCAGCCAGCGCCTCAAATTTATTATTGGCCGTAACAAAGGGAAGCCCTGTCAGCTGTGCAATTTTTTCTGCGACTAGTTTCGCATAGCCTTTAGGCGTATTAATACCTGTTCCTACTGCCGTTCCACCCAGTGCCAGTTCTGAAAGATGGGCCAGGGTATGTTGGATGGCTTTCAGGCCATGTGTCAACTGGGCCGCATATCCGCTGAATTCCTGCCCCAGGGTCAGCGGTGTAGCATCCATAAAATGAGTTCTTCCTATTTTAACCACTCTTTTAAACTCTTCCGCCTTTTTCTTCAAGGTATCCCTTAACTCCGTAATATGAGGGATGGTATTCTCCACCAGGATTTTATAGGCTGCGATATGCATAGCTGTCGGGAAAGTATCATTAGAGGATT
>Ga0164242_10009882_pt1 | contig 10254 bp, 8 predicted proteins | sample OricomgcompostMG_FD_108783 | JGI IMG/M metagenome (GOLD analysis project Ga0164242, IMG submission 108783) | Miracle-Growth compost microbial communities from Emeryville, California, USA - Original compost - Miracle growth compost (MG) ... | reverse complement strand
TCCCGACGAAGAGAAGATGACCGCAGGCTCCCTAAGCTCCGCCGCCCGGAGGAGTAGCCGCGCGATCTTCTCGCCGACGACCGAACCCATACTGCCGCCCATGAACTGAAAGTCGAAGACGCCCAGCTGAATGGGACGACCGTGCAGCAGGCCACGACCAGCGTGGAAGGCATCATACTGCCCGGTGCGCCGGTAGGTGTCGCGCAGGCGGTCTTTGTAGGCCTTGCCGTCCGAAAACTCCAAGGGATCCGGCGAGCAGAGGTTCTTGTCGTACTCCTCAAAGCTGTTCGGATCGAGGAGATGATGGATCCTGTCCTTAGCGGGTAAATAGAAGTGATGATTGCACTTCGGACAGACGTTCTGGTTGGAAGCGAAATCTCGCTTGAGAATGATCTCCGAGCACTTCGTGCAACGCTCCCAGAGACCGTCTGGAGTATCCGTGCGCTGCCCTTTGGCAAGCGGCGCCTTTTCCCGGTTGAGCCAAGCCACGCGCGATGTCCTTTGCAAAAAGCGGCCGCTGGCCGCCCGATCATCTCTGCCAAATCCTTGCCCAAATGCCACGGACGCTAGCATTCCCGCCGCCCGCGGTCAATCAGCTGCCAGTAGTACCAACACTATGTCATCAGAGCCAAAGATGTCGGTTTTGGTTGTTTGGAAAACCGCGTTTTCCCAAAAATAACAATAATTTTCCGGTTGCACGAGGTGCAGGGATCTGATTAGATCTGGATTAATCCCAAGGATCATTCACTGAACACCAGGTTCACCTCGCTTGAGAGACGAGGCCGACTTGGTCGGGCTTCCGCGTGGCGAACGGGCTACGACCGGACGCGTCTAGGCTGAAGAAGGCCCAGAGCTCCGGACTGCATCTGAAAGGGACAGGGGACGTTCTCTAAATCCAGGGAAGGGGAAGAGCATGAACTGCAAGAAGTGTCCGCACCACGTGCGGCACGGCCAGGCGGCCGCCGACGGCAAGACCATCGAGTTCAAGAACCGTTGTGGCCTCAGAATGCGGGAGCAGAAGCAGGAAGACTGCGTCAACTACCCCTTCCCCAGCGGCTTCGAGTATACGGCTTGCTCCGTTTATCTCGACACGTTCAAATCGGTCGGCCAACGCAACGACGTGGTCCCGACCTCCGACTTTCAGTACTCGGACAAACTGAGCGGCACCGCCATTACGGACATGGAGCTGCTCTAAGTTCCGTTTAAGTCCCTCAACCTGTGAGAGTTCCAAAGACCCGTCCCGGTCTATAGAGAGACGCCCCGCGGCCTATGTTCCGTCGGGGCGTTTTTTCGTACTTTTTAAGGCGCGCAAGCTTACGGCTGAGCGGCGGTAGCTGGTTGAGCCGGCACTTTGCTGTCCTGCAGGGTAAAGCCGTTGAGCAGGTTGGTGATCGAGCCTCCTTGGGTCACCTGCTGGAGAATCTGCTGCAATTGGCCGTTGCCAAGCTTGGAAAGCAGGCCGCCGAGGTTGCCGCCGCCGACGTTGCCGCTACCTTGCCCCCCGAGGACACTCAGAATCTGGTTGATGAGCGAGCCGTTGCCGCCGGTGCCCCCGGTATTGGCAAGCCCCGTGCCCGTCGTAACATTGACGGTGAACGGCTGGCTCACCGTATCGTAGCTTTTCACGCCGACGTTGCCGAGATCCTGCTGCGTAAACGTGCAGACGGATGCATTGCCCTCTTGGCTCGTGCAAAGATTGATATCACGGATAATGAAAGTGATCTGGTAACTACCGACGACCGGCGACGCCCAGGTCAAGATGACCTCGCTGCCCTGCTGACTGAGGGTCGGACCGACCGGCGTCTGCAGTAAACCGATGGAAAGATTCTTGGTCGGATCGGCGGTAACCCGGAAGCGGATTTGCGCCTGGCTGTTGCTCGTGATGTTGAGCGCCGTGGGGTCCTCGGGTGCGATCTGGACGCCGGTCAAAGAGCTTGTCACAGCCGTATTGGTCGTCGGATTGGTATAGACCGGTTGGGTGCTACTGTCGATGGCCCCTTGCGAGCTGGGCTTCGGCTGAGACGTGTCCTGCTTGCAACTCGTCAGGCCAGAGCCGACGAGGGCGACGACCGCCATCAGAGCAAAGCTTGATGTAAATTCCCGCATGGCCTTCAGCTGCATCATCATGTGGTCACCCTCCCCAGGGAATGTCCGCTGGAACAACGCTGCACTCGCTATGTGACCCTTATCGGCAGAATTGGTTGAAAACTTTAATTGCAATGTAATTATTTGTGTCTACAGCATGTTGCGCAGCTTTAAAGCGGATTTAACCGGCCGTGCAGGTGTGAAATCTCCGCGCGACTTTGTCCCCCTTAATGATGAAAGCGCTGCCGGCAACGGCAGCGCAGTGAGGCCCAAAGGTAGACCGCGGTTACTGAAAGACGATGCTGATGTTCTGCGATTCGCCCAAGAGCGACGAGTGCACCTGCACGGTGTCTTGAACCTTGGAATAAGAACCCGGAACCCACAAGCTTATGTCCGCCGTCTGTCCGGAGAAGTCGAAGGTCGGAACGCCTGGCTTGTAGGAGTTCGTCTTAATGCTCTCCGAGAGTGGCTGATGATAGCCATCGGTGCCGACGAGTGTCCCTGAGATGTCGCTTGGCAAGTACTGCGTCGTATTCGACGGTAGGCTGACGCGCATAAAAATCCGGTAATCTTGGAAGGGCGCCGGATTCGGCGGTTCAGCCCAGACCGTGAAGCTGCCCTGTGTCACCGCTCCTTGCGGCACAGTCGCGACTTGAGTCGACGTCACCGCCGCTTGGCTTGAGGGCGTGCTCGCGTCGGTGCCGGTCTGTCCCGGCGACGATGTCCCGAGTTGCGTATCAGATACTGGCGTCGCATCGGCGCTTGCTGGTGACGTTTGCGTTTGGCTGGGTGGGGTGTCTTTTTTCGTGTTTGCCGCGCCGGTAAAGCTGGCGTCGCCACAACCAGCCAGAAGACTCAGCCCGCTCAAGACGACAAAAATCTGCGATGCCATGAAGCGTCGATGCGCCGCCATGGGATATCCTTTCATTTGTTCTCTAAAGTCGGGTCTCGATGTTCCCATAGGCTTTATCGGCTCCGTTTGCGAAAACCTTAAGTCTTGGTTGGAACCAGCTGAAGTTGCGGAAAATTTCCCAGAAATAACCTAAAATCTCGAGCCGAAAAATATCAAACGGACCTGAAGAATCGGGAGGCTAAGCCCCAGCCTTACCGACTCTTGAGAACCCCCAGCAGCTCGGCGCCGTACTCGCGAATTCGCTGCGCACCGAGTCCGCAGGATTTCAGTCCGGCGTCGTCTCCGGGCCTCTGCTCCGCGAGCGCCAGCATCTGGCGGTTCGTATAAACCAGATAAGCGGGCCGGCGCACGTCCCGAGCCAGACGAGCCCGCAGCACGCTTAAGCTCCGGTAGAGGCAGCGCGCCTCGTCACCTAAAGCGGTGAGACGCTCGGCCTCCGCAAACTTCCAAGCCAGAGGATCGCGCCGGCTGCGGGTCAATTGCGGCTCATCTTCTAACGGACCGGCAACCGCGCTCGGTACCGACGCCGGCGTCTGCAACGCGGAGGTCGCCGCCTCGGCAGGCGCCAGGTCGGATCTTAGCGAACTAGGAATCGTTGGATTGGCAGTTGTTGGCAGGTCTTGCATCACACCCTCCTGGCCGCACTATGGCGGCTCGTCAGCGGACCTTATGCAGAGGTTGGCAGTAAGAGAAGCGACACGAGAGGACTGGGCCGGACTTCGCTTTCGCCCCAAGAACGGTCTGGCTTCATTTACCGACGTCGAGCTGCATGAGCTGATTGGCCGCATCGGCCAGATCCTTGGCGCTCTTCGCCGTGTCGCTCACGTAGAAGCCGCGCGAGAAACGGTCCATCACGACCGCGAGCGGTTGGGTGCCTTGGGCTGGATCGTCGCTCGGTGAGAAGAAATGCCAAAGGTCTCCCGTATCGTCACGCACCCAGGTTGCGCCAGGAGCAACCTCTGCCTTGAGCTTGTCCAGGCTCCCGTCACTCAGCGTCGCGGGAAGATCCGTTAAGACCACGACCGGGAGCACGTCTTTCGTCAAGCCGGCGTCCGCCGTCACGCCGGCATTCACCTGGTCGATCCATTTGAGGCAGGAGTAGCAGGTTACGCTCGCAAACTGGAAGACGGTCACTTTTTTGCCCGTACCGCGCATGAGATCACACATCGACTTCACTGCCGTTCCGGCCTTCACCTCAAGCGTATCCGACGGAACACGGCGTAGCACGGGCGGATCATCGGCAAGCGCCGCCGCCCCGCCACAGTCCATCGCCTTCGTCAAATCGCCCGATGAGCCGTCGACGACGGTCTGGCTGGTCTTGGCCGTGCCACACCCGGTCTGGGCAAACGCCAGTCCGACCAGCAGCAGCATTCTTTGATGTAGGAGTGCCATCTTCGTCATCTCCCCATGGCTGGCTCTCTCGGCCATTCAAAATCTCTTAGTTGCCTTTTTCCGCGTAGCCACCGGCCGCCCAAGCAACGAATAGGGCTTTATCGGCATCGGTAAGCATGCCGCCTACCGGCATCACGCCGTTTTGGATGTCTTGAAGACTCGCCGCCCCTGAGGCTTTCGCCGCTGCGTAATTGCTGAGATCCGGCGCCGTCGCGCCAGCGATATGGCAGCCGGCCAAGGCGCAGCTTTTCGTCAGCAACGGCTGCACGTCGTCTTGATAATTCACCAGGTGCTGACCACCACTGGCCTCGCTGCTATCAGGAGCCGGCGAGGTTTTATCGGCGATGTCCGGGACCGGGCAGCGATCAAGGGGCGTACTGGCAGCCGCCCCCGCACCACTTGCCCCGGTGCTCGCTGCACCAGCTGGAGGTACCGTACCTTCCTGGAGGCCGCCATCGACCCAAGCTTTGAAGAGCGCCTGGTCAGCGTCTGCAAGAGCGCCAGAGGTCGGCATCACCCCCCCCTGGATCTGTGCGAGGCTGTCTGACGCCGCCGCTTTTGCCGCCGCATAATTGCTGAGATCTGGCGCCGTCGCGCCGGCAACATGGCAACCAGACAACGCGCAGCTCTTCGTCAGCAGGCCTTTGATCTGGTCGTTGTATGCTGGCACCGCGGGCGTCTCGGGACTGGGAGGTGCAGGCGTCACAGGGCTGGGAGCCGCAGGCGCCTCGAGATAGCCGCCATCCACCCAGGCCTTAAAGAGAGCCTTATCGGTAGCGGCGAGCGTGCCCCCGACGGGCATCGCAGAACTCTGGATGTCTTGGAGGCTGGCCGCCCCGGCGGCTTTTGCGGTCGCATAAGTGCTCAGATCCGGCGCCGTCGCGCCGGCAGCGTGGCAACCGGCCAGCGCACAGCTCTTCGCGAGTAAAGGAGCAATCTGGACTTTATAAGTGACGGGGTCCGCAAGGCCCAAGGCTGATCCACCCGCCAGTTGCGCGACCGGATTGCAAAGAAAGCTCGAGTCTTTGAACTTTTTCACGGCGAGTGCGTCAGCCGCGCCGCCGTGCCCACTGCGCCTATCCTGATCGCTTGGCTGTAAGAGGCTTGAGCCACAACCTGCAGCGGCCAGGAGTAACAAACCCAATGCCAAATGGCGCAATGTTCTTCCCTCTAATCCCGTCATCGTGAACCTCTAAGCTGCTTCCTCTCGCTTCGGACTGCCCGCTCCGGAGCCGCCCGGCAAATGCGCACTGGGGGCCTCGGTGGTTTTTGCTCATCACTTTAGTCTGGGATTCTATTGTAGGAATTTCGGCACCTTGACACCGAGCGGGAGCGGGAACGGCAAGAATGCACCCGAACTCGGAACGATTTCGCGGCAAGCCGCGGTTTCGCGGCAAGGCGCAGCTTCAGCCGCAGGAGCTCTAATTAAAAAGGCCCCCCTCTTGCGGAGGGGGGCCTGAGAATCTCAAAAGAGCCGTGGCACTTACGAGCGCGCCGTCGCCGTCACCTCGCGTTTTTGTGCCGTCGCCGCCACCCGCTTGCTGCGGCTAGCCCAGTACTTGTCGGTCCAGACAATGGCGAAACTCGCAACGAAGGTCGAGGTCAAAGTCGCGCAGATGATGCCGAAGACGATCGCCAACGCGAAGTTGAAGATCTGGCCGCGAGCGAAGATCAGGATACCGAGCAGCGACACCAACGTCACACCAGAGGTGTTCAGCGAACGCGTCAGCGTTTCGTTGAGCGAGAGATTGATCGTCTCGAGCATCGGTCGCCGGGCATTGGTCTGCATATTCTCCCGTATTCGGTCGAAGATGACGATCGCGTCGTTTACCGAGTAACCGATGATAGTCAGAATCGCCGCCACCGACGTCAAGTCGAAGGAGCGCCAGAAGAACTGATAGAAACCGAGCACGAAAAAGGTGTCGAGGAACATCTTGAGCAGTACGCCCGGGCCAAACCGCATATTGAAGCGGAAGGCGACGTACAAGAGAATGCCGAAGATCGAGTAGAGCATGCTCATCACACCCTGCGTCCGCAGCTCCTTACCGACCTGCGGACCGACATAGTCGATCGACTGGACATCGGGATGCTTAGGCGCCAGGTTGTCCATAATAGACGTCTTGAGCTGCTGGCTGACCGCCGCCTCTTCCTGCGCCGTCGGCCGCTCCCCCGACTTGGTCGTGATGTCCTCGGCACCGAAGCGCATGAGGTACTGCTTCTCGCCGCCACCGATGGCCTGCAATGTCACCTGATGGATGCCGACCTTCTTAGCCGCATCGGCCAGCTCCTGCGGCTTGACGTTCTGATCGAACGCCACCTGAACCTCGGTGCCACCGGCAAAATCGACGCCCCAGTTAAGACCGCGAGCGAAAGTCATACCAAGCGCCGCCACCATGACGATCACACTAAAGATCGTGAAGCCCTTCGAGTACTTATGGAAGTCGAAGTGGAAGCCTTTGCGCTTGTGAGTCGCTTGCTCGCCAAGCCAGGTGCGCACGTCCTTGTCGGTCTTAGAACGCGCAATCACCAAGTCGAAGAAAGCCCGGCTACAGTTGAGCGACGTGAACAGCGACACGAGGAGACCGATGATCAGCGTAATCGCAAATCCCCGGATTGGGCCAGACGGGTTCGTCTCAAGCAGCACGAGACCGGCGATGAGCGTCGTCACGTGACCGTCGAAGATCGTCCAAAACACCCGACCGTAACCGTTCTCGATGGCTTTCTTGGAGCTCTTCCCTTCGGCGAGCTCCTGTCGTATTCGCTCGTTAATCAGTACGTTCGCATCGACGGCTATCCCCAAAGTCAACACGAAGCCGGCAATGCCCGGAAGACTGAGCGAGAAGCCGAACATCGCCATGAGGCCTAGCAGGTAGATACCGTTCAAACCTAGCGCCGCACAAGCGATCGCGCCTGGCCGGCGGTAATGGAAAAGCATGTAGCCAAAGACGAGGGCTAGACCGACGAGCATCCCTTTGACGCCTTCGTCAGCAAGCTCAGGACCAAGGCTCGCACCGACCTGCCTCTCCTCGAGGACTTCGATCTTGGCCGGTAACGCGCCGGACTTCAAGATGAGCGCAAGTTGGTTGGCTTCGTTGTAGGTGTCCTGATAGCTGCCTTTGTTGCCCATCGTGATCCGGCCTTGACCGTTGCCGATCTTGGACTGAATCACGGGCGCCGAAACGAGCTCGTCGTCGAGCACGATCGCCAGACGGTGACCGATGTTGGCACCGGTCACGTCGCCGAAGCGCTTGCCACCCGGGCCGGTAAACTTCATCGAGACTTCAGGCGTGCCAAAGCCGGTCGAGTTATCCTGCGAGACGAAGGCATCGGCGATATCGTCGCCGCCAATCTCGGTGGCCGCATCAACGACGTAGGTCGTGTAGAGCGATTTTTTGCCGCCCGCGATGTCCTTGCGCTCCAAAAAGACCTGATGGTCGTCGGGGACGTGGCCTTTGACAAATGCCATCAACGCATCGCGGTTCTCGGATTGGAAGGCCGTCTGACCGCCGTTGTTGACCGCCTTGATCCCGTCGGGCAGCTTGCCCTTGGCGAGCTCGTCGAAGCCTTTGAACTTATCGTCGACGATCTTGAACTTGAGCTCGGCCGTACGACCCAGCAGCTCCTTGGCTTTGGAAGGATCCTTGAAGCCCGGCAGCTGGACGAGGATGGAGTTGTCGACCTGGCGGCGGTTGATGACCGGCTCGCTCACGCCCCACTTGTCAACCCGGTTGCGTACGACTTTCTCCGCCTGCTCAATGGCACTGGCTTTGACCCGCTTGACTTGGTCTTCCTCGAATTTGAAGTCGAGGGTCTGGCCACTGCGATCGACTTGGTGGAGGCCCGGATACTCCTTCATGAACTTCTTGCGGAAAGCCGAAGTATCGTTGCCGTCCTTCAGCTCAACACGCAGCGTGTTCTTACCGTTGAGAACGTAGGCCTTGGTGACGCCAACGTCGTTATCGTCGGACCAGCGCTGCACCTCGGTGCCCAAGCGCCCGAGCTTGTTGTCCAACGCATTGTCCGTATTGACGCCCAACACGAGCTCGACGCCGCCCTGAAGGTCGAGACCGAGCGACACGTGCTTGTGCGGCAGCCAGCTCGGGATTCTTTTGGCCATTTCGACATCGGAGTTCCGGACATCCTTCGGCGTCGCGAAGTAAATGACGGACGGAGCGACGATGTAGGCCGCCCAAACGGTGATAGCAGCGATGAATAGCAAGCGCCAACGCAAGGAGTTCATACTGGTAGCCCTACTCCAACAGAATGGAATGCCCAAGGTAGCCTAGAGTCATTACACTTACCCTGATATCCGCGAAGTTGCAGCAGGTTTTTTGCCTTGGGAGACGCCCGTGGCGGGCCTTCCAGCTGCCTGGAGCGACCGGTTTGCGGACGCAGCTTGGTGGGAAACAAATTGACAATAACGCCTCGGAAAGGTACTGCCTGCATCCTAAAAATAGGGAAAGTGACGAGCTGCAAGAGACCCCGAGGATGCCCCCATGAGACCGACCTTTGCTTTCACTTTGACCTCTCTGCTTGTCACCATCTTGGCGGTGGTCCCCTGCGCCCAAGGCGCGACGGCAACGGGACTGCAGATGGCGCCCGTCACCCGCAACGGCTACGAGCTGGCCGATGCCCAGTACATGTCCTTTATTGGCGACACGAGTTTCCATTATCCCGACGACGTCCTTTGGGGCTTCAACAACCCATCCGCCTCGACACCGGCAAAGACCTGCGCGGCCTCGGCCTACCAACAGCTGCTCGGCCTGTTCGACCAGAACGCGCCGCTGCTGCGCGAGGTGGTCCGTCTTGGCGCGACCCCCCGCTTTTACCTCTGGATCAACGATTACACCGCCTCTAGCGGCAACCGCGAGATACGCCACGCCGGCCTCTGGCACTGGGGCTCTGACTACACCACTAACGAATGGGAGTGGGAGGTTTCCCTGTTTAAAAGCGGCGTCTGCGAATTGCCGACCAGCGCTGAGGTCCAGACGGCCCTGCATACGGCCTATAATGTGCTACAACGCTGAATAATAGATGAGCAACCCGCCGAATATACTGTAAAAAATGGCAACCCTCAACTTCCGCCGGCTGCCGGCCGATAAGCTCTCATAACAGCATACAACGACCTACAGACAAGACAGTACGCGCAGCACGCCTGACACGTGGTGCAGCGGGGGCACACGCAACGGTTGGCGGACCTCCCCCAGCTCCTCTCGCCGCATCTGCCACTATACTACACTGAGTTTATTGCACATTGTCGAGGTCGGGTACTTGTCCTACTTCGGCTGCGCCGCCGACCTGATGTCAGACTGTGAAATGTTAAGGTTGACCGTGATATAGTTAGCTTCAACTCACCAAAAAAACCGATTGCAAAAGTTTCGCGCCACACCAACCGATTCGTCGGCGGTGTTCGTCATCGTCACGATGGCCAGGCTTTCTCAGATGAAGGAGGGTCGCATGAACAGGTTACATCTATCTTTGGTGCTTGGACTTTGTATTGCCGGGTGCAAGACGAGTCAGCCGGTCGCCGGCAGCGATGTTAAAAGCCTGACCGACAACTCATTGATTCTGGGTCTTGTGCAAGTGAACTCCGACGGGTCGCTGGTTGCTAATGGCCAGTTCGCAAAGTCAAAAAATTACGAATTCCTCGTCTGTCGTTATAAGAGCGCTGCGTATACGAGCAACGATCTGAAAAATAATGCTGTTTGCCGCACACCGTTTGTCACAGATTCAGGTAAGAATGCCGTGTTCCCGTATGACGAAGTCACGGTAGCCAATAGTACGGCGCGCTGGCTAAGAATCAAAGGTTATGTCAAAGGCGCGACTGCGGCCGCCGGAACAGTTGTCGTTGGCATCGTGGGTGG
>Ga0164242_10009880_pt1 | contig 10255 bp, 10 predicted proteins | sample OricomgcompostMG_FD_108783 | JGI IMG/M metagenome (GOLD analysis project Ga0164242, IMG submission 108783) | Miracle-Growth compost microbial communities from Emeryville, California, USA - Original compost - Miracle growth compost (MG) ... | reverse complement strand
TCGTCTCCGACGCCCACGTCCACGCCTCGCTCATCGACGCGGTCCGGCTCTCCCGAGCGCCGGTGACGGTGGCGCCCCACAACGACCTCGACGCGGTCCGCGCCGCCCTCGCCCAGGCCGCCGGCCATCGCACGCTCGTGCTCGTCGAGTCGGTCTACTCCGTCCTCGGCGACGCGGCTCCGCTGGCCGAGCTGGCCGCCCTCTGCGAGAAGTACGACGCCTGGCTGGTCGTCGACGAGGCCCACGGCCTCGGCGTCCACGGCCCCGGCCTGGTCGCGCGCGCAGGTCTGGCCGGCCACCCGCATGTCGTGGTGACCGCGACCCTGTCGAAGTCGCTGGGCAGCCAGGGCGGCGCCGTCCTCGGACCGGTCGCCCTGCGAGCACCTGATCAACCGGGCGCGCCCCTTCATCTTCGACACCGGCCTCGCTCCGGCGGCGACCGCCGCCGCGCTCGCGGCACTCGAGGTCATGCGGGACTCCCCCGGCCTACCGGCGATCGTCCACCGCCGCGTCGACGGGCTCGCGTCGCTGCTCGGCGTGGCGCCGCCCGCCGGTGCCGTCCTGTCGGTGCCGATGCCCTCGCCGCGGGCGGCGGTCGCCGCAGCCGCCGCCTGCGCCGAACGGGGCCTGCGGGTCGGCTGCTTCCGGCCGCCGTCGGTGCCCGACGGCGTCGCCCGGCTGCGCGTCACCGCCGGTGCGGGCGTCACCGACGCCGACTGGGAGCACGCCTGCCGTGTCCTCCTCGACGTCGTGAAGGAGTGCCGATGATCCGGATCGTGACCGGGACCTCGACCGGGGTGGGCAAGACCGTGGCGACGGCGGCGCTGGCCGCCCGCGCCCTCGCCGACGGACTCTCCGTGGTGGTCGTCAAGCCCGTGCAGACGGGCATCGCCGAGGGCGACTGCGACGCCGCCGAGGTCCACCGGCTCACCGGCTGCGCCGTGCAGGAGTACACCGCCCTCGACGAACCGCTCGCGCCCGACACCGCCGCCCGGCGGGCCGGGGTGACCATCCCGCCCGTCGCCGAGTACGCCGACCGGGTGCGCGTCCTCGCCCGGTTCCACGACCTCGTGCTCGTCGAGGGCGCCGGCGGCCTGCTCGTGCGCCTCGACACCGACGGCGGCACGCTGCTCGACCTCGCCGAGAAGACGGGCGCCGACGCCGTGGTCGTCTGCTCCCCCGGGCTCGGCACGCTCAACCACGCCGAGCTCACCGTGGGAGCGCTCCGCCGACGGGGCGTGCCGGTCGCAGGGCTGGTGATCGGCTCGTGGCCCAGCGACCCTGGGCTCGCCGAGCGCTGCAACCTCGAGGATCTCCCCCGCGTCACCGGCCTGCCGGTGCTCGCCCGGCTGCCCACGGGCGCCGCGTCGCTCGACCGGGCGGGCTTCAGCGCGGCGGCGCCGGGGTGGTTCGCGGATGCTCGCTCCGGCTCCGGATCCCGTCGAGGATGAGGCCGAGACCGACCCCGAAGTCCGAGCCCTCGCGCGGCCCGTCCCCGATCGCGCCGGCGCTGCCCGCCTGCAGGTGGGTCTGCTCGTCGAGGGTGTGGCCGAGCACGAAGTGAAGGAGCGTGCGGACGGCGATCGGCCTCAGCTCCTCGGGGAGCCCGCTCCCGGCCAGGGCGGCCGCCAGCTCGTCGTACGGCTGGGTCGCGCCGAGCCCGAAGGCCATCACGGTGCCGACCAGCTCGGCGCCGTCGCGGTAGGCCAGCATCGCGTCGCGCAGGTCGTGGCAGATCGTGGCGCAGCGCTCGTCCCACGCGCCCTCGGCGAGGGGAGCGCCCGGCGCTCCCGGACGCGTCCCGCGGCGCAGGATCTCGTCGGCGATGGCGGCGAGCAGGCTCTGCTTGTTGGCGAAGTGGTGGTAGAGCGCGCTCGGCTGGACGCCGAGCTCCTGCCCGAGGCGACGCATCGAGAGGTCGGCCAGCCCGTAGGTGTCGAGGACCTCGATCGCCCGCTCGACGACGTCCGTCCGGTGGTAGCGCATCCGCTCTCCCTCTCACGATCCGGTCCCGATTGACACCAGGACCGGGAGCGAGCCTAACCTGAACGGCGTTCATGTGACGATCCGCGTCGCACGTGCCCGAGGAAGAGCCCCCATGACCGACCAGACCGCCGCCCCCGTGAGCGTCGTGAAGCCGCCCCGCCAGCGCCTGCTCACGACCACCGACCTCGCGCTGATCGCCGGCTTCGCGGCGCTCATCAGCGTCGCTGCGTACGTCGCCGCCATCCCGGTCGGCGGTGCGGGCGTGCCGATCACGCTCGGCAACCTCGCGATCCTGCTCGCCGGTGCCGTGCTCGGGCCGCTGCGGGGCTTCCTGTCGGTCGCCCTCTACCTCGTCCTCGGCCTCGCCGGCCTGCCGGTCTTCGCCGAGCACTCCGCCGGCCCGGGCGTCTTCACGGGCATCACGGCCGGCTACCTCTGGTCCTACCTGCTCATCGGCCTCGTCGTCGGCTTCCTGGTCAAGTACGTCGTCGGCCGCCGCCGCACCGCAGCGCTCTACGTCTTCCTCGCGACCGCGATCGGCGTCCTGGTCAACCACGCCGGCGGCATCCTCGGGATGTCGTGGCAGCAGCACGTCTCCCTCGGCACCGCCGCCGGCTGGGACGCGCCGTTCTGGCTCGGCGACGCGATCAAGGCCGCGGTCGCGGCGCTCGTCGCCGCCGAGGTGCACCGTGCCTTCCCGAAGCTCCTCGCGCGCGGCAGCCGGTGATCCTCGCTCTTGCCTGAGATCACCTTCGAGGCCGCCGAGGTCACCGTCGACGGGCCCGACGACCGGCCACGCACCATCCTCTCGGCGACGAGCCTCACCCTCACCGAGCAGCGGATCGGGGTGATCGGCGGCAACGGGTCGGGCAAGTCCACCCTGGCGCGGCTCGTCAATGGGCTCGTGACGCCGACCTCCGGTCGGGTCCTCGTCGACGGCCTCGACGTCGCCCGCGAGGGGGCAGCGGTCCGGCGCCGGGTCGGCTTCTGCTTCACCGACCCGGCCGCCCAGCTCGTCATGCCGACCTGCGTCGAGGACGTCGAGCTCTCCCTGCGCCGCCACGAGAAGGACCGCGTACGCCGCCGGCAGCTCGCCCTCGACACCCTCGCCCGCTTCGGCCTGGCCGAGCGTGCCGACGTCAGCGTCCACGCCCTCTCCGGCGGGCAGCGGCAGCTCCTCGCCCTCGCGGGCGTGCTGGCGACCGAGCCCGACGTACTGGTCGCCGATGAGCCGACGACCCTGCTCGACCTGCGCAACACCCGCATGATCGGCGAGGTCCTCTTCGGCCTCCCCCAGCAGCTGATGCTGGTCTCGCACGACCTCGACCTGGTCGCGCGGTGCGACCGGGTGCTGGTCGTCGAGGACGGACGGGTCCGGTTCGACGGGCCGGCCCGCGACGCGATCGCCGACTATGTCGAGTCGGTGAGCGCATGAGGCGGCCCCGATGAGCATGACCGTGGGCGTCTACCGTCCGGGCCGCACCCTCCTCCACCGCCTGCCGGTGGGCGCCAAGCTGCTCGGCCTCGCCGTGCTGTCGGTCGCGATCGTCGTCGTCCGCGGGCCGCTCACGTCGCTCGCCTTCCTGGCGGTCGCCCTCGCGTGCGCGCTTATCGGCCGCCTCGACCTCCGGGTCGCGGCGCGCGGACTGCGTGGCGTCCTCATCGCGGCCGTCATCGTCGCCGCCTTCCAATGGTGGCTCTTCTCGCTCGGCCGGGCCGTCGAGTCGCTGCTCGACCTCGTCTCGCTGGGGCTGCTCGCACTCACGCTCAGCGTCACCACGGCGGTGAGCGCCATGCTCGACGCGGTGGTGCGCTGGCTGACGCCGCTGCGACACGTCGGGGTCGACCCGGAGCGGGTGGCGCTCACGATCGGCCTGGCCGTGCAGTCGCTGCCCGGCACGCTCGCGCTCGCCACCGAGACCCGCGACGCGGCACGCGCCCGCGGCCTCGAGCGCTCGCCGCGCGCCTACCTGACGCCCTTCGTGATCCGCGTCGTGGCCCGCGCCCACGAGACCGGGGACGCGCTCAAGGCGCGCGGCATCGGCGACTGACCCACGGCCTGCGCGCTCACCAGCCCGGCGGCACCCGATCGGCCCACGGCGCGGCCGCCTCGACCTGCGCGGCGAGCGAGAGCAGCAGCTCCTCCTCCGCCGGCCGGGCGGCGAGCATGACGCCGACCGGCAGCCCGGTCGCGGTCTGATGGAGCGGCAGCGAGACGGCCGGCATGCCGGTGACGTTCCACGCGCTCGTCCACGGGGTGAACGCCTTCTGCGCGGCGAAGTCCTTCGCCGGATCGGCGTCGTCACGGATCGCCCCGACCAGCGGCGGCGGGGTCGCCAACGTGGGCGTCAACACGGCGTCGTACGACGCCAGGGCGGTGAGCGCCTCGGCGGCGAACCGCCGCATCGCGGCGATGGCGAGGCCAAACTCCGGCCCGGAGACCGCCTCGCCCTGCTCGGTCAGGCAGAGCGTGAGGGGGCGCAGCAGCTCGCGCTTCTCCGGCGGCAGCGGCGTCACGGAGAGCGCCGTGAGGACCGACCAGCAGGTCTCGAAGACCGGCACCGCCTCGGGCGGCAGCGGCACGGGGATGTCGACGATCTCGTGGCCGAGGGACTCCAGCAGCCGGGAGGCGTCCTCCCAGGCGCGCACGCACTCGGGGTCGACGCTGACGTCGGCGATCACGGGCTCGATGAAGCGGGCGATCCGCAGGCGACCGGGCTCGCGCTCGCAGGCGTCGAGGAAGGTCCCGGTGAGCGCCTCGGGCGCCCAGAACGGGTCACCGGTGCGGCGGCCCGCCAGCACGTCGAGGAAGGCGGCGGCGTCCCGCACGGTGCGCGCGATCGAGCCGGACGTCCCGAGGCCGACCGGGTCGCCGTAGACCGGCGCGCCCGAGACGCGGCCCCGCGTCGGCTTGAGGCCGACCAGCCCGCAGCAGGAGGCCGGGATCCGGATCGAGCCGCCGCCGTCGCTCCCCTGCGCGACGGGCACGAGCCCGGCGGCGACCGCGGCCGCCGCGCCGCCCGAGGAGCCGCCCGCGATGCGCGTGCGGTCCCACGGCGTGACCGCCGGCGGGGCGACGTCGGGCTCGGTGTAGCACGGGCTGCCGAACTCGGGGGTGTTGGTCTTCCCGAGGGAGATCATCCCGGCGGCCTCGATCGACACAGTGACGTTGTCGGAGACGTCGGGGACGTAGTCCTCGAAGGCCCGTGACCCGAAGGTCGTCCGCACGCCCTTGGTGGGATTGAGGTCCTTGATCGCGGTCGGGACGCCCCACAGCGGCGAGGCGCCGACCGGCTTGATGGTCAGCTCGCGGGCGCACGACGAGATCCGCTCCTGGGCGAGCGTCACGAAGGCGCCGACGTCGTCGAGCTTGTCGATGCGGTTGAGGTAGTGGTCGGCGAGCTCGCCCGGCGAGATCTCGCAGCGGTGCAGGAGCTCGCCCTGCTCGAGGGCGGACAGATCGTGGAGCTCGGCCATAGACGCACCGTAGCCCCGGGCCGCCCGGATGAGTAGGGCGACGCGGGGCTACGGAGGAGTGTCTGACCCTGGACCGTGGCCGACCCGGGTCAGACCGAGGTCACGCGGCGGTGCTGACCTGGTAGGCGACGAGCGCGGCGAGCGCGTCGTGGAGGCGCTTGCGGACGTCGGGGTCGGTGAGCACGTCGATCTCGTGGGCCGGCTGCGACACGATGGCGTCCTCGACGACGACCGCACCGGCGATCCCGGCCGAGCGGGCCGCGTCGGCGTGCGACCACTTCGCGCCGTACGGCGTCGGGGCCGCGCCGATGATGGCGAGCGGCTTGCCGGTGAGCGCACCGGAGCCGTAGGGGCGCGAGAGCCAGTCGATCGCGTTGTTGATCACGGCCGGCATGGTGCCGTTGTACTCCGGCGTCACGACGAGCACGCGGTCGGCGGCGGCGACCTCGTCACGGACCGCCTGGGCCGCGGCGGGGGCCGTGCCCGCGTCGAGGTCCTCGTTGTAGAACGGGAGGTCGGCCAGACCGTCGACGAAGTCCAGGGTGACGCCCTCGGGAGCCTCGTCGCGGAGGATCTCGGCGAGCTTGCGGTTCAGCGAGTCGGCCCGCAGGCTGCCCACGAGTACGGCGACACGGGTGTCGGTCACGGAATTCTCCTTCGAGAGTGCTGGATCGTTGACGCGTCAACGATCCGACACCGGCGGATCATTCCGCGACCCGACGTGATGCATCTCTCGGGGCTCAGCCCTGCGGCAAGTGGCGGCGCAGCCCGAAGGTGAGCCCGTCGACCAGCGCCTCCCAGGATGCCTCGATGACGTTCGCACCGACGCCGACGGTCACCCAGGAGTCCTCGCCGTCCGAGGTCTCGATGAGCACCCGGGTCTTGGCGTCGGTGCCGTGGCCCTGGTCGAAGAGCCGCACCTTGTAGTCGATCAGCTCGAACTGCGCCACGACCGGGTAGGCCTGCGTGATCGCTGTCCGCAGCGCCTGGTCGAGGGCGTTGACCGGCCCGTTGCCCTCGCCGGTGACGACGTAGCGTACGCCGTCGGCGTGGATCTTCACCGTCGCCTCGGTCGCCTTCAGGGAGCTCCCCTCCCCCGTTCCGCCGGTCGCCAGCGTCTCGCTGATGACGCGCCAGGACTCCACGTCGAAGTAGGACGGTCGGGCGCCCTCGACCTCCTCGATGAGGAGCAGCTCGAAGGAGGCGTCGGCCGCCTCGAAGGTGTAGCCGCGACCCTCGCGCTCCTTCACCTTGTCGGTGACCCGGGAGACCAACTCGCGGTCGCCGGAGAGGTCGTAGCCGAGCTCCTTGCCCTTCAGCTCGATGCTCGCGCGGCCGGCCATGTCGCTGACCAGCAGGCGCATGTCGTTGCCGACCTCGACCGGGTCGAGGTGCTGGTAGAGGTCGGGGTCGACCTTGATCGCGCTCGCGTGCAGACCCGCCTTGTGGGTGAAGGCGGAGGCCCCGACGTAGGGCTGCCGCGAGGCCGGCGGCACGTTGGTCACCTCGGCGACCGCGTGGGCGGTGCGGGTGGCCTCGCGCAGCAGCCCGTCAGGGAGCACCTGCTTGCCTTGCTTGAGCTGCAGGTTGGCGACGACCGCGATCAGGTCGGCGTTGCCGGTCCGCTCGCCGTAGCCGTTGATGGTGCCCTGGACGTGGGTCGCACCCGCGTCCACGGCGGCGAGCGTGTTGGCGACCGCGCAGCCGGTGTCGTTGTGGCAGTGGATGCCGACCCGGACACCGGTCGTCTCGAGCACGTCGTTGACGACGTCGGCCACCCAGCCCGGCAGCATCCCGCCGTTGGTGTCGCACAGCGCGATCACGCCGGCCCCGGCGTCGTACGCCGTGCGGAGCACCTCCAGCGCGTAGTCACGGTTGTCGCGGTAGCCGTCGAAGAAGTGCTCGGCGTCCAGGAACACCTCCTGGCCTTCGGCCTTGAGGTGGGAGACGGTGTCGCGGATCATCGCGAGGTTCTCCTCGAGCGTGGTCCGCAGCGCGAGCTCGACGTGGCGGTCGTGGCTCTTCGCGACCAGCGTCACCACGCCGGCGCCGGAGTCGCGGAGCGCCGCGACCATCGGGTCATCGGCCGCGCGTACGCCGGCGCGGCGGGTCGAGCCGAACGCCGCGAGCCGCGCGTGCTTGAGGTCGAGCTCCTTGGCGGCGCGGGCGAAGAACTCGGTGTCCTTCGGGTTCGCGCCCGGCCAGCCGCCCTCGATGAACCCCACACCGAGACCGTCGAGCTGACGCGCGATCGCGAGCTTGTCGCCCACGGAGAGGTTCAGCCCCTCCTGCTGGGCGCCATCGCGCAGCGTGGTGTCGTAGATGTGGAAGCCGGTCTCCATGGGTTCTCTTCTTCTGTCGCTCGTGGGGCGGTTCGTCAGGCTGCGGGCACAAAAAAACCCCTCGGAGTACGAGAGGTGGCGCGCTGTGCTGGGAGGCTCAGCGCGCTAGCGAATGATGATGTCCTGGATCATCTGCACGGGGCCATGGTGCCACGTCGGCCGCGGTCGGGACAGGAGGTCTCACGATCCGGCCGGCGCCGTCAGCGGAAGGGATCCGAGATCGGCGGCCTGCCGGTGGCGGGGAACCAGTCGATGCCGCCCGCGGAGAGCAGCCAGAGGAGCCCTGCACCGGCGGCCAGGAGGACCAGCATCGCCAGGGCCCAACGGCGTAGGCGTCCCGCGAGCGGCCGCACGACGTGACCCAGCGGCCCGCGCACCCGGTCGCCGCCGGGGCCCAGCCAGAGCATCGCCGCGAGGACCACGCCGGCGACGAAGAGCGCCGAGGCGAGCGGTGTGGCCACCGCGTAGCAGACGAGCAGCGCGGCCACGGCGATGCCGGTCGCCCACAGGTCGAGCAGGAGCGTGGTCGGCACCGACCGCACCAGGTCCCACGGTGCGCCGAGGATCAGACGCGGGCCGTCGTACCACTTCGCGCCGCGGCGCTGGCGACGCTCGGCCACGTCGGAGGCGGCCATCGAGCCGCTGCGCAGCAGCCACACGAGACCGAGGAAGAGGGTGAGCCCCACCCAGGGGTACGCCGCCGTGGCGGCTCCCGCGACGAGCGCCCCCATCAGCCAGAGGAGGAAGCGGCGCGTCATGACCGCGAAGCCGGGCGCCACGGGCGGCGGGGTGGCCGCCCACTCGGGCGCCGTCTCGCCGTCGGGGTCGGCCTCCTCCTCGTCGACCAACGTCCGACCGTCGTCACGGCGGAACTGCGCGAGCGGCAGCGTCTCGGCGGGCTGCACCGCCGGCGGGGCCACCGGCTGAGGCGCAGGAGCAGGGGCCGCCTCGACGAGCGGCGGCCTGCCGCGCGGATCGCGCAGCCAGGCGAGCAGCGCGTCCAACTGTGGACGTCGCGACGGCTCGGGGTCGAGCGCCGCGGCCAGCACCGCCTGCAACGGCTCAGCTACGTCGCTGAGGTCGAACTGGCCCCGGCGGGCGCGGTCCATGATCGCCATCGACGGGCCCTTGCCGAACGGCGGGCGGCCGGTGGCGGCGTAGGCGACCGTCGCCGCCCACGAGTGGACGTCGGTGGCCGGCGTGGCGTCCTCGCCGTGGAGGATCTCGGGCGGGAGGTAGCCGGGTGTGCCGAGCAGCCAGCCCGTGTGGGTGATCTTCGGGTCGTCGGCGACGCGCGCGAGGCCGAAGTCGATGAGGACGGGCGTGCGGCCCTCCATGATGACGTTGGACGGCTTCACGTCGCGGTGGAGGACGCCGGCCTCGTGGCAGGCCGCGATCCCCTCGGCCAGGCAGCGGGCCAACCACAGCAGGTCACGACCGGCGACCGGACCCTCCTCGACGACCTCGTCGTGCAGCGAGAGGCCGGGGACGTAGCGGGTGGCGACGTAAGGCACCGGACCCCAGGGGTCCGCGTCCACGATCTCGGCGATCCACCGGCTGCGTACGCGCTCGAGGGAGGAGACCTCACGCGCCAGGCGCGCCCGGCCCTCCTCGTCGCCGACGATCTGGGGGCGCAGGATCTTGAGCGCCACCCGCTCGCCGGTACGCCGGTCGCGGGCGAGGTGGACGACCCCCATGCCGCCCTGCCCGAGCGGGGCGAGGAGGGTGTAGTCCCCGACGGTCTCGGGTCCCTGTGCGGCTGTCGTCACGACCTGAGATTACACGCGCGGTAGTCGAGTCGGCGCCCTCCCGCACAAGCGTCGTCCGGCGCGCGTGAGGGCAAGGCGGCGCCGCGAAGGCGACCTTTGAGCGGAGCGGGTCGTCGAGCGGCGCCGACGCAGCCAGCGCGCGTGCCGGGCGGCGCTTGTCAGATGATGCGGCGCATCCAGCCGAAGGTGTCCTCGGCCCGGCCGTACTGGATGTCGACGAGCTGCTTGCGGAGCGTCTCGGCGATGCCGCCACCGGTGGGCAGCGACGGGATGGAGCCGCCCTCCCAGACGAGCTCGCCGACCGAGGTGACGACGGCCGCGGTGCCGCAGGCGAAGACCTCGGTGATCTCGCCGGAGGCGACGCCGGCGCGCCACTCGTCGATGGCGAACTTGCGCTCCTCGACCTGGTAGCCGAGCTTGCCGGCGAGCTCGATGATCGAGGCGCGGGTGATGCCCTCGAGGATCGTGCCGGTCTCGGGGGTGACAATCCGCCCGTCGTTGTAGACGAAGTAGAGGTTCATGCCGCCGAGCTCCTCGACGTACCTGCCCTCCGCGGCGTCGAGGAAGACCACCTGGTCGCACCCGTGGCTGTAGGCCTCGTCCTGCGCGACGAGCGAGGAGGCGTAGTTGCCGCCGGTCTTGGCAGCGCCCATCCCCCCGCGGCCGGCGCGGGTGTACTGC
>Ga0164242_10009879_pt1 | contig 10255 bp, 10 predicted proteins | sample OricomgcompostMG_FD_108783 | JGI IMG/M metagenome (GOLD analysis project Ga0164242, IMG submission 108783) | Miracle-Growth compost microbial communities from Emeryville, California, USA - Original compost - Miracle growth compost (MG) ... | reverse complement strand
CACGCCCAGCAGCCAGGTCAGAGCGGGATCGTCGCTGCGAGACGGGTGCCAGTACGCCGACTCGACGAGCACCGGCAGGCGCAGCGGAATCCGCGCGACCGCAAGGCCGAGCTCGTCGGCGTACAACTCGACCAGGCGAGTGGGCGCGAAGCCGAAGAAGCCTGTGCCCGCCACGGCGAAGGGCACCGGTAGAAAGCCCGGGACGATCCTCGCGACCGTCGGGCTGATGCCGGCTGCTGCCAAAGCCTCGTCCGCGTACATCACGACGCCCTCGGCGAGGGCGACCTGCACGTACGACATCTCGGCGAGAGCGTCGACGCTCAGCGCTCCGTCGCGGAGCCGGGGATTGTCGGCCGCGACCACGCACGCCATGCTGTCGGAGAAGAGGGCCTGGTGCTTGCCCGGGATCACGCGGGTCGCGGAGGCGACCACGACGTCCTCGCGCAGCAGATCGACCGGCTCGACGTTCATGAGGGGCGAGAACTCCACCGAGACGCCGGGAGCCTGCTGCTCGAGGACGGCGAGCAGAGGGCCCGTCATGACCGACAGGGCATAGTCGGAGGCGGTGATGCGGAACTGCCGGTCGCTGGTGACCGGGTCGAACAGCGGCCGGATGTTCAGGGTGCGCGCGATCTCGGCCATGGCCTCGCGGACGACGGGCTGCAGTTCGATCGCCTTCGGTGTCAGCTCGGACATGCGCCCGCCGCGTACGAGCAGCGGGTCATCGAAGAGCTTGCGCAGTTTCGCGACCGCGCCGCTCACCGCGGGCTGGGTCAGCCCGATGGTCTCGCCGGCGCGCGTGAGATTGCGCTCGGTGAGGATCGCATCGAGCACGACGAGCAGATTGAGGTCGATGCCGCGCAGATCGCTCATGCGACGAGCCTAGACAATGCGGGCGTGGTCCTTCTGCCGGTCGAATGAGGGTTCCGCCCCTGCATTATCAGCGGGGAGCATGTCCGTCAGGACACGTGCTGACCGATAACTAGTATCTGTTGACAGAACCATTCCGTGCCTAGAAGCATGTCGACCAGGTCCTCTGCCGGAGATGCCGCCCACGCCGGGCGCACGACGCGGAGAGTGCGAGGAGGCACAACATGCACGCTCGAGTACGTCGTTACGTCGCCGTCGGTGCCGCCGTTGCGGCGGCGGCTCTGGCCCTGTCGGGATGTGCGTCATCCGCATCGGGGACGCCGGCGGGCGCAACCACCGCCACCCTCGATCCCGCGCACCCGGTGAAGATCTCGGTCATCCGATCAGCCGGTGGGCAGTTCGAGCCGCTGGAGATCGGGATCCAGAAGGGCTTCTACAAGGACGAAGGCCTGGACGTCAGCGTCAAGGCCGGCACCGGGAACCCCGCCACGCTCGCCCCGCAGCTGGTGAGCGGCCAGGTCCAGTTCGCGATGATCGACATCGCATCGCCGATCGCGGCGGTCTCGCAGAGCGTTCCGATCAAGCTGATCTCAGTCATTCAGAACGACGACCCCTCGATCGCGCCCAGCGCGGGACTGCTGGTGCCGCCCGGCAGTGGCATCACGTCGGTGGCCGATCTGAAGGGTAAGACGATCGCGACGAACCAGCTCGCCGGGCTACCCGTCGTCTCGGTCAACAAGGCGCTGAAGAGCGCCGGCGTGCCGCTGGACTCGGTCAAGTGGGTGCAGTTGACACCGGATGCCTTGGTCGATGCAGCGCAGTCGCATCAGGCGGACGCCATCCTGACCTTCGCGGCCTTCTTCCAGGGCGCCATCGAGAAGGGCTTCACCCTGCTGGACGGCACGACCGCGCGGAGCACCCTCCCACGCGTGACCCAGGTCGCCTGGGGTGCCAGTGACCAGTACATCGCGAAGAATCCTGCTGTGGTGGCCGCCTTCGTCCGCGCGAACGAGCGTGCGCAGGAGTACGCCAACGATCACCCCGACGAAGTGCGCGCCGTCGACACCAAGCTGACCAAGCTGCCTGCCGACTACATCGCCAACCGCCAGATCCAGCCCTTCAGCGGGCCCTTCCACGTCGATGTGATCCAGCAGACGGCCGACGCGATGCTCTCGCAGGGGTTCATCAAGAAGAAGGTGGACGTCGCCTCCCAGCTGCTGTGGTCGGACGCGGAAAAGAACTGACGAAGCGAACGGGCACATGACACTCTCCGTAACACTGCGCCGCACGGGCGAGGCGCGCCGCGCCGGCTCCGAGCGCAGCAAGCTGTCGCGCGTGGCCGCCCAGATCGGTGTGATCGCCGGAGCGATCATCCTCTGGGAGGTCATCGCCCGCAGCGGCGTCCTGCCGGCATCCCTTCTCCCGCCATTCAGTGAGGTCGTCGTGGCGCTGGTCTCGCTGCTGGGCCAGGCATCGTTCTGGGGCGACGTAGGGGCCACACTCGGCGGGGCGATGCTGGGTCTTGTGACCTCGGCCGTGATCGCCATTCCGATCGGACTCCTGGCGGGTCTGTCGCCGTTCGTGGAGAGATCCACGCGGATTCTCGTCGACATCGGGCGGTCGTTCCCGTCGATCGCTCTCCTCCCGGTCATCATCCTCTTCTACGGAACGACGCTGCCCACAAAGTTGATCGTCATCGTTCTCGCCTGCAGCTTCCCACTGATCGTGCAGACGATCTACGGCGCTCGCGGGATCGAGGAGTCGATCATCGAGACCGCACGTTCGTACCGCATTCGCTTCCGCCTGTACTTCCTCCGGGTGGCATTGCCGACCGCGACCCCGTCGATCATGACGGGGCTGCGGCTGGCGACCACCGTCGCCGTGCTCGTCGCCGTCGGCGCCGAGGTCATCGGCGGACTGCCCGGTATCGGCCAGGGGCTGGCCCAAGCGCAACTGGACGGGGCATCGGCGACGGCGTTCGCGTACTTCGTCGTGGCCGGCACGCTGGGCTTCGTCGTCACGCGGCTGGCAGAACTCCTGGAAGCCCGTTTTCTACGCTGGAGGCCCTCGGACAATGACTGATGCACACGCCCCCGTCACGGCATCCGCCCGCATCGGCCGAGTCGTCACGCTGCTCTGGCTGCCGGTCGTGCTTCTGATCGCGGTGTTCTGGCTCACCGCTGGAAGCACCAACATCTACTTCCCGCCGGCGACGACCGTCGTCAGCACTATCGTCGACGGATTCGCCGACGGCGAGCTGGGAGCCGCCCTCGGCTACAGCATGACGAACTTCGCTCTCGGTTTCTTCATCGCCGGGATCGTCGGCATCGCAGGGGGCCTGTTCCTCGGTGAGCGCCCTGCCATCCGTGGGGCGTTCGAGCCGATGCTGAACTTCGTGCGCGCGCTGCCCTTCGTCGCGCTCGTGCCGATCTTCATCATCGCGCTCGGAATCTCCGCGGCGCCGAAGATCGCACTGATCGCCCTGGGCTGCCTCTGGCCGGTGCTGCTGAACACCACCGACGGCGTGCGCGCCATCTCGCCGTCGATCCTGGAGACCTCCCGCAGCTATCGCGTCGGCAGCGCGCTGCGCCTGCGACGCGTGACGCTGATGGGGGCGCTGCCGCAGATCTTCGCCGGGCTGCGCGTGGCGCTCTCGGTCGGGATCGTGATGGTGGTCGTCAGCGAGATGTACGGGTCGACAGAAGGCATCGGCTACTACATCCTCTTCAGCGCCCAGCGCTTCGCGATCGCCGAGACATGGGCCGGAACGTTCGTGCTGGCGGCAGTCGGGTATCTGCTCAACGTCGTGTTCGTGTGGATCGAGCACCTCACCCTCGGCTGGTACGAACGGCGCGCACCGCGCGTGCGCGGAACGCGCACTGCCCGCAGTGCGCAGAAGGTCCTCGCATGAGCGCGGCCCCAGAACATCACGCAAGGAGAACCGACATGTCACTGGCTGAGACCATCGCCGCGCCGGAGGTCCCGCCGCGGGCCCAGGACGCACTGACAGTGGAGGGCCTGACGAAGACGTTCGGCGACCGCCGCGTGCTCGAGGGACTGGACCTGGTCGTCCAACCCGGGGAGTTCGTATGCATCGTCGGCCCGTCGGGTGCGGGCAAGACCACACTGCTGCGGTGCTTGTCTGGGCTCATGCCACCGACGAGCGGCACGGTGAGCTACGGCGACACGCGCGTGAACCGGCCGCTGGCCGAAATCGCCGTCGTGTTCCAGGACTATCGCGGCTCGTTGATGCCGTGGATGCGCGTGTGGGACAACGTCGCCTTCCCACTGCAGAGTCGTGGGATGCCCAAAGCCGAACGGCGAGCCCGCGCGCTGCGTGCACTCGAGTCCGTCGGGCTGGCGGACGTCGCCGACCAATACCCATGGCAGCTCTCCGGCGGCATGCAGCAGCGGGTCGCCATCGCACGTGCACTCGCGTATGACGCTCCGATTCTGCTGATGGATGAGCCGTTCGGCTCCGTCGACGCACAGACACGCTTCGAACTGGAGGATCTGATCCTCCGACTGCGCGCCGAACTCGGACTGACCATCGCACTGGTGACGCACGACATCGATGAAGCCGTGTACCTCAGCGACCGCGTGGTCGTGGTGGCCGGGCGCCCGACGCGGGTGATCGACGACGTCGCCATCGACCTGGGGTCCGCGCGCGAGCAGATCGCGACCAAGGCGACACCCCGGTTCGGACAGTTGCGGAGCCGCGTGATGCGGGAGATCATCGACCCGCGTTACCGGGGCTCGCAGGAGGAGCGCAATGACTGAGCAGGGCCAGACCGAGGTGCCGTCGTTCGCGCGCGGCTACGAGCACTTCGAAGGTCAGATCGGACGCACGTACTCTCAGTCGCGTCCGTGGTGGCCGACCGAGCCGGAGTCTCCGGCCGGGGCGCCGAATGTGATCGTCATGCTCGTCGACGATATGGGTTATGCCGACATCGGCCCGTTCGGGGCCGAGATCGACACGCCGAACCTCGACCGGCTCGCGGCCGGGGGTATGCGGCTGACCAACTATCACACGACCCCGGTGTGCTCGCCGGCACGCGCGGCGCTGCTGACCGGCATCAATTCGCACCGCGCGGGATTCAGCACCGTCGCCGGTTTCGACCCGGGTTTTCCGGGAGCGACGTTCGAGATCGCCGATGATGTGGTCACGCTTCCGGAAACTCTGCGGGGCGCGGGTTACGCGACGTTCATGGTGGGCAAGTGGCATCTGAGCCGCGGGTCGGCAACCAACGACGGGGCCGCCAAGAAGTCGTGGCCCCTGCAGCGCGGGTTCGACCGGTACTACGGCTGCCTTGAGGGTTTCACCCCGTTTATGGCGCCGAATCGTCTCGTCCGTGACAACAGCCCTGTCGAGGTCGAGCGGTATCCCGACGACTACTACCTCACCGACGACCTGACCGACGAGGCGATCGGCATGATCCGGGGCCTGCGTGCGCATGATGCCCGCAAGCCCTTCTTCCTCTACTTCGCCCACCACGCCATGCACGCCCCGTTCGCTGCCAAGCCCGACGACATCGCCAAGTATCGGGGGCGATATGACGAAGGGTGGGATGCCGTGCGGCAGCAGCGCTTCGCACGGCAGCAGGAGCTCGGCGTGGTGGACGAGGGCGTGCGTCTGCCGGACCGTAACAATGAGGGGCCAGCGCTGGACGTGCCGCCGTGGGACGACGTTCCGGCCGACGAGCAGGAGAAGACGGCACGGATCATGGAGGTGTACGCCGCGATGGTCGACAATCTCGACCAGAACCTCGGCCGGCTGCTGCAGACCCTCGAAGACTACGGCGAACTCGACAACACGATCATCGTGTTCACGAGCGACAACGGAGGGGCGAATGACGGGGGGCGGCTCGGCACCCGCAGCTACCTGGCGAACTTCCTCGGATTCATGAGCGGCATCCCCGACGACTGGAATCGTGACAGCGATCTCGATCTCGATCTCATCGGCGGTCCGCAGACGATGCTGCAGTATCCGCGCGGATGGGCGATGGCCTCGAACACACCGTTCCGGCTGTACAAGGGCTCGACGTTCGCGGGGGGTGTGCGTACGCCGATGATCGTGCACTGGCCGGCGGGGCTGGATCGTGATGCAGCTGATGACGGATTCCGTCGGCAGTATGCCTTCGTCTCCGATGTGGCCCCGACGATCCTCGAGGCCGTGGGTGTGGCGGCGAGCCGGGAGCGCAACGGCCGTGCAGCTCAGCAGATGGATGGCCAGAGCTTCCTGCCGCTGCTTGCCGATGCCGCACACCCCGGCGTGCGTTTCGAGCAGTACACGGAGTGGAACGGCAATCGCGGCATGTACCGCAACGGGTGGAAGGCGCTGACCTTGCACCGGCCTGGCGCTCCATTCGAACCGGGCGAGTGGCAGCTGTACGACACACGCGTGGACCCCACCGAGATCGACGACGTGGCAGCGTCGCATCCCGATCTGCTGCACGAACTGGCAGACGCGTGGGAGCGCGAGGCCTGGCGCAACACGGTCTTCCCTCTGGAGGATGCCTCGGGGATCCTTACGCATGTGCACCGCCCGGCAACCGATGCGTTTGCCGATCCCGTGCGTCTGTTCCCGGGTACACCACAGCTGGAGCGTGAGCGATCGGCGGCGCTGATCAATGAGAGATCGTTCGAGGTGGTCGCCGAGCTGGACGCGGCGGAGGGCGATGAGGGCGTGCTCTTCGCGCACGGAGACCAGAACGGAGGCTATGTCGTATACGTCGAAGACGGTCGGGTGCACTTCGACTACAACGAGTACGGCATCCTCCACCAGGCGCGGGGATCCCGCCTCGAGGCGGGGGAGCATCGGGTGCAGCTCACGGCGTCGTGGCTTCCGGGTCTGCGCTGGGACTTCGCGCTCAGCATCGACGGTGACGAGTGTGCACGGGTGGACGGTGTGCAGATGATGGTCGGACTGGCGCCTTACACGGGCATCGATGTCGGGATCGATCGTGGCGGCCCGGTGTCGTGGCCCATGCATGTCGCGCATGGCGCCTACCGGTTCACCGGAGCCTTGCGGCACGTGACATTCACACCAGGCGAGGTGGCCGACTACAACCGGGATGAGTATTTCCGGGCGTGGCGGGATGCCGCGGCCGTCTTCGACTAGGAGCCAACGGGTAAAGTCGGGGAAGGCATCGGACGGCGAACGATCGGTGGATGTAGTGCAGGAACAGTTGCCGATGGCACAAGACCAGGACGCGGCCTGGGCGCTGACGGACATCATCATCCGGATCCGCCGGATCCTGCGCGCGAGCGTGCGCGCGGAGATCCCGTGGGAGGCGTTGCCTATGGCGCAGGTAGAGATCCTCCAGAGGCTCGCCGACGAGCCGGGGCTCCGCGTCAGCGACCTTGCACGGCGGCACCGTCTGGCGACCAACACGGTGAGCACGATAGTGCAGCAGATGGTCGTCGGAGGGCTGATCGTGCGCGAGCCCGTGCCCGATGACCGCCGCGCCGTCAGTCTTCATCTGACGGATCGGGGGCAGGCGAGTCTCGATGGGTGGCTACAGGCCAACTACGCGCGCGTGGAAGTCGCCTGGGGAACGCTGGCGCCGCGGGAACGCGAGAAGATCGCCGAAGCGCTCGGCTCTCTGCGCACCCTCGTGGACAACCTCGACGTGGTGCCGGAATCGGGCGACGTGCCGGCAATCAACGTGGTGTGAGGTCGGTGGCGACGCTCCCGCACGGCGGAGCTCAGTCGCCCGCGGGACGTGCGTGAACGACCGCGGTGCCCAGTCCCTGCGCGATGTCGAATCCGATGAGGGCGACGCGGTACTCCGGGTTCAGGGCGGTCCACAGCTTCTCGGCGACGGTCTGCCATGCTTCGTCGACCGAGGCGTTGAGCGCGATGCCGCTGGGAGCCGGCGTTGTCGCGTCGCCGGTATAGGTCGTGATCGCCAGGCTCTGCCCGGGCTCGAGCGCTGAGGCGTGCACGGTGCGCTGCTGCGCCTGCCCCGGCCAGCCGGGCACCGGAACGGCGCCCGAGACGCAGACATCCGTCATCCCGCCCTCTTCCGAGAGAGACGCGTACGCGGTGATCCGCGGAGTGAAGATCGGCGGGTCGGGCTCGAAGGCGATGTCGCGCACGGCGGCCTCGAACGGCGTGCCGGCGGTGACGCGCTCGAACAGCGGCGTCACCTGGTCGCCGTTGCCGACGACGAGGTGTGCGGCGGACTGGCGGACGGCGGTGTAGTGGCGCAGTGCGTCCAACGGTCCGCCCGAGGCATCTTTGACCTCGACGGCGTCGGCCTGCACGTCCAGGAAACGCTCGCGCGATGCAGCGCTGCGGCCGGTCAGCCAGTACAGCGCGAAGCCGGTGCCGCTGACATCGCGGCCGAGGACGACGCCCCGGCCCGGATAGTCGCGTTCGGAAAGCACATCCACCAGACCCGGTGCGGAAGAGTTCGCCACCCTGCGATTATCCCATCTGCGGCTATGGGCACCGGGGCGGCAGACGCTAAATGTCCGGCCAGCGACCCCGTCATGACCGCGAGATCGCGCCTATGCACGCCCAGAGTGCGGCAAAGCGTGCACAAGCGTGAGCTCGCGATCAGTGGCGGGTCAGAGCCGGTCCCGCGGCGTCAGAGCCGGTCGGGGCCGTAGGTGCGGCGCGCCGGCGGCACGGTGTGCCCGGGACTGCGCTGCTCGACGATGCGGTTGGAGATCGACCCCAGCCCCTCGACGGTCATGGTCACGACGTCGCCCACCTGCAGCGGCGGGATGACGAGCTCGCCGCCCGCGCGCGCCCAGCGCTCCGACAGCGCGCCCTGGGATGCGGTGCCGGTGGCCAGCACGTCGCCGGCACCCACCCACGCGTCGCGCGAGGCGTGCACGAGCATCTCCTCGAACGACCACGACATGTTGCGCAGGTTGTCGGTGCCGACGACCTCGCCGTTGATCGCGACGCTCATCTCAAGCGCGTAGCGGTCGCCCTCGCGGTACTTCTCGAGCTCGTCGGGGGTCGTGATCCACGGGCCGAGCGTGTTGGCGAAGTCCTTGCCCTTGTTCGGCCCCAGCCCCACGCGCATCTCGTTGCCCTGGATGTCGCGCGCACTCCAGTCGTTGAACAGGCAGAACCCGGCGATGTGCTCGGCGGCCTCTTCGATCGGCACGTCGCGCACGGTGTCTTTGACGATCATCGCGACTTCGAGCTCGAAGTCGAGCTTCTGTGTGAACGGCGGCATCGGGATGTCGGCGCCGCTGGGCACGACCGACCACGGGTTCATGAACAGGAACGCAGGGGCCTCGTACCACTGCGGGGGCACGCTGCCGTCGCCGGGCTCACCCTTCTTCATGCCGGCGATGTGCGCCTCGAACACGAGGAAGTCGCGCATCGCCCGCGGCTCGACGGGCACGGCCAGGGTAGCGTCTGCGATGGGCAGCTTCTGCGACCTGCCGGCGCGCACGTCCAGGTCGCGACGCTGCGCTTCGGGCATCGTCAGCAGGTCGAGGATCTCCGGGTCGCCGGGGATGTCCTGGAGCTTGCCGTGCTGGAGCCGCCCGGTGTGAACGATCCCGTTCGGGCCGACGTAGCGCGCATACTGCGCCATGTCAGAAGTCCAAGGTCTCGTAGAAGTCCTTCTGCCGGACCTCGAGCTGAGGGATCGCCTGCCCGGCCGCCCACTGCTCGAAATGCGGGTAGGTGCCGTGTTTCTTGAAGGCGTCCTCGTCGGTGTACACCTCGAAGATGCGGAACGTGTTCGGCTCATCCGCCGACTGATACACCTGGTAATACAGGTTGCCGGGCTCGTCGCGCGATGCGGGCGAGAGCTTCTCCAGCGCGTCGCGCACGGTATCGGCCTGCCCGTCCTTTGCGATCCATGTGGCACTGCAGACGAAAGCCATGGTGTTTCCTCTCTCAACGTCGTTGTCGAGGGACATCGCCCCTCTGCCCATCACGCTACGGACGGGGGATGCCGCGGGCCACGTCGCTGCGTCGATGACAGGCATCGCGCGGGCCGCGGCCCGCGGCATCCACTCGTCACTCGTCGAAGATCGCCCTGAGACGGTATAACGAGTTATACTCGAGGAATGAAGACAGCCATTTCGGTTCCCGACGGCGACTTCGAACGATTCGAGCGCACTGCGCGCAAGCACGGCATGAATCGGTCGGAGTTCTATCGGCTCGCCGCGCAGAAGCTCGCGGACGAACTCGAGGGGGAGTCCGAACTCACGGCGATCGCGAATGACGTGATCGAACGTGTCGGTCAGCCCGCCGAGGCCGAGTTCCTCCGCGAGTCACACCGGGCCATCCGGGGCACCGAGTGGTGATCGCCCGTGGCGACGTGGTGTGGGTCGACTTCGGCGAGCCGAGAGGGTCGGAGCCAGGAAAGGTCCGCCCGGCGGTGATCCTTCAGGATGATTGGCTGCT
>Ga0164242_10009878_pt1 | contig 10256 bp, 8 predicted proteins | sample OricomgcompostMG_FD_108783 | JGI IMG/M metagenome (GOLD analysis project Ga0164242, IMG submission 108783) | Miracle-Growth compost microbial communities from Emeryville, California, USA - Original compost - Miracle growth compost (MG) ... | reverse complement strand
TAAAAAGGTAGGTGGAAATTATGTGACCAATTATTTGTCTACCATACAAAGCTATAGAAATACGTTCAGACAGTACCGGGATTATTCCATTGTGGCCGCTTTACTTGGTTGGGGATTGCAGATCGCGGATGCAACGGTATTTGGTCATCTGCACGGATTTAATGTTACGGATGATATCAGTATGCAGGTTAGACCGGTATATTTTCAATATGCAAGAATACCAGGCATTGGTCTTAGTTTTTCATTGAAATAAAGGTAAACTGTAAACTGTAAAGGACAAAGGGCAAAGGGCAAAGGAAATAAAATATTAAACTGTGTCGCGCGTAGCAATACGCCAGTATAAAGATATAGATAAAGATAAAGATAAAGATTAGGCAGGCAGATAGGGCTTATCTAAAAACCGGAAGAAAACCAGTCTCCTTAAAAATAAAAACAGAAAATTAGGTTTATATGAAAATTGCATTAATTGGGTATGGTAAAATGGGACAAGCGATTGAACAAATTGCCGTGGCAAAAGGCCATGAGATCGTCCTTAAAATAAATATTGATAATACCGCTGATTTTACCCCGGAAGCTATAAAAATGGCAGATCTGGCCATTGAGTTTACCGGCCCTGAGACCGCTTTTGAAAATATTATAAAGTGTATTGAAAACGGCGTACCCGTTGTCTCTGGTTCCACTGGCTGGCTGGACCGATTAAGTGAAGTAGAAGCCGCGGTCAAAGAAAAAGACGGTGCCTTTTTATACAGCAGCAACTACTCTATTGGCGTGAATCTGTTTTTTGAGGTCAATAAATACCTGGCAAGACTGATGGAAGATTATCCTTCCTATGATGTCAGTATGGAAGAAATCCATCATACCCAGAAAAAGGATGCGCCTTCTGGAACGGCTATCAGCCTGGCTGGTCAGATTCTGGAAAATCTTGACCGCAAAAAGAACTGGGTGAATCAAAGCGCAAGTAACCCTGAAGAGCTGTCTATTATCTCTAAAAGAATAGATCCGGCACCTGGAACGCACGTGGTAACTTATAGCAGTGATATCGACGATATTGAAATCAAGCATACCGCACATAACCGCAAAGGATTTGCCTCAGGTGCTGTTTTAGCTGCTGAGTTTCTCTCAGATAGAAAAGGCATCTATTCAATGCGGGATGTTTTGTTTGGTGGATAATCAATATAAGGCCATCCATTAAAGGGGACTTTTTATATCGTAATTACGACCATTATTATTATCATCAATATCATCATAAGCAGCAGCAAATAAAATCATCATCTCATAAACAAAAAATCTAAAAAGCAATTTAATTATCATGATTTCTCCTGAACTACTGGAGGCCTTCACCGCTGTCGTTGGCGCAAATAATGTGCTGACAGATGAAGCGTCAAGATCCAACTACGGACATGACGAGACAGAAAGATTATTATATCTTCCCTGGGTAGTCTTAAAACCAGAAACCACTGAGCAGATCAGCCAGATTATGCGACTGTGCAATACCCATAAAATACCGGTTACCCCAAGAGGAGGCGGTACAGGACTTAGTGGCGGCGCCTTACCTAATTTAGGGGGTGTACTACTTTCTACAGAAAGACTCAATAAAATCCTGTCCATTGATGAGCGCAACCTGCAGGTAACCACTGAACCTGGTGTGATCACCGAGGTATTGCAGGATGCGGTAAAAGAAAAAAGTCTGTTCTATCCCCCCGATCCTAGTAGTAAAGGCTCTTGTTTTATCGGTGGGAATATCGCCGAGAACAGCGGCGGACCCAAGGCTGTTAAATACGGTGTGGTAAAAGATTATGTCTTGAATCTGGAAGTGGTATTGCCTACTGGGGAAATTATCTGGACTGGATCCAATGTACTGAAGAACTCTACCGGATATAACCTGACCCAGCTCTTGGTTGGCAGTGAAGGCACCCTGGGGATTGTCACCAAGATTGTTTTAAAACTCATTCCACTGCCTAAATATGATTTACTGATGCTGGCCCCTTTTGCCAGTGTAGAAAAAGCCAGTGAGGCGGTGAGCGCTATTTTTAGGGCTGGTTTTACGCCTAGTGCACTGGAACTGGTCGAAATCAACGCGCTTAAAATCGTCAGTGAAATGGTGGATAGCCACAGCCTGCCAGTGTCCGATGATATTGAGGCGCATCTGATTATTGAAGTCGATGGCAACAATATGGATGTGCTCATGCAGGAAATGGAGGAAATCTCTGTCTTACTCGCAGATTATGAAGCAGGCGAGATCTTTTTTGCCGAAGATGCCCAGCAAAAAGAAGAGCTCTGGAAACTACGTCGCCGGGTGGCAGAAGCAGTTAAAATGAAAGGTTATACCATCGAAGAAGATACAGTTGTGCCAAGAGCCGAGCTGCCTAAACTCATAAAAGGGGTTAAAGCTCTGGGTGCGCAACATGACTTCAAAGTGGTCTGTTATGGCCACTCCGGAGATGGCAACCTGCATATCCGGATCAATAAGGAAGGCCAGCCCAATAGTTTTGAAAATCCAGAAATGACGGCGGTATTGGAGGATTTGTTTAAACTGGTCCATAGCCTGGGTGGCACCATCAGTGGAGAACACGGCATTGGCCTCATTCAGAAAAAGTATATGCCTATTATCTTTAATGAGGCACAGTTAAATCTGATGCGTGGTATAAAAAGAGCATTTGATCCAAATAATATTCTTAATGCAGGTAAAATCTTTGATCTTTGATCAGGGATTTTACCTGCCATTTTAAAAAGTAACTGATCATGAAACAATTTTGCAGAAGACAGCTCAAAAAGGCGCCTAAGTTAATATTGTTACTAAGTTTTGGTTTTCTAACTACTGCCAGTTTTGCCCAGTATCAAAATGATAATGGCTACAGTGATAGTGCAGATGATTATGCTATTCAGCCGACGACTCAATACGGCCAGCAAAAGCCACCTAAGTTGCGCCATTATTTTGTAGGTGGCAACTTTATTGCTTCTTTTGGGGATGGCGGTGGTGCCTTTGGTATCAATCCTTCCATCGGTTATTCTTTGAGTCCTTTTGTGGATGTGGGTCTTGGTTTTAATGCAGTGTACAATTATAGTAAAGATTATTATAATGGAGGTAAATGGCGGACCTGGAATCTGGGAGTAGCGCCTTTTGCCAGAGTCTATCCGGTTGATTTTCTGTTTTTTGAAGGCTCATTTGAGGAAAACCTGGTGAGTTCCCGTTATATCAGTCCAGACGGCGTAAAAAGCGACAGGCAAAACGCCTCAGCGCCCAGTCTGATCGGTGCCATTGGTTATACCAACCGTATATTTGGGCAGTCCAGCTTCTTTTTCAGTGTGGGGATGGATTTTTTAAACAATAAGAACTCACCTTACCGGGAAAGCTATTATGATGAGGGTGGAACACTCCGCTCCCGCCCCACGGCCATTATCAGAACCGGATTTAATATCAATATCTGGTAAAGTAATACTCGATACTATTTCCAAAAGCTTAAAACTCCTGCAACCATTTGGTTTTCCATTTTGTTGCGGTCGTTTGGTATTGTATGTTTCACTTAATTAATATATGTGTGTTTGATTAAAGAGCTCATTGATAAATCGGAAAATTAAATAAACCTTTCTAAAGTTTCGTTTAGCTTTTTGTTGCTATTTCAATTGCCTTTTGCAGCAACTCATCGGTTCTGTCTCTAATGCCCTTTATGGTAGGATAGAAAGTTGAATCGACTTTTATACCTACTCTTTGTGTTTCAGTTCCATCTGGATAATATATGCCAATACTTGAAATAAGGGTGTTGATATCGCCGGGTAGCGGAATAGATGCTACATCTCCATCAGCACCGGCAGTTTGCCCACCTATTATTATCGAATTTGGAATAGAGCGAAAAGCCATAGCTGTAAATTCGCCTTGACTAACTGTGAAGTTGTTTACAAGGATTATTATTTTGCCTGTATAAATATCCTTTGTCTTTTTGTTTATATCAAATTCACTCCCTCCATTCATAAGTGGTGGCTGAAGGAAAAAATAACCTGGTAGCTTATAATATGAAGTTGATGTTTTCGCAAAAGGTGTCGATTCCTTTTTAAGCCATTTTGCATACAAATATGGCATAAATGTTCCAGGATATTTACGAAGATCGATAATAAGGTGTTTCGTATTTTTTAAACTGCTATAAACAGAATCAAAATCATCATCTTTTAAATTTCCCGCATTGATATATCCAATACTATCTTTGAAGATTTTTATCTTGTCCTGATCGCCATTTTTGAGGTTGAATGTCGCTAAAAAGGAGAAATCATAATGGATCAGTTTTATCCTTTCATTAATTAAAGAATTATGTCTTTTTAAGCTAATGTTAGAAATTTTTTTATTACTTCTTAAAAGCCATCCGAAAATTGGGTTCACAAGTAAAGCTAATTTGTCATTGTAGTTTGAACCCGGAGATAACGGTAAATATTTTGCAATTAATGAATCGACAGGATGACCGTCAATGCTTTCAATAATATCCCCAATATGTATTTTACGTTTTATTCTTAAGGTATCTTTATAATAATCAGTTACGACTAATTTGTTTTCAATAAACGTCGCTTTAAAAGGTGTTAAAAATATTCCCCTTAAAGTGTCCAAGGTCAAATTATTGCCCCAAATATTAGCGTGAGAATCATTTATGGTGGCCATTAATTTAAGAAAAGTCATAGTATATTTAGCCTTCGTTCTGGCACCTGCAAATAGAGGAATATACTCCTTAAGCTTCTGGGGCCACGTAGCAATTAGATATCTGTATGGATAAAAATATTCTATACAATTCCAATATCTGAATAATGCCAGCAATCTTACAGAAGCATTTGCTACATTATAATCGGTGGGTTCATTTGTAAATATAGGAGCGCCTGTTGGTCCCGGTTTAACATAAAATGCGACAGTATTTGAAAAGGGCATTTCTTTAAATCTTGACAATTTATTTTTGAGCTCGCCGCTTATATTTTTATTTTCAAAAATTCCACCGTAATTTGGTCTGAGTTTGCATTCAGAAGTTGGTAAAGTTGCTTTATCAAAATATTTTATTGAATCTTCTGGACTTAGTTCATCTATCCATTGAATAAGAAGCTTATTTACATCCTTCATTGAAGACGCTTGAATTACCAAAGGAATTTGATGCAATAATTCTTTATCCCAATTATATTTCCCTTTTCTTACTAATGGATGATAATATTTTAAGAATCCCCATATTGAACAAAGAATTTGTAATCGTTCAATTTGGTTACTATCTAAAAAATTGGGGCTATTTAATTTTTTGTTTGCAATTACTGAATCTTGATACTCATTTATAATTATATTTCGATTACCCTTATTTTGATTATTTTTACACGACGCGGCGCAAATAAATATTAGAAAAATGCAAATTGAATATCTATGTTTGTTCAAACGAAATTATTTTAAAATTAGGAAAAAATAATTATTAAAGCCAAAGCCAACAAATTCAATGGAATGAAATTGTGATCAATCTGTTTAAGAGCATTTTTGTGATTATCTAAATTCATATGATTCGTTTCTAATTTGCCCATTTTTTATACTACAAACCTGGGTTATTATGGGTACAAATCAATGTTATACTGTTTTTATTGCACAAAGGTAGTGGTTGTGCCTTACTAGTGGGCATTATTAAAAGCACAGTTCTACAGCCCTACTCCTCTTTTAAGGGATAATTCTCTTTTAAATTGCGCCCCAGACTATCATAAACCAATCGGGCAGGTTGATCAAGATTGCTGTCTTTCTGGGTATTTATTTTGGACATTTTTGAGATACGCCTTGGTTAGAGTTTTTTGGTGTCATTAGGAACGGATGACGCGTTTATTGAACCTGCTGCCGCTGTGCCAAATAGCTGACCAAATTTCCAGGTGAGGCCGAGACTGAAGGTCCTGTTATTCGCATTGGTTAATTGGTCTAGTCCTCCATAAATCAGGGAGCGTTTCCACTCTCCTGATGCAAATATGTCATAGAAACCCGCCGAAATATTGAAACTTTTTGAAAGATCATAATCGTAACTGAGACTGATTTTTGGGTGGGTTCTGGTCCGTTTCTGATAAATAAGGGGATTGCCATCCCAGTTGCCAATGAGGGCAAAATTTCCCAATTTTTTATCATAATAGTTAAGGTTGAGGTTGGTATTTAAATAATATCCATCCTTGTAATCTTTGGGCAAATCTGCCTGACGGAAGGATAAGCGGTGAAAGGAGCCACTCCATTTAAGGTATAGGCCATCTACCGGCTGAAAACTACTCATCAAAGAAATACTACGGTCAAAATAATCAAGGTTTTGATAAGTTGAAATTAATTGGACTGTTGGATTTTGTTCAATATGCCACCCATGAACAATGCCATTGTTATAATAAACTTGCTCGCCTTCTATCTCAAATGTAAATGCTCCGATAGATATATTATAAAGAAGATCCAAATTATAATCATGTTCTGACTGTATTTGCTGATTTCCTTTACTTATGACCCAATTACTGGTATAGCTACTGTCTGTTATGCCCATTTTAATGCTGGGTCTTAGTGTTGTAGCCGATAATGATAAGGATACACTTTGCCGGTCATTAGGGGCAAAGGAAAAAACGAATTTGGGATAAATGTATCCGTTTGTAAATTGTGTAAAGCGGTAACCATTTTGCCAGCCATAATTGCCCATTACACTCCCTTCAATTTTCCATTTATCGTTAGAAATGCTACTTGCAACACCTGAATAGAGTGCATACTCTTGATGTTTCTCTTTTGCATTGGTTGACGTCGTTTGCCCATTTATTGACCTTTGGGTTTGACTATGAGTGGCTTTTGTGCCTATTGTAAAACTGTTTTGCCAGTCAAATTGCCCGAGGGTTGTTTTTTTTAGGGCATATTTTGCACCCAATGAAAATAGCTGTTCTTTTGTATTTGATGCTGATTGGAGGCCGTAGCTATTTGAGGTGTTGTAGTCAAAATTATTTTTTGGCTGAAAAGTTCCACTTGTATGCAGCTGCCAGATGTTACCTTTATTTGTTTTATAACGCCAGGCGGCATAAATGGTCGCATTGATAAAGCTGGATTTGATTTGGCTGCTAAATGAATTGCCGTTATCTCCCATACTTCCGTAGTTTGTGTGAAAGCCATCTGCATTGCCCTTATACAGATTACTATATACACCAATGGTAAATAGGTTGTTTTTTACGGACTTTTTGGTAAGAGACGCCATAAGTACCAAAGAGTTAATGGTGGAGACTGTGCTGTCTTTTTGAAAAGCAGACTGATTGATGTCAACCGAGGTGTTGGTTGCTGGCATGGCGTAATGGTAACCATTAATCATAATATTATTGCTCCAAAGACCCTTTTTTTGTGCATGTTGCCAGGTAAAACTGGGACCACTTCTACCCCAGTCATAATTAAGATTGAGGTTATCAAAACTGTAATTATAGGCAAACATATTGCTGCTCAGATATAATACTGCTGAATTGTCTGTTGCATCTAAAACCGAAGGGAAAGTGACCAGGCTTGCCTTGGCAATCATCATGGCAGGAAGAGATTGGACTTCCTGGTCACTAAGCTTGCGGCCGTCAAGGAATACGGTTAACTTTTTGTTCCCTGTGGTCTCCAGGTTTAGGGTGTTTTTGTCCAGACTTTTGTTGATGATCCCTGGTATTCTTTTGATGACACTGGCTATCGGCTCTGAAGGGCTGCGGGAAAATTTATTCCAGCGAATCTGCATCTCGCCTGGTTTATAACGGATTTTTCTAGTATTGGCCTGAACCGTGACCGCATTTAGAGTATGAGATTCAGATTGAAGCGAGATATGGCTGAGGTATAGGTTGCGCACACGACTGGTCCCATGAAGGGTTTTATAACCCGGCACGTGAATGGTGAATTGGATGGAATCGGTTGAAACCGCACCTGTTAGCTCGATGATCCCCCGGCTATTGGCCCTAAGTTGGTGCGATTTATGCTGTGGGTCTTCTATCTTTATGAATTCCATTAAGGCGAAGCCCAATGGTGTATGATCCAGGCTATCTTCCACATAAAAACTACGTTGTATGGATACCTGGGCTTGCAGCTGTTTATTAAAAATCGTTGCCGATAAGATCTGAATTATTAAAAATATAAATATGCTATATATTCTTGTTTTAAATTTCATCATAAAAGATAACAAATACTTCCCTATTAAGTTATTGAGTTATTGAGTTATGGTTGTCCTTAGCAAATCTCTACCCCTAATCAAATACAATTGGTCCTCAAATACTGCGGCGTCGTTAATTTCTGCCGGATTCAGGTTTTTTATTGCTAAGGAGTATTGATAGACAAATTCTTTGTTATAAAAATCCAGATAGCTGGTGTAATACGCTGGCGGCTGAGGCGTTTTCTTATCAGGCTGGCTGTTCAGGATATACAACATTTTATGGACAAAATGATATTTTGCCAGCAGATTTAGTTTTAGATGATTCGGATTTGATTTTACAGAAAAGTCTATTTTCTTTTTGCTACTGAGTAGTGAATATAGTTGTGTCTGTCTACTTTGACAGTCGATGCGCATTGCTACAGGGTAATACTGGGCAATTAAATAATAACTGTTGTCAATTACTAAGGTGGTGGCTCCCTCGCTAAGCGCATGACAAACATCATTTGGTACTTTTAAATCCTGGCTTTTTAAATTATTGGCCAATGTATCTATAATCGAAAGACGTAATTTATTTTGCAGGGTGTCTGCCTCCACTATGAGCAGTTTATTAGAATCTAAAAGTAAACTGCTACAGGGGGAAAAACCGGGGAAGACCGTCTTTTGGATGCGTTGATCCTTTTTGCTTTTTCTAAACCAGGTGTTGATCGTTCTGTAAACATAATGCCTGGTATGCTTATAATTTGCGGCGGTGAGCAGTAGGTTAGCATTTTCAACAGGCAAACAAGTAACCTCGGAACTCCCCTGTCCATCAAGTTGACTATTGCGGTATCCTTTTATAAGATAGCTGAGCTCACCTGTAATCATCCCTACGGCATTGTCAGGTAAATGCTGCCAGGTATTCTTTTGCACATCGATAGAGTCTATTATGGTGCGTGAAAAAAGAGGAATTGAATTATGCTTGTTATTGTTTTGCTGGTGCCATAAATAGGCAATTAGAAAAAACGCAACGACAATGGATAAAATAATATATAATTTTGAACGGCGCATCTACTTTTATTTATTATTTCAAGATAAATAAATTTTTTGAGAAAGAGCAGCCATTTTATTTAAAAATAAGCTTTTACCCTGGTTCAAATCCACTTCTTTTGCCTACTATAGATTATAACAAAATTCCGAAATGTTTTTTTAGTACGAAATGGTGTAAATAGGTCGCAGATTGCCTTTATCTAGCATGGCCATTTAATAGCTCTATGAAGTCTTGCCTTAGGTCTTACTCCTCTTTTAACTGATAGATCTCCTTTAGATTCCGTCCCAGACTATCATAATCCAAGCCATACCCTACCACAAATTTATTGGGTATGGTAAAACACAGATAATCGATAGTAATGGGATGGGTTCTAGCTTCTGGTTTTGTCAATAGGGCAGCTAGTTTAATAGATGCAGGACCCTGGTGTTCGAGTTGTGGCAAAAAACTACTGAGCGTCTTACCGGTATCCACGATATCTTCAATAATGATAACATGCCTGCCATTGATATCCGCATCCAGGCCAATGGCTGTAAGCACTTTTCCAGTAGATTTTGTACCAGAATAAGAGGCCAGTTTGATAAATGAGATTTCCGCTTCAATAGTCAATTCCTTAAAAAGGTCACTGGCAAACATAAAAGCACCATTGAGAATGCCGATAAAAAGCGGCCTTTTACCCGCATAATCTTTAGAGATGGCAGCAGCCATCTCCTTTATTTTCTCCTTGATGGCTGTCTCGGATAAATAAGGAACAAAATTTTTACCGTGTATCTGTATGGAGTTTGCCATGCTTGTAATGATATTATTATGGAAGTATTGTTGTTTGTCTATTTATTTATCTATCTATCTATCTATCTATCTATCTATGCGTACTAAAGTTATGGATATTTTAAGTGCCCACTTATTGGCCACTGTTTGCTGCTTTTTATCCAATTTATTTGGACAAAGTCTTCAGGGCTGCTGGCGCCTTACCGCGTAAATAAACTTTCTGATCTGCGGCCAAAGGTAATTCGGCGGCTGTTTTGTTATAACTGACCAGGCTTTTTAAGGCAACACCCTGCCCTGCCGCAATTTCTTTGAGCGATTGCCCATATTTGCTGATCACGTACTCTTTTTCTCCT
>Ga0164242_10009877_pt1 | contig 10257 bp, 10 predicted proteins | sample OricomgcompostMG_FD_108783 | JGI IMG/M metagenome (GOLD analysis project Ga0164242, IMG submission 108783) | Miracle-Growth compost microbial communities from Emeryville, California, USA - Original compost - Miracle growth compost (MG) ... | reverse complement strand
GACTCGAGGGTGTTCGGCACGGCGCAGCACCGTGTCGAACACCTCGATCGCGGCCCGGGTGCCGCCCGGACGGTGGATCGCCTCCGCCGGTAACCCGATCGCGGCGTCGTCGACCGCCACGACCGTACAGCGGGCGGCCTCCGGAACGAGTAACGCGGGGCCGCGACCCGGTCGCCCTTCCGAGCCGGCAAATCCGCCGCTAACGATCAGCACGAGACCGGGACCTATTCCGGCGGCGGAAAGCCGCACGATGGCATCCGCGGCAGACGCGCGCTGGTCGACCAGATGAACCGAAACGCCGGTGCAGCGCAGGGCGTCGACTCGCCCGCGCAGCGCGGCGGCGTCCGGTCCGGCCGATGCCGCCAGCAGGTCACGGCTCACAAGCACCGCCGCGAACTCGCGGTCGAGCCGGTCGTCGACGCCCAGCTCCGAGAACCGTGTGACGGCATCCATGGCAACCTCCGCTTCTCATCCCCACCCTGCGGCATCGGCCAGTCGGCGGGCAGGGACTAAGGGACCAGGTTCGGTCGGGACACAGAGCCGTGGAGCGTTGGCCAGACCGACCGCTGCGCCACCGGCATCGCGCACCGCCCCCCGCGCGGACCGGCCGCCCGGACGCCCGGACGTCGCTGGAACGCTCGGCAGGGCCTGTCATGAGGCAAAGGACCCTACCGCGCACGTCGCGCCCAGTGTTATCAATTTGGCAGGCCCAAGACCCCGGCTGACGCAAACGTTGCCATGCCCGGAGGCACGCGATGACCAATTCCCAAGCCGCGAAATTATCGGTTCGGCTGCGACCGGTGCGGTCGGCGCCGGCCGCCGCCCGCCGATTGGTGCTCGACCGTGAGCCAGACTGGCGTCTGCCGGCGAGACTGCTGGACGACACCGCCATGGTCGCTGGCGCCATGGTGTTGCTCAGCGTCTGCCAGGCTCGCTCGCCGTTGCGCTTGACGCTCAGCGCAACTGATCTTGTTGTCCTCGTCGAGGTGGACGATTCCTGTATGGATCTGCCCTCCCCGTCTCGAGAGCGATTCAGCCTTGATCTCGTACGCCGTACAGCGCAGGCATTTTGGTTCGTGCAGCAGCCGGCGGGGCGGCAGTTGTGGGCCAGAGTTGCTGCCCGCGAAGCAACCTGCCATGCCCCTAGGAGGATCCGGCGCACGGGTCGCCCGGTCGCGGGGACGTCTGCGCCAGCCCGCTACCGGTGGATAGGCGGCGGGTCGGAGGTTCGGCTTACTGGTCTGTGACCAGGGGAGCGGATGCGGGCTGGCGGCGAGCAGGCCGGGGGGTTGCTCGCCGCCAGCCCGCGTTCGACGGCCCCGAAAGGGCGGGCCGCATCGACACGACATACACGGGTGCAGCATTGTTGCCTGCGTGGTTGTGCCGATTGCGCGGCCCGGGGACCGGGCGAGTGAGATATCCGAGCCGGCCGCCACGATGTGGGCATCGCTACAGGCGCGGTGCGCCGACGTGCTCGAGACCGTGCCAGCAACTGGAGCGGCGGTGTCGGTGATGACTGAGGCCGGGCATTCCGGTTTGGTCTGCGCCACCGACGAGGCAGCTCGACGACGCAGTACAGCCTGGGCGACGGACCGGGGATCGACGCGTTCCGGGACGGCTATCCAGCGCTGGCGGCAGACCTGAGCGACAGCTCGGATGGCCGGACGGCGGGCGCTAGGTGGCCTGCGTTGAGCCGGGCCGCCCGTGAGACAGGCGCTGGCGCGGCATTCGCGCTGCCGATGCGCTTCTGCGACCGCACCATCGGCGCGCGGAACCTCTTCCGCGCCACCGGATCCCCGTTGGCAGACCATGACCTCGACATCGGTCAGGCCATGGCCGACGTCGCCACTGCCGCGATCCTGCAACCCAGCTGGCCTCAGGGTGGTTTCGCAGTCACGTCGCTCCCGCGACTCTTCCCGGCAAGAACTAGGTAGGACGGCAAAGGCTCATCCACGCATGCCCGCACGGCATATATCGTCCGTCTCGCACGGACGGCATGATCGTGCGCGGCCGCACACTGCGCGCCGTGCCACCACTTCGCGCTGCTTGTTCCGTCCAAGTGCCCAATAGCGGACGTGACGTTGGACCCTAAACTTGGCGCGTTTTCGGGCAGACCCTAGTAGAGACCCGTCAACACCGGTCGGCTGGCGTGGTCGCAGTCGTTGTCCTCAGACAGGGACTCCGGCACGCCAGGAAGACCCAGATGAGCAGTATGGAGGCCGCCCGATGGCGTTGGTAGTGCCGCAGGTGAGTGCCGCAGTGGTAGGGGAGCTGGTTGACCGGCTCGGCCCGCAGTTCACGGCCAAGCAGATCGAGGAGTGCATCAACACCGCCGCCGCCGATCTGGCTGGCTCCGTCTCGAGCGAGAGCTTGCCGGAGATGGCAATCCGTCTGGCGCTCGTACGGCTGAGCGGGGAGTCGCTCCCGGCCGCTGCGACGGAGTCGGCCAGTGGGACGAGTCGATCCTCACGCCGGGATTCACAGTTCATGTAGCGACGCAGAATTGTCGAGAGCGAACGCGACTCGCTCTTCTCTCGGCTGCGCCCAGGCTTGAACGTTTTCCCATGCACAGACGGCGCCACTACACGAAGTCCAAGGGCGCCGCCACGCGACATATCGGTTCGCTCAGTGGGCTGCGGGGGAGACTCATTCTCGCGCCGGGTGAGCTTGTGCGAAGCGCAGACAACCAGGAATCGGTAAGGACCGCGCGGTGGCCCCGGTCGCGCTGCATTCCCGGTGTGCCGATCTCTGGCCGAGACACTCCCAGTCGTAGAGGCGTTCTGAGCACGCGACCGTCAGCGCGCCGCGGAGTCAGATGCCTGACGTGTCTTCGGCACCGGCATGGCACTGTCCAAGCGCAGCGTCAGGCCCCGCTCAAGGAAGCGAACAAGATCCGCCCGCGCCTTGCCGCAGCCGGATGAGCGAGCGACTCCACCCTCGGGCGGAGGTGCTCCAAGGCGGCAGACACTTCGTTGCTGTGTTCGTGATCCTCGGCGTCAGCTCTGGCCCATGCCCTCTACCGGCTCGATGCGGTCGCCGCGGCGGACTTTCGCGCTGATGCGCTTGCCGACCTCACTGTCGATCTCGTCCCAGTACTCCAAGGCGCGATCGAGCACCTCACCATGCACGCCGCCGAGCAGGGAGCCGCTCACCTGCTCGACCAGGGCGTCGCGCTGCGCGTCGTCCAGAACCTCGCGCACGAGGATGCCCGGCTGGCCGAAGTCATCGTCCTCGGCGTGCACCCCGTAGGCCGAGCGCACGATCTCGGTGTCGGTCTCCCAGCCTTCCTCGGCCGGGCCAGTCGTGTCGGAGAACGCGTGTCCGGCGCTGTTGGGAGCGTAGACGGCGGCATTGCTGCTCTGGTCGTAGTTCATCTGCCCGTCGAACATGTATGTGTCGACGTCGGTCCGTGGCCGGTTGACCGGCAGTTGGTGGAAGTTGGTGCCGATCCGGTTGCGCTGCGCGTCGTTGTAGGCGAACGCGCGCCCGAGCAGCATCTTGTCCGGCGACAGCCCGACACCGGGGACGAGGTTGCCGGGGGAGAACGCTGCCTGCTCGATCTGGGCAAAGAAGTTGTCCGGGTTGCGGTCGAGCGTGAACCGACCCACCGGGATCAGCGGGTAGTCGCTGTGCGGCCAGACCTTGGTCAGGTCGAACGGGTTGAACCGGTAGTCCGCCGCATCCGCGTAGGGCATGACCTGCACCGACACCCCCCAGCTCGGGTGCTCGCCGCGAGCGATCGCCTCGAACAGGTCGCGGCGGTGGAAATCGGCGTCGGCGCCGGCCATCGCCGCCGCCTCGTCGTTGCTGAAAAACTCCATACCCTGCTCGGTGTGGAAGTGGTACTTCACCCAGAACTTCTCGCCGCCGGCGTTGATCCACATGAACGTGTGGGAGCCGTAGCCGTTCATGTTCCGCCACGTCCGCGGCAGCCCACGCGGGCCCATCAGGTAGGCGACCTGGTGCGCGGACTCCGGGTTGAGCGTCCAGAAGTCCCACTGCATGTGGTTGTCCCGCAGTCCGGAGTCGGGCAGGCGCTTCTGGCTGCGGATGAAGTGGGGGAACTTCATCGGGTCACGGATGAAGAAGATCGGCGTGTTGTTGCCAACGATGTCGTAGTTGCCGTCGGAGGTGTAGAACTTCATCGAAAAGCCGCGCACATCGCGCCAGGTGTCCGGGCTGCCTATCTCGCCGGCCACCGTCGAGAACCGGATCAGCATGTCGGTGCGAGTTCCCGGCTGGAACACCGCTGCCTTGGTGAACTGCGAGACGTCCTCGGTCACCTGCAAGACACCGAACGCGCCGGCGCCTTTCGCATGCGGCTGACGCTCAGGCACCTTCTCCCGGTTAAAGTGAGCCATCTGCTCCAGGAAGTGCACATCATGCAGCAGCAGCGGCCCGGTGCCGCCGACCGAGAGCGTGTTGCGGTCGCTGGGCGCCGGAGCTCCCCAGCCAGTCGTGGATCCGATCGTGTGATCGGTCATCAGGTTGCCTCCCGGGGCTGAGAGTCTTCGGTTGCTGGCAACACGGCGGTGAGGCACATGCATCGGCGCGCGCCACGGCACATAGTGCGGTCGTCATAGTTGCTGTACCGCCTGCGCCTGTCCCTGCCATCAGCGCCGTCTTTGCATAGGACGGGGCTTTTTTGATGGTAGGCACGAGCGCGGTTGGGCACATAGGCCGAAAGACCCAGCCGATCTCGGCCGCCAGCCCCTGGGCACCCGACAAAGCCAGGGTGAGCCTCGACCGCGAGCCTCACTCGGACCAGGGGATTTCGCATGACGAACTGCTCGAAGCGGCGCGGCGCTCTCACACTGAATCCGGACGCGTCCGCAGCGGGTCGCGCGCAACGGCTCGTGCATCATCTGCGCCGCTGCGGTGAGCTACCAGACCGGGTCGTCGACGACGCGGTGTTGGTCGTACACGAACTCGTCACTCACAGCATTCATCAAGCGCACAGCCCGATCCGCCTTCACGTCGTTCTCACCGACGGTCAGGTGATGCTGCGGGTCCAAGACGCCGGGTTGGTCTCACCCCTGTCCAACGGCACGCGTCTCGGTGATGTGCGTCGCTGGGAGACCGTCAAGAGGCTCTCCGCGTCGTTCGGCTCTCACTGTGGCGGCCAGCCGCGAAATGTGGGCACTGCTGCGTGCGCCCGGGATGTTTGCGCTCCTTTGTGATAGGGACGGCCGACGTGCCGGGCATGACCTGGCCTGCGATGAGCCTCCCAAGGCGCCACCGGACCCATCGGGCGCACGCGAGCCACTCGATGCGTTGCCGACGAAGCTCACACGCGTGAGCTGTGCTCACAACCCAGTTACCGGCAGCAGCGGGTTCTTCAGCAGCCAAGAGCGCTGAGGCGGCCGTGTCGGGCGACTGACCTGCCGGGGCATGGGGTCCTTGGTCACCGTTCGGGCAGGCGTAACGGACCTGCCGGCGCCGACGTGGTGCGGGAAGGCTGACAGGCATGAGGACCAAGTTATGGGGCCATGATCGACCCAGCGAGAGATCGGATTTCGACTATCCGACTGACGAGCTGCTGCAGAGCGCGCCGAAGCCGGTGGGTTCGCAGCGCGCCGACTGCTGTATCGCGGCGGCCGCATATCGGGTGATTCTGCCGGCGACGCTCGCCCGGCCGCGCCCGGCCGAGTTGCTGTTGTGCCGGCACCACTACCGCTGCTCGCGCACAGCGCTGACGGAGGCGGGAGCCGCCGTCTTCGACACCGACAACCGGCTGATCGCGTGAGAACGTCGAACCACGTCCAACGCGGAGGTCTGCATGAATAACACCGAACATCACGACCTGGTGGGCAGCCGCGCCCAACGCGAAGCCGCGCGGGCGGCCGTCACACACACGGATCCCACCGCAGATCGCTATGCCTCGGCCTTTGAGCGGTATATAGGCGCGGTCGCTGGCGAGCACGCCGATGTGCACCAAGCGCCGACCGTGACCTACCCGCTGATGACCGTGGGTGACGTCATGTCCAGCGCAGTGGTCAACGCGTACCCGGGTGCCGCCTTCAAAGAAATCGCCAGTGCGCTGGTACGAAACCGCGTCGAGGCCGTCCCAGTGATCAATCAGGATCGGCGGGTCCTCGGAGTCGTCACGGTCTCGGACTTGCTCGCCCGGATCGCGCCTCCATTGAAGCGTCGCCGACGGATGCTCGCCGCCATGGGATCTCGACGCGCGGCGCGCGCGGTGACAGCGCGCCAACTGATGACCTCCCCAGCCATCACGACCACCCCGAGCGCAACGTTGGATGACGTTGCTCGCCTCATGGCTCGGCGCCACGTTCGCACCTTGCCGGTCGTCGACCGGCAGGGTGCGCTGGTCGGGATGATTGCTCGCGCCGACGTCATCCGGATCTTCCTGCGAGCTGACGAGGAGATCCTCGCCGAGGTCGAAACCGACGTTCTGTGCAGTTTCGACGCCAACGTTCGGCGTGCGGTGCGCGCGACAGTAGCGGAAGGCGTCGTGACGCTGGCCGGCCAGGTGCCCAATGCCCTCACCGCCAAGGCGCTGGTACATCGCGTCCGCCAGCTGACCGGCGTGCTCGATGTCCGCGATGAGCTCGCGTTCGAGCTCGACGACTCGATTCTGCCAAGGAGGTCGCAGTGACGGCCCACGCGGCCCCCGGCGACTGGCTCATTGTCCAGAGCTCACGGGATTCCCACCCGACCAGGCGTGCCGCAATCCTCGCCGTCGCCCGCGACGGCTCCCCGCCGTTCACCGTGCGGTGGCTGGACACTGGGCGCGAGGCGATCGTGTTCCCCGGCCCTGACGCGCAGGTCGTGACGGCGGTACGACAGGCTGAACTTGACCAAGAGCAGCAGGAGCGCGTTAGCCGAGTCCAGAGCGAGATCAGCCATCGCGCTGCACCGCGCACCTGACCGGTTCCACGTAACGGGTCGAGTCAGCACGAGATTGGCCGCCGCGCTACGTGCCCCTGACAGCTCGCCTTGCGGCCCGCCGCCGGGATCGCACTGCACCAGTCTCGGTTGTCCGCGCCGGTGGGGCCGTGGGGCTCTCTGCGAAATTGCCGAGCAGCAGTTGGACTAGCCGTAAGGAGTCGCGCGCGGGTGAACGATGACGACTGGACAGCCCGCATGGTGCAGCACCCCTTGGCTCACTGAGCCGAGCAGCGCCGCTACTCGGGCGTGCTGAGAACGGTTCCCGACGACCAGCAGCTCCTGGGAGAGCGACTCGGCTACCAGCCCAGCGACCGGGAACTCACGAAGTACAGCACGGTGTACGAGCACCTCCGGGTAGTTCTCCTGGTGGCCGGCGAGCGACTCAGCCAACCACCGCTCGGCGCGCTCCGGCGCCGGCGGCGGCATGCGCCACTGCATGCTGGCGAGCAGGTCCGGGTGCCAGCAGAAGATCGCGCGCAGGCGGCGGTTGTGCCGGCTGGCGTAGTCGAAGGCGAAATCGAGCACGTCCGGGGTGCGTTCCGATCCGTCGACACCCACGACAACCACCGGGTCCCCGCCCTGGTCGCCCGGTAGATAGCCAGCGACGACAACCGGGCCCGGTGCCGACGCCGCGACGACAGTGCTGACCGAGCCCAGCAGAGCCGAGCCGAGCGCCCCATGGTGACGCGAGCCGAGGACGGTCACCGCCGCGTCCGCAGCTGCAGCCCGAAGCACATCCCAGGCGATGCCGTCGACGACCTGCCCCTCAACCTCAAGGTCCGGCCACGCCTGGTGGACGTGGGCAAGCGCAGCGTCCAGGCTTTTCTGTGCGTGCTGTCGCAGCTCAGACGTGAACATCCGGTCGCTTGACGATTCCCACGGCAAGGTGCCCCAGGTCAGGTGGTAGGCGCGTATCACCCGCAACGACGCGTTGCGGGTTACTGCTTCGCGCGCGGCCCAGTCGAGTTCGGGAACGCCGCCCGCGGCGTCCCCGAGCCCGACCAGTACGCCGCCGGTGCTGGCCATCAGCCGATCTTGATGTGTGTCGACTTGGCCGCGTCCGACTTGGGCAGCCGGATAGTCAGCACGCCGTCGGCCATCGCCGCGGTCGCCGCACTTGCGTCGATCGGCGTCGGCAACGTCACCTCGAAATCGTATTCACCGGTCGTTGAGCGGGTGGTGTGACGCAGCGTTCCGGTGCGTTCGCTGGCCTTGCGTGTCGCGTGCACGCTCAGCCGCCGGTCAGTGACATCCACGGTGACTTCTTTGCGTTGCACGCCGGGCAGATCGATCTCGGCGAGATAGGCGTCTTCATCCTCCGTGAGGTCTGCGCTCGGTTCGGTGTCGGCGTGCAATGCCGAGTGCAACGGTGTTTGCCAGAGACTGTCCAGCATTTGACCCAGCGGCGCGTTCCACGGGAACGCCCCGCCCCAGGGCGACCAGCGAGCAAGTTCTGTGCCGTTCGGCTTCGTTTGTTTGGCAGTCATCGGTTCTCCTCCAGGTCGATGGGTGACTGACGACTCGATTCCATGCCTGCCGGCGTCCGGCCGGCAGGGCCAGACGCCTCAGGCGATGGGGGTCCTTCGACTTTGCCCGAGGACACGCCGCGCATCGCGTGAGAAGCTCTTCTGCCTGGTGTCTGGCTGTGCTGGTGGCGCTGGCTGGGAGGGAATCCGACGACGCATCAGGTTTCTTGGACTCAGCCAGAGCAGCAGTTCCGGAACGCATTGTGGCCCGGGCTGTGGCCACGTCGGTCGAACGCAGGCTGTGGTCCGCGCTTCTGAACGTTGGGGACGGCGTAGATCCGCTGCCAGGAGCGCAGATGGGATCGTCCCGATCTTGTCGCGCTCTGCGCCGCCTGCAGCGGCGTGGTCCCAACGGTCCACACAGACACATCCTTCGACCCTGAACCGTCCCCCCTTTCACGCACACCGTGGGCAATGAACCCACTTGACAGAAGCCGAGAAGGGGCGTGACCGCACACCTTGCTACGAGGCTTCGGCAGGGCAAGGTCGTTCGGTCCGCGCCGCGACACATTCGATTCCCGTAGGAGCGCAGCGATGACAGTTACCCGCGAGCCCGAGTTGCGGTCGGCACCCCGACCGCAACTCACCGTTCGTCCTCGACGCATTGTGGTCGCGGTCCGCGACTACTTACACGACTACGAAACCATTGAGTGGGCCATGACGCATGCCACGGCCGGGGTGGACATGATCCACCTCGTGCATGCCTATCGGCCGCTGCGGCTCATCGGATGCCATTGGGAACCCGTGGCCCGCGCCCGCGAAGCCCGTTACTGGGCCGCCCGCCGCGTGATCGCCATCGCGCAACAGCGGATCGCGGTCAGTGCCGCAACGCAACTCCAAGGGTCAGCGATAGCCGGCACACCAACTGATGTTCTGCTGGAGATGTCCGAGGTGGCGGATCTCATTGTCGTCGGCGACGACTCGAACGACGCGGAGACCAGCCGACGTATCACCTGGCGCGTGCAGGACCTGTCACAGTGCCCAGTCGTCTGCGTGCCGATCACCTACCGCACGACAGATGACGGCACGCGTCCCGTGACGGTTCTCGCGGACGAGCATGGGCTGTCTGAGGCAGCGATGTCCTTCGGCGTCGAGGCAGCGCTGCGGTGGGGGACCAGCTTGCAGATCTCACGCGCCCAGACCTACCCGGACGGGAGCAGCGCGTCCTCGACCAAGCGGCTCGGCGACCAACAGCGGGAGTTGGACGCACAGCTTGCCCTCTGGGCAGGGCGGTATCCGCTTCTCCCGCTGACCGGGCGTGTCGAAGTGGATGACGCCTGGCTGGACGGGTTGCGTGGCAACTGCGCGGTGCTGGTCGCCCCGGTGCATTCGGCACCACTGTTGCGCCCTCGACCGCTCGACCTGTCCCATCCTTGCCCAATCGCTGTCGTTCCCGAATAGGCCTGACGCTGTCGACGTTGCCGCAACTGATGATGCGCAGGGGTCGGAACGGTTCGAAACGGCGACAATGCTGCTCAGGCCGAGCGGATCGGACGCATAGAGCGTCCGCGATTTGGCGCCAACGCAGGGAAGCGGCTGTGGGGTTGACGGTGACCACGGACCCGGTGAGTAATGGGGCAGTCCCTGACGTCCAGGGTCGTTAGACCCTACATGTGGGCGCGGCTCACTGCGGATCGTGGACGTTAGTAGTGGTGCCGATCGGACGGACGCAGATGACCATCGACCTGATCTCGGAACGTGTCGCGACCGCGCTGCGCCGTGCCGCCGTGAGCGCGACGCGGGCGCCATCTGTGCATAACACCCAACCGTGGCGCATGCACGTCAGTCCGGTCGAACTGCGGCTGTTCGCCGACTTCAG
>Ga0164242_10009876_pt1 | contig 10258 bp, 8 predicted proteins | sample OricomgcompostMG_FD_108783 | JGI IMG/M metagenome (GOLD analysis project Ga0164242, IMG submission 108783) | Miracle-Growth compost microbial communities from Emeryville, California, USA - Original compost - Miracle growth compost (MG) ... | reverse complement strand
GGTGTCGCGCGCGAGGTCGACCGGCCGGTGTCGCGCGCGAGGTCGACCGCTGGCAGAAATGGACCGGCGAGGACATGCCGCTCAACGAGTTGGAGCCCGCGACTGCGGCGCGGGTCGAGCAGGGACGCGCTGCCATCGCGGGCCCTGTTCGCCGCACGTGACGGCCAGGAAACCTACACCAGGCCCGCCGCCCAGTGGTGGGCCGACGGCTGGGACCTGCTATTCAGCCCGACCACCTGCTCGATGATCGCGCGCGACCGAGGGCAGGTCCGATCGCCCGTCAACGTGCTTCGCTTCGGCGCACCAGTAGGATTCGACCAGCCGCCGGCGGGCGAACTCCTCGAGCAGTGGTTGGGCATACGGGCCAAGCACGGCTCATTCTAGGCACGGGTCTACAACTGCACCATCAGCTTTCCGACGTGCCGGCCGCCGGAGAACAGGCCGACGAACGCGGGCACGACGGCCTCGATCCCGACTTCGCGGGTCTCGATGCTGCGGATCCGTCCGGCGCTCAACAGCTCGGTCATCTCGGTGAGGAAGTCTGATCGCAGCGGGGCGTAGTCAGACACGATCAGGCCGCGCACGGTCAGCCGACGGGCCCGCACGTCGAAGGCGTCGAGTTTCAATTCAGCGTCTGACCCGCCGTCGAGGCTAGCCATCGACCCGCAGATCACGATCCGGCCGAAAGTGGCCATGGCGCGCAGGCCAGCGGCGAAGAGCGCGCCGCCGACGTTGTCGACAAAGACGTCGACGCCGTCGGGTGCGGCCGCTGCCAGCGCCGCGTCGACGTCGCCGGACCGGTAGTTCACCACGGCGTCGAGGCCCAACTCGTCGCGCAGGTAGGCGGCGTTCTGCTGCGATCCCGTGGTGGCCACAACCCGCGCGCCCGCCTCGCGCGTCAACTGCGCGGCGGTCAGCCCGACAGCTCCGGACGCCGCGGTGATGAGCACCGTCTGGCCCGGTTTCGGCGGCGCCATCCGGCGGATCGCTGCCCAGGCCGTCATGCCGGGCATGCCGAGCAGGCCGAGGTGGGCCGACGGCTCGGGATCGGCGGCGATCGGTTCCAACGCCGAGGCATCGACCACGCCCGACTCGCACCATCCCAGCGACGAGACCACCAGCGAGTCCGCGTCCAGATCGGTTCCGTTGGCGTCGATGACCCGACCTACAGCAGCGCCGCCGAACGTCGCTCCGAGCGGGTAGTCCTGCTCGATGCTGCGTCCGGTCATCTTCGCCCGCATGTACGGGTCGAGCGAGACGAACAGGTTGCGCACCAGGACCTGCCCCGGCCCGGGCGAGGGCAGCTCGACCTCGACGATGTCGAAGGAGTCCGCGGTGACCGCGCCGTCCGGGCGTCGGACGAGTTGCACCTGCCGCGCCTTCACCGGCGCTGCCTTCGGGCTGTCGCGGGCCCGGTGCCGACCGTCATGAGGCTGCCATCGGCGCAGACGCGAGCCGGTAGATGTCGGCGATAAGCTGGGCGTTGCGGGCGCCGTCTCCGAACGTCGCGAACACCGGCAGGTCGTCGCCGCCAGCGACGCAGGCCGCGAGATGATCCATCATCGCCGCGAACGCCCAGCTGCCGCCGGAGCCGAACCCGAAGCCGGACTCGCCCTTCACCGCAGCCGGACGGTAGCCGGCCGGGACGGTCAGCGCGCTCGTCTGACCGGCCGCGTCGGTCGCGGTCATCGATCCGCCCGGCTCGACGACGATGGTGCGTTCGCTGCCCACGACGCTCCACCGCTCGCCGGCGTCCGAAGCGGCCGACCAGGTCATCGCGACCGAGTAGACGCCGCCGGCGGCCAACGTGCCGGTGACCAGCACGATGTCGTCGCTGACCGATCCGCTCGGCTGGGTCGCCGTCGCTGAGCGCAGCGTCGCCGAGGAGACACCGGCCTCGCCCAGCAAGTAGCGCAGAAGGTCCACGTAATGCGGCAGCGCGCCGCGCAGGAATCCCCCGCCGGTGTCGGGCGATCGCAGCCATTGACGGAAGTCGCCGGAGGCGTCCGCGCCGTGCATCCGCTCCCAGGCGGTGATGACGTTGACCGTCGTCATCCGGTGCTCGCCGATGAAGCCGTCCGCGACGAGGTCGCGCAGGTAGCGCATCGCCGGATCGAAGCGGCGGTTGAACGAGGTCGCCGCCAGCAGCGACGCGGCGTTGGCCGCCGCGTCCAGCTCGCTCGCCTCGTCGGGTTCCAGCGACAGCGGCTTCTCGCACAGCACTGGTTTGCCGGCGTTCAAGACCGTCAGCACCGGCTCGCGGTGCGCCGTCGGCGGCGTGATCACGTCCACCAGATCCACGTCGGCACACGCGATCAGTTCGGCCGCCGAGCCGAACACCTTAGCGATGCCGTAAGTCGCGGCGATCTGCTGTGCCCGCGGCTGGTTGACGTCAGTGACCGCGACGACGTTGATATGCGGCGTCATCGCGTAACCGGCCAGATGGACCTCCGAATGGATGCCGGCGCCGATGATGCCGATCCGCATGCGATGTTCCTCTCGCTCAGGCCTTCACCGGCCAAAGTGCCGGTGGTCAGAGTGGCGGCTGGTCAGAGCGTCGAGCCGAAACGGTCGGCCCGTCCGGCCCTCGGGTACTTCTTTGCCTCGGCGGCGAGCTGCCCGTTCGAGTCGAGGACGTCCGACATCTCATGGCCGATCCGGTCGGCGACCGGACATAGCTTCTCGACGTCGAAACCGTAGGCGCGCGCGGCGTTCTCGCCGCAGATCGCCCGGACGTCGGCCTCAGAAAAGCCTTCCAGCACCTGGTTTATATACGCGCCCGAGTGCGGTCAGGTCGTCTCTTGGTGCGGGTAGTCGGTGCCGAACATCAGAGTCTGCACACCGATCCCCTCGGCCAGCTGGGCTTCTTCTCGCGACATGCAGGACGCGCCCATCATGCAGTTGCTGCGCCACAACTCGCTCGGCATCGCCGGCAGCGGCGAGCCGGGATTGCCCGGTGCCAGGCCGTTGCCGGAGGCGATCACGTGCTCGATCCGGCGGTCCATCGCTTGCAGCGCGCGGGGCAGCCACTCCACGGTCTGCTCGGTGAACACCAGCTTCAGGTCCGGGAAGCGGCCGAACACGCCGCCGAGCATCAACAGCCACAACGGCCGGTGCGCTCAGAAGAAGATCTCGAACCCGAGCACCGTCGCGGCGTGCGCCGTCGTGCCGTAACGGATCGGGGACGCTCCGACATGCCAGTGCACCGGCATGTCAAGATCGACGCAGGCGGCCCAGAACCGGTCATAGCGCGGGTCATACAACGGCGGCAGCCCACGACGCTCCTCATCAGCCGGGATGAGAACGCCACGCAGGCCGTGCTCGGCGGCCCACGTCAGCTCCTCAACGGCGCGGTCGACGTCGGCGAGCGTCGGCACCGTGGACAGCCCGATCATGCGGTCCGGTGCAGCGCTGACGAAATCGGCCACCGCGCGGTGGTAGGCGCGAGCGCCGGCCATCACTCGGTGGGGATCGCGCCCCAACTCGACGGCACGTCGAAGATCATGTCGAGCTGGTTCTGCGCCGCGTCGGCGAAGAACGGCAGGCCCTGCTGCTGGATGATCACCTCGGCGCACACGCCGTCGGCCTCCATCTCTTTCAGCCGCAGGTGAGGATCAGAGATCTCCGGGCGAAACGCGTTGGTGGACAGCCGCACCCAGTCCTTGGCGTCGGAATCGCGCAAGTGCGGGAAATGCTCGTTCAGCCGCTCGGCCAGCTCGGCCTGCTCACCGGCCAACGCCGGGTCGGTCACGGCGAAAGCCGCGAACAACCGGCGGTTTGCCTCGGACTGGACAGCCGCCGGCGTCGGCCCATTCTCAAGCCAACGGTCGAAGTCGGCGTGGTACCTGCCCTCGACATACTGCCGGTAAGCAGCAGGCTCCAACCCCCAATGGCAGTCGGCCGAGACCAGCATCAGACGTGACATGTCGCCTCCTGATCGCACCCGCGGACAGCCGAAGTATGTCCGGACCATTGAGCTAACGCAATAGTTTTGCGTTAGCTCAATGGCGGGTCGGCCTCGGCGTCTGACCGACCCGCGGCACGCTGCTAGCGTTGTCGCTTATGATCCGACCTGGCCTGTCCGAGACCGTCCAGCGCGCGGCCGGGCTGCTGCGCGAACGAATTCTCGCCGCAGCCGAATACCCCATCGCGCTTGGCTCTGAGGACGATGTAGCCCGGACGCTCAGGCTGAGCAAGCCGACGCTACGCCAGGTCGCGCGCCTGCTCGAGGCCGAGCAGATCCTCACTGTCCGGCGCGGCGTGAACGGCGGCTTCTACGGCCTCAAGCCAACCGCTGACGGCGTAGCGCAGATGGCATCGGTCTACCTGCGCGCCGCTGACACGACGTATTTGCAGCTGTTCCGCGGCATGGTGCCGGTGTTGTCCGAGCTGTCGCGGCTGGCGGCCGAGAACGACGACGAGAACGCGCGTGCCTGCGTGCTCGCCTACGTCGACGCGCACGCGAGCGCGCCGAGCGACCGTGAATCGCTGCGTCGCTTCGGCCAGAGCAGGCTCGATCTGGGCCGCGTGATCGCCGACGTCGCAGGCAATCCCCCGCTGCAGCTATTCCTCGACGTGCTGACGCAGCTCGGCAACGTCCCTGGCGGGCTGTCGATCTATGTCGGGCCGGACGACATCGCGCGCACCATCCGATACGAGCGGGCGCTGGCGCGCGCCATCCGGGACGGCAAGCCAGAGGTCGCGGCGCGAACCGTGTACCGGCAGGCTGCGCACACCATGCAGTGGTTCGAGCGGAACGACGCCAGTGGCCAGATGATCGAGCCGTCCGGGCCGCCCAGCCGCAGTTCCCTCAGCCGAAATTGAACGCGATCCATCACGACGAGCGTCAGGTGATTCGCCCTAAAGCCAGTCGCGTTCCAGGTCGAGTCCTCGCACGTCACGTTGAATTCCGTCGCCCCGGCACCGAGGACGGGCAGCCTCAAGAGTTCCTGGAGTCAATGCTTCGCACCTTAACCTGACTGCCCGTATGCCGCCGCGTCTGCGCCACACCCGGGCGGGGCTCCCGTACACGCCGACTCGCCAGCGGCGCCGCTCATAGGCATATGATGACCCTCCATGGCAAGCAGCAGTCGCCTCATAGGTAACGAGTTGGCAACGATACAAGGGGCATGAGTCTCAAGTCGCGCTTCCCCCGGACTACGCTCCCCGATTGATTTAGCCTGTACTCATCGCGAAGTCCCAACCGGTTCTTCGGTAGCACGTACTCGAATAATCCTGGAGCCGTGTGCCATGACTGCCCAATCCTATTTCCCGGAAGATCCTGCGACATCCCGGCAAGCGCTTGGAGTTGAGGACGGCTGGAACAAGCGGCGTCAACGGGTGGCCGCACACATCGAGTCGGTGGCATTGCAACTCTTCGCAACTCGCGGGTACCGATCGGTGACCGTATCTGAGATCGCCGACGCCGCTGGCGTCTCGTCCCGCACCGCAGCTAGATACTTTCCATCGAAAGCCGACTACCTGCTCGGGGTTCTGCAACGCTCCGTCGACAGGACCGTCGCGGGCCTGGAGCGGCTCAAAGAGACCGACGATCCGGTGAACGACGTCTGGAATCTCTGGGTCGACCTATCGCGCACTCATGAGCAGTCGCTGCCGAACTACGTGGTCTGGGCTCGTGCTGCCCGAACCGCTCCGGAGGTATTGGCTCGGTCCAATGCCGCGCAAAAGCGATTGCGTGGAGGCTTGACCGCGCTCTGTGGGACGGCTCTTGGCTCGGACCCGACTGACGTCCGCGCCCCGGTTCTCGCTGCCGCGCTGATGGCGGCCAACACCGCCGTCGTCTCATCCTGGGTCGCGAGCGGTGGTCGCGCAGACTTGGAGGGGCTATTCCACGCGGCACGTACCGTTCTTCCCCACTACGCGGCCGTCCGCAACGCGGCGCCTGCCGCCGTCATCGCTTCAGCTCACCGTCGATCTACCGGAGCCGGGCTGTCGGCAGCCCACTGGCTCTACGGCACCTGAGACGTCTGCTCGTTGTCCGCCGACGCATCCTCATGGAATCGCGCCGTCCCGAGATAGGCCCCGATGACGGCCTCGTTCGAGCGCAATTCTGTCGGCGTGCCCTCGCCGATCTGCATGCCAAAATCCAGTGCGTGAACACGATCGCACGTACGTAGGACCAAGTCGACGTTGTGCTCGACGAGCAAGATCCCCACTCCTCGTTGCTGCGCAAGCCTTCGAATCGATTCGCCGAGCCGGCGAGCCTGCGCCTCGCCCAGGCCGGATGCCGGCTCGTCCAGTAGCAGTATCGAGTGACCGCCTGCCACCGCCCGCGCGACAGCCAGCATTCGGCGCTCCGCATAATTGAGGTGTTCCGCACGAATGTCTAGTACATCGCCAAGGCCAAAGTCACCGATTACGGCCCGAGCGATAGGCGTAAGGTCGTCTATACCCGGCGCGACAAGATTTGTAAGATAGGCCCCGACATCGCGTCGATCACACGCCGTTTGGATGTTTTCCAAAACGGTCGAATCATCGAAGAGTTCCAACGACTGGAACGAGCGACCGATGCCGGCACGGGCTCTACGCTCACGACTCCACTGGTCGACCCGCACGCCACCGAGCGAGACCGTTCCCGTTGCGATGCCGACAAAGCCGGTTATCGCCTCAATCGTCGTGCTCTTGCCCGCTCCGTTGGGACCGATCAGGCCGACGACCTCACCGGGTCCCACCCGCAGGCTAAGTTCGCTGAGAGCAACGACGCCCCCGAAGCGCACGGATACCCTTTCCAACTCGAGCACCTTCGGCGGCACCCGGAAATCTACCGAAGCGTCGTCTTCGCGACGTTCCTTAGCGACGCGCTGGCGCTGCGGCAGTCGCGCACGGACAGCGCGCAACACGCGGGCGTTCTGCTGCTGCATGTGAATGGCAAGGCCATCGGGTGCCATCGTGAGCATAAACATGAGGCCGATGCCGCTTGCCAATGCCAAGTAGAGCGCGACGTTGCTACCAAGGAAGGAGAAGATTTGCTGACCGACCGTTCCCTCCTCGAAGCCGCTGGCAACAAGCGGGCCACCGAGCGTGCCGACCCCTCCCAGGACCCCGTTTTGCAGGGAAATGATGGATTGCAATCCGGCGAAGTCGGTGAAGCCGAGCGTCGGGTGACGAAATGCCAGCAGGATTCCGCCGAGAGCGGCGATCATGCCGCCTAGCACGAATGCGTACAACTTCGCGCCGACCACCGAGATCCCTAGCGCAGCAGCGGCTCGTTCGTTGGTTCGAACCGCGATAAGCCTGCGACCCGCACGGCTGCGTCGCAAATTGGCGATTCCCAAGCCGACGATTATCAGCAAAACGAGCGTCAGCGTGGCGTAGCGCTCCGGAAACGACAGGCCGTCCACATGTATACCGAAGAAGGTCGGGTTGTGGGTGTGATAGCCGAGGATTCCGCCGGTGTAGTCGGGATTGCCGAACACCACGCTCTCCAGCGACATAGCTAGACCGAGCGTCAAAATGGCCAGGTTGACCCCGCGCGTCCGTACCCCCGCCAGCCCGACGATGACACCGATGGGTATCGCTGCCGCGATCCCCATCAGGATCGCGATCTCGAACGGCCAGCCTCCACGCGAGACGAACCAACCTGCGACCAACGCACCGACACCGGCAAAGCCCATCTGCGCGAGGGAGACCTGCCCGGCATAGCCCGTGACCACGATGAACGACATCAGGACGATGACGATGACCATCTGAATCTGCAGCGCGTCGAGCCACGTTGGGGGGAAAATAAACCAGATACACAACAGCGTCGCCATCGCGCCGATCAAGATCAGGCCAGGTGCCGGACGTCCAGTGCCGAGCGCCGGCATCCGGCCAAATCGTTCGTCCTTGCCCGCCACGGCGCGCCCTCGTGCTATCAGTACCGCTGCGACGAGGATAAACGGGACGGCGGTGCCCCATCCCGGCACCGTGACATAGCGCGTGATCTCCGACTGCGCCACACCTATGATCAGCCCAGCTAGGGTGGTCAGCGGAAATGACGAGAAGCGCCCGACAACCGCAGCGGCGAGCACCGGAATGACGAGCAGCGTCAAGTTTGCCGAACCGAGGCCGGTGATCGGGACCAGTAGGATTGCCGCCAATCCACCTAATGCCGACCCAACGGCCCAGTTCAGTGCGCCGATCAGATTCGGTGAGACCGCCACGGCTGCGGCAGCGCGAGGGTTCTCAGCAACCGCAGTCGTCGCGACACCAAATTTCGTGAACTTGTAGATCATCCACAGGACCGCCGTCAGTGCGATGACGATGCAGAAGATGTAGATACGGTCCTGGCCGATCTGCGCGCCGAAGATGCCCACGGGCTCGATCGGAAGCATCGATGCGACAAGCTTCGGCAAGTCACCGTACGCGAGAACAGCGGCTGATTGCAGCACGACGAGGAGCGCAAGGGTCGCGACAATCCTCGCTAACGTCGAGGCTTCCCGCATGCGGCGCATGACCAGCAGATGGAATCCAGCCCCAAGCGCAGCCGATGCGGCCAGACCGAAGGCAACGGCGAGAAGCGCGGGGAGATGGTGCTGGTCGCGTGCCTCATAGAACACGTAGGCACCGACCATCCCCATTGCACTCTGTGCGAAATTCACGACGCCCGAGCCGCGGTACACCAACACCAGACCGATAGCGGCCAGGCCATAGAGCGCGCCCGCACCAAGTCCCAAGATCGCAAACCTGAATATCTCAGTCATGAGGCCGCCTTCTTGTCAAACTCGGCCCCAGCTAGATAGGTTGCTTCGATCTCACCGATTCTGCTGCGCAAATCCGCAGCTGTGCCTTGAAGCACGATCTGGCCATGGCTCAGGACGTACGCCCGGTCGGCGACCTGCAGGGCATCGCGAACATGCTGCTCGACGAGCAAGACCGCCGTTCCGCGGTCGGCAGCGGCGCGAACCGCATGGAGTAACCGCTCGAGCACCAGAGGGGCGAGACCGAGCGACAACTCGTCCGCAAGTAGCACAGTGGGGTCAGCGGCCAATGCCCGGCCAAGGGTCAGCATCTGTTGCTCACCACCGGATAGCAGACCTGCCTTTCGGCTCAGCAACCGCTCCAACTCGGGAAATAGCTCCAGACACCGCTGCCTCTCTTGGCCTCCCAAACGCAGATTATCCGCCGTAGACAGCGTCATGAATACCGACCGTTCCTCGGTGATATACCGAAGCCCATCGCGTGCACGGCGGTGCAATGGCGCGGTCGTCGGGCGGCCTTGGAACCAGACCTCTCCTGAGGTCGGCTTCAGCTCGCCGGCCATTGCTCTTACCGTCGTTGTCTTGCCTGCGCCGTTGACGCCAAGCAGCGCGACTACCTCACCCCGCCCAACGCCGAGACAGACGTCGCGCACGACATCGGCAGCGCCGTAGCCTACCGAGAGTTCTCGAGCTTCGATCATTGTTTTGGAGTAGCCGTCGCTGCCGCTCATACGTCCTCCGAAGTTTTCGGTCCTGTGTCCGTCAGGAGGCGCCGAATCAACTTACGACGACTCGCGCGGAGTCCAGGTTCGGGATGCGCCGGGCTGTCGCGTTAACGTCGCCCTCGCGATGAGACTCGACCAGCGCGGTAACGAAGTAGACGCCTGGGCTGTCAAATCGGTGTGTCGTTGATAGAGCCACTTTTGATGACCCACCGTCAACCTCGGCGGACTCTGCATAGCTGCCGGAGCCGTCAAAGTCCCAACGCACGCCGACTATCGTGCCTGCGTCGGCTGGAACCTCGGCATGCACCTGGAAAACCACATCCTCGCCTACACCGACATCGGTTCGATCTGAGCCATTCGCCTTCACTGACACAACGGGTTGTATTCCGCTGCGGGCCTCTGCATTATCGGGAAGCATAATTGCGCCGTCGCGGTACTCGAAGTTCGTATTCGTTGGCTCGATACCCTTTTCTACCCAGGCTGCGAGATCGACGAGGCACTGCTCAATAATCGGTTGGTAGTCGATCAGCCAGGTATTATTTGCGCGATGAGGAGCCGAGGTCGCCATGGCCGGCGGGACGTGTTCGGCGTTCTCGGTCCATCGCAGCCTGAACTTCGTCTGCGCTTCTTCCAAACCGCACTCGCGTTCGACGTTCGCCTTGAAGCCAAGGCCCTGCGTAGGCCACAGGGACGAGTCGTGGGTGTGGTGCACCCACATCAGCTTTCCCTCGTATCGGCCGGTGTGCGGCACTCCCATAAATGGTGAGTAGATTGGCTCCTCGTATTGAGGAAAGATCGGCTTTCCATCAATTTTGAGGAAATCATACTCGGGGG
>Ga0164242_10009875_pt1 | contig 10259 bp, 10 predicted proteins | sample OricomgcompostMG_FD_108783 | JGI IMG/M metagenome (GOLD analysis project Ga0164242, IMG submission 108783) | Miracle-Growth compost microbial communities from Emeryville, California, USA - Original compost - Miracle growth compost (MG) ... | reverse complement strand
GGCGGGTCCGCTGCGGACCCTGGCCGCGAAGGCGATCCCCGGCTTCTCCGAGCTCGAGGACATGTGGACGACGCGTGCGCCGCTGGGCTGGGACAACACCGACCAGGAGCCGACCGCGAAGGCGGTGTGCGCGCTGCTGAGCGACTTCTTCCCGGCGACCACCGGCGAGATCGTGCACGTCGACGGCGGATATCACGCGATGGGCGCCTGACCGGCCGCATCGCCACGCGGCCCGTTCACCAGTACGCTCGCGACATGCGGACGCTGGTCATCATGCGGCATGCCAAGGCCGAGGCTTCGGCTCCGAGCGACCTGGAGCGCCGGCTCACCGATCGCGGCCACGCCGACGCGCGCGAGGTCGGGGAGTGGCTCGCCGGGCGTGACATCTCTCCCGACGACGCACTGGTCTCCGGCGCCGCCCGGACGGCCGAGACCTGGGAGGACGTCGCCACCGGCGCCGGCTGGGAGCTCGACCTGGCCCAGTACGTCGACGCGCTCTACGCGGCCGGTCCGGACTCCGCGCTCGACCTGATCCGCGAGACCGATGACATCAGTCAGACCTTGGTCGTGATCGGGCACAACCCGACCATCGGCCTGCTCGCCCAGCTCCTCGACGACGGCAACGGCGACGAGGACGCTGGCAACGCGCTGGTCAACGGCTTCCCGACGTCCGCGGCTGCGGTCTTCAGTGTCGACGGCGAATGGGCGGAGCTGGAGGAGGCCGGCGCGACGCTGGTGGCCTTCCACGTCGGTCGCGGCTGACGCCTGCGCGGCCTCAACCAGGCCCGGCCGGCCCGGGCTCAGGCCAGGGGAGCGACCGCGCCCATCGCCTCGTCGACGAGCGCCGAGAGGTCCTCGCCGGGCTCGCGCGACCACGCCTCCTGCGCCGTCTCCAGGCACTCGAGGGCGCTGCGTACGATCGCGTCGGCCCGGACCTCGATCCGTCCGCCGTCGGGCAGGCGATCGGTGATCGCCGGTCCCAGCAGGGTCGTCCAGCGGCGGCGCCACTCCTCGATGGTGGCGCGCACGGTCGGCTCGTCACGCAGGATCGACTGCAGCCGCCGTGACCACTCGGGATTGGCGAGCTGGCGATCGACGATCACCTGGAAGGCCGTCCGCAGCGCCGGCCAGGCCCCGAGCTCCGCGGGCGCCTCGCGAAGTGCCGCGAGCAGCGCCTCCCCGGATTCGGTCATGCGGGCGAGGACGAGATCGTCCTTGCCGTGGAAGTAGCGGAAGAACGTACGCCGTGACATGCCCGCCGCGAGCGCGATCGTGTCGACGGTGGTGGCGTCGTACCCGTGCTCGGCGAACAGCCGCCAGGCGACCTGCGAGACCTCGGTGCGCACGGCCTCGCGGGCGCGATTCCGGAAGGTGAGCTGGTGGGCGGGCATGGCGCCAACCTAGGTGGCGTGCGTCACCGTGTCAAAGGTGGCACTCAGTGCCAATCGGAGATAGGTTGCCCTGGTCAACTATCACCGAAAGGCTCTTCATGCAGCACCAGCCGATGGGCGTCGATGACGCCGAGATCGCTTCGCACACCTCGCCGGGACGTGCCCGGCTCGAGCTCATCGTCGTGGGCCTGGGCGCCTTCGTCGTGGCGCTCGCCCAGTCGCTACTCATCCCCGTGCTCGGCGAGCTCCCCGCCGATCTGCACACGAGCTCGAGCAACGTGAGCTGGCTGCTCACGTCGACGCTGCTCGTCGGTGCGGTGTCGGTGCCGGTGATGGGCCGCCTCGGTGACATGTTCGGCAAGCGACTTATGCTGCTGGTCGCTCTCGGGGCACTCATCGCCGGCTCGCTGCTCACCGCGGTTACCTCCAACATCGCGCTGCTGATCGCCGGCCGAGCGATCCAGGGCGCCTCATCGGCCGCCATCCCGCTGGGCATCTCGCTGCTCGCCGGCCTCCTGCCGAAGGAGCGGGTCGGCAGCGCGGTCGCGCTGATCAGCGCCATGCTCGGAGTCGGCAGCGCCCTCGGGCTGCCGCTCGCCGGCCTCGTTGCGGAGCATGCGGACTTCCACGCGCTCTTCTGGATCACCTTGGCCGTCGGTGTTGTCTCCTTCATCGGCGTCCTGGCGATCGTCCCCGAGTCGCCCAGCCGCACCGGTGGCAAGGTCGATGCCCTGGGCACGGTGCTCCTCGGAGCCACGCTGGTGTGCCTGCTGCTGCCACTGAGCCAGGCCTCGCAGTGGGGCTGGGGCTCGGGCCGCGTCTGGACGCTGCTTGCCGCCGCTGCGGTCCTGCTTGCCGTCTTCTCCTGGTCGCAGACCAAGATCGCCGAGCCGCTGGTCGACCTGGCCGCCCTGGGCCGCAAGCCGATCATCCTGGCCAACGTCGCCTCGGTCCTCTTCGGGTTCGCGCTCTTCGCCTCGTTCATCGGCACCGCCGCGTACGTGGAGGCGCCGGAGGCGACCGGCTACGGCTTCGGCTCCTCGCTCGTCGTCGGCGGCCTCGCCATGCTCCCCAGCGGCCTGATGATGCTGATCCTCTCGCCGGTCGCGGCCAGGCTGATCTCCTCGCGCGGCGGCCCCCAGACGCTCGCCATCGGCGCGGTCATCGTCGCCGCGGGATTCCTCTTCCGCATCACCGTGCACGCAGACCTCTGGCAGATCATCGTGGGCTCCACGATCATCGGCGCGGGCACCGGCATCGGGTATGCCGCTCTGCCATCGATCATCAACGCGCACACCCCGGCGCCTGAGCTCGCCGCGGCCAACGGCATCAACTCGCTTGCCCGCTCGCTCGGCTCCTCGCTCGCCAGCGCGATCGGCAGCAGCGTGCTGGCCGGCAGCGTCGTCCTGGTCGGCCACTTCGAGATGCCGTCGTTCGACGCCTACCGCGAGCTCTTCGTGATGTGCGGCATCGCGTCGCTGCTCGCCGCCGTCGTCGCGGTCGGGATCCCGCACCGTCGCGCGGCCTGAGACCCCTTCAGAACAGCGGAGGGGCCGGGGTCACGATGCCTGCCTCGGCGTCAGCCGCCTCGATCTCGTCGCGGGTGATGCCGAGCAGGTACATGATCGTGTCGAGGTACGGCACGTTGACGGCCGTGTGGGCCGCGGACCGTACCGCCGGCTTGGCGTTGTAGGCGACGCCGAGGCCAGCGGCGGCGAGCATGTCCAGGTCGTTGGCGCCGTCGCCGATCGCCACGGTCGAGGCCTCGCTCAGCCCCAACTCAGCGGCGAATTCGCGCAGCGCCCGCGCCTTCCCGGCCCGGTCGACGACCTCTCCGACCACGTTGCCGGTGAGCAGGCCATCGACGATCTCGAGCTCGTTGGCCCGGGCGTAGTGGATGCCGAGGTCGGCGGCGAGCCGGTCGGTGATCTGGGAGAAGCCGCCGGACACGATCGCGAAGCGGTAGCCGAGGCGCCGCAGCGTCCGAACCATGGTGCGGGCGCCGGGGTTGAGGTGGAGGTTCGCGTAGACCTCGTCGAGCGCCGCCGCCGGCACCCCGGCGAGCAGCTTCACCCGGGCGCGCAGTGACTCCTCGAAGTCGAGCTCGCCGCGCATCGCCGCCTCGGTGACGCGGGCGACCTCCTCCTCACAGCCGGCGTGGGCGGCGATCATCTCGATCACCTCGCCGTCGATGAGGGTGGAGTCGACGTCCATCACGATGAGCCGCATGCCTCGGCGCTGGAGGTTCTCCGGCTGGACGGCGATGTCGATGCCCTGCGCGGCGGCCTCGATGGCAAGCTCGGTGCGCAGCACCTCCGGAGAGGCCCCCGAGACGTGGAGATCGAAGGCGGTGACCGGGTAGCGCGCCATCCGTACGATCTGGTCGATGTTCGCTCCGGCCGAGGCGATCCGCCGGGTCACCGCGGCGAGGGCCGCGGCCTTGAGCGGCGTGCCGAGCACCGTGACGTGGGCGCGCTCGCGGGAGCGGCGGGGAGTGTCGCCGGAGCCGGGCTCGATCTCCACCGACATCTCGAGGGCGTGCGCGGTCTCCTCGAGAGCGGTGCGCAGCGCGTCGGTCTCGACCGGCGCGGTCACCAGCAGGCCGAGCACCAGCCGACCTCGGAGCACGATCTGCTCGAGGTCGACGACGTCGACGCCGGCCAGGGCGAGGGTCGCGAGGGTCGAGGAGGTCACACCGGGGCGATCACGGCCGGTGAGCGTGATCAGCAGGGTCTCGGGAGCATCAGCCATGGCACCGCAGAGGCTATCGGTGTGGCCACACCTCGGGCGAGCCGGCGGCGGTCAGCGCTCGTCGGGCGGCACGGTCGAGGGGGAGCAGCGCCTCGCGGCGCGCGCTCATCTCGTACGCGGAGACAGCGGCGCCCTCGTCCTCGAGCGCGAGCTCGACGATCGCGGCGGCTTGGAGCCCACGCTCGGCCAGCTCCACGCAGCGAGCGGGGACGCCGGGCGCCGACGCCACCGGAGCGCGGTGGCGCAGGTTGAGCAGCAGGTCGGCGACCTCGGGGCGCCACTTGGCGACGTCGAGGTCGACCAGGGACTGGGTCGACTCGACCAGCGCCGCGCGCAGGCCGCGGTCGGCCTCCCCGACGTCGGGCAGCTGGCGGCGCTGGGCCGCGTACGCCTGCCAGGTGATGACGGCGCCGACCCGGATGGGCACCAGCCCCACCCCGACGTCGGTGATCACGGCCTCGCCCGCCTCGAGGGCCGCGTGGTTGAAGGCCGGCGGGCCGCCGAGGCCGACCGCGTCGCCCTCGGCCGGATAGGCGACACCGAGCGTGGTGGCGCCCTCGGCACGCAACCGCCCGAGACCACCGATGAGGGTCTCCGCTGCCTCGTCGCCGCCAAGGCCGAGCCCGATCAGTCCAGCGACGGTGTGGGTCGCGTCCCCGTCGATGACGGCGTCGAGCATCAGGTCGGCCACGACATCGCCGCGCAACCAGGCGGTGCCCCACCAGGCGAGCCGCAGCGCGGGCGGGGCGGAGGTCAAGGGCGCTGACACGGTGCGCCACAGTAGCCGATACGTTTACGCCCATGGCCGCAGTCCTCGATCTCGTCGACGTCACCGTCCGCCGCGGTCAGAGCCTCCTGCTCGACCAGATCAACTGGCGCGTGGAGGAGGACGAGCGGTGGGTGATCCTCGGCCCCAACGGCGCCGGTAAGACCACGCTCATGCAGCTGGCAGCTGCTCAGATGCACCCGACCTCCGGCACGGTCGACGTACTCGAATCCCGGCTCGGCCGCGTCGACCTGAGCGAGATCCGGCCGCGCATCGGCGTCACCAGTGCGGCGCTGGCGGGTCGGATCCCCAACGACGAGTCGGTGCGCGACGTGATCGTCACCGCCTCGTACGGCATCTACGGCCGCTGGCGTGAGCAATACGACGAGGTCGACCACGAGCGCGCCGAGTCGCTCCTGATCGAGGTCGGTATCGCCCACCTCGCCGACCGCACGTTCGGCACCTTGTCGGAGGGCGAGCGCAAGCGCGTGCAGATCGCCCGCGCGTTGATGGTCGACCCGGAGCTGTTGCTCCTCGACGAGCCGGCCGCCGGCCTGGATCTGGGTGGGCGCGAGGATCTCGTCTCGACGCTCTCCACCCTGGCCTTCGACCCGGACTCGCCGGCCACCGTGCTGGTCAGCCATCACGTCGAGGAGATCCCGCAGGGCTTCACCCACGTGCTGATGCTCCGCCGCGGCTCGGTGATGGCCGCCGGACTCATCGACACCGAGCTCAACGAGACGAACCTGTCGAAGACCTTCGGCATGCCACTGGTGCTCGACCGGGTGGACGGCCGCTTCGCCGCCCGCCGACGTACCCGTCGCGCCGGCTGAGTCGGCGCACCGCGCCGAACCGGCGCCAGGTGACGCGTACCGCACTACAGTCGGTACATGGACTGGCTGGGGGACAATCTTTGGGCACTCTGGCTGGGCCTGGCGATCCTGCTCACGATCGGTGAGCTGGCCAGCCTCGACCTGGTCCTGGAGATGTTCGCCGTCGGCGCGCTGGCCGCGACCGGCGTCGCGTTCGCGACCGACTCGCTCCCGGTGCAGGTGGTGGTGTTCGCAGCGGTCTCGATCGGGATGCTGGCGCTCGTTCGCCCGAGCGTCGCACGCCGTCTGCACCAGGGGCCGGACCTCGTCCTGGGCCCGGCCGCGCTGATCGGGCGTCAGGTCGTCGCACCGCAGCGACTCAGCGCCACGACGCCCGGACAGATCAAGATCGACGGCTCCTACTGGGCGGCCCTCCCATACGACGAGACCCTCGTGATCCCCGAGGGCACCACCGTCGAAGTGCTGCGGATCCAGGGTGCGACGGCTTACGTTCATCCTGTCGCTTCGTTGGAGAGCTGAGGAGCAATCGTGGATGTCCTACTGATCCTGCTGGCGCTGGTCGTCGTGTTCGCCCTGGTGCTCGTGGCCAAGACGGTGAAGGTCGTCCCGCAGGCTCGCGCCGGGATCGTCGAGCGCTTCGGCAAGTACAAGGGCACGCTGCAGCCCGGCCTCAACGTGATCGTGCCGTTCATCGACAACGTGCGCTACAAGGCCGACCTGCGCGAGCAGGTGGTGACGTTCCCGCCACAGCCGGTCATCACCGAGGACAACCTGACCGTCTCCATCGACACCGTCATCTACTTCCAGATCGTCGACCCGGTCGCGGCGACGTACGAGATCGCCAACTACATCACCGCCGTCGAGCAGCTGACCATGACCACGCTGCGCAACATCGTCGGTGGCATGGACCTCGAGCAGACCCTCACCAGCCGGGAGACGATCAACTCGGGGCTGGCCGCGGTGCTGGACGAGGCGACCGGCCGCTGGGGGATCAAGGTCAAGCGGGTCGAGATCAAGAGCATCGACCCGCCGGCGTCGATCAAGGACGCGATGGAGAAGCAGATGCGCGCCGACCGCGACAAGCGCGCGCTCATCCTCTCCGCCGAGGGCCAGCGACAGTCCGCGATCCTCACCGCCGAGGGCAACAAGCAGTCGGCGATCCTCAACGCCGAGGGTGAGCGCGAGGCGCAGATCCTGCGGGCGCAGGCCGACCGGGAGGCGCAGATCCTGCGGGCACAGGGCGAGGGCCAAGCCATCCAGACCGTCTTCCAGGCCATCCATGACGGCCAGCCGGACCAGTCGCTGCTGGCCTATCAGTACCTCCAGCTGCTGCCGCAGATCGCCCAGGGCGACGCGAACAAGCTGTGGATCCTGCCGAGCGAGTTCACGAAGACCCTCGAGGGTCTCGGCTCATCGTTGGGTGAGTCGCTCGGCATCCCGGCCAAGGCGGCCGGTGACTTCAAGCGGGTCGACATGGGCCCCGGAGCGGGGGAGATCTCCACCGGCGGCAGCGCCGAGGCCGACAAGGCGGTGCAGCAGGCCATCGCCGAGGCGTCGGCGGTCGCCCCGCCGAACGGCGGGCCGGTCATGCCCGGCTCGACCGAGCCGCCTGAGGGTGACACATCGGCCTGACCCGAGCCGACACGCAGGCGTAACACGGACCGGGCACAGTAGCGCCATGTCCACCCTGCGCTACACCCGGTCGGTGCGCGACCGGACCTACCAGTTCGACGGGTTGGTCGACGTCCTCGCCAAGGCCTCGCCGGCGCGCTCGGGCGATGTGCTCGCCGGGTGCGCCGCGACCTCGGACGCCGAACGCGCGGCGGCCCGCTACGTCCTGGCAGAGCTGCCGCTGAGTGCGTTCCTCGAGGACGACATCGTCCCAGCCGCGACCGACGACGTGACCCGCCTCATCCTGGAGACGCACGACGCGGCCGCCTTCGCGCCTGTCGCCTCGCTCACCGTCGGGGACTTCCGCGACTGGCTGCTCGAGACGGCGGCTCGCGGCGACACGCCGCTCCTCACGTCGATCGCGCCCGGCATCACCCCCGAGATGGCCGCCGCCGTGTCCAAGCTGATGCGCAACCAGGACCTCATCGCGGTCGCCTCCTCGACCGAGGTGGTCAGCCGCTTCCGTACGACCGTCGGGCTGCGCGGCCGGCTCTCCACCCGCCTCCAGCCCAACCACCCGACCGACGACCCTGCGGGCATTGCCGCCTCCATCCTCGACGGACTGCTGCTCGGCTCGGGCGATGCCACCATCGGTATCAACCCTGCCTCCGACGACCCGCGCACGGTGGCCCGCCTGCTGCAGCTCATCGATGATCTGCGCGAGCGCTACGCCGTGCCGACCCAGTCGTGCGTGCTCACCCACGTGACCACGACGCTCGACCTGATCGCCCGCGGCCTGCCGGTCGACCTGGTCTTCCAGTCGATCGGCGGAACGCAGGGCGCGAACGCCGCCTTCGGGGTGGAGTTGGCGATGCTGGCCGAGGCGCGGGAGGCCTCGGCGGCCCTCGCGCGGGGCACGGTCGGCACGCAGACGATGTACTTCGAGACCGGACAGGGCTCGGCGCTCTCGGCCGACGCCCACCTGGGCGCGGGTGGCCGGCCGGTCGACCAGCAGACGCTCGAGGCGCGCGCGTACGGCGTGGCACGCGCCTTCGATCCGTTCCTGGTCAACACCGTCGTCGGTTTCATCGGCCCGGAGTACCTCTACGACGGCAAGCAGATCATCCGCGCCGGTCTGGAGGATCACTTCTGCGGCAAGCTGCTCGGCCTGCCGATGGGGGTGGACATCTGCTACACCAACCACGCCGAGGCCGACCAGGACGACATGGACACGCTGCTGACGGTGCTCGGCGTCGCCGGCTGCAGCTACATCATGGGGGTCCCGGCGACCGATGACGTGATGCTGGGCTACCAGTCGACCTCCTTCCACGATGCGCTCTACGCCCGCCGGGTGCTGGGCAAGCGCCCGTCGCCCGAGCTCGAGGCCTGGCTCGACTCGCTCGGGATGCTCGAGCGGGACGGCGGCGTCCGAGCGATCGATCCGGCCGTTTCGCCACTGCGGGAGCTGGTGTGATCACCCCATCCGGATGCTCGCTGCGCCTCCCCCCGGAGATCGGCACCGCGGACGGGGACCCCGAATGAGCGACTTCTGGGCACCCCTTCGGGCAGGTACGCCGGCGCGGATCGGCGTCGGCCGGTCGGGCGACGGGATGCCGACGCGGGCACTGCTGGATCTCGGGGCGGCGCACGCGGCCGCACGTGACGCCGTCCACCAGCCGCTGGACGCGGTCGCGGTGCTTGCCGAGCTCGCGTCGCTCGGCCTCGGTGAGCCCGTCTCGGTCGCTTCGGCCGCGGCCGACCGAGCGACGTACCTGGCGCGCCCCGACCTGGGCCGTATGCCGGCCTCCGGTGTGCCGCACGTGGTCGGCAGCGAGGCGGTCGATGTGGCGCTGGTCGTGGCGGACGGCCTCTCGGCGACCGCCGTCGAACACCATGCGGTCCCGCTGCTGCGAGTGCTGCTCCCGCTGCTCGATGCCGGCACCACCGTCGCACCCCCGGTGCTCGCGCTGCAGGCACGGGTCGCGCTCGGCGACCACATCGGTCAGGCCCTCGGCGCCCGCCTGGTGGTCGTGCTGATCGGGGAGCGGCCGGGCCTCTCGGCCAGCGACTCGCTCGGCGCGTATCTCACCTGGGAGCCGGCGCCCGGCGTGGTGGACAGCGCCCGCAACTGCGTCTCCAACATCCGCCCGCCGCACGGCCTGGACTACGACACCGCGGCTCGCACGATCGCGAGTCTCATCACCGGCGCTCGACGGCTCGGCGCCACGGGCGTACGGCTGAAGGCGGGCGGCGACAAGTTCATCGAGCGGTAACAACGCAAGCGATCAACGAGACGAAACGATCCCTACGTTACGGAGCACCCACCCTGCGGAATCGGAAGGTGCACCATGCCTGAGGGACACGAAACCGTCGAGCTCACCGAGGACGAGGCCCACCTCGCCCGGCTCGGCTACAAGCAGGAGCTCGCCCGGACCTGGTCCGGGTTCTCCAACTTCGCCATCTCGTTCTCCATCATCTCGATCCTCGCCGGCTGCCTGACGACGTTCTACGTCGGCTGGAACAACGGCGGCCCGGCCGGGATCGCGTGGGGGTGGCCGATCATGGCCGCCCTGATCCTGGTCATCGGCTACTGCCTGGCCGAGCTGGTCTCGACGTACCCGACGTCCGGCGGGATCTATTGGTGGGCGAGCAAGCTGGGCGGGCCGGCGGCCGGCTTCTTCACCGGTTGGCTCAACGTCATCGGGCTGCTGGGCATCTTCGCCTCGGTGGCATACGGCTGCGCGGGCTTCTTCGACAGCTTCGTCGGCACCCTCTCGTCCTCCTGGGCGGCCGACTACTCCCTGACCCGGGTGTTCATCGAGTTCGTCGTGATCCTTGTCCTCGCCGGAGCGGTGAACATCTTCTCCAGCCACCTGTTGGCACTGCTGAACAACATCTCGGTCTGGT
>Ga0164242_10009874_pt1 | contig 10259 bp, 7 predicted proteins | sample OricomgcompostMG_FD_108783 | JGI IMG/M metagenome (GOLD analysis project Ga0164242, IMG submission 108783) | Miracle-Growth compost microbial communities from Emeryville, California, USA - Original compost - Miracle growth compost (MG) ... | reverse complement strand
GGCCACCGCCTCGGCGTGCCGGTGATCCTCAACCCGGCCCCCGCGCAAAAGCTGCCCGGCGACTGGCTGAAGCTGGCCCGCTACGTCACCCCCAACCAGCTCGAACTGGCCACCCTGCTCGGCGCCGACCCGGCCGAGGATTTCCGCGCGCTGATGCGACGCGCGCCCTGCCCGGTGGTGCTCACCCGCGGCGCCGAAGGCGCGTGGTACCGCGAGCAGGGCGAACCGGAACACCAGCCCGGCTTCAAGGTGGACGCCATCGACAGCACCGGCGCCGGCGACACCTTCAACGCCGCGCTGGCGGTGTTCCTGCACGAAGGCCTGGCGCAGGCGGTGCGCAAGGCCTGCGCCGCCGCCGCGCTGTCCGTATCGCGGCTGGGCGCGCAAGGCGGCATGCCCAGGCTGGCCGAACTGGAAAGCTGGCTGGCGCGGCAACCCGGCTGACTATTTCCCGATGCAGAAGGGTTGATTGATTCATATCTTTTTGATTTTAAATAGTATTTAAAGATGACGTTGGCCTGCTTGGACCTATTCTTGGACCCAAAGCCGATACGTGTCTCTTGATGGACGTGCATGGCGCTTCTTGGACGATCCGTGCTCTGCCTACGCTGATGAAGTGCGCTGGCCGACGCCTCTTGTCTGGCCATCAACGCCCACTGACTGCTGCTGGGCTATTTGCCTACCTTCTGTCGCAGAACGCCAAGAATGCTTCGACCTGCCGCCGCAAACAATACGGGTAGCGCGCAGTTCGGATTGTTTGCGGCGGCAGCGGTAATGCTGGGGTGAGATGGCGGCTCCTTGGGCCATGTGGCCGATACCGACAGGAGCCTTGCCATGTCACATCAACCTTCAGACATCATCACCCCGAAAGCCTTGTTGCTGGATGAGCGGCTGACGCCGCTGGAGCGCAATGCCTGGCTGACTTTCCGTGCGCTGGTCAGCAGCGACGGCACCGTGGTCCTCAGCTATGACGCGTTACGCAAATACCTGCCCAGCGCACCGGGCAGCAAGCAGGCGGCCCTTGAAACCGTATCCAGGGCAGTGCTGTGCCTGCGGTTGTCCACGTGGATTGCCCTAGTCGAATACCGCCGCAACCCTATGACCGGCTTCTCCATGGCCAGCCGTTATGCCGTGCGCAATCAACCGCTGACCTTCGTCGAAGCATGCCTGGAAGACGACGATTACCTGCCGTTGCTCGAACGGGCACTCAACCATACCAGCGCGACGATTCGCCAGTTGGCCCAATCCATCCTCGACGAGGCCTTGCGTCAGCCTGATGCGCTGGAGAGGTTGCCTGCTGCAGCGAGGGAACGCATCGAACAGCTGCGGGGCAATGACGATGGCCATGATCCAGGTGGCCCAAGTGGGTCAACGCCACCCGATGGTCGCGGTCCCATCACGAACAGGTCTGTCGAATCCAGGGACGGCATTCCGAAGTCCGCACCCGCATCCACTGCAACAGTACGTACTGTAGAAAAAGAAGTATTAAAAGAAGTACATACGTACTTGCCACAGTCCGAAGTGCAAGTATCCGGGTCAGCTTTGCCAATCCGCTTCCAGAAACTGCCGCAGGACCAGCAGCAAATCCTCATGGCGCGTCTCAGGGGCTTGGCGCTGGAGCAACGCCAGGCCGTGCTGGCGGAATGGGACGCGCGCTGCGCCTCGGGTGGTGTGCATAACGCCATTGCCTACCTGTACGGGCTGATCAAGAAGGCGGTGAACGGGATGTTCAAGTTGTGGGCAGCGCGCAAGCCTGCTCCGCAGCAAGCGCCTGCAAAAGCAGCCAGTGGATCGCAGGTCTCGCTGCCTGTTGCCTCTGCATCTCCTGATGTTGTTCCAGCCGTCAAACCGGCCTCTCGCGAGGTAGTGGAGCAGTCCTTGGCGCAGATTCGGCAAATCCTGCAGACGCCTGCAAAATCGGTTGGACAGATCATTGAGGGCATGGCGGGCAGTGGTGTGTTGCCTACTCGGCTCCAGAGGGCGCACGTTGCAGGAATGCCTGGATCGCTTGGCGCAACGTAAGGTATGACCTTACACTGTAGGCTTGGTTAAACCGTGTTGTCGCTGGTCTCTATCACGGGGAGGTACCACGCCATGCCCATGCACAATCCACCGCATCCCGGCGAGTCCCTGCGCGAGGATGTCTTGCCTGCGATCGGCCTGAGCATCACCGCCCTGGCCGAGCACCTGGGTTACTCCCGTGGCCAACTCTCCACTGTTTTGAATGGCCGTGCCGCCATCAGCGCTGATCTGGCCTATCGGCTGGAACTGGCGGGCTTGGGCAGTGCGAGCCAGTATCTGAAGGAGCAGATCGCCTACGACCTGTGGCAGGCTCGGCAGCGGCCACATCCGCCGGTCAAACGTCTGCAGACACAGTGAAAGCGGTGGATGAAATTACGCCAGCCCTTGGTAACAGAGGCTTGCTGCAGCGCCTGGCTCCGGCTATGGGGCCGTCACTGCCCGCCGCAGTGACGGCCCGACGAACTGCAGCAACAATACGGGATGGCGCGGTATCGCATTGATTGCTGCGCACATGATGATGCCCCGGCACACTGGCCTTGCAATGACCTGCCGGTGGGTATGAACACCGGAACCTTGGCGCAGGGCAGTAAGCGCCACATGGAGCATCGCCATGCTTTCCATGCCGTTCCCATACGGTTGCCTCGATAGCGCAAGTTCCTGCAAGCGCTGATCCGGTTTGCCGGAAGGAACCATCCCAGGCACACCACAGGCTCGTTCGGTGTGCCGCCCTACCCACGGGCAGAGCCTTCCTCATCTTCGGCGTGGTTCGTCACGCCAATCCTTGTCGTCCAGTGCCAGTTGGCGCTTTGCCATATACGGTGTTTATTGCCGGTCGTCCCGACCTGGCACGACATGCTTGCGCCTTTTTCCATCACTCCACAGGAGGTATCCATCCCAGCACATCGCGTCGTCGTCCCTTGCAACTCCTCCGCCTGGTCTTCCTGCAGGAAGCGCGGCGGATGCCTCATTCGAGGCCACAGGTGAACTGAGCACCTGGCCCTTGCCCCTACGGGATCTCGCCTTGGCGAGTTGGCACAAACACTGACCCTTGTATCTCAGCCCCAATAACCGACAACCGATGGAGGGACGCTCCGATGGACGATCTGACCTATACCCTGCGCCAGCTCTGCCTGCGCAACCGCGACGGCAGCCAGGCCACCCAGGCCGACCGTCAGCGCTCGCTGAGCCTGGCCTCTCATCAATTGCGCGAAGCAGGCTTCCGCCAGATGCGTGCTACTTCGTTGAAGGGCAAGCATGTCGAAGCCCTGCTGCAACGCTGGCAAGCCGAAGGCCTGTCCGCCGGTACGTTGAAGAACCGTATGGCGCATCTGCGCTGGTGGGCCGAGAAGGTTGGCAAGGCAGGCATCTTGCCGGCAGACAACACCAAGCTGGGCATTCCCGAACGGCGCTATGTGACCAATGAAAGCAAGGCCAAGGAACTGGGCGACAGGTTAGACAGGGTCACTGATCCTCATGTCCGCATGAGTCTGCGTTTGCAAGCTGCCTTCGGCTTGCGGCGGGAAGAGTCCATCAAGTTCCAACCCCGTTATGCCGACCGTGGCGACCATATCGCCATCAAGGGATCATGGGCAAAAGGAGGGCGCGATCGGACGGTGCCGATCACGACGCCGGAACAGCGTGCGGTGCTGAATGAGGTTCATCGCCTGGCAGGCCTGGGATCATTGATTCCGTCGCACAAGACTTACATCCAGCAGCGGCATGTTTACGACGGACAGTGCAAGGCAGCGGGGCTGAGCAATATGCACGGGCTGCGGCATCGGTATGCGCAGATGCGGTATGAGGTGTTGACGGGGTGGAAAGCACCGGCGGCGGGTGGTCCTTCGGCGCAGCAACTGACACCCGCACAGCACAGGCGGGATTGGATTGCTCGACAGACGATCAGCCGCGAGTTAGGGCATGAGCGGTTGCAAGTTACGACCGTATACCTGGGTCGGTGAACTTGATTCTCTTGATGATTCCAGCCTTGCGTTTAGTGGAAGAAGCATCGGTTCAACACTGTAAAAAATGCTCTTCAAGCATTAGATGTTCATATATAATGCTTGAAGAGCATTTTTCTCACCAAGGTATCCTATGATCAACAGCGTTGCTGATCTAATCCGATCCGCTCGCAATGGACGAACCCAGGCGGAGTTTGCCAATGTTCTGGGCGTTTCGCAGTCCCAGTTGAGCCGGTATGAGCGGGGGGAGTACGACCCACCCGCCAAGGTGATCAATGCCTGTATGCGGGAGGCGCATATCGGGGTATCAGCGCCATCGGCTGACGACTTGGCGCAGAGGGTGCGCACGACGTTGGCCAGTCCAGATAAGGAGCAGGCACGCTCCGCTATCGCCAGCCTGTTAGCGGTGCTTGCTCATGAATAGCGATGGCAAAAAACTTCTGGTCGTACTAAGCGGCCCGGCACGCACATAGGACAGGAAACAATGGCACAGAACGACAACAACGGCGGCAACCTCGGCTTCGAGGCGGAGCTGTTCAAAGCCGCCGACAAGCTGCGTGGCAACATGGAACCCAGTGACTACAAGCACGTTGCGCTGGGCCTAATCTTCCTCAAGTACATCTCTGATGCCTTCGAGTCGCGTTATGCTGAATTGCTGGCCGAGGACGTTGCCGCTGCCGAGGACAAGGACGAATATCTCGCCGACAACATCTTCTGGGTGCCGAAGGAAGCGCGCTGGTCGCATCTGCAAGCCAACGCCAAGCAAAGCAGCATCGGTACGCTGATCGATGACGCCATGCGCGCCATCGAGAAAGACAACGAGTCCTTGAAGGGCGTACTGCCCAAGGACTACGCCCGCCCCGCGCTCAACAAGATGATGCTCGGCGAGCTGATCGACCTGATCTCCGGCATCGCGCTGAACGAGGGCAACGACAAATCGAAAGACGTACTGGGCCGCGTCTATGAATACTTCCTCGGCCAGTTCGCCGGCGCGGAAGGCAAGCGTGGTGGCGAGTTCTACACGCCGCGCTCCGTGGTGCGGACGCTGGTGGAAATGCTGGAACCGTACAACGGGCGCGTGTATGACCCTTGCTGCGGCAGCGGCGGTATGTTCGTGCAGAGCGAAAAGTTCGTCACTGAACATGGAGGTCGCATTGGCGATATCGCCATCTACGGACAAGAGAGTAACTACACCACGTGGCGGCTGGCCAAGATGAACCTGGCCGTGCGCGGCATCGATTCTGACATCCGTTGGAACAACGAGGGCAGCTTCCACAAGGACGAGTTGCGCGACCTCAAGGCCGACTTCATCCTCGCCAACCCACCATTCAACATCTCTGATTGGGGCGGCGACCGCCTGCGTGAAGACGTGCGCTGGAAGTATGGAGTTCCTCCCACTGGCAATGCAAATTACGGATGGTTGCAGCACATCGCTCATCACCTTGCGCCGAACGGGACTGCGGGTGTCGTGCTCGCTAACGGCTCACTTACCTCCAATCAAACCACCGAAGGTGAAATTCGCAAGGCCATGGTTGCCGGTGACGTTGTGGCCTGCATTTTGACACTCCCCGTCCAACTCTTTTACTCGACTCAGATATCCGCGAGTGTTTGGATCTTAGCGCGGAACAAAAATTTCTCGCTCGGCACCGATCGACGGGGACAGGTACTTTTCCTTGATGCGCGCGCCCTTGGCTCTCTAGTTGACCGCACAAGACGTGAGTTTTCTGATGCGGAGATATCCCAGATTTCTAACGCATTTAGGCGCTGGAAGGGCGTCACCGATGGTGATTCATATAAAGATATCCCTGGATTTTGCCGTAGTGTCGATATCAAGACCATTGAGTCCCACCGTTGGGCGCTTGTTCCAGGACGTTACGTTGGCTTTGATCGAAGCGAACTTTCGACAGCAGCCATCGGAAAACTAAAAGGTGATTTTGCGGAGTTGAAGGCGGCCCTTACCAACTTGCCAAGCGAAGTTGAACGGTCGATTAATATTTTTGAGGAGCTATTTAATGGCTGAGGCATTCTTGGATCATCCTACTGGGTGGGAAGTTATTACGCTGGAACCCAAGAATGGCTCTGGCTACATTGAGCGAGTGGAAAGCGGAGGTACCCCTAGCACATCCGTTGATGAGTATTGGGATGGTGATGTTCCTTGGTTGACTCCAAAGGAGATTACAAGGGGTAACGGTGCCCTCTATGTATCCAGCACTGAACGCAATATTACCGACTTGGGCGTCCAGTCAAGCGCAGCAAAGCTGATGCCTATTGGCACTGTGATGCTTACAAAGAGAGCGCCTGTCGGTGCCGTCGCGATTTCGACCGTTCCGATGTGTACCAATCAAGGTTTTCTCAATTTCATCTGTGGTGAGAAACTACTTCCAACTTATCTTGCGTATTGGCTTTTCGCCAACAAGAAGTATCTTGATGCTGTTGCCAACGGATCTACCTACCCTGAGCTGTACAAAGGCGATCTATTTGAGTTCCAAATGGCGGTGCCTTCGATTGAGGATCAAAAAGAAATACTACGCACGATTTCGGCTGCAAAGCAACTCGCACTTTGTCTTGATGCCACGTCCCACTCTGCAGTTGAAATTACAGATGTCCTGAAGCTTCAGAAGCTACGTGATCGGATCGACCACTTCTATTCCGCACTGCTCCCGATCATTCTTTCGGGGCGATTTGCTGGAGGTGGCGCATGAGCCTGTGTCTACACAATGGGTGTCGAAAACTATCGAGACACAGAGGCCAGCACGATCCGTATTCGCCCGCGCCTTGGGCATTCATGGGGGCTAAGGATAAGGACAAACTATCCAAAGCGGGCTTCGCCACACCTCGCGGAGGAGCAAAGGGAGCGTATCAAAATCACGTGCTTCGCAGCAACAAAGTAATCGTGCCCTATGAACGTCATGCACAGGCCCCTCTTGCCAGTTACCAGGATGGTTACGTATTTCGTCTTTTCCCTAATCAGTATTTCGACGGCCCTGGTCAAGTAAAAGTAGAATTCAGCCAGCCCAATGCACCCCAGGTTGGCACAAACGCTTTCATTTTGTATCGGACGCACAGCCAGCTTGCGAACTTTCCACCTCTAGCTGGATGGCGTATCCGGTCACTGCTATTGAATGGCAAACCGGTCACAGAACGCGTGGTTGGGGCAGTTGATACAGGAGAGTACGTGCTGAGAATAGCGGCACACGGGAATAACGCGGCGAGAACTGAAGGCCCACCGCAGGGAATATTTGCGCCTGAGTACGCAACGGAAAACACTAACTATCTAGCCAAGTGCATGCTCGCTTGGTTAACTGCGCATACGGTCGACAGTCCTTACGTTGCAGCACAGGCGCAGCACCTTGAGAAAATTCTTCAGGAAGTGGGGCTATTTCATCCGCGGGAGTGGGAGGCGATGGGCTTGCTGCGGAGTGGCCACACCTCATGCCCACTCTGCATGAAACATATCAAGTATTCCGAGTTGCACGATCAAGTGTCATTCGCAGACGAGGCATCACTCCTAAACGCCTCTGAGCAAGTTGAAAATGCAACGAGATCAACGGTAGTAAACCTCTTCCATATGGTTCCGCTGACATACTCCGACATTGAACACATTCCCCAAAACGTTGCATGGGGGCACGCAATCTGCAATACCAAGCTGGGGCAACGCAAATGCTACTCCCTTTCGGAACTAATCGCCGGAGGAAGAAAAGTTGGAGTTGTCGATGAGGCGGGGATGATTGCGACGTTTGGGTGGATCTCACAAAGTCTCGAGATGATTAGATCACCCGCAGGTGCTGTGTGGATTCGAATTGTTGAAGATCACTTTAGTGCTGAGGATCAGGCGGCCCTAACCGATTTCTTGGAAGAATATAGAGGGCACTGAAATGGCATTCTTGTCGGAGGCCGCCGTGGAGCAAGCGCTGCTAGATCAGCTTCGTGCTCTTGATTACAATATTGAACGTGAGGAAGACATCGGCCCCGATGGGCCCCGGCCGGAGCGTGAGAGTCACGATGAGGTCGTACTCAAGAAACGGTTCGAGGACACCGTTACACGGCTCAATCCGCAACTTCCGCCGGAAGTGCGGGCAGACGCCATCCGCAAGCTCACCCAATCCGTTTTTCCCACTCTGCTGGAAGAAAACCGTCGCATCCACGCGCTGCTGACCGAGGGCGTGGACGTGGAATACTCCGGCAACGATGGCGTGCTAACGGCGGGCAAGATTCAGCTTCTGGACTTCGATGCGCCTGAACGCAACGACTGGCTGGCGGTACAGCAGTTCGTGGTCATCAACGGCCAGGTCAACCGCAGGCCGGATGTCGTGCTGTTCGTCAACGGCCTGCCGCTGGCGGTGATCGAACTGAAAGCGCCGGGCAGCGCGGGCGCGCATCTGGCCGGCGCTTTCAACCAGTTGCAGACTTACAAGCAGCAGATTCCAGCGCTGTTCCATACCAATGCGCTGCTGGTGACGAGCGACGGCATCGCGGCGCGGGTGGGTTCGTTGTCTGCCGATCTGGAACGCTTCATGCCGTGGCGCACCACGAATGGCAAGTCCATTCTGGAAAAGGGCCTGCCGGAACTGCCGACGCTGATCGAAGGCGTATTCGAGCAGCAGCGGTTCCTCGATCTGCTGCGCCACTTCACCGTGTTCGGCGAAACCGGTAGCGGCCTGGCGAAGATCGTGGCGGGCTATCACCAGTACCACGCCGTGAATCGCGCCGTCGAATCGACGATTCGCGCCGCCGACCCGTGGCAGGGGGTACACGAGGAACCGGCGTCCTACGGTCTGCCCAGCGTGGCCACGCAATCCAAGGGTGATCGGCGTGCGGGCGTGATCTGGCACACACAGGGTTCCGGCAAAAGTTTGTTGATGGCCTTCTACGCCGGGCGACTAGTGAAACACCCGGCGATGGAGAACCCGACGCTTGTCGTGTTGACCGATCGCAACGACCTAGACGACCAGTTGTTCGCCACCTTCTCGATGTGCCGCGACTTGATCCGACAAACACCGGTGCAGGCCGAAAGCCGTGAGCATTTGCAGCAACTGCTGGCTCGGGCTTCGGGCGGCGTGATCTTCACCACCTTGCAGAAGTTCGGAGAAGTGGATGAGCCGTTGACCACGCGCCGCAACGTGGTGGTCATCGCCGACGAAGCACACCGTTCGCAATATGGCTTTCGCGCCAAAGTGGATGCCAAGACCGGCGAAGTCTCTTACGGATTCGCCAAGTACATGCGCGATGCGCTGCCCAATGCCTCCTTCATCGGTTTCACGGGCACACCCATCGAGGCCACCGACGTGAACACCCCGGCGGTGTTCGGCAATTACATCGACATCTACGACATCAGCCGTGCGGTGGAGGACGGCGCGACGGTGCCGATCTACTACGAATCGCGGCTGGCGCGCATCGAACTGGATGAAGATGAGAAACCCAAGCTCGATGCCGAGGTGGAAGCGCTGACTGAGGATGAGGCGGTCACCGAACAGGAAAAGCTGAAGGCGAAATGGGCGACCGTCGAACAACTGGTCGGCAGCGAAAAGCGCGTCGCGTTGGTGGCGAAGGACTTGGTGGCGCACTTCGAGGACAGGCTGGCCGCGCTGGATGGCAAGGCGATGGTAGTGTGCATGAGCCGCCGCGTCTGCGTGGCGCTGTACGACGAGATCGTCAAGTTGCGCCCTGACTGGCACAGCACCGCTGACAATGTCGGAGTCATCAAAATCGTGATGACGGGCGCAGCCAGCGACCCACCCGAGTGGCAGCAGCACATCGGCAACAAGGCGCGACGCGACCTGCTCGCCAAGCGCGCCCGCGATGCCAAAGACTCGCTCAAGTTGGTCATAGTGCGCGACATGTGGCTGACCGGCTTCGACGCCCCGTGCATGCACACGATGTACGTGGACAAGCCGATGCAGGGCCATGGGCTAATGCAGGCTATCGCCCGCGTCAATCGCGTGTTCCGCGACAAGCCTGCGGGTTTGATCGTGGATTACATCGGCATCGCGCAGAGCCTGAAATCGGCGCTGGCTCAGTATTCGGCACGCGACCAGGAAACCACGGGCGTCGATGAAGCACAGGCCATTGCAGTGCTGCTGGAGAAGTACGAGGTAGTGCGCGACATGTACCACGGCTTCGATTACTTCACGGCGCTGAACGGCTCAGCACAGCAACGTCTGACGATGATGGCCGGAGCCATCGAGTGGATTCTGGACAAGCAACAACAATGGGCGGCGGCGGAGACCACCGAGGAAGGCAAGAAGAACGCTCAGCGGCGTTATCAGGACGCGGTGCTGG
>Ga0164242_10009873_pt1 | contig 10260 bp, 5 predicted proteins | sample OricomgcompostMG_FD_108783 | JGI IMG/M metagenome (GOLD analysis project Ga0164242, IMG submission 108783) | Miracle-Growth compost microbial communities from Emeryville, California, USA - Original compost - Miracle growth compost (MG) ... | reverse complement strand
CTGCCTTCCAGTAGAGCGCGACGCCCGCTGCTGTTGCGGATTGAACGCGTTTCCTAAGCTGCTAAGCTGGAGCGGAACATATAAGGAGTGGGCAGGCAGTTGCGGATTGAACGCGTTTCCTAAGCTGCTAAGCTATTGCTGGGGGTTGCGATAAAGAAGATATTGTTGCGGATTGAACGCGTTTCCTAAGCTGCTAAGCTCTAGAGGACGTCGTAGCAGCAACCGGAGAGGTTGCGGATTGAACGCGTTTCCTAAGCTGCTAAGCTCTGTTCCACACACGGGCCAGATAGTTGAACGTTGCGGATTGAACGCGTTTCCTAAGCTGCTAAGCTAAGCCACTTATAAGGCTTGCGCATAACGTCGTTGCGGATTGAACGCGTTTCCTAAGCTGCTAAGCTGCGGACAGCGTGATGGCTGTGCCGAGGCCAGTTGCGGATTGAACGCGTTTCCTAAGCTGCTAAGCTCAGCGTCGGCGGCGGTGTCCGCTTCCTCGCGTTGCGGATTGAACGCGTTTCCTAAGCTGCTAAGCTCTGTTGGGCGGCGAGGGTCTTTTGCAGCTTGTTGCGGATTGAACGCGTTTCCTAAGCTGCTAAGCTTTATACTGTCGGCGAATATCCGCTCGCCTTGTTGCGGATTGAACGCGTTTCCTAAGCTGCTAAGCTACCGATGCCGATCGGACTACCGCAGTCGGAGTTGCGGATTGAACGCGTTTCCTAAGCTGCTAAGCTGATCCGCGTGGGAGTAAGCATGAACAGGCTGTTGCGGATTGAACGCGTTTCCTAAGCTGCTAAGCTTCGACAGACGGGTCAAAGTCGTTGAGAGCCGTTGCGGATTGAACGCGTTTCCTAAGCTGCTAAGCTCACCTGGAATGTCTACCTGCCGCCCTGGGTGTTGCGGATTGAACGCGTTTCCTAAGCTGCTAAGCTCTTGCTGGCGTCCACGGCATAGCGATCCGCGTTGCGGATTGAACGCGTTTCCTAAGCTGCTAAGCTGGCGGCCAGGAAGTCGAGTATGTGCGTGGTGTTGCGGATTGAACGCGTTTCCTAAGCTGCTAAGCTGGGTGGCGAGGATGGCCAAAGGCTTGGCTTGTTGCGGATTGAACGCGTTTCCTAAGCTGCTAAGCTCGTTCCGCTGATGCAAAAGCGCCCGTAGTTGTTGCGGATTGAACGCGTTTCCTAAGCTGCTAAGCTAGATGGATCATAAGTGGTTGATTTAAAAGGAGGAATCGGCCAACTTCCAGCAAAAAACCTGGGTGGACGCACCTAGAAAAGCTGGAGTTGGTCGTTTTTCTTTCTGATTTCGCGTGTTCCGCCATAGAAGGCCTTGATGCTTTCATACTGCTTGTCCGTGATGGTGATGACCTGTACTTTACCGTTCTCAGGCAGAGCCTGGGCAATCTTGCGCTCAAAGCGCTCCACTCTCTCCTTACTGGAAACCAGCCGGAAGTACACGGAGAACTGCGACATGGAGAAGCCACAATCCAACAGGTAGTGTCGAAAGCGAGTGTACTCTTTTCGATCCGCCCGGGTGACCACTGGCAGATCAAACATGACGATCATCCACATCAACCGGTACCCACTGAGAAAGTAAGCTGGCCGCATGATGTTGCCTCTATCTCAATCCCAATCGCTAGCATCCTTGTCAGTAATCCCCAGCTCCAACTGTACACTACCCCACCGAAAGTCCGGCATCTGCAACTCAATCCTCTTTTCTTTGTAACTTTCCACCAAGGAAAACGCTAGTTGTTGCATGGAGGTACTGGCGGTAGTGAGCTGGCCATCTCGCCAGACATCGGCTTGAAGCAGCCTGGCAAGTTTCTTCTTTTCTTCCGCTGCTAGCTCAGTCGAGTCTGGATCAAGAGCCATGCTCAGTACGCACTTATCCACCAAAGGGCGATAAATCTCCATAAGATCATCAGCCAAACAAAAGGCGTTAACCTGATTCTGATGATGCAATCCGAGCGCAGGATTCAATCCAGCTGCCACGATAGCGCGAGCACAGGCCGCACGAACTATGCTGTAGCCATAGTTCAATGCCCGGTTGATGCCATCTTCCGCTTCAGGGCGACGGCGAAACTCTTCGCCAAACAAGCGCCGCCAATAGAAACGCGCAGCCTGAGCTTCGATATTGTCTGGATCTCCTGAACGAACTTTCTTCATCAGACGCAGCATAGCAGGAGAATAATGCTTGCTGGATAACGCCGCCTCCAATACGTCTTTCTGCCCTTTGATCTTGGCGCGAACCAGAGTCTGCCAGAGGCGCTTTTTCAAAGGTTGCGAAGCACTGATTTGCTGCTCGAGCACACCCCTGGCCTGGTAGTGGCCGCCATAAGGAAGGCAAAGCGAAAAAGGATGATAGTTTTCACCGCAGACTACGATAGGTACACCGGCCTCAGCCAGGCGCACCATCACTGGCTTGGAAAGGGTAGATTGTTCAGCAGTCAGCAGTAGGCAATTAAGCTCGTCAATGATAACGCGCCCTTGCTCTTCCTCACCCCGCATGACCAGCAAGAAGCCTCTATACACCTTGGCGTAGAGACCATTACTGGCTAACTCCACCACATTCCAGCGCATGTGCTACATCCTGATCTTCTCCACCTTGTTTGATGAAAAGACGGCATTAATACTCTTAAAGTTTTGCTTAGGAGGATTCGCGTTCAAATTAGGCTGAATATCCAGTGTATTCAGGCCAGCACTATAACCAGCCACACGCATAACCTGAATCTCTCCCGTCTCTTGATTAATCAGACGGATGTTGTCTTCTTTGTAGAGACGCATGAGCCGCTTAGCTGCCGGGTGTGGTCGGTAGTTATCAGGGTTCGCCTTGTAATCACGAATATCAGCGTAGGCGATGTAAACCCCTTCATATTTATACTTCCGCTTCCCTGTTTTCTTGTCCTTTTTACCAGGCACCATCCAGATATCACACCAGGCGTAGGAGTTCTTGCCATAGCCCTTGTAGGGTGCACTGGCAATGGCTTTGATGGAGTTGTTGGGGACACGAATACGCAACTTCTTGATGCCGGTCTTCTTGGTAAAGCTAGCCAGGCCACTGCTTAGCTGTTTTTCGGTTAAAAGTTTCTGTAGGTCTTTGCGTCCCGCAGCATCAACACCCCCGGTCAAATGGCTGATCAGTTGCTGCATATGAACCTGGTCACAAACCTGAAAGACTTCCTTGAAGGAAAGCATCGAGACCGGCTTGCGGGTAAAACCATAAGTTTGGTCACCGTCCTTGATGACACCATAGGCCGTGTCATTGAACATGGAGCCATTGTGCCCATGATCCGGCTTGTAGGAGGCTACAACACGCTCTTGCAGTTCAAGCAGCTGGGCACGTAGCTCGGGAATGTCCTCAACGCAGCTCTTGAGAAAACGATAAAGGCTATCCTCGGTTTGGCGGTTGAGACTACGTCGCGCACTCAATTGCTGCACTAGCCGCCGCGAGATAAGTCCCACGACGAAGGCATCCACCAGGTGATGGCGGTGATCTTCCCGGTAGTTTCCCTCTTCCTTGCTCTTGAAATGATTCAACTGCCAAACATCACGTAAAACAGCAGTCATGCGACCGTTGATAGACACCACTCGGCTGACATCATCGGGGAAAAGGCAGGCTAGATAGCGAGCTGCCACGCGAGAGATGTAGCGGGTATCGTTCAGTTCTCTCTCCAACATGGTGCGCTCACCGTTCTCTCCGTAAAACCTCTCGAAAGCCCCACGTAGAAAGCGGTCATACTTCACCCCTTGGCCAAAAGCAGAAAGTGCCCGTTTTTGCATTGCAGCATGGTCGAACTCATGTACATCAGCAGGAATACGGTTCCCTTTGATGTTGTTTTCGCTCTTGAATGCAAGAGTCTTGTTGGCCATGCTATCGTCGTAACAGCGGCTGAAGGGAATGATGTGCTCCACTTCCACCTCTCCATTGAATAGCTGGCGGGCGGAAATAGTTTTCCCGGTGAAGACGGTACATCGAGCACCTTCCTTTCCCAGTTCTTCCCAGAGCATATATTTCTGTACATCATTACGGCTGGGGCGATCTATTCCCAACTCTTCCAGATCCTTTCTGATGCGCTCTTTGTTCTTCCTGTCTGAATTGATCCTTTTTTGTATTTCTTCGCGGGCTTTCTTCGAATTCTTCAAGTCCCGAGTCAACTCAACATGAATACTTGCCGGTTTGCCTCCTTGCTTGTCGATGATACGATTGACTACCACGCGTAGCTGGTTCAAGGCCACATGTACGGTGGGATTGGCGATCTTCCCGTACTCGAAGGCATTGTTGTCACGGTCTTCCGGACGCTTGTTTCTGTCAGCTTCCATATGATCGCCCCAGACAGAATCCACCAGTACTTCACCATAGTAAGGCAATCGACCATATTCTTCGTGACGGAAGCGGCTGTGATGCAGGTCCGTACCCAGCTTCTGCCCCAGCACTTCCACTGCACCGCTGAACACCAACCCAGTCTCTTTGAGAACTGGATTAATTTGTTCTATGAACTTGCGGGATACCGTCATCGTGTCACGTTTGAACCTTCTTTCCCCCAGCGCTCCCACCTGTTCATCGGTAAGTTGCGGCAATCGCTCGCGAATACCGGCCTCCACCTCATCAGCTTCCATGACTACTTCCCGGCCGCACTCGTCTAGCTTGACCGGATCAATCAGAAAGGCAATCAGGTCATTGACTTTGCTTTCATCCAAGCTATCGGCCAGTCCACCCAAGTATTGCGGCTTGCGCAAATCGTACATCACCCCGTTACCATACAGCGTGTTATCCCGGCTACCTATGTCCAGGTTGAACTGGGCATCGGAAGGGAACAAGGGGCTTTTGTGCTCATCCTTCAGCTTCTTGGGTATGGATTTGAAAGAAATACTTTTATTGGTATCGAGGTACTCATAAAGCCCTCGACGCTGACGTTCATCCAGTGAATAGCTGTCGCCCTGGGATTCGTAACGCAGATTGTTCACTTCCTGGTAGATGCGGAAGCGTTGGGCAATGGGCAAAGCAGCGGCTGCTCGTGCTTCTTCTGGGTAAAAGCGACATTTCCCCTTGGGCACCGGCTTCAGCGGGTACTGGAAGAAGGCCGTTTCACCAAGCATATCCCACTGCTGATCGGTGAGCAGTTTATTGCCTTGGACGCGACGAATACGATCCCACTCATCGGCATACATCTCTCTGTCCGCATAGTGCTCCGTCTCACCATTTCGGAAACGCACCACTCGTTGCCTGATAGGCATACCTTTATCCCGCAAGAGGCGATTCTCCTCATTACGCGCATACAGGTACTGTCCCAAGGTTTGTTCGCCCAGCTCTTCCCGTAGGCCAGTAATCTTGTTTTTGTAATCGCTCTCATCCGACTCACTCGCCAGTCGATTGGACTTGAAACCTCGGCGACGGCCGATATGAAAAAGTGCACGCCCAAGTGTGTAAGCATCTACCTCACCATCCACCGCTCTGGCGCGAGCCTCGTAAGGATCTGTGCCATTGAAAATTTCCCGCCGTTTCTCATCGTCCTCAGGTAAGAGGCCACACGCAATCAATTCGGCCACCAAGCGACGTACTCGGTTCTGACCTCGATCTCGGTTGCGGCGAATACCGCGCGCCATGCGCCTTCCCACCGCCAATGGTTCGCGACTTTTGGGATCACGACCATCAGGGAAAACACGGACACCCACGTCGCGCAAGGCCTCGGGACGCTCCTTGCCATCCAGATCAAACAATGCATACCCAATGGATGAAGTCCCCAAATCTAGTGCAAGCAAGTATGGTTTTGACATTTTTTGTTTTCTTCTGTTGACAAACAATGTGACAAGGTTAACACTTCGGGTGTGGCGACGGCCACCGTGACGACGGTCACGTATTAGCAGCTTAGGAAACGTGTTCTTGAATCCGTTAACAAGTTTCAGAACACAAGATCGACGACCCCGCTACGGCGGGGTTGCGCATTTCTGGCTTCCCCACTCCCCGATCCTCTCGCACCACCCTCTGTGTTACCAAGCTGGAAGAGACCACGATGATGGCGACCTCTGGCCGTCAACAACACCCACGAGTTCGGGCACATACTCGTATTGCGGCTTGTGGGCCAGAGCCAAAGCTGAGGATTAGTCAGATCAGAGAAACGTTCAACGCTGCTCTTCCACCAACAACGAGCCAATCTGCGCCCCAAGCAAAAGATCATCAACAGCGCCAAAAATCTGGCGTCGCAGGCGCCCCTGCTGATCGATCAGCACGGTAGTCGGGGTGCCCTGCATGGCGTAAGCGCGCATGGTGCAGGGCATGGGGTCTTTGCCGAGGCCGGGGGCGTCGACGCCGACGGGAAAACCGATGCGGTATTCATGAAGAAATACGCGCAAGGCTTCGGGCCCCATGACATCGTGGTATTCAAAAACCGTGTGCAGGCCGATGACGACAACAGGGAAACCGTCAAACACGGTGGAGACACGCTTGGCCTGAGGGATAGCGTGAGCGACGCAACCTGGACAGAGCATTTGGAAGGCGTGCAGGACGATCACCTTGCCGCGCAGTTGTGCTCTAGGGTCAGCGGAGTGTCGGTGTTGAGCCAAGCGCTGATTTGCCAGAGAGGAGCCATTTGCATTTCCATGAAATACCTTCCGTTTATTGAATTTTTCGTGGTGACCGAGCCCTCTCAGCATACGCTGGTTACGGCGATGTGGTGGGAACAGCGCTAGACTGGGAGCATCTCTTCCAGCACAGGGAATTCCGGTACAGCGAACCGGAGCCAGAGCGGACGTCAACGGTTGCGGAGGAAAGTCATGGCGAAGTCGATGATTTTCGAACAGGTGCCGCCGGCATCGGAGGCGTTGCGGCGAGCTGTTGGTGAGGCGTATCGCATGGATGAATCCCGTGCCGTGGAGCGTATTCTCGACGCGGCGCGGCAGGGTCCGGCCACGACGTCGCGCATTGCCGACCGCGCCCGCGATCTGATCGAGAATATTCGCGACGACACATATCAACATAGCGGTATCGAGGCACTGCTCAAGGAATACGATCTGTCCAGCGATGAAGGCGTGATGCTGATGTGCCTGGCCGAGGCGTTGCTGCGTGTGCCAGACACGGCAACGGTGGACCATCTGATCCGCGATAAAGTCACTGCTTGCGACTGGGGCAAACATCTCGGCAAGGGCCGCTCGCTGCTGGTCAACGCCTCTACCTGGGGCTTGTTGATGACGGGGCGGGTGATGGACGCGGCAAAGGCGGACAAGCATTTCACCGGCGTACTGCAACGCTGGGTGACCCGCGCCGGCGAGCCGCTGGTTCGAGCGGCGGCGACGCAGGCGATGGAGGTGGTGGGTCGGGTTTTTGTGCTCGGGCGCACCATCGACGAAGCGCTGGAGCGCTCCCGTGCGGCGCAAGAAAACGGCTACCGCCATTCTTACGACATGCTGGGCGAGGCAGCCCGTACCCAGCAAGACGCCACCACCTATTTCAAGGCCTATGGCCAGGCTATCCGGGCAATTGGGGCGCATGCGAGTAGCGGCGGCAAGATCACTGATCGTCCTGGCATTTCAGTGAAATTGTCGGCCCTGCATCCGCGTTACGAAATAGCCCACCACCAGCGCGTGATGGACGAACTGCTGCCTCGGCTCAAGGCTTTGTGTCTGCTGGCGCAGGAACAGAACATCGGCCTGTGCGTGGATGCGGAAGAAGCGGCACGGCTGGATTTGTCGCTGGATCTGGTGGAAGCCATTTCCGGTGACCCCGACCTGGCCGGCTGGGAGGGCTTCGGTCTTGCCGTTCAGGCCTATCAGAAACGGGCTTTTCCACTTATCGACTGGCTTCTGGACATGGCTCGCCGACACCAGCGTCGTCTCATGGTTCGGCTGGTGAAAGGGGCTTACTGGGACAGCGAGATCAAGGACACCCAGATACAGGGCCTGGCGGATTACCCGGTATTCACCCGCAAAGAAGCGACCGATGCTTCCTGGTTGGCATGCGCGGGCAAGCTGTTGGCCGCACGGGAGCAACTGTACCCGCAATTCGCCACTCATAACGCCTACTCCGTGGCAGCCATTCTGGAGCTGGCGGGCGAGCACAGTGCTGGATTCGAGTTTCAGCGCCTGCACGGCATGGGAGAGGCGCTGTATCGGCAAATCGTCGGCACCGGCGACACGGCGATTCCCTGCCGGATTTACGCACCGGTAGGAACGCACGAGGAATTGCTCGCGTACCTGGTACGCCGGTTGCTGGAAAATGGCGCCAATTCTTCGTTCGTCAATCGATTGCAGGATGATACCGTTGCCATCGACGATCTGGTCTTGGACCCGGCCGCACTGTTGCGCAGCCAGACCCCGCTACGACATCCCCGGATTCCACTTCCCCTTCATCTGTACGGAGAGCAACGCAACAATTCACGCGGAATCGATTTATCGGATCGCACGGCCCTGTCGCAACTGGCCGAAGCCATGAGCCGGGCGGACCACCAGGCTTGGCGGGCCGCACCGCTGATCGCCGGCGAGCTCCAGCCCGGTGAGGAGCGTCCGGTCTGCAACCCGGCCGACAGAGAACATGTTGTCGGCAGGGTCGTATGGGCTACGACAGAGCACTGCGAGAAAGCGCTGGCGACCACTTATGCGGCCACGGAGAGTTGGGCACATCACCCCGCCACACAGCGTGCAGCGATTTTGGAACGGATCGCCGACACTTATGAATCTCATCAGGCGGAATTGATGATGTTGTGCGTCCGCGAGGCCGGCAAGTCCGTTGCCGACGCTTTGGCCGAGGTACGCGAGGCCTGCGATTTCTGTCGCTACTACGCGGCCCAGGCACGAGCCCACTTCGCAGCGCCAATGGCCATGCCCGGCCCCACCGGTGAAACCAATACACTGAGTCTGCACGGTCGGGGGCTGTTCCTGTGCATCAGTCCATGGAATTTCCCCCTGGCAATTTTTACAGGACAAATCAGCGCCGCCCTGGCCGCCGGTAATTCGGTGATCGCCAAACCCGCCGAACAGACCTCGCTGATAGCCACCCGGGCGGTGCAACTGATGCACCAGGCAGGCGTGCCGGCCGACGTGCTGGCCCTGCTGCCCGGTGTTGGCGAAGTGATCGGCCCGCCACTGGCGGCGGACTCGCGCATCGCCGGTGTGGCTTTCACCGGGTCCACGCAAACCGCCCATGCCATTCACCGCATCCTGGCCGAGCGGGATGGTCCGATCGTGCCGCTGATTGCGGAAACCGGCGGTCAGAATGCCATGATCGTTGATTCCACCGCCTTGCCGGAGCAGGTCATTGCCGACGTGGTGCAATCGGCGTTCTACAGTGCCGGACAACGTTGTTCCGCACTGCGTGTACTGTATCTGCAAGAAGATATCGCCGGGAAAATGACGCGCATGCTACAAGGGGCGATGGCGGAATTGACCGTCGGCGACCCGGCACTGTTGCGTACCGACATCGGTCCGGTGATCGATGGGGAGCAGCTCGCACTGCTGCAAAGTCATGTATCGGGGTTGCGCCAGCAAGGACGTCTGATCGCAGAGGCCAATCTGTTACCGGAAACCGCTCGGGGTACTTTTCTGGCACCGGTGGCCTTTCAGCTCGACTCGATCAGTCAGTTGACACAGGAGGTCTTTGGGCCGGTGCTGCACGTAGTGCGCTACCCGGCCAATCAACTCAGTCAGGTGATCCGCGATATCAATAATACCGGGTACGGGCTCACCCTTGGCGTTCATACCCGCATCAACCAGACCATTGACGACATCGCCACACAGGCCCATGTCGGTAATCTGTACGTCAATCGCAACATGATCGGCGCCACGGTGGGCACCCAGCCGTTCGGGGGCGAAGGGCTGTCCGGCACCGGTTTCAAGGCCGGCGGCCCTCACTATCTACTGCGTTACGCCACGGAACGGGTGCTGACCGTCAACACCGCCGCCGCCGGAGGCAATGCCTCGCTGTTTTCCCTGGATGACCACCAGCGGTAGCGGAAAAAGGCCGGCACCCGGCTGACGATCAGGAAGCCAGCAACGCCCGACTGATAATGGTCTTCATGATCTCGTTGGTGCCGCCGTAAATGCGCTGCACGCGCGCGTCGGCGTACATGCGGGCAATGGGGTACTCCCACATGTAGCCGTAGCCGCCATGCAGCTGCACGCATTCGTCGATGATTTCGCACTGCAAGTCAGTGACCCAGTACTTGGCGCCGGCGACGGTGGGGATATCCAGCTTTCCTTCCAGGTGCATTTCCAGGCAGCGGTCAACGTAGGCGCGCGCCACGTCCAGCTTGGTGCGTATTTCGGCGAGTTTGAACTG
>Ga0164242_10009872_pt1 | contig 10260 bp, 9 predicted proteins | sample OricomgcompostMG_FD_108783 | JGI IMG/M metagenome (GOLD analysis project Ga0164242, IMG submission 108783) | Miracle-Growth compost microbial communities from Emeryville, California, USA - Original compost - Miracle growth compost (MG) ... | reverse complement strand
GCCCGGGGAACTGGAAGCGCGCCAGCACATAGGCGCACATGGCGCCGAGCAGCATGACGATCACGAGGGCGAAGCCCACGACCACGACCGTGTTGAGGAAGAAGCGCCCGATGCCGGCATCCGTCCACGCGTGCACGTAGTTGTCGAACTGCCAGTGCGCAGGCAGCGAGAAGGGCGACGACAGGATCTCCTTCGTCGTCTTGAACGACGAGAGGAACACCCACAGGAACGGGACGATGACGATGATCGACCACACCACGAGCAGCACGTGAGAGACGGATGCCACCGCGGCATCGCCCCGGTTCGCCCGCTGGGTGCTGAGCCGCAGCCGGACGGTGATGCTCGGCTCTGCCGAGGTCGCGCTCATAGCTTTGCTCCCTGGTTCGGGCCGCCCGAGGCGGCAGCGGGCACGGCGGTGGGGACGGTGGGCGCGGCCGCCGGAGCGGGCGCGATCGAGGCGGCGCGGCGCGGTTCGTCCCCACCGCCGGTGAGCCGGTTCACGAGGAAGACGAGAGCGGCGAAGACCAGCGTGACGGCGGCGAGCACGACGCCCATCGCGGTCGCGTAGCCGAACTGGCCCTTGCGGAAGGCCACGTTGAAGAGCTCCTGGCTCATCGTGAGGGTCGTGTTGTTCGGGCCGCCGCCGGGGTTCATCGCCTGCATGTAGACGAAGGCGTCGAGCGCGGCGATGCCGAGGTAGATGTAGGCGGTCTGCACGTTGTCGCGGATCATCGGCACGGTGATCGAGACGGCGGTGCGGAACCGGCCGGCGCCGTCGATGCGCGCCGCCTCGAGCAGCTCGGCGGGCACGCCCTTGATCGCGGCGACGAACAGCACCGTGTAGAAGCCGATGAAGCTCCAGATGATGACCCACATCGAGGCGGGCATAGCGGTGCCGACCACGCCGAGCCACGCGAAGTTGTCGAACTTCGTGAGGCCGATCCCGGTCAGGAATCCGTTCAGCAGGCCGGCGGCCGGGTCGTAGACCTGCGCCCAGATGAGGCCGATCACGATCGCCGGGACGCAGTAGGGGAAGAAGGAGATGACGCGGTAGAAGCTCGCGCCGCGGATGCCGCGGATCGTGCCCCTGCTCGGCCCGCCGACCGTGACGACGATCGCGATGACGAGCGCGAGCACGATCGTGACGAACGGCACGACGATGGCGAGCAGGGCGTTGTTGCGCAGCGCCCGGAGGAATGTCGTGTCGTGGAACAGCTTCACGAAGTTCGCCACTCCGACGAAGTTCATGTTGGGTGAGAAGCCGGTCCAGTCCGTCATCGAGTAGTACAGCGCCTGCACGAACGGCGAGACCACGAAGATCACGAAGATCGCGAGGGGCAGCACGAGGAAGACCAGCATGAAGCTGATCCGGTTCCAGCTCGGCCTGGGCCGGCGGCGCCGAGGGGCGGCGCTGCCGCCGGCCCCCGGCGCCGTCGCGGTGCTCGTCATGCTCAGCTCGTCACCTGCAGCTTCTTCACCGAGGAGTCGGCCGCAACCTTGTCGCTGATGTCCTGCATGCCCTTGGTCAGGCCGGCCACATCGGTCTGGCCCGACAGGAACGAGTTCCAGACCACGAGCTGGTCCTGGTTCATGCCGTAGTAGTCGAGGAACTGGTAGTTGAAGACGTTGTCGCCCGCGGCATCCAGCATCTTCGTCTGCGACACGAGCGCGGTGGACCCGAATCCGTCGTCGGGCACGAGGCCCTTGACGATCGTGGGCGCGAGGCGCGTCTTCGAGAAGTTGGTCGCTGCCTCTTTCGAGAGCATCGCGCGCAGCAGCTCCTTGCCGCCCGCGGGGCTCTTGCCCTGGCTCGGCACGATGTACGGCTCGCCGGCTGCCGAGCGCAGCGCCTCGTACGGCATCTTCGAGCTCGTGGTCAGGGTCGGCGTCGGGACACCGGTCATCTTGAAGCCGTCCTTGGTGGCCTTCTTCATCTCGTTCTCGATCCAGCCGCCCGAGGGGTAGAGGATCGCCTGCTCGTCGTTGCTCCACTTGGCCTGCGCGGCGGTGAACTGGGTGCCCGCGCCGCCCGGAACGAAGTAGCCGTTCTTCACGCACGTCTCGAGCGCCTTGAAAACGCCCTGGATCTCGGGCGCAGACCACGCCTTCGGCTTGAGGTTCTCAAGGTCGAGGCGCACCTGCGGGCCGCCCTCCTTGATGGCCGAGTCGATCGCCATGGTCAGGTAATAGGTCGCGGCCTCCTTGCCCCAGACGAAGAGGTACTTGCCGGCCGCCTTCGCCTTGGCCCCGAGGTCGAGCGCTTCGTCCCACGTCTTCGGGGGCTGCCAGCCGTTCTGCTCGTAGAGGGAGGCGGAGTACCACATGCCGTACACGGTCATGACGTAGTTCAGCGCGATGAACTTGCCCGAGAAGGTGCCGGGCTCCTTCACCTTCGGGTACAGCGTGTCGGCGATCTTCGTGCCCTCGTAGTTGTTGGCCTCGAAGACGTCGTCGAGCTCCGACAGCTGGTCGGCGATCGTGTTGAAGCCGATGTTGTTGGCGCCCGAGTTGTCGATCAGGTCCGGCGGGTTGCCGCCCACGAAGCGCGGCTGCAGCTGCTGCGCGATCTGCGTCGACGGGCTGACCTTGATGTTGACCTTGGGGAACTGCTTCTCGACCTGCTTCGCGGCGAACGACACGTAGTCATAGCCGTAACCGCCGTTGAAGATGACCGCCTCGACCGTCGCGGTGTCAGCGAGGCCGAACGGATTCTTCGCGCTCTTGGTTCCGGACTTCGACGTGCTTCCGCTGCCACTCGGGGACGCGCAGGAGGCGAGGGTTCCCGCCAGCGGAAGAAACACCGCCGTGGCGAGCGCGCCGCGGACGAAGGTGCGGCGGTTCAGAGCGCCTGATTGTTCAGACATGGTTGCTGCCTTTCACTCATGGAGAGGGGGTTGTTGGGGTGCGTGGCTATGCGAGGTGGCCGATCCGGTCGCCGTACTTCTCCTGCAGGGCACGGTTGTGCTCGTCGCCCTCGGGGATGTTCGCCGAGATGAACAGGGGCGGCACCTCGCCCGCCGCCCGGATCTTCTCGGCCGCGCCGATCGTGAGCAGCTGCGCGATGAACGCAGCGGTGAGCGACGACACCGCGCCGACGCCGAGGCCGCCCGGCAGCTCGAGGGTGGTGTCGCCGTACGGCGCGAGGTTGTCGATGACGACGTCCGCGACCTCCGAGAGGCGCTTGCCGCTCGGGTGCTTGGGTGTGACCGCGTTCGTGTGGGCGAGGCTCGTGACGGCGATCACCCTGTGCCCTTCCGCCTTCGCCTTGAGTGCGAGGCCGACGATCGAGCCGTTCACGCCCGAGTTCGACGCGATCAGGAAGACGTCCTCCGGGTGGAAGTCGTAGAGCGAGTAGAGGTCGTCGACCACGGTCTCGTCCCGCTCGATCGTGCCGCCGTGCAGGGCATCGAGCGGCCGCTTGCCGAGCAGCACGAGGTCGCGCAGCGCGAGCGAGTGCGTGGGGATCAACCCGCCCGCGCGTCCCGCGATCTCCATCGCGAAGGCCTGCGAGTGCCCCGTGCCGAACGCCTGCAGAACGCCGCCCGAGCGCAGCGAGCCGGCGAGCAGGCCGATCGCCGCGTCGAGGGCGCCGGCCCGTGCAGATTCCGCGAGGGCGTCGATGCGGCTCGTCACCTCCCTGTGGAATGCGCTGACGAGGTCGGTGCTGAGATCGGTCATGAGGCGGGGCTTCCTTTCCGTTGCGAGGGTGCGGGCATCCGCTCTCGCCCGCTGCTGCCGCGCGGCGAGCGGCGGTGCGGCGCGACGGCGGCAGCGGATGCCGCGAGCTTCGTCGTCGTGCGCGAGAAGTCCTGCTGTGCGACGAGCAGGTAGAGCAGGTCGATCGCGAGCAGCTGTGCGTGTTTCGCCGACAGGTCGTCGGGCTGCAGGTATGCGTCGGCCGCGTAGGCGGTCAGGTGCACGTCGGCGACGGATGCCAGGGGCGAGTCCGGGTTTCCGGTGATGGCGAGCGTGAATGCACCGGTCGACCGGGCGAGCGAGAGCATCTCGATCATCTCGGCGGTGCGGCCCGTGTTCGAGATGCCGATGGCCACCGTGCCGGGGCCCTGGATCGCGGCGCTCGTGAGTCCCTCGTGCACCTCGCTCCACACATGGGCGTTGAGCCCGATGCGGTAGAGCCTGGCCTGCAGCTCGGCGGCCATCCCCGCGCTGCCGCCGATGCCGTAGATGTCGACGTGCGAACTGTCGGCGATCGTCACGGCGGCGCGTTCGACGGTTGCCGGGTCGAGCTGAGTCGCCGTGGACTGCAGCGCAGCGGTGTGCGAGCCGACGAGCGCGGTGAGCACGTCGAGCGCGCTGTCAGAGGGGTCGAACGCTCTGCCGATGTCGGACTGCCAGGTCTCGTACGCGCTCGACCGCCCGAGGTCCGCCGCCGCGCCGACGCGAAGCGGCGGATAGCCGGCGTAGCCGATGAGCCGGCAGAAGCGGGTGACGGTCGCCGGCGAGGTGCCCGCGCGCTCGGCGAGCTCGGTGATCGAGAGCTCGAGCGGAGCCGCCGGGTTCTCGAGCAGCAGCGAGCCGATCTTCGCCATCGCCGCGGACATCTCCGGCAGCGCGGCCTGGATCCGGGCGCTCACGCCGAATCCGTCTGCGCTGTGCTTCGATGGTGCCGCGGTTTGTGTCATCGACGTCCCGTCACTGAAAATCCATGTCACCTTTGACGTGTTGCAGTGAAAACTATTCGCAGCGCTGTTACGGCGGCAATCATCGGATGTCACGAGTAGGTAACGGATGGGCAGGATTCACCTCGCGGTCGACGCGGGCGGCACGAGCACGCGATGCGTCGTGGTCGATGAGCGGGGCGGATGCCTCGGCTTCGGCCGTTCCGCAAGCGGAAACCCGATCTCGGCGGGGCCCGCTCGCGCCGCGCGCTCGGTGGTCGAGGCGGCGGGCGCGGCGCTGAGGCAGGCGTCGCGCGCAGGTGTAGACGTCTCCGGAGCAGACGTCGGGCTTGTGCTGCTCGCGATGGCCGGAGCGAGCGGCCTGTCAGGCCCGGAAGTGTTCACGGCCGAGCTCTCGGTGCTCGGAGTCGACGCCCCCGTCCGGTTTGCCCCCGACCTGCTCGCCACCTTCTGCTCGGGCACCTGGCAGACGCAGGGCTACGCGCTCGTCGCCGGCACCGGCGCGACGGCGGTGCGCGTCGAAGGCGGCACGGTCGCGCGCACAGCCGACGGCCTGGGGTGGCTTCTCGGCGACGACGGGTCCGGGTTCTGGGTCGGCCGCCGCGTCGCGCGGGCGGTCGCGGCGGACCTCGACGGCCGCGGGCCGCGCACCGCGCTCACTCCGCTGCTGCTCTCCGAGCTCGGCCTCGCGGACGACGACGCTCAGCATCAGGGGCGGCCCGCCGCATTGCAGCGGTTGATCGAGGCGCTGTACGTGCTGCGCCCCGTCGAGCTCGCGCGCTTCGCGCGGCTCGCGTTCGCCGCCGCCCGCGCGGCCTCAGGCGACTCCGTGGCGCAGGCGATCGTCGCGGAGGCGGCCGATGCGCTCGTGCACACGCTCGCCGCCGCGGCGGACCCTCGCGTCGACGGGCCGATCGTGCTCGGCGGCGGCACGATCGCTCAGCACGACGGGCTCGCAGCGCGGATCGCCGTCGCGCACGGGAGCCCGGGCGCGCCGGCCGAGGTTCGGCTCGTCGGCGACGGAGTCGTCGGGGCGGCGGTGATCGCGCTGCGCGCGGCATCCGTCGCGGTCGATCGGCAGGTCTTCGAGCGCATCGGCCGCACCTTGGACGCCCTTCGCGCCCCAGGGGCCGAGTAGCAGGCCCCTCGAGACCGAGCCGAGCCTCAGACCACCCCGGCGCGCTTCGCGATTCCCTGCACGAAGGCCGCCTGGCCCGCGTGCTGCCAGTCGTCGCCGACGATCGACACGAGCCGCACCCCGAGCGTCACCGGCGGATCCCACGAGGTGTCGACCACCCTGTCGAGGTCGGCGCCACTCAGGCCGCTCAGATACGCGACGGTCGCCTCCTGCACGGCGTCGTGGTAGCCGAGCAGCAGCTCAGCGGGGGCGACGACAGCGGCGACGTCGCTGCTCGAGTGGCCGTAGCCGGTCGACTCGCGCGGCAGCGGCAGATCGAAGCGGTCCGCCCACTCCGTGAACCACAGCTGCTCTGTTCCGGCGACATCGGCGATCTGCGCATCCTGCCCGCGGGTCAGGTGCCAGACCAGCCACGCGATGGTGTTGGCGTCCGGGTCGACACGGTAGCCGAGCAGTTCCTGGCCCGCCCCTTCCACGACACGATGGACGATTTCGCGGATGCGGCCGAAGGCATCGATGAGAAGCTCGCGTTGCTCCATGCCTTCGACACTATGCGCGCTCGCGGGCGGCCGCCAGCCGCCCGCGAGCCCGGATGCCTCAGCCGAGCGCCTCGGCGAGGAATCCGTTCACCTTCACCCACGCGTCCGACGCCGCGTCCGCGTTGTACGCGTGCGCATTCGTGTCGTTGAAGAACGCGTGCCCGGTGCCGGGGTACACGGTCGCCTCGAAGTCGACGCCGGCCTCCGACATCCGCTGCTTCACCTCGGGCAGTCCCGTGATGAGGCGCTCGTCCTGCTCGCCGTAGAACGCGCGGACGGGGCAGGCGAAGCCGTCGTACTCGGTGCCCTGGGGCGGCGCTCCGTAGAAGGGCGCAGCCGCGCGCACCCGGTCGTCGGCTGCGGCGAGCGCGAACGAGTAGGTGCCGCCGAAGCAGAAGCCGGTGACGGCGATGCGCCCCGCGACCTCGGGCTGCGCGACCAGCCAGTCGACCACCTGCTTCAGGGCGCTCACTGCCCACGCTCCGTACTCCGGCTCGTTGACAGGCGCCATCTTCTCGCGCATCACCGGTTGCAGCCGGGTGCGCTCCTCCTCGGGAGCGGTCATCAGCCGCTGCAGCTCGAGACCGACCTCGGGCGTGATGCCGCCGTGGCTCAGGATGTCCGGGGCCACGGCGATGTAGCCCTGGGCCGCGAAGCGGTCGGCGATGTCCTTGATGTGATCGACGAGGCCCCAGATCTCGTGGATGACGATCACGCCGCCGCGCACCTCGCCGCCCGGGCGGGAGACGTAGCCGCTGAATCCGTCGAATTCGATCGTGTTGCCCTTTAGTTCGGTCATGTGAACCATCTTGCCCTCGTGCCGATGCGTTCGCTGGCTGCTTCATAGACTTGCGCCATGCCGCTCTCCGAGCTGTCCCGCACCGCGCAGGACTATCTGAAGGTGGTGTGGTCGGCGACCGAGTGGGTCCCTGGCCCCGTCACCGTGACGCAGCTCGCCGAACGCATGGGGGTCCGCACGGCGACCGCAAGCGACACCGTCCGGCGCCTCGCTGAAGTGGGGCTCCTCGCGCACGAGCCCTACGGCGGGGTCGAGCTCACGGCGAAGGGGCGCGAACACGCCCTCGGCATGGTGCGCCGCCACCGCATCCTCGAGACCTTCCTCGTCGACACACTCGGCTACAGCTGGGACGAGGTGCACGACGAGGCCGAGCACCTCGAGCACGCCGTCTCCGACACGCTCGTCGACCGCATCGACGCACTGCTCGGGCACCCCTCCCGCGATCCGCACGGCGATCCCATCCCCTCGAAGGACGGGTCGGCGCACCGGCCGAGCGCGATGCTGCTTGCGGATGCCCCGGCCGGCGTTCCCCTCACGGTCGAACGCATCTCCGACGCGGATCCGGCCGTGCTGCGCGAGCTCGGCCGCCGCGGCATCCGCCCGGGAACCGTGCTCGCCGCCCCGGCCGAGCTCGGCGCCGCTGCCGCCCAGGCGATCTGGGTGTCGACGGCGAACTGACTCTCTCGCCCTACCCGCGCACCGCGAGCACGACCAGCGCGACGTTCAGCAGCACGATCCCGGCGGCGACCAGCCCGGCGAGCACGCGCGTGGCCGGCGCGTCCGCCTCGGCTCCCATCACCGCGCGCGAGCCGGTCAGCCTGATGAGCGGGATGATCGCGAACGGGATGCCGACCGACAGCACCACTTGGCTGAACACGAGCGCCCACGTGGGGTCCACGCCAAGCGCGAGCACGACGATCGCCGGCAGCAGGGTCGCCACCCGGCGCGCAAGGAGCGGGACGCGCACGCGGAGCAGGCCGCCCATGACGACCGCCCCGGCATACGACCCGACCGACGACGAGGCGAACCCCGATGCGAGCAGTCCGACGGCGAACACGACACCGAGCGCGGGCCCCAGTGCGGCGACGATCGCCGCGTGCGCCCCGGGGATTCCTTCCGTGCCCTGCACGCCGCGCAATGAGGTGGCGGCGAGCACGAGCATGGCGATGTTGACGACGCCGGCGATCGTGAGGGCCGAGATCACGTCGACGCGGTTCGCCGCGAGCAGAGCGCGGCGGTGCTCCTGTGACTTGTCGGTGCGGTGCCGGTCGCGGGCGAGGGACGAGTGCAGATAGACCGCGTGCGGCATGACCGTCGCACCCAGCATCGATGCCGCGAGCAGCACGGTCGGCGCGCCGTCGAAGCGGGGCACGAGTCCGCCGGCCAGTCCGCGCCAGTCGATAGGCGCCGCCACCGCCCCCGCCACGAAGCCGACCGCGATGATCGCGAGCAGCGACATGATTGCGAACTCGAAGCGGCGCTGCCCTCGGGTCTGCAGGGCGAGCAGGCCGATGGATGCCGCGCCGACGAGCACTCCGCCCACGACGAGCGGCGCGCCGAAGAGCAGCTGCAGCGCGATCGCGCCGCCGACCACCTCCGCGAGATCGGTGGCCGCCGAGACGATCTCGGCCTGCGCCCAGAACGCGAGACGCGCGGGGCGCCCGAGCCGCTCGCCAAGCAGCTCGGGAAGGCTCCTGCCCGTGACGATCCCGAGCTTCGCGGAGAGGTACTGCACGAGCATCGCGAAGACGTTCGCGAGCACGAGCACCCACAGCAGCAGGAATCCGTAGCGCGCACCCGCGGTCAGGTTCGCCGCGACGTTGCCCGGGTCGACGTATGCGATCGACGCGACGAAGGCAGGGCCGAGCAGGCCGAGGCGGCGCACCCACGCGCGCGACCGTGCGCGAGGGCGGGCGGATGCCTCGTCCGCGGTCTCCGCATCGATCGCCATCGGCGCCTCCTACGAGAGTTAGGCGAGTCTAACTCTCGGACGGCAGGTCGCGCAGCGGGACCGGCGCGACTGCAAGCGCTTGACGCAAGCGCTTGCAGAGCGCCTTCCTATCAATTAGCTTTCCCTCCTAGCCCCTCGTGCGGGGGCAGTGCAATCAGCTCAATGAGGAGTGTCATGAAAGCATCACGACGACCCCTGCTACTTGCAGGGCTCGCACTCGCCTCGGCCTCAGCGCTCGCGCTGGCCGGCTGCTCAGGCGGAGGGAATGGCGGGAGCAACAGCAGCTCCGGCAACGACCGCGGCCCCATCACCTACGTTCAGGGCAAGGACAACAACAACCTGATCCGCCCGATCATCGCCGAATGGAACGCGGCGCACCCGAAGGAGAAGGTCACCTTCAAGGAGCAGTCCGATCAGGCCGACCAGCAGCACGACGACCTCGTGCAGCACTTCCAGGCGAAGGACTCGGGTTACGACGTCGTCGCCGTCGACGTGATCTGGACGGCGGAGTTCGCGGCGAAGGGCTGGCTGCAGCCGCTCAAGGGCTCCTACAAGCTCGACACCTCGAAGATGCTGCCCGCGACGGTGAAGGCGGGGACCTACGGCGGAACGCTCTACACGGCCCCCTGGGTCACCGACGGCGGCCTGCTCTACTACCGCTCCGACCTCATCAAGACCCCGCCGACGACGTGGGACGAGATGATGAAGGACTGCCAGATCGCGAAGCAGAACAACATCGGCTGCTACGCGGGCCAGTACGCCGACTACGAGGGCCTCACCGTGAACGTCGCGGAGGCGATCAACTCGGCCGGCGGGACGATCGTCGGCAAGGACGGCAAGACGCCGACGCTCGACACCCCGGAGGCCAAGAAGGGTCTCGAGTCTCTCGTCGACGCCTTCAAGAACGGCAACATTCCGCAGGAGGCGCTGACGTACCAGGAGGAGCAGGGGCGCCAGGCCTTCGAGGCGGGCAAGCTTCTGTTCCACCGCAACTGGCCCTACATCTACTCGCTCGCCTCGACCGACGGCAGCTCGAAGGTGAAGGGCAAGTTCGGGGTGGCGCCTCTGCCCGGCATCTCGGGTCCCGGCGCCTCGAGCCTCGGCGGCCACAACATCGCGGTGAGCGCCTTCTCGAAGCACAAGGCGACCGCGGTCGATTTCATCAAGTTCATGGAGACCGAGAAGATCCAGCG
>Ga0164242_10009871_pt1 | contig 10261 bp, 7 predicted proteins | sample OricomgcompostMG_FD_108783 | JGI IMG/M metagenome (GOLD analysis project Ga0164242, IMG submission 108783) | Miracle-Growth compost microbial communities from Emeryville, California, USA - Original compost - Miracle growth compost (MG) ... | reverse complement strand
GCCGCATCGAGGATCGCCGGATCGCGGGAGCGGTCCAGGCGCCCGTCGGTGCGCTGGCGCAGCTTCGACTCGGTATCGCCCATGGCTACATTCTGGCGGTCAGCGTGATTGTGGGATCGGTGCGGTGTCCGTACCAGCTGGTGTGGACGCGGTGGGACGGTAGCGATCGATGATGGTGAAGACATTCAGCGGCCACCAGAACCAGCGTCCGAGTAGGGCGGCGATCGATGGGGTCATGAACGATCGGACGATCAAGGTGTCCACCAGCAGGCCGATGCCGATGGTCATGCCGAGCTGTCCGACCACCCGTAAATCGGAGACGATCATGGACATCATGGTGAACGCGAATACCAGGCCCGCGTTGGTGACCACGTGTCCGGTGGCGCCCATGCCGCGGATGATGCCGGTGTTCAGGCCCGCGTGGATCTCTTCTTTGAGTCGCGATACCACAAGTAGGTTGTAGTCCGACCCGACTGCCAGCAGGATCACCACCGATAGCGGCAGGACGATCCACTGCACGCCCAGGCCCAGGATGTCCTGCCACAGCAGGACCGACAGGCCACATGCGGTGCCCAGCGACGCAGCAACCGTACCGACGATCACCAGCGCGGCCACGACGCTGCGGGTGATGATCAGCATGATGGCGAAGATCAGGATGATCGAGGCGACGACCGCGATTGCCAGGTCGATCGAAACACCGTTCTGCATGTCGGAATACAGCGAAGCGGTGCCGGCCAGTGAGACTTTCGCATCGGCCAGGGGGGTGCCCTTGACCGCGTCGGCGACGATTCCCCGTAGATCACGGACATGGTCGATACCCGACACCGAAGCAGGATCCCCCTGGTGGGTGATGATGAAGCGCACCGCTGTGCCATCGGGCGAGACGAACATCTTCAAGCCCCGTTCAAAGTCGGGGTTCTGGAACACATCTGGCGGCAGATAGAAGAAGTCGTCGTTCTTGGCCTGGTCGAAGTACAGGCCGATCTCGGTGGCGCCCTTGGCTAGCTCTTGTTGCTGGGCCTGGGTGCCGGCTTGGACACTGTGGGTGGCGATCATGAAGTCGCGCATCCGGGTCATCGAGTCGATGGTGGTGCGCAGCACCGGCAGCATCTGGGGCATCACCTGGTCCATGTGGTCCATGTCGGTGGTCAGGCTTTGCATCTGGTCGGTGAGCGTGTCGATTCCGTCCAGGGTGTCGAAGATGGCCCGAATCGACTGGCACATCGGGATGTCGAAGCAGTGCGGTTCCCAGTACAGGTAGTTACGCAGTGGCCGGAAGAAGTCGTCGAAGTCGGCAAGGTTGTTGCGCATGTCCTGGGTGGCTTGGACCATGTCATGGGTGTGGCCGACCATGCTGTGCGTGGTTTCGGTCAGATCCTTGGTGATGCCGTACATGCGTTCCATGCTGGCGATGGACCTGCTCAGTTCGTCGGCTTGCTCGAGCATCTGCGCGGAGTTGTCGTCGTTGAACTTAGCCGATTGCAGAGTGCCGGCGTTCTGCGCGCCCAGTAGGAACGGGATCGAACTGTGCTCGATGGGTGAACCCAGCGGGCGGGTAATGGTCTGCACCCGCTCGATGCCGCGCATATGCACCACGGCCTTGGCGACCCGGTCGATCACCAGCATGTCGGCGGGGTCACGCAGGTCGTGATCGGCCTGCAGCATCAGCAACTCCGGGTTCATCCGGGCTTGAGAGAAATGCTTCTCTGCGACCGCCATCGCTTGGTTGGCCGGCATGCCTGCGGGGGTGAACTTCTCGTCGTTGTACTGCGGCACGTAGGTCAGCAGGCCCGCAAATCCGATGACGGCGACGGCGCTGGTCACCAGCACGATCGGGATGGGCCAGCGCACCACGGCGGTGCCGACCTTGCGCCAGCCCTTGGCCGAGTTCTGGCGTTTGGGGTCGAGCAGCCCGGCCTTGGAGGCCAGCGTCAGGACCGCCGGTGCCAGTGTGAGAGCTGCGGCGATGATCACCAGAATCGCGAGCGCGCACGGCACACCCATGGTCTGGAAGTAGGGCAGCGTCGTCATGGTCAGGCACAGGCAGGCTCCGGCGATGGTCAGCCCGGAACCCAGGATGACGTGCGACACGCCGTGGTAGGCGATGTAGAAGGCGTCTTCTCTGTCGACGCCTTTGGATCGTTCCTCGTGGTAGCGGCCGAAGAGGAAGATGATGTAGTCGGTGCCCGCCGCGATGGACAGCATGGTCACCATGCTGACCGCGTACGGGGTCAGGCCGATGATGTTCAGATTACCGGCCGTCGCGGTAACACCTTGTGCGGCAAAGAGTTCGATGCCGACCAGGAATAGTGCGATGAGCATGGTCAACAGCGAGCGGTAGATGAGTAACAGCATGATGATGATGACGCCGATGGACAGCAGTGCCATCATCGCCATGCTTTTGTGCCCGGCGACGCTGGTATCGGCGTTGAGCACGGTGTTGCCGGCCACGTACGCCTTGACGCCCTGCGGGGCAGGAACCGAGCTGACAATGTCTCGGATGGCGGCCACTGCCTCGTGGCTGGGCGTGGTGCCCTGAGCGCCGTTGAGGAACACCTGCACATAGGCCGATTTGCCGTCCACGCTCTGCGACCCGGCGGCAGTGAGCGGATCGCTCCAGAAATCTTGGACGTTTTGCACGTCCTTGTGGTCGGCGTTGAGCTTGGCGACGATCTGGTTGTAGTAGTCGTGCGCGCTGTCGCCGAGCTTGTCCTGGCCTTCCAGCACCACCATGGCCGTCGAATCGGAGTCGAACTGCTGAAAAACCTTGCCGATGTTCATCATTGACTGAAACGCCGGCGAAGACTGCGGACTCAACGACACCGCGTGCTTATCGGCGACTGCATCCAGCGATGGGGAGAGCACGCCCAACCCGACTGCCACCAGCACCCAGAACACGATGATGGGTACGGACAGGATCCGAACGAGATGGCCGATCACCGGACGATGCGGCTTGGAATGCGCGTTACTCACGTTGCTCATACAGATTTCACCAAGCAGTAGATGAACGGTTTGATCGAGTCGGTGCTGGTGCGGTCGTCGCGGACCTTGCCGTCGACGGTCACCCGGCACTTCAGGTCGTGAACGTCACGATCGCCCTGGGCCATGATGTTGGCCGACATCGATGGCAGCGTAGTCACGATCGTGAATGACCAAGGCAGCTGGGCATTTTCGACAAGGTGAGGTTGACCGTTCTCGTCGAGATAATTGAGGTTAACCGTTCCGCCGGACCCGCTGATCTCGTAGCTGATGTGCTTCGGGTTGAAGTTCGCGGTGATGCCCGACCCCTCAGCCGTTTGCGGAGCATGGATGACCGCGGACTCGCGGATCCGCACAATCGCATACGCACCCAGCGCGACGACCACCACAAGCAACAGCGGTATCCAGAGCCGCTTCAACACTCGATACACCGCGTGCGTTCCTCCCGCGCCCACCAACACATTCCGAATCCGACTCGAATGCAACCCGCCCGACGCACCGCCACTTTGGGGCGTCGGGGCCGATAACAATGCGAAACTCGAGTTCCGCCATGTTGCTGCGAACTTTACCTCATTGCCGGGGGTGTGTCCCACTGGGTTCTTCTCGCCGCGCAGACGCCATGCGGGTCACGCTTGCCGGTGCCAGTGTCGCCGCGGTATCGGTCACGGGCGCAATGTGTTCCGGCTTCTTGTCGTTGTACTGGGTGATGGCTCGATCTGCCTCCGCTGACGCGTGGGCCGTGACGGCGTCTCCCGTGTTTATGTAAACAGATAAATAGTTATAGTATTCTGTCTTCGCTGCAGAAAGCGGTCAGCCGTGACGTCGGCCGTGCAAGGGGTGACTAGGTGCAACACGACGTACAAGCATCGGCCACTGGTGCGCTGTCGGCAGTGTCCCCGGGGTGTCTATTCGCCGCCGGGTGATCCGGCAATGTCGAGACGCATGCAAGGTGGGACGAAATACTAGGACTGGTCGCAGGATTCCGGACAGCAGTACGTGCGGCGGTCGGTGGTCATGTTGGTGCGCACAGTGCTCGCTTTCATGACGCTTGCGATCTGTGTTTGGACTGCGGCCAGCGGCTGGGCGGCGAACGGGGTGGAGTACCTGATGGTGCGCCGTCCGCCGCAATGGGTCGAGATATCCCGGTGGCGTTCCAGGCCGGTGGGCCGCACGCGGGTCAGTCAGCCGGGTGGACGTGAATGCCGTGGAACCGGACGTACGAGGAAAGCTCCTCGCGGTCCCGGGGAAGGCTGTTCACCGGATGGGCGGGATCGGCATACCCGATGGAAATCCCGCAGTACAGATCGCGATTGGCCGGCCAGGGCAGCAAGGTCGCCACGGTCGATGCGTACTCGGCCCAGTTCGCCTGGGCGCAGCTGTCCAGCCCTTCGGCGCGCAGCAGCAGCAAGGTCTGCAGATATATGCCCATGTCCGCCCACTGGAACCGGCCGCCCTCGCGGTCGAGAGAGAGAATCAGGCCGACGGGCGCATCGAAAAACCGCAGATTCTTCTCCAGGAACCGGCGCCGCCCGCTGGTATCGCCGCGTTCGACACCCCAGGCGCCATATGCCTTGGCGCCCAAGGCAAACCGACGTTGTTGCCAGGGCCCATGTTCGGGAAAAATCTCGAATCGGCCGACATCGGGTTCGGTGTCGGCACCGAAGCGTTCCATCATGGCATTGGTGAATTCGGCGAGGGCATCGCCGACCAGGACGTCGACGTATTGGGGCTGGAAGTTCGCGTTCGAGGGTGCGGCCCGAGCCGCGGTCAACACGCGCTCTACGATCTCGACCGGAACCGGCCGGCGGCGGAACGAACGAACCGAGCGTCGTTCGCTCACCGCGGTGTGCACATCCATCGGTTCCTCCTCAGCTTGAGCACGATTGTAACTACTAGTATGTACACTTGAAACATGTCGTCACGAGAGAGGCTGATCACAGCGGCCAGGGAGCTCTTGTGGACCCGCGGCTATACGGCCACTAGCCCCAAGGCAATCCTGGCCGCAGCCGGCGTCGGTCAGGGCAGCATGTACCACTACTTCGAAAGCAAGGAAGCGCTGGCGCTGGAGGCGATCCGGGTCAACAAGGCTGAACTTCGTGACTTCATCGAGTCGGATGTCACCATCGCGGGCTCGGTGGTCGACCGGATCGAGCGGTATCTGCTCAAGTACCGGGATGTGTTGAAGGGCTGCAAGTTCGGCCGGTTGGCTCAAGATCCGTACGTTGTCGAATCACCCGCGTTGCAGGCCGAGGTCGACGAGATGTTCAGCTGGATGTGCGCTCGCCTTGCCCGGGTCATCACTCAAGGACAGGACGACGGGGAGCTTCCCGCTGACTTGAACTCGGGTGATATCGGCACCATGGTGGTCGCCGTCGTCGAAGGCGGGTATGTGCTGGCGCGGGGTCAGAACGACCCCGAGGCATTTACCGCCGCCGCTCGTGGCGCGGTGGACTTGTTACGTCGGGTGCGCTTGTAGGCCGACGTTGATCAGTCGCCATCCCCGGACGGCACTACGCGATCATCGGGTCGATCGCCGACCGCGGCGCCAGCACCTGCAACGCCCCGAATGAGGCGGGCAACACCGTGCCCTGGTCGAAGAAGAAGATCACCCCGTCATTGACCACCGCGAAATTCTGATAGTTCGTCGGGTTGTACAGCGCGGCCGGCGCGAACGGCAATGGCGGTGGCGGAGGCGGCGCAGTGGTGGTCGACGTCGTCGTAACCGGTTGTCCCGGTTGCGCGGACGCTGGGGCGGGGGCGGCCGGTGGCGGCGCCAACTGCTGCTGTAGCGCACTCTGCACGAGCGGCGCGACGGTCTTCAGTGGATCGTCGACCCGCCACAGCGGCGCGTGGTCTTTGTCGTCCGAGGTGGCCGTGTAGGTGATCGGCTTGCGATAGCTCTGGTCCCAGTTGAACGCCTTGTACGTCGTTTGCGGGCTGCTGCCGCCCACGGTCTGCGTCACCTTGAACACCACGGTCTGGGTGCCCCGCGGCGGAATCGACGAGGTGTATTCCGTTGGCGTGATGCTCAACGTGGACGGCGAGCCGGCGCCGGACTTGGCGGTGTTGACGAATGCATCGCGTGTCTGGGCGATGTAGTCGGCGATCGACTTCTGGTCGGGGTAGTCCGACGGGATGCTGATGTCGACGCTGTACCGGGGGTCGGAGAGTTGGATCTCACACGTGCGGCCGGTGTTGCCGCCCTTCAGATCGGCGCAGTAATCGTGCGGTGCTGCCGTCGCCACGCCAGAAGCGCCGCAGATGGCGACAGTCGCGACGAGCACGGCACCGCTGAAGCTGTAAAAGCGCATCGGTAAGACCTCCAAGCAAATGCGGCACCTCGCCGCGACAACACACTGACCTGCGCCCGCTGTGCGATGGGACCGGGCATAGCTACCACTACCATAGGCCGAGGTGCGGGCGAGCGCCGTGGCGCCCCGGCCCTGACCCGAAACGGCCACGTCGGTGTACTCCGCCATCCCAAGGTAGTCCCCTTGGCGCCGGGAACACGAGGGATGGCGGTGTGCAAGACCGCCACTGAATCCTGCACGCTGATTGCTGTACTTATCTAATGCACAGGTCACAGAAGTTTTCCCATTTTCTGGATGCTAGTAAGATGCGGGCATGTTGTTTCGCCAGACCCGTCGCTCACGCGCGGTCAGCGCACGAGCACCGCGTCGCTGGCTCACCCTGGGCGCATCGGCTCTACTGACCGCCGCTGCCGTCCCGTTCATCACGCCCGCGGCGACCCCGGTGGCCGTCGCCGACGACTGCCCGGACGCCGAAGTCGTCTTCGCCCGCGGCACCGACGAACCGGCCGGCATGGGCCGCGTCGGCGATGCGTTGGTCGACTCGCTGCGCAAGCAGACCCCGGGTATGAACATCCGTGCCTATGCGGTGAACTACAAGGCCACCATCACCCAGCGGCACGGCGGCGACGGCGCCAAGGACGCCATCGCGCACATCAAATCCACCGTGTCCTCCTGTCCGAACACCAAGATCGTGTTGGGCGGATATTCGCAGGGCGCGAGTGTGGTCAACATCGTCGCCGGTTTCAACGGCATCAACTGGGGCGACCCGCTACCGGCCGAGTACATGAACAATGTTGCGGCGGTTGCGACTTTCGGCGACGTGGCCGACCGTACCGGCGGTGCGCCACCGACCCAGAAGTCGCCGCTCAGCGCCAAGGCGATCGACCTGTGCAATCCTGCCGATCCGGTGTGTCACGCGGGTCCGGGCAACGCCTGGAGCGGGCACACGCAGGGCTACGTGCCCGAGTACACCGATGAGGCAGCATCGTTCGTCGCGCATGCGCTGCTCTCCGGCGGGTCGGCACCGGGCTACGGACCGCAACTGCCGGGCTACGGAGACCATCCGGAGTACAGCCCAGGACCCCAGTACGGGGACGGGACGCAGTCGGGGGACGGCCCGCTTCCCGGGCCACAGTCGATCTACGGCCCAGGGCCGGGCAATGATCTGCAGACGCCGAGTTATGACCCGTCGGACGGTGCGTCGGCGCCGTCGTCGTCCCAGGTCGGTCTGTTCTAGCGTCATCCACCGAACCGGTCCCGCGCCTGAAATCCGTTTTCCCGAAGCGTGCTGCCGCGCCTACCCTGTAGAGCGCTCAGACAGGGGAGTAGTCCATGACCACGCAGACGCAGCCACGCGTCCGGCAGAGTGCGAACGTCATCATCGCCCTCTTGGTCGGCTCGGCGTTCGTGATGATTCTCAACGAGACCGTCATGAGTGTCGCGCTCCCGGCGCTGATCGTCGATCTGCACATCACCGCACGCACCGCGCAGTGGCTCACCAGTGGCTTCCTGCTGACCATGGCGGTGGTCATCCCGATGTCGGGCTCACTGCTGCAACGCTTTCCGGCGCGTACCGTCTTTGTGGCGTCCATGACGTTCTTCTGCACCGGCACGCTGGTGGCCGCACTGGCGCCGGGATTCGGCGTGCTGTTGGTGGCGCGCATCATCCAGGCCTGCGGCACCGCGGTGATGATGCCGCTGTTGATGACGACGGTGATGTCGTTGGTAGCCGCTGATCGCCGCGGTCAGATGATGGGCACCATCTCGATCGTCATCGCGGTGGCGCCGGCGATCGGGCCGACGCTGTCCGGGCTGATTCTGGGATCGCTGGACTGGCGGTGGATGTTCGCGATCGTGCTGCCGATCGCGCTGGCCGCACTGACGTCCGGTCTGCTGTGGTTACGCGTGGCCGATGAGGAGCAGGAGCACACGCCGATCGATCCGGTTTCGGTGCCACTGTCGGCAATTGCCTTCGCCGGGTTGGTCTTCGGGCTGTCGTTGATGGGCGGCTCCGGGTATCAGCAGCAGGGCCCGCCCGCGTGGGTGCCGATGGGTGTCGGCGCCGTGGCGATGGTGATCTTCGGTGCACGCCAGCTGCATCTGCAGCGGCGTGACCGCGCCTTCCTGGATCTGCGGGTGTTCACCTATCGGCGGTACTGGGTCTCGCTGGGCCTGGTGGTGTTGGGCTTCATGGCACTGTTCGGCGCCATCATCATGTTGCCGTTGTATGTGCAGGATGTGTTGGGCCGCAGTGCTTTGGTCGCCGGGCTCACCAGTCTTCCCGGCGGTCTGCTGATGGGGCTGGCCGGCCCGTTGGTCGGACGGATCTACGACCGACACGGCGCCCGGGTGCTCGTGGTGCCGGGGTCGGTGGTGCTGTGCATTGCGCTGTGGGGCTTCACCATGCTGTCGGTGACGACGCCGATCGCCGAACTCATTGTGCTGCAGACGATCATGATGGTCGGTCTGTCGATGATGTTCACCCCGTTGATGACCGATGCGCTCGGGGCGCTACCGGAGGGGCTCTACTCACATGGCAGTGCCATTCTCTCGACGCTGCAACAGGTCGGTGGCGCGGCCGGTACTGCACTGTTCGTGACGATCATGGCCAAGGCATCCCGGTCCGGCGGAGCGCCGGACATGCCAGGGGTGCACGCGGCGTTCACCGTTGCGGCGACGATCAGCGTAATCGCGGTGTTCGGTTCGTTGTTCGCCGGGTCCTGCCAACTCGAAGACCAGCCGGGCTGACGGCATCAGATCACGTGCGGCGCAATCAGAGTTGTAGCGCCCAACACCACGAAGCCGATCAGGAATGCGACGACGGTGAAGCCCATCACCTGACGCACGTTGAGTTTGGCGATCGCCAGCAACGGCAGCAGCCAGAATGGCGGATCATGTTCGCCACCCCCTCGCCGACGGCGACGGCCATGGAGATCAACCCGAGGTAGGCGGGCGAGTGCTGACCGATGGCCAGCGCCGAGTCGACTGCGACCGGCCCCTGGACGGCCCAGTGCCCGCCACCGGAGGATACGAACAGGCTTCACCGAGCCGACGAAGGTCAAGAAGGGCAGCGTGTGCTGCGTTGCGCCGCTGACCACCGCCTCGGCCAGCAGGGTCTGTAGAGGTTTACTTCCCTGCGCCGCTTGATAACCCAGCAGACCGACCAATCCGCCGTAGAGCGGATAATGCAACAACAGGGGACCGGAGACCTTCGCCGCGCCGGTGAAGGCCCGGATGAACCGGATCGGGTTGCGGTGCAGTAAGCGCGGCGGTGATGGTGAACAGCATGATCATCGAGGAGATGTTCAGTGCGAAACCGCTCAACACGAAATACGCGATGCCCGCGGCGAATACCAGCACAACATCTTCGAGCCCTATAGCTGACTGTCGGTGATCGTCGTATTGACCGTGCTGGCGCTGGCCGTGTGGCGGATGGCGCCGGCGCAGTCCCTGGCCGCCCGACCCTGCGGTGTTCGAGGACGAACACACTCCCGACGTGCAGCACTTGGGAGCCAAGAGGTTCGCCGAATGGCTGGAGAATCTCTGGATCCTTGTTCTTGGATCAGTTGGTCGATGCCGACATCGCCAACAATCAACACGGCGGGCAGTGGTGTGCCGGCAGCGGCACCGATGCGGCGCCGTACTTCCGGGTGTTCAATCCGACGGCACAAGGTCAGCGATTCGACCCGGACGGCCACTACATCCGTCGCTGGGTACCCGAATTGGCGGAGGCTGACGACCCCCATCTTCCCGGCGTTCAGCGTCCATCGCATTATCCGTCGCCGATTGTCGATCACCGGGAAGAACGGGCTGAGGCCCTGCGCCGGTACCACGCCGCGACGGCCGCCCGATAGCAAGCATTCTGAATTGGAGTATTACCGTGCGTATTTCGACCCTGTTGGGCACCGGAGCGGCAGCATTGGCCACCGCCGCCCTCGGCGGCGCGGCGACCGCGCCGGCTGTGCGATCCG
>Ga0164242_10009870_pt1 | contig 10261 bp, 10 predicted proteins | sample OricomgcompostMG_FD_108783 | JGI IMG/M metagenome (GOLD analysis project Ga0164242, IMG submission 108783) | Miracle-Growth compost microbial communities from Emeryville, California, USA - Original compost - Miracle growth compost (MG) ... | reverse complement strand
GGGTATTTGTCGCCGATCCTGCATGTGGTGCCGTTGCAGTTGCTTGCGTATCACACGGCGTGCAAGCGGGGGACCGATGTGGACAAGCCGCGGAATCTGGCGAAGTCGGTGACGGTGGAGTGAGGGGAGGGCAGCGCGGGACGCCTGCCGCGACGATTACTTGCCGCCGCGCCGAGTGCGCGGCTCAGCAAGCGACCATCGTTAAAAGCCTCCCGACGCGGCAAGCCGAGCACGCAGCTCGGCGTTTTCTGCTTCAAGTTGCGTCAGCCGATCGCGAAGGGGGACAGCGGCCTGAGCGACTTCCGCTTCGGTGTAGCGACGCGTAATGTGCTGCGGGCAATTCCAGTCGAACGTTTTGAGCCGAACGCGGAAAATCCGCTCGAGCGTTGCACGGTAGCCGGGCTCAGTGACCCGTTCCGTCAGCGCCGGCTCCTCGTTCAGCGCGAGCGTTTCCACGTGCGCGTACACCTTGAGCCGCGCGCGGCGGCGATAATCCATGAGGAAGAGGCAAGCCCGGTCGTCGGTAGATAGATTGCCCGTGCTGATGTATTGACGGTTGCCACGATAGTCGGCAAACGCGAGCGTGCGGTCGTCGATCAGCTTGAGGAAGCCGCGCGGACCGCCTCGATGCTGAATATATGGCCATCCCGTTTCCGACACGGTCGCCATGTAAAAGCTGTCGCGCTCGGCGATGAACGCAGCTTCGTCCGCGGTGAAACGATCGAAGCGGCGATCGCCTTTGAAGTCCTGCCAAACCCGCTCGCAATCCATCTTCGCCTGGACCGCTCGTACGCCAGGCGTTGCGGCAATCTCGAGAAAACCATAAGACATGATCGAGCCTCCAGGGCCGGTATCGCGCGAGCCGGAACAGTATGGGTCGTGGCCCGACCGGTGGTTATCGCCCGGACGTGTGAACCACGGGGAAATCTATTTCCGTCTTCGCCACTTCGTTGAGATAGTTTGTGAACGTGTTTTCCGCGACCAGTGCCACGATCTCCACGATCTGGGCGTCGGTAAAACCCGCCTCGCGCACGGCCGCGATGTCCGCATTCTCGAGATGGCCACGCTCTTTGGCAACGGCGGCCGCAAACTGGACCGCCGCGTTCGCCTTGGCGTCGCTGGACCGTCCGTTGCGGTTCATCGCGATTTCTTCAGGGCTGATCTTCGCGACGTTCAGGCCCAGATACGTGTGCGCCGACAGGCAATAGCCACAGCCGTTCACCTGCGCGACTGCCAGGGCGATCCGTTCGCGGGTCTTCACGTCGAAGGTTTTCGACAGGCCGCCCTGGAAACTGGCGAAGGCCGCGAGCGCGGTCGGGCTATTGCCGATGAGGCGGAACAGGTTCGGCACCACGCCGAGTTGCTTGCTGACAGCATCCAGCGTGCGCTTCGACGCTTCGGGAGCGGAATCGATGGTTGGGACCAGAAGACGGGACACCAGGTTCTCCTATGCTGCGAGCCGCGGAGGGGCTCGGTCGGAGAGGATGATCCGCCTTTTCATTCGCGGCGATAATCCCACGGTGGTGGGAATCACCTCACCGCCAAACGGGAGGGTCAATGGATCGCTTCGAAGCCATGACGATGCTGGTGACGGTGACCGAAGCGGGTAGCCTGTCCGCCGCAGCACGGCGCTTGAACGTGCCGCTGACAACGCTTAGCCGCAAGATCCAGGACCTGGAAACGCTACTGGGCGCGCGGCTGCTGATACGCACGACGCGGAAGCTCACGCTCACGGACGCCGGCGTCAATTACGTCGCCGCCGCGCGACGCATTCTTGAACAAGTCGAAGAAGCCGAACGCGAGGCAGCCGGTGAATTCACGACACCCAAAGGCGAACTGGTCATTACCGCGCCGATCCAGTTTGGGCGTCTGCATGTGCTGCCGGTCGTCACGGAATTCCTCGCGCTGTTCGCTGAAATCAACGTCCGGCTGGTGCTGATGGATCGCAACGTCGACCTGATCGACGCTCATATCGATATGGCCGTACGTATCGGCAAGCTTCCAGACAGTTCCATGGTCGCGACCGGGATCGGAACGATGCGAACGGTGGTGTGCGCGAGTCCCGCGCTGATCGCGGCTCATGGCGTGCCGCGCCGCCCCGGCGATTTACGCGATCTGCCGTGCGTCACCCTCGATATACCGTTGCCATCGCCCGGGTGGCGCTTCAAATCCGAAACGGGCGCGACCGTCGAGGTTCCTGTCGCGGCGCGCTTGTCGGTGACGACAACGGAGGCGGCGGCCGACGCGGCGATTAACGGCGTGGGCGTCGCGAGGCTCTTGCACTATCAGGTGGCCGAAGCGGTCGAGACGGGCGCTCTGCGCATCGTGCTCAGTGCATTCGAGCCGGACCCGGCGCCGGTGAGCCTCGTTCACGGTTCGCGCGGGCAGATGCCGTTGAAGATGCGCCGCTTTCTGGACTTTGCCGCGCCCCGTTTGCGCGAGGTCCTTACGGCGGTGTCCCGATCGAACGGCCGGCGGTAGTCCACCCGGCTGTCCGTTGCTCACGAAAACGGCCGCAACGCCAGTTCGAGGCCAAGCACCACGAGAAACAGAAGAAAGCAGCGGCGAAAGGTTTTCGGACTGATCTTCCGGCGCACCATCGAGCCCAGCCACATCCCGACCAGCGCCGGAAGGACAGCCAGCAGCGACAGACCGAGCTGGTCGAGCCGGAACGCGCGATGGGCGAAGAGCCCTGCGGCGAGCGCAACCGTGGAGACGGTGAACGAAAGGCCGAGAGCCTGCACGAGTTCGTCTTTCTGAAGCCCCAGCGACTGCACATAAGGCACGGCGGGAAGCGTGAAGACACCGGTGGCCCCGGTCAACAACCCGGTCACCATGCCCATGACGGGCGAAAGCCAGCATTCGAGCCGCCTGGCCGTCGAGATCGCCGGAGAAAACAGCGCATAAGCCGCATACGCAATCAGCGCAATTCCCAACGCACGGCCCGACCAGACGGGATCGACGACTACCAGCAGTCGCGCGCCCATAACGGTGCCGATCACGATGCAGAGCATCATTGCCCACAGTCGCCGCATCAGGCGAAGCGTGTTTCGTCCGGCCAGCATTTGCCACACGTTGGTCACGAACGACGGGATGATCAGGATCGCCGCCGCCGTGAGCGGTGACATGGTGGCGCCAAGCACGCCCATCGCAACCGTCGGCAGGCCCATTCCGGTCACGCCTTTAACCATGCCGGCGCCGAGAAACGTGGCGACGAGCAGGCAGGCCAATTCGATAGTCAGCGTATTCATGCAGCGCATTACGCCTCGAACCGGGAACTGGCACAATGCGGTTTTTCCGATGCTGCTTTCGGATGGTCCGAAGGCAACTTGTGCTGGTGACGGTATGAGATTCGATCTCGCGGATCTGCGTCTGTTCGTTTGTGTGGTCGATGCGGGCAGCATCACCGCCGGAGCCCGGCAAGCCAATCTCGCGCTGGCGTCGGCAAGCGAGCGGATCAGCAACATCGAGTCCGATGCGGGCGTCGTTCTGCTGGAAAGAAGCCGCCGGGGCGTCGTGACCACGGAGGCGGGAGAGGCGTTGGCGCATCATGCGCGTCTGATACTCCGACAGCACAGCCTGTTGCAGGGAGAGCTGCGCGATTTTGGCGCCGGCGCGCGAGGGACGCTGCTGCTATACGCGAATACCGCCGCGTTGACGGGCCTCCTGCCGCAGAGGCTCGCGCCCTGGCTGGCGGAGCGTCCGCGCCTGAACATCGATCTCAGAGAGCGCACCAGCGCCGAGATCGTCAAGATGATCGACGCAGGCCTCGCGGAAGCGGGCGTGGTATCGGATGCGGTCGAGCCCACGGCCCTCACGATCCAGCCAGTCGCCAGTGATCCTCTCGTGCTGATTGTTCCTGCGACGCACAGGCTCGCGGCATCGAGGGCAGTCTGCTTTGCCGATGTCACGGATGAACCGTTTATTGGCCTCGAAGCCGGAAGCGCGCTTCAGGACCATATCGACGGACACGCTGCCAATCTGCACAAAACGCTCGACTTTCGTATCCGCATGAAAAGCTTCGACGGATCATGCCAGATGGTGTCGCAGGGAGTCGGGGTCGCGATCATTCCGTTGGCGGTCGCGACGCGTTTTCGGCGCCGATATCCGTTCAAGACTATTGCGATCTGCGATAGCTGGGCACGCAGGCGGCTTTGTCTGTGTTTTCGGCAATGGCACACGTTGTCTGCGCCGATGCAAAGCCTGCTCACCCATCTGGGCGGCGAAGCGCAGACCCCGCGGCGCGAGCAAAAAGGGGGTGCGCCGCACTGCTAACGGATCGCGTACCCTCGCCAGATTTCAGCCCACCAACGCATCAAAACCGATGCCGAACGCCCACCACCGCAAAATTCTGCGTATGGCTGCCCGAAGGCGTATTGGTATACGTATCGGCCACCGCCATCGGCACACCGCTAGCCGACTTCAACGGACCTGACGAGCGCACGAGGTCGTAATACGCATACACGTCGGTGCGCTTCGAGAACGCATAGTCGACGAGCAACTGCCCCGCGTTCCAGTGCCCGTTCGCGTCCACCCCGCGCCAGCGTCCGGTCGAATAAATGTAAGACCCGGCGACGGTCAACTTAGGCGTCAGCAGCCACGAAGCCGAAAGATGATAGTTGTCGAGCGCGAAGCGGCTGCCATCCATATAGCTGAAGCGCGCCGCGTTGAACGCGGCATTCAGCGCAACCGTCGAACCGAACTTATATTGGCCTGCCACGAAGAAATTCCGCTGGCGTTCCGTCGCAGCGCCCTGCGGACTCTGGCGATACAGAAAGGCCGGCGCCCCCGCGTAATCGCTGCTGACCGCCCCATCCGGATTGGCCATACCCGGCCGATCGAGCTGCGTGTACATCACGGCAACCTGTCCAGGCCCATGCGCGTACCGCAACCCGAGATTGAACGCCCGGTTGACGGAAAACTCGTGCGAATTGCTGAACGCGTACAGCGCCTCGCCCGAGAAGCCGGCGATTTCCGGGCTCCGGTACTTCACCGAATTGCTGAAGCGCCAACTGCCGAAGATGTTCTCGACATCGCCCGGCGCCATCAGCAAACCGCCGGCAGCCGAAGCGATCGGCGTGATGAAGTCCCACGTCGCATCGTACTGGCGGCCCACGGTCAACGTGCCATAGGTCGTATCGGAGAGCCCCACCGAAGCCTCGCGGCCAAACAGCCGTCCATTCTGGCCGGACGCGCCCGTCGCGCCCGAGAAACCCGATTCGAGCCGGGCCACTGCGCTCGTGCCGCCACCGAGGTCCTCCTTGATGCTGAGCCCCCAGCGATTGTTCTGATTGGCGCCGCTAACCTGTTCGAAAACGCGCTGACCGCCCGCGTTCGACACGTAACCGATCCCCGTGGAAATGAGACCGTAGAGCGCGACGGAGCTGCCGCCGCTGTCATCCGCCCACGCATACCCCGCCACCACGCACATTGCAGCAGCACTAACTGCCTTTTTCATACCGCGATCTCCATCGTCGTTGCTGTCAAGAGGTTTCAGTTATCGGCGCGGACCCGTTGCGCGAATCGCGGGTCAGGAACAGCACAGCCACGAGTCCGAGAATGGGTCCGAACGCGAGGGTCCAGAACGCCATCGAGAACGAGTGGGACATCGCATACACATTGCCGATCACGATGGGCGCCAATACGCTGCCGCACTGCTGCACGGCATTGGTGAGCCCGGCGGCGGCGCCTGCATGCTTCTCGCCGGACGCCCAGGTCACCTGCGAAAGAAAGAGGGGCGTGGTGCCGAAGGCCACGACGCCGAGAACGGGCGCGAGAATATAAAACTGCGTCAACGTCGTGCACTGACCGAACAGCAGCAACGCGGCGGCAAAGCAGAGAAGGCACAAGATCGAAAGCCGTTTCGCCGAGCCGCGAAAGACGTCGCAAAGCCAGCCCAGCAGCGGTTTTCCGACGGCGCCGGCCAGGCCGAACGTCGCGATAATCGAACCCGCGGTAACCGGTGAGATGCCGTGCGCCTTGGTCATCAGCGCGTTGCTCCACGCGGAAAAGCCGACCGTCGCCCACAGTGCGCCGCAGCCGGCAAGGGCGAGACAGATCAGATTCCGGTTGCGCAACAGGTAGCCGATTTCCGCGCGGGTAACCTTCGATCCGGCCGGAGCTTTTTCGGCGCCGTTTCGCAACAGAAACGCGCACACCACGCCCCACAGCAACGTGAGCACGCCGAGGCCGCGGAATACGGGCTGCCAGCTATAAGCGGCGGACAGCGCGGGCACGGTGGCGTTGGCCAGCACGATCGACAGCGACGTGGCGGTCGAATAGAGGCCCAGCGCCCGTCCTCGCTCCTTGCCGAACCAGGACGCGATGAGCTTGACGCCGGCCGCATAGTCGGCCCCGGCGGCGAGCCCCATCACGAGCTGAATCGCGAACCCCATCGGCAGATTGCGCGTGAAGCTGAAAAAGAACGTGGCGATGCCCAATGGCACCATCGCGAAGACAAGCGCGACGCGTCCGCCGATCGCGTCCGTCAAAAAGCCGCCGAGCACGTTGGCGACCACATAGCCGATATAAAACGCGGTGACGAACGAGCCGAGCATCGCGACCTTGATGCCGAGCGAAGCGCCCACGGGCGCGGCCACGGTGCTCCATGCGATGCGGTCGACGCAGCTCAGCAGAAATGCGCCCCAGACCAGAAAAAGAATGAGCCAGCGATACGACGGATTCGGAGGCTCGCAGTCCTGCTCGATAGTTCTACGAATCTTTTTATCCGCTTCGCACGCTACGGATTGCGTTGTCTCCATTAGTTATCGTCTCCTTGACTGCAAGATAAAAATAAACAGCAGCGACCAGATTAGATCAGCTGCCAACGAGGGCAGCCGACGCGTTCCGAGATGCCTTCCATCTCAGTTGTCGTGCGACTGAATGCCCTGGGGCTCCGCTTTCGAGATACCTGCCATCTCGCTTCTTGTCGGCGTGCGCCAGCGGTAACTGGTCCAATTCGTCCTGTTCGTATCAGTCAAGCCATAAAGAAGGAGGAGCATGAAGCTCGTTCGTTTCAACGAGGGCCGCCTCGGCATCAGCGACGGCCACAAAGTCGTGGACGTGAGCCACCTGTTCGGCGCCGGGCCGGGCGACTGGCCGCCGGTCGGCATGAACCGCCTGATCCGCGATTTCGACCGGCACCGCGCCGAATTCAATCGCCTTCTGCACGTGGAAGCCGGCGTGCCGCTGGCTTCAGTGCACCTCGAAACACCGGTGCCCTGGCCCAACAAGCTGATGGCCTATCCGGTGAACTATCACGACCACGCGAAAGAAATGGCGTCGAAGGGCCTTGCGAGCGTGCAGGGCTACTTCCTGAAGTCGAACTCGTCGCTTGGTGGTCCGCAGGAGCCGGTCGTGTTGCCGGCATTGCCCGGCCGCGAAATTCACCATGAATGCGAAATCGCACTGGTCATCGGCAAGGAAGGCCGCCAGATTCCGCCGGAAAAAGCGCTGGAGCACGTGTTCGGCTATGCGTGCCTGCTCGACATGACGGTGCGCGGCAAGGAAGAACGTGTGTTCCGCAAGTCGTACGACACGTTCACGCCGGTCGGCCCGTGGATCGTGACGGCAGACGAAGTGCCGAACCCCGGGGACATCGACATGAAGCTCTGGGTCAACGACACGCTGCGCCAGCAGGCCAACACCCGCGACCTGATTGTCGATATCCGCCAGATGGTTTCGATTGCGTCGTCGGCGTCGACGCTCTACCCGGGGGACCTGATCGCCACCGGCACGCCCGCCGGGGTCGACAAGGTCGTGGCCGGCGACGTGATCACGATCGAGGTCGCGCACGTGGGCAGGATGTCGGTGCCCGTCGTGCAAGGCGAGCTCGGCGCGAACGTCGTGTTCGAAAAACCGTACGAATTCGTACGAGCCAACTGATCCCTACACGGCACAGGAGAATGACGATGAGCATGCAGGTGAACCTGGCGGCAGCCGAGGCTATCGAGCGCATCGAGGCCACGCGCAATCTCGACGAAATCTATCCGGTGCTCGCCGGTTTGCGCGCGACGCCCGGCTGGCACAAGAAGCGGGCGTCGCTGTGGAAGGAGCCTCGCACCGAATTCCAGCCGTTGCACTGGAGCTATGAAGTCTGCCGCAAGGCACTCGACCAGGCCGGGCAATGGATCAGCACCGAACTGGCCGAGCGGCGCAATCTGCTGCTGTTCAACCCGGTCGGCGACAACGACTACGACACCGTGCGCACGATCGTCTCCGCGTACCAGATGATCAAGCCCGGCGAATACGCGCGCGCGCACCGCCATTCGCCGAACGCAATGCGTCTGATCCTCGACGCCGAACCGGGCTGCTTCACCGTGGTCGACGGCGCGAGGCTGCCGATGCGATCGGGCGATTTCCTGCTGACGCCGGGCGGCTGCTGGCACAGCCATTACAACGAGGGCAAGTCCAACGCGTACTGGATCGACTTCCTCGACGTGCCGCTCGTGCATCTGCTCGAGCCGATGTTCTACGACGAGTACCCGGGGGGCCATCAGCCGGTCAAGGTGGAGCTCGACGCGCACGACTGGTATTTCCCCGCCGCGATGACGCGGCCCCAACTGCACGGGCAGCCCGTGTGCGACGGCTACCGGCGCCTCGTGCTGAACACGCACGCGCATATCGTCACGATGGAGATCAGCTACATAGCGATCGCGCAGGAGGCCGAGGCAACTTTCCGGCGCAACACCGCTAGCCGCATTTTCGCCGTCACGCAAGGCAGCGGGCGCGCCCGGGTCGGCGCGCGCGACTTCGCGTGGCAGCGCGGCGACGTCATCGCGGTGCCGGGCTGGGTCGATTATTCGCTCGTCGCGCATGAAGCCGCGGAGCTGCTGGAAGTGTCCGACCGTCCTGTCCTCGACAAGCTCGGTCTTTATCGCGAAGCCAACTAATTCCCAACTCATGAGCCAAACCAAGATCCTTATTGCCGGCGGCGGCATCGGCGGCCTGTCCACGGCCATCGCGTTGCTGCGGCGCGGCTTCGACGTCGAAATCTTCGAGCAGTCGAGCGAACTCCGCGAATTCGGCGCGGGCATCCAGATCAGCCCTAACGGCAATCGCGCGCTCGCTTCGCTGGGCGTGTTCGATACGCTCCACCGTCTCGCGTGCCCTTCGGATGCGAAGGAAATCCGCCTGTGGAACACGGGCAAGACCTGGCCGCTGTTCGATCTCGGCGACGCCGCCGTGCGCAAGTACGGCTTCCCGTACATGACGGTGTTCCGTCCTGACCTGCTGCGCGTGCTGGCTGACGAGGTCAAGCGTTTGAAGCCCGACGCGGTGCACGTGAACGCGCGCTGCGAGGGCGTCGAGCAGACCGACGATGCAGTCAGCCTGCGGCTCGCCGATGGCCGCGTGTTTACCGGCGACGTGCTGGTCGGCGCGGACGGCGTGCACTCCAGGATTCGCCCGGCGCTGTTCGGTGAGGACCCCACATTGTTCACCGGCATGGTGGCGTGGCGCACGCTGATCGACATGGACAAGCTGCCGGAGAAGTTTCGCCGCAGCGTCGCCGTCAACTGGGTAGGGCCGGGCGGTCATGTCGTCCATTACCCGATCCACGGCGGAAAGCTGATGAACTGGGTGGGCACGCTGGAAGGCAATCAGTGGGACAGCCCGCCGTGGAGCGCAGCGGCCGGAATCGAAGAATGTCGCGCTGCGTTCGCCGGCTGGCATGACGACATTCACGCGATGCTGGCCCATGCGCCCTCGGTGACGAAGTGGGCGCTATGCGGCCGGCCGCTGATCGACAACTGGGTAGAGGGGCGCGCGACGCTGCTCGGCGACGCGTGTCACGCGACGCTGCCGTTCCTCGCGCAAGGCGCGGTGCACTCGATCGAGGACGGCGTCGTGCTGGCCCGCTGCCTCGCGGCATACGCGGACCCGCGGGTCGCGCTGCAACGCTTCGACGCGATCCGTCGCCCGCGCACTTACGCGATGGTTCGCGGCGCGGCCGACAACACGCAGCGCTTTCACAATCCCGCGCTGGCCGCGGTCGACACGGCCGAGGCGTTCATCTCGCGGGAATGGCAGTCGGATGCGATCAGCAAGCGTTATGAGTGGCTGTTCACCTATGACGTGAACACGGTCGAAGTGTAAGCCGTGTGCAAGGGGCGCCGTGGCGGCAAACGGCGCCCGCATCGTTAATGCAACGTCAGGCTTCGAACCGGTCGTCAGAGCGCCGGTTGTCGAAGCGCAGCGCGGTGCGGACCAGCGCAAGGTGGCTCAGCGCCTGCGGGAAGTTGCCGCAAAGCCTTTCGCGGGT
>Ga0164242_10009868_pt1 | contig 10261 bp, 6 predicted proteins | sample OricomgcompostMG_FD_108783 | JGI IMG/M metagenome (GOLD analysis project Ga0164242, IMG submission 108783) | Miracle-Growth compost microbial communities from Emeryville, California, USA - Original compost - Miracle growth compost (MG) ... | reverse complement strand
ATGTGGAACTGGTGGAGCCGAGCATCATCAGGACCCAGACCTGTCTGTCGTTTGGGATGGCAGGTTCTGGCGAGGCTTCAATGCCCCCCCCCCAGTGCAAATCGAGGTGCACGTGATCCAATTACCTTGATCGCCTTTTCCCTGTCCTCCCCACCATAAGATGGGTGTGCTTCGTCAGTCGTCGCCAATTCTCCTTCGTCAATGATGAGCCCCGCAGGTTTGATACACGCCCATACGACCATTTCCCCATACCTCGTTTGGTTCTCATGCAACCACGCGTCTCTGCCTCCAGATTGGCGAACGCCATTGGTAAATTTGCTATCAAGTACTCCATACACCTGTGACTACCCATATCCAGCCCATGTATGCCCAACAAGGCGCCTACGTATGTATACCCAAATGCATCCATCCTCTACTAGTTTACAAACCGAGCTCGTCGCCGCTTGACCCACCGCAGTCGTAGTACGCGTTGGGTATCGTCTTCAGAGGCTGGCGACTCTGCAGCGAACCCCGTGCCCGCCTTCGTTTGGCAGGGGCGTGCCACTTCACGGGCCGGCGGCCTCCTGACTGGTCGGCCAGGCCGGCCTGTTGGCCGCCTCCCCAGAGCTCATCTTCGTCGTCATCCAATGATTCCATGGCGTCCTCTGCGTACTCGACCGCCAGGGGCAGCCCCAGCTCCGCACTCTTTCGTTTTGGCCGGCTGCGACGTGGTATGTTCTCCTTTCCCTGCTCCTCCTTCTCCACAACCACCAGCTCGTCGATAGAGCAACTCGTCCCGGCGATCCACGTTTCGATCCCAATAGCCTGGGTATCCTCCCCGGTCGCTGAAGCGAGAGGCGTATCACCAAGCTGCCGCTGAGCCGACTCCCTGCGCCTGGGGGTGACGTCACGCGACGTCCTCTCCAGATCCCCAACGGACGATGCCGCCCTACCCGTCGTCGTCGTCGTCGTTGCCAAAGTGGCCGTTGTTGTCGTCATCCTTCTCCTCCGCACTAGGACAGGGCTGGCGGTAACCCACTCGCTGATACCCTCGTCCCACCGAAACCCCGCAAACGCCGTCTTTCGCGAGGGCGTTTGTCGCGGCCTCTCCACGGCGGCGGTATCGGTGTCATGCTGTGCCTCGAGGCCCTCCGCAAAGGCGAGGTCGCGCAGATCGCCCGTCTGGTCCGCGAGAAGGAAGGCCGCGTCCTGGCGTAGGTTACGCGGCGGGTTGCGGGCCGTCCCGAGGCGGTCGCACAGCTTGGTCAGGTAGGCGTTGGCGGCCACTGTGGCACCCCGTCCGCAGCATTGTGCGATGGAGCACGTTAGAGCTAGTGTCACTTCGTACTGCTGTTTCCATTCGTAGCTATTGGGACCGTTGTCGTCGCCGTTCCAGCAGCCCTCGAGCATTTCCCTGTACCTGTTGCCGCCTAGCTGATCGACTTCGGGGACTTCTTCCGGCGGTGAGTCGAGGAAGAAGGTAGCAAGGAGCAAAACGTATGTGCTGGGTCGGATATAGCTATTCCTAGGCCTGTTCCTCCCAGCTAGGCAGGCTTGAATAATATAGGCAATCCTCCTGTTGATGGTCCTGATTCTTCTTTTTGTTGATATCTTAGGGTCTTCCGCCAATGTCTGCTGTCCTAGGAGGGCTGTCGTCACTAGCGCTGTTAACGCACTTATTAATGTTTGTTGAGCTATCGTTAATCCTGCATCTGAGGAGGAATTCTTGCGCCCCCTTGATAGCTTATGATCGCACAGCGTACGAATCGACGTGATGATGAAAGGCATGGTATCTTGGCCCGTATTCTTCCGCACGAGGTCCCGTACTGTCCATGACCATATGGTGCCAAAGTCTCGTGTCAATATCCACTCCCGCGGAAGCAGCTTAGAGTTTACCAAATTTGACATGAGTCTCGCCCGGAAGGGTGCCGCCCACACCTTCCTCGACGACGGGATGAGGATCTCCAGAGGCATTGTCTCACTAGACTTGGCAAACCAATCGTCGGCCCCGGACGGTTTCGCGTACTGCCGAGATACGATGGCCTCGATTAGGGCCTCGCGGTTGGCGAATGACGGCGACTCACTGCAGAGCCGTGCAAGCAGGATCGAAAACTCTAGGTCGATGAGTCCTTCCGAGATGGCGGTTTGGACGACCTTGATCCCGTGCGCGCGAACCACCTCGGACAGGTGCTTCCAACCGCTATTCCCGGCTCCGAGCGACTCTAGCTCCGAGTAGATTTCGAAGGATATGCCCAAGCCGTCATGTGCCGACCTCGATCCGTTGGTCTCCGCATCCTGCTTCTCCCAAAACTCGAGCTCCGCGACGTAGTCGGGGATTTTGCGAAGACACATGGCTAGGAGTGATTTTGAGGCTCTTGGATTAGGTCTTTGTGTCGACGTGGCTCTCAGCAGCGCGTCCAGCGCACGAAAAATGGATTCGTATAGGAAAAACCTGGAGGGGATGGTCGTCGTTCGAAGAGCAGCAAGCTCGAGCTCGAGTACGCAGCGGTTCGCGCAGCACTCTTGCAAATGGTGGCATTTTCCTCCTCTTGCGGTCGTTGCGTCATCCGCGGGTCCTAGATTCTGAATGGGAGAGGACATCAAATGTCCTCTCACCCGTTTAAGCACTGGTGTAGGCAGGACGATCCCCTCTTTAGAGGGTTCCTCTTGACGGACCTTCGCTCCTTGGAACTTCGCTCCTTGGAACTTCGCGCCTTGGATATCCCGTACCGAGCTCCCATGGTGGCTCTTCGCCTTCGATGCCTTGAGCGAGTATGTGTAGCGAGCCCTTTTCCGTGCTACAGAGGAGCCGGCCTGTTTTCCGTGTGCCTCCTTCGCGCTCTCCTGCGCCTTGGACTGTGCGACGCCGTCACCCTGGCAGAAGGACCTCTGCCAGTCGACCTCTTTCCTCAGAGCAGCGACGTGCGTCAACAGTGGCCGGAGCAGTCTGTGGCATCTCGTTGCCGTCCACTGCTGGCTCAGGCCATTCGTTGGGCCGGAGGTCTTGGAATCCCATTTATCCATGGCTAACGATAATGAGTATATCGATGTTCAGGAAAACCGTTGAACAAGCCCGGATTTAGCAAACATCAATTCTTGACGTTTCTCCTAAGATGTTGATGCCATAGTCGTTCGAATAAGCGACACCTTTGCTCTGCTTCAACTCCTATCGGGAAAGCTGCCGGGGAAAAAAAAAGGATTAAAGGTCAGACGACTAAGGAAAGCAATGCGCACATACAATAGAATGCAGCAGAAATAAAACTAAAAGTGCATAATTGATGTGGTTTTGTGACGCAATATCCAAAGTGACGTCTAGTTGGAAAGTAAACAAAGAGATGAGGCTCTCTGTTTTGGTCGTGCGTGGTTTTGGCACCACCTCTTCCCCACAGTTGCTGGCCCCTGCAGGGGGTAAAAAACCAGAGCCATAGCAAAACGAGGACCATCACAACTCGCTTGGAAGAGTTAGTAATTGATTAATTAGTTGTTGACAGTTTTAAGAGGCACGGATCCATATCTCTGGGATAAGATCAAATGTTTTTCTCGGCAATGCCTCTGTGGCATGCACCCAAGTTTCACTTGCACTGATAACAACTCGCATTTGGGTAGTTGGGTGTAATTGTTCATACGACTACCCGATCAGATCTCTGAAGTAAACAGTGGAAGTTGACCTTACTTAAAAGTTAGTTGCATGTGCTCCCGATAGCCGGAAAACCTACGGAGATACGACATCTAGCTTGCTGTAGTGAGATGAGGCCAAGGGGATGCCGTTTCCCTAGGCCCAGGGTCAAACCCGAGGTTAGGCGAGCAAAGCCTGGAAGTGGAGGAGCGGCAGCGCATGCAGCTTTGCCGGACAACCCGGCAGACAGCATGTAATGTACGTAACTGGATCCCAGTACTGCTCATAGTGGAGGATAGTGTATGCAAATGGATGGAGCTGAGCATCCTAGCAACACCAAAAGAAAAAAAAACAAATGCTCGATATTTCGATTGGACATTTGAGCCTCGTCTCGCCTACGTTTGTCGTGTCGTTAGGTCTACTTCGATCCTGAGTTCATCGATATTTCCTGCTGTTAAGCGGGCAGTATACGGATTTACAACACTACTCCTTGGTAGCTCGGTACACTGCCTCCCTGCTACTCATAGCAGGTCCACAGGTACCGTCCTATGGCGATCATTTTCCCGTCGCCTCCATCCACGCACCTGACCTTGCCCAGTACTGAATACATCGCCTATCCCTGGTGCCACGCCAGACTAAGAGGTATTGGAGGCCCTTGAGCCAATGGCCGGCCTCCCATAGAAACTAACCCATGTATGCATTACATTTGTCTTCCGGGAACTTCCCGGAGAACCCCCGTCTTGTGAGCTCCATTTTTTTTTCTCTCTTGGAAATTTTCTCCCGTCTGCCGGAATTTCTGAAGATAATAAAACAAACAAAAAAATCGTGAAGTCAACGACATGGGCCAGAACCCTTCAATTCCCATTTTCTAAGTCGTGCCCTTCTGCTTCCCAGTTCTTACTCCATCCACCGGTGCAATTGGTCCTCTTCTTCCCGCCCATTGTATAATTTATCCAACTTTGCGTGCCTCACGCGTCCGATACGACCACCTATAATTACGTCACAGAGGCAACTCGCGATATCGAAGTCTGGCCACCAACAGCTCTGCTTTTGCTCTAATTTCGTCTCCGGTTGTTCCCTAGCTCGAAACAACCGTTAAAATGGCCGAGACTACGAAGGATACCCAATCCCCTGCCGGTGAGGCCTCTCGCCGTCTGCACATTCCCGAATACCAACCGCTAACGAGGATATCTTCTAGCCCCAGAGGCTGCTGTGGTGACAGCCCAGGATGGCTCCGACCAGGCCGCCGAAGGTACTAAATATTGTTCCCGACACTGCCGTCGACTGGGGCTGATTGCTTCTAGACACGATCTTCAACATCACCGTAATCCTTCCTCACGAGCCGAAGAAGCTCCAGATCATGGTGGGTAGATCATCAGATTCCGGGCTGGCTTCCGCCTTACTTAATTATACCTGCTAGGTTTCTCCGCAAGAGCAAGTCCACGAGGTTCGACAATCCATTATTGAACATCCCGTCGCCCTCGAATACTCGTGCTTCCACCTCGAATACAACAACGAGCGCATCAACGACTTCGTCCAAATCTCCGAGGTCAGTGGCCTTGGCCCCGACGCCGAGGTACACCTGGTGGAGGATCCTTACACGGAAAAGGAGGCTCGAATTCACCTGGTCAGAATCCGGGAGCTTATCGGCGCTGCCGGGGACCGAACCGACACCGTCCAGGGAATCCTTGCCGGCGTATCCCTCTTCGACAGCGTTTCCCCGCCCCAGGAGGAGTCTGGCGAGCCGTCTGCGATCGCCGAGTATGACTTTAACGCCGCACCTTCTCTGGCAACGCTTCTCCCGCCGGATAGCGACCCTGCCCCGAAGACCGTCAAGGCCATCTCCTTGTCCTCGTGGAACCCCCCGCCTGCGCATCTGAGGCAAAAAGGCCACTTGCTGTATCTCATCGTCACGACGAACGAGGGAGAGCAGTACCAGATCACATCCCACGTCGGAGGCTTCTACGTAAACAAGTCCTCCAACAGCAAATTCGACCCCTTTCCCAGGGCCGCTCCCAAGGCCCACTCGGCCCACTCCTTGCTATCTCTGATCAATGAGATCTCGCCATCTTTTACCACTCACTTTAATCAGCTTCAAGAGTTCAACGGCCGAAAAGACCTGCTTGCCACTTTCCAGATAGGAAATTCGATACCCTCCGCCCCCTGGCTAGTGCCGTCCTCCGCATCGCCCATGTGCTCTCACAGCCCTGATATTACGCGTACCCAAGAGGCATTCCTGTATGGGGGCGTCGAGAACACAGACACCCTGAGAGACTGGAACGAAGAGTTCCAGTCTGCTAGGGAACTCCCAAGGGAAACGGTGCAGGATCGAGTCTTCAGGGAGCGCCTCATCTCTAAGCTCTTCGCCGACTATAATGACGCTGCAGCTCGTGGCGCCGCGCTGGTTGCACGCGGGGAAATCGCTGCGCTCAACCCGACCGAGGGCAAGGATGCCCGCATCTTCGTCTACAATAATATCTTCTTCTCCTTTGGCGCCGACGGCGTTGGTACCTTCACCTCCGAGGGCGGCGATGATGCAGCACGCGTTGCTACTGGCAAGGACGTGCTGGGTGTCAAATTGGTAAACCAACTCGACATTGACAACCTCTACACTCCCGGTACCGTGGTTGTCGATTACCTAGGCAAGCGCATTGTTGCGCAGAGCATCGTACCCGGCATCTTCAAGCAACCAGAACCTGGTGAGAACCAGATTCAGTACGGTGCAGTCGACGGGAAGGAGGTGGTTGCGGCGGAGGACAAGTTCGTTCCGGTCTTTGAGAAGTTGTCACAGGCTCTCAGAGTTAAGAAGCATGACGTGTGGGATAAGGACGGAAAGAAATTCGACCTCGTATCTAGCGTTGAGATGAAGGGACTCCAGGGAACCGACGGCCGCAAGTACGTACTGGACTTATATCGCATCACGCCATTGGATATTGCATGGCTGGACGATAATGGACAGGAGGAGGGCTTCGAGTATCCCCACCGTATGACCGTCCTCCGGCCCGAGCTGGTTGAATCGCTCGGAAAGCAGAAGGCACGGGAGTACGTTAACGCTGAACTCACGAAGCGGGGGCTTGTGAAGGAGAAGTCGTCTGATGCCGAGCCTAAGGAGAGCAAGGACGAGCAAGGCGATGGAGAGGAGGAGAAGAAGAAGCCGGCAGAGGCAGAGGAGACCGCTAAGAGCTCCGAAGAAGGCGCGGCGGCGGAGGAGACGGCTAAAGAGGACAACAAGATCGAGATGGCGAATTTCAAGTTTGCCCTGAACCCCGATGTCTTCAGCGGCCAGATCCCGCAAACGGACGCCGAGAAGGAGGCTATGGCCAAGGATGAGCAGGAAGTCCGAGATGCCTGCACATACCTCAACGATGTTGTCATTCCCGGCTTCCTGAACGATCTCAAGGAATCCGACATCAGCTTCCCGATGGACGGCCGGTCGCTAAGCCGCGTGCTACACCGTCGCGGCATCAACATTCGGTACATCGGCAAACTTGCCGCATTGAGTGAAGGATCCCGGCTACAGTGCCTGCGAGACATCTGTGTGCGAGAGATGGTTGCCCGGTCTTTCAAGCATGTTGCTTCCAAGTACCTCAGGTACCTCCCGCTGCCCCTGACCTCGGCGTGTATCGCCCATCTTCTCAACTGCCTCCTGGGTTTCCGCTTGAATCCCAAGCCGGCTGCGGACGTTGACGAGTCCTTGAAGGCTCTTTATGACGATGCCGACCTGGCCTTTGAGAAGGTCACCCCAGAAAGCCTCCGACAAGACATCCAGAATGAGACTACTCGTCGGTATAGGTACACGTTGGAAGACGGCTGGCAAAACCAGATCAGGCAACTTCAGTTGCTCCGAGAGGTCTGTCTAAAGCTGGGCATTCAGCTCCAGTCCAAGAGCTTTGCTTTCGGGGCGGAGCCGGATGCAAACGGCGAGAAACCCGCTGCTGACAAGCCCGCCGCCGACAAGCCCGCCGCCAACGGCCAGGCCAACGGCGACGGGAAGAAGAAGAAGCGGAGGGCACGAGACGGATCCCCGGCTTCCATTGCATCGTCCACCACCGCCCCGCATACTTTCGCCCCTGACGACGTCGTCAACGTCGTTCCGATCGTGAAGGATTCTTCCCCTCGCAGCACTCTCGCCGAGGAGGCCCTCGAAGCCGGACGTATCTCCATCTACAACAACCAGAAGAAGCTGGGCCAGGAACTGCTCCTAGAATCCCTGTCTCTGCACGAGCAGATTTATGGCCTTCTTCACCCCGAGGTGGCTCAGGTCTACCACACCCTCTCTCAGATCTACTACCAACTAGACGAGAAGGAGGCGTCCGTAGATCTCGCCCGCAAGGCCGTCATCGTCTCCGAGCGGACTATGGGCCTCGACTCGGCCGAGACCGTCTTGGACTATCTCAATCTCAGCCTGTTCCTCCACCAACTCGGCGACAGCAAGGGCGCCCTGGTATACGCCAAGCACGCCCTCGACCTGTGGAAGGTGATCTACGGCCCAGACCACCCCGACACCATCACGACCATCAACAACGCCGCCGTCATGCTGCAGCATCTCAAGCAGTACCACGAGTCGCGCCGCTGGTTCGAGGAGTCCCTCCGCATCTGCGAGCTCGTCTTCGGCAAGCAGTCCGTCAACTCGGCGACGCTGCTCTTCCAGCTCGCGCAGGCCCTCGCCCTCGACAACGACTCCAAGGGTGCCGTCAACCGCATGCGCGAGAGCTACAACATCTTCCTCGCCGCCCTCGGCCCGGAGGACAAGAACACCAAGGAGGCCGAGAGCTGGCTCGAGCAGCTGACCCAGAACGCCGTGTCTATCGCCAAGCACGCCAAGGACGTCCAGGCCCGCCGCCTCCGCGCCGGCATCCGCTTCACCCCGCGCGACGTGAGCGTCGGCACCCCCGGTAGCTCCGCCGCCGCGATCGCGGGGAAGCCCGCCGCTGCAAGCGGTATCGATAGTCGGAGCATCGACGAGCTGATCAAGTTCATCGAGGGCACCGACAAGAATAAGAAGAAGGGAGGGAGCAACGCTGCTGGCGGCGCCAAGAAGCGGACTACCCGTACCAACCCTAAGAGGCCGGCCAACAGGCAGCCCGCCGCTGTCTAGGCTGCTAGGCTTGGGCGGGTGCTCTTGGAGTCTTGTTCCTTTTGCTGAGTTTGCCGCTCTTGAGATGCCACCTCGCCGTTTTATACTCCCACCAATCCCCAGGCTCATCCCATCTGGAGCAGGGGTGGGGTACAGAAAAAAATAGAGAAGAACAATGTATACCTGCAGGATTGAGGGTGGTTTTTTTATATATAGAAAACGGTGCATAGCATCATTCGGCTTGGAGTTCTTTGTCCTGTTTGTCTTAAGTACTGTACCTGTATTCTGCATCTGCATCTCCTCGGCTTGACTATCCCAGACATGGTCATGGGCAAAAAAAGTATTGGGCCCTGACTGAGAAAAGGGCCTTTGGAACGGGGCGGGATTTCTCTCATGTTGTCACTATATCTACACTGTACATTACCGGAGGTTCGGATGCTCCCCTCTTGGATTGTCATCCCCCCTCCCCTTTGGTCTTGCTCTACCTCCTCAGCATGGGGAGCCATCCTCGGCGTATGTCTTGGTTGGAGGGTGGAAGCAAGTAAGAAAAGGGTTACCAGACCACTCTATTGACATTGGCTGTCATTGTTAATATACCAAACATCTTCACTCACTATTGGAACTATATTCTACCCCATATAAGCACGGATACAGACTGCTATGGGCCAATGAACCAGTATCATCAAAATGGAAGTAGGATGCAGCTGTTAAGTGTTTAACGAAGGACTTGACCTTGGAGTTGAGCAAACTAGGAAGGTAGTCTACGATTCGACTCGGAAAGCCACCAGCGGGTAGGACGCCTTGTGAAACTACAAAAAAACATCAACACCAATAAGGCGATGTACGCTCTTCCAACTTAAGGCTATTGCCCTCCAATGCGAACGAGCCGCAAGAGTAGTGGCCGGACGCAGGGCTGAATCAGGTATTCGAGCAGCCGAAGGGCGTCTCAAACCATAGAAAATCCCAACAACAAAAACAGACAGAGCCACCACTCAAATCGAGCCTGCTAATAATGATGATAACGCCCGTACCATGACCGACCAAGCCATTTTCCCTCCCTTCCTTGCCAGCGCGGCATAATCAAATGAATAGCGAAATAAAAGTGAAAACCTACAGACATAAAGCGTCCAAACATTGGGGGACAGTTCCGAAAAGGGGGGCTGCTGTTGACACTGAGAAAGTCAAGCTTAGGCGTTCCCGTTTGCCTTCATGCCGCCGTTGGTCGCCGGTTTGACTTGTTGTCCGATTCCGACCGGCGCGTGATATGAGCCAATGCTCTGGAATCCCCTGGAGAAGATGTTAGCAACACTGGTTTGGAGCTTAAGAAAAAAATAATGAGAGGCTTCAACTTACTTGGTAAGGTCAAAGCCGCCATCCTCCTCAGGTTCGGTGGTCGAGGGAGCCTCTTGAGTCTCCTCACGCCCTGCCCTCGTTGGGCTCGCAAGCGGCGACTTGCTCGGGGCTGGCGGTGGACTACTGCTGGGTGGTATGTTTCCGAGCGCCTTCGAGGGGCTGAGATCAAACTGGGCCGGCTTCAGAGGCGTGCTTCCAATGTCCGCATACTTCCAGAACGGAGCGGGCGAGCTGGT
>Ga0164242_10009867_pt1 | contig 10262 bp, 9 predicted proteins | sample OricomgcompostMG_FD_108783 | JGI IMG/M metagenome (GOLD analysis project Ga0164242, IMG submission 108783) | Miracle-Growth compost microbial communities from Emeryville, California, USA - Original compost - Miracle growth compost (MG) ... | reverse complement strand
GCCCTTCAACAAATGAAAAATCAATTGTTTGCAAGGTTACCAACGCCTGCTTTCTCTTGTAGACGATCATTGGTGGCAAGTGGTGATCATGTTTAGCGGTGATAACGGTGCCGGCTAAACGCAAATCCAAAAATGATTTTACGTACAAGGGAATATTGTTATTCTGCAGGGGTTTGATGGTTTTAGGATGAATGACCTGTGCACCATAATAAGCCATTTCAATCACTTCTTTATAACCCAGTTCTTCTATCGTAACTGCGTCTTTAAAATCTTTTGGATCGGCATTCATCACGCCGTTTACGTCCTTCCAGATGGTGACGCTTTCAGCATTTAATAAATCAGCAAAGATGGCTGCGGTAAAATCGCTTCCTTCGCGGCCAAGGGTCGTACTTTCATTTTCATCAGTACTTCCAATAAACCCCTGAGTTACTACAAAATTGGTATTCAAAAACAAGGGCAATAATTTTTCATCAACATTTTTCTTTGAAACTTTCCAATCAACTTTTGCATCGCGAAATGTATCATCAGTTCTTAAAATATCCCTTACATCAATCCATTGATTCGGAAGTTTTTCTTCATTGAGAAAAAAAGAAATTAATGTGGAAGAAAATAATTCCCCGCAACAAACGATCTGGTCATAATAATAGTTGTAATCCTTTACGGGCTTGTCATGAAGCAGCCATTCCACTTCTGTAAAATAATCAGTAAGCTGGTTTGTTGCTTTTTCCCAATGGAGCGTAACGAGGTACTTGAGCTGGTTGAGGTGGTAATCTTTTATTTTCTGAAACAGCCTCAACGCCTCTTCATTTTTTTCTTCGTAAAATGCATCGACAACTTTTTCCAGGGCATTGGTAATCTTACCCATGGCGGAAATAACAATCAGAATTTTTTCATCCTTAAAATTTTGAAGAATATACGATAAGCCTTTTATCCGATCATAACTATTGGTGCTTGCTCCTCCGAATTTGAAAACTTTCATTTTGCAAAATACGTGAAGAATCAGCAAAGGGCAAAGGAAGGTAGAAGGTATAGCGAACAAACACAAGCTGGCATAACACTACGTTACTGGGCTGATAAATTTGGTATCAGCCGGGAACAATTAAGAAAAGTAGTTCGTGAGGTGGGAGATAATCCGCAGGCTGTAGAAGATTATTTGAAAGGGGCGTAGATGCATTAAAATCGTTGCCTTACAGAAATTAAGAGAAAAGTTTGTAAGAGCAAAATTGTTTCATTTTTCTTTAGATTAAGTTTGAATACATTTAGGCATAATCTTTAAAGATGAACAAACCATTGCATAATTTTTTTTCAGAAGATCATCACCGGCTTGAGAGTTTGTTGAATAAGTCGACAGAGCAGCCCGGTGAAATTAAAATGGAATCTTACCATCAATTCCGCTCCGGTTTGTTGCGTCATATTAAAATGGAGGAGAAAGTTCTTTTTCCGGCAGCGAAAAAAGTAAATCCGGCAGTTATTGAAAAAATTACCCAAAGATACCGGCTTGAGCATGGAGCATTGACTGCATTGATGGTTCCGCCACCTACTTCATCTTTAATAAAAGTGATAAGACAGGTTTTGGAAAAACATGACCTGGCTGAAGAAGCGCCGGGAGGATTGTATGATGTTTGTGAAGCATTGACACAAGGACAAACACAGGAACTTTTGGATGAACTGGCAATAACGAAAGAGGTTCCTGTACATCCTCCTAATCCGGCTCCAATTGCTATAGAATCTGCAAGAAGGGCATTGGCAAGAGCAGGGTATGATTTTGATGAAATTGGAAGATCATGAATTAGCAGGAGTAAATTTTAATAATAAAGTTCTTTACCAATTAATATTAAAACTTATAAACAGCAGCAAATAAAAAATTGCCCGTGTTGTTAACAAGCCCATCGCGTTTTGAATAAATTTTCCTCCCTGAGTTTTCGAAACGTATTTCCGGGATCAGGATCAGGTTTTCTATTTTAAAATTTGTTGAAAAGGTGGTTTCAAAAACATCAGTATTCAGACCGAGTACATTTCTTTTATCATTAAAATATTCTGTTCTTAGGGTAAATCCAAGCCACTCATTCGGATGAATATTTGTATATAATGCCGATCCCCACCAACTTTCCGGCCTTGCCCATTTTTCTAATTGGTGATGTTGTCTTAACTGAAGAGTTCCATTATAACCGAAACTTAATTTTTCTGAGAGGGTATAATTTAAAACAACATCTGCCTGGTATAATTTTCCTGAGTCATTATTTTTTCCACCAAGGTAGTTAAGAGAGCTTTTAAACTTGCCATCCCCTGAACCTGTTGTTATTTGCCCAATGATCATTTTAGGAAAGTTGCTTGCCTGTTTTAAATCAACCGGGTTTACAATTCCTAACAAAAAAGAAGTGTAATCAGTTAAAGCATATTCCGCCTTTAAGCCTGTATGGGAAAAAGGACCATAAGAGAAGAGATAACTCATGCTGTAATTTCCGTTGGCATAGGGATCCACAGATTCATAACCTAAGTGTGTTGCCCACGAACCTAAGGACAGTTTCAACTTTGAGGTAACTGAATAATTGATAAAAAGTTGTTTGATCACTTGCGATGAACCGGAATCGTTGTACGAAAATTCTTCTGATCTTTTACCAAAACCGAGATCTGCTACCATTCCCACTTTTCGGATTTGATATTCGCCCTTGATAGAAATCATTCCCAATTCAAATGAATTTTGGGATTTTGTAAAACTGCTGTAACTGTTGTAAGGTGAGGCTTTAGGATTATTCACATCATACCTGTAATAAGTATCAACCGAACCGGATATATTCAATGGGCCTTTTGAAGAATCCTGGGCCTGCAGGTTAATTATCATTGAAATTAAAAAGATGGTAAACAAAAATTTTATGTGCATCCCTATATTTTATTTATCAATCAAATGTTTCTTCCATTTCGTTTTCTTCCTCAGTTAAAACCCTGGTATGTTTTATTAGCAATGTTCCCTGTAAATATTTTTCGTCGTGCTGTGAAGCATCGAGTCCCATTTCTTCATCTGCCTCGCTAACCCGCATTGGCATTACCCAATTGATGAATTTAAAAATGCCATAGGAAACGCAAAAACTATAAGTAACTACGATTCCCAAACCTTTTAGCTGGGTTAAAAAGAATGCAGGGTTTCCATAGAATAAACCATTGTTTCCTGTTGCGTTTATTGCTTTTGTAGCAAAAATGCCGGTCATGATCATACCTACTATTCCACCAATGCCGTGGCATGGAAAAACGTCGAGGGTATCGTCTAACCTTGATTTGGAGCGATAATAAACAGCCACATTTGAAATAATAGCTGCGACTACACCTATGAAAATACTTTGCGGAATGGCTACAAATCCTGCTGCGGGAGTTATTGCTACAAGGCCAACAATAGCCCCGATACAAAATCCCAGAACAGAAGGCTTTTTACCTTTTAAAATATCATAAAACATCCAGCCTAAACCACCGGCAGCGGCCGCTGTATTGGTTGTTGCAAAAGCGGAAACGGCTACAGAATTTGCGGCAAAAGCAGAGCCCGCATTGAAACCAAACCATCCAAACCAAAGTAACCCGGTACCAATCAACACGTAAGGAATATTGGCAGGTGGAATTTCTTTATGTTCCCGATGGGCCTTTCTTCTTTTTAAAACCAAAGCTCCTGCCAGCGCCGCACAACCTGCAGAAATATGAACTACAGTTCCACCGGCGAAATCAAGGATTCCCATTTTAAATAAAAACCCATTTGGATTCCAAGTCCAATGAGCTATTGGAGCATAAACAAAAAGGCTGAACATTACAATGAAAAGGATATAGGAAGAAAAACGGGTTCGTTCCGCTACTGCTCCAACGACAAGGCTGGGAGTAATAATGGCAAACATCAATTGAAAAAGCGCGAACAACATCAGGGGAATAGTTGGTGCTAAAACTGATGGAGCACCGGAACTGACTCCTTTGAAAAAAAGATGGGTTAAAGGGTTTCCAATAAAACCTCCGATTGAATCTCCGAATGCCAGACTATAACCGACGGTTATCCATAAAATACTTACTACACCGGTTGCAACAAAACTTTTGATCATGGTTGAAAGAACATTTTTCCTATGAACCATGCCACCGTAAAAAAATGCAAGCGCTGGAGTCATTAAAAAAACAAGGGAGGTAGCCACAAGGATCCAGGCAATATCTGCAGAATTATATTTACCGGATCCATTAAAGCTTGAAAAAGATGGGATAAATAAACCAAGAAGAGCAATTACTATTAAAGTAGCAAAAGGAGCGGTGTCTCTTAAATTATACTTTTTCATATCTTTAATATTTTCACCAAATGTATAAAGAAACTTTAAAAAAAGTAAAAAGAATAAAGATTTATTTTATAGTAATATAAGTTTAACACGTTCTTCTATTGTTTTTATACTACATAATCGTCCGGAATTATAATATTATTAAAATAAACATTTAATAAAAAAGGCAATAAATCAATGAGTAAGAGTGAAAAGAGGAGTTTAGAAATTTGGCCGATTTTATCCGAAAGAGATAAACTGTTTCAAAAGACGAAAGGGGCAAGGCCCTTTTTGATTAAATTTTTCTTTACCAATCCGGCTCTTGATAATTGGAGGTATATAAACAAATTCAAAAGAAATAACTCAAATCCATAAAAAACATCTTCCAAAGGAATTGTAAACAATCGAATATTGATGACCTCTGAACTATTGTAACTCACCACAGGGGCCTCCAATCCTGTTCCGGTAAGAATTCCATTAACAATAAGAAATGGAACTAACAGTAAAGCGTACACGCTTATTGCTTTGCCGAACCAATCTACCCTGAATACAAATTTTAATAACAGGCAAATAATGCCAGTGCTGATAAAAGTGACAGAAGTATATATCTTATCTATAAATACAAATCCGGTTGCTAATAGCATCACTGAGAAAACAAGGCAAAAAACACTTTCTGTTTTCGGGTTCCAGGAAAGGTTATAAAATTTATTAAGGCAGTAATAAGTAAACACACACGAAAAGGGAATGCAAAGAAAAAAAAGGATTTCCTCGACGGGGAGATTTAAAAAATAGATGCCCGACACATAACGCGGATTAAAATTCCAAACCTGCAACTCCGTAAAAATTGAATCCCAGGTAATAAAGATGATTCCAACAAAAAGAGCAGCAATGGCGAATTGCTTCCAGGTTTTATAAAATTTTATTTTTGGATGAAAAGAAAAAAGGATTGGAATGATCACCGTGAAGAAATCAATATAAAAATAGAGAAATTTCATGTGTGATTTTAGTTTTTCTGGACGGCGGTTTTTTGCAGTTGAAGATGTTTATTCCTGGCGTTCCGCAAATATTTAAAAGGTACCCATAACATTCCAAAACATTCTCCGTCTTCTTTTGTCAGATGTTTGTGGTGCATTTTGTGTGCCCGCCGAATAGCTTTGAAATATACATTATGTGACCTGGTTAAAAGCTTGAACCGTTGGTGAATAAAAATATCATGGATCAGGAAATACGCCATGCCATATAATGTGATTCCTACGCCCATCCAAAAAAGGAAATTATAATCATTTATCCTACCAAAAAACAAACACGCAATTCCGGGTAATGCAAAAATTAAAAAGAAGAAATCATTGTGCTCTATAAATCCATCGGATTCTTTTTGGTGATGGTCTTTGTGTAAGTTCCACAGCATTCCATGCATGATGTATTTATGTGTGAGCCACGCTACTCCTTCCATGCCAATGAAGGCAGCCACTACCCCAAGCGCATTAATAAATATTGTTTCCATCTACGTCAAATTTCTTTTTCTTTAATTATTTAATCAATCCTTTTCTACACGCGGTTCAATTTGTTTACAACCAAACTGTTTACCATTAAACCAATTTTTCTTGGATTGTTTATCCTTACTCTTTCACTTAATAGCAGGTGCGCAGGTAACTTTTTTATTTTATTGAACAACGACAGGTAATACAAATAAGCCAGGTAAACTCCGCCTTTAGAAGAACGTGGAAGTTTTCTTATCCCAATCAGTGCTGTCCGGAAATCACTGTCAATTTCCTCTTCAATTTGTTTCTTGGCAGAACCGGTAAATTCATTAAGATCTACATTTGGAAAATAGGTTCTTCCCAGCAGGTGGTAGTCATCCTTCATGTCTCTCAGGAAATTAATTTTCTGAAAAGCCGCACCTAACCTCATTGCAAAAGGCCTTAATTCATCAAACATTTTTTGATCGCCTTCTGTAAAAATGTGAAGGCACATCAATCCTACCACTTCAGCCGAGCCCAAAATATACTGTTGGTATTTCTCATCGGTATAATCTACTTTTTCCAAATCCATTTCCATGCTTTTCAAAAAGGTTTCAACCAGGTGAAGGTCAATATTATATTGATGAACGGCGTGTTGAAAAGCATTCATAACCGGATTGACAGAAATACGCTTATCAATTGATTCAAACGTTTCTTCTTTATATTTTTGTAATAGGTATCGCCTGTCAAATCCTTCAAAACTATCCACAATTTCATCTGCGACGCGTACGAAACCATACACAGAATAAACAGCATTATGAAACCTCCGGTTTAAAAAATAGATCCCAAAAGAAAAACTGGTACTGTATGTATGCGTGGTCATTTTACTGACGCGTACAGACAAATGATCAAACAATTGCTTCATACTTTTTATTTTTTAAGTATTTCATTAATTGCTGTGCAGCAATTTTTCCAGAGATAAGCGATGGTGGTACACCCGGCCCGGGAACCGTAAGCTGCCCGGCATAAAAGAGATTTTTTATTTTTTTATTCCTGATCTTAGGTTTCAAAATAGCCGTTTGCATTAACGTATTTGCAAGCCCGTAAGCATTGCCTTTGTAAGAATTATAATCCTCCACAAAGTCATTGACACAATAACTTTTTTTAAAATCAATGAAACTTATTATTTCCTCACCAACATGTTTTTCCAGGCGCTCCATCATTACTTTGAAATATTTTTCACGCGTTAAATCATTGTCTTCCAAACCAGGTGCGACCGGCATCAGCAGAAAAAGATTTTCGTGATGTGCAGGCGCTACTTCTGAATCTGTTTTTGAAGGACAGCATACATAAAACAATGGCTTAGCCGGCCATTGCGGGCTTTTATATATTTCCTCAGAATGTTGCAAAAGGTCTTCGTCAAAAAACAAAGTGTGGTGATTTAGTGATTTTATTTTTTTACTTACTCCAAGGTAATAAATAAGACACGAAGGCGCGAAGGTTTTTTTATTCCAATAGTTTTCTGTATAATTCCTGTAGGATGGCGGCAATAATTTTTCCTCAACATGATGGTAATCGGCTGAAGCAATGATCGCATCAAAATGAATTGGTTTGCCATTTACGACAATGGAAGAAGCCTGATCATTTTCAACCAAGATCTTTTCAACGGGAGAATTAAAATGAAAATGTGCACTATTTGTTTCGGCCAATTTCAGCATGGCTTCTATTACTTTTCCAAATCCGCCAACCGGGTACCACGTGCCCAATTTTAAACACGCATAATTCATCAGGCTGTACAATGCCGGCGTTTCCCGCGGCATGGCTCCCAAAAATAAAACCGGGAATTCCATCAGCGCAATCAACCTGGGATTTGAAAAATATTTGCGGACATGTTTACTAAGAGATGAAAAGATCTGCAAACGCAGCACTCCTTTTAAAAGGTCTTTTTGTGCGAATTCAGTAAGCGAAATTCCCGGCATTTTCGACAGGTTTTTCATTCCTGTTTCGTATTTGAATTGCGCCTCTTTCATAAATTTATCCAGGGAAACTGAACTTCCTTTTTCAATTATTTCAAACAATTCCTTCAGAGCAGAATAACTTGCAGGAATAGGAATGCTTTCATCTTTGAACACAATATTAAAAGAGGGGTCGAGTAACTTCAGATCATAAAAATCGCAGGCTTTGTAGCCGAAGTCGTTAAAGAATTCTTCAAAAATATTCGGCATCCAATACCAGCTGGGGCCCATATCAAAAACGTAACCGTTTTGGGTTTTCAATTGCCGCGCCCTTCCACCTGCGGTTTCGTTTTTTTCAAAAACATGTACTTCATGCCCGGCAGCAGATAAGTAAGCGGCTGCGCTTAATCCTGAAAATCCGGAGCCAATAACTGCAATCGTCGCCATAAATACTGTTTCTGATTTTGATTATTTATTTCCAACATGTTGGCAAGCAGGACCGGTTTTGGGATTTATTCTTTTTTCATTGAAGATTCCCTGATGATGAGCTGTGTATCCAGGATTTTTGTTTCAAAATTCACAACAGGCCTTTTGCTTTCTATCATCTGGATCAGCATTTCTGTTGCGGTCTGCCCGATTTGAAATGCCGGCTGTTGAACCACTGTCATCGGTGGATCAAACAATTCTCCAACACGGCTGTTGGTGAATCCTGCAAAGCCTGCCTGTACTTTTTGTTTGATGTTTTTTAATTCTTTAAAACAAACGGTAGTAATCCTGTCGCCGGCGGTGAATATAGCATCAGGTTTATTTTTCCCCTTGAACAAAGAGGCAAGTGCCTCTGCAATTTCATCTGCGATCATGCCTCCGTGATTACAATATTTTACCAAAGATTCATTGTAGGGAATGTGGTGTTTTTCCAAAGCTGCCATGTATCCTTCAAGTCTTTCTTTTGTAATGGATAAATAAGGTGAGCTGGTTATATGGGCTATTTTTTTAAAACCCTGGTAGATCAAATGTTCAGTTGCCTGGAAGGCGCCCATGTAATTATTTGCTGTTACTTTATGGGTGTCGATTTCGTCTGTGATGCGATCAAAAAAAACGATTGGCAAACCTTTATCATACAAATCCTTCAGGAAAGTAAGGTCAACGGTTCCGCTGGATAATGAGATCAATAATCCATCAACAGAGCGGGATGCATGATGCATTACATTCACTTTCTCGCGTTCTCCTGATTCATGGCTTTGGGTTATAATTACGTGGTAGCCGCGGTTGTAGGCGATTGATTCAATCCCATTAATTGCCTGAGAGAAAAAATTATTGGCAATTTCACTGACCACCACGCCTATGGCCCGGCTTCTTCTTTCTTTCAAACTAAGGGCAATGGGATTGGGACGGTAGTTAATTTTCTCAGCATATTCGAGCACCAGTTTTTTTGTTTCATCACTAATTTCGTAGCTTCCTCTCAATGCTCTTGAAACGGTTGAAGTAGAAAGATTAAGTGCTTTGGCAATATCTTTAATGGTAACTGTGTCAAATCTCATAAATGGAAAATTGGTCAATTATTTTTACAGACCGACGTTAAAAGTAGCCATTTTTTTGCTGGAATGGTTGAGGGATGAGGGTTAAGGAAATTGAAAAGAGTCTTTTTTACCTACAACTTTTATTCATTTCCAATTACAACCGTCCACGGCCGTACTTTCCATTCCACAACTAACCCGTTTTTGACATACGGATCATTTTTCGCAAAGTCTTCCGCGACGGCGGGGCTTTCCCCTTTAAAAATTAAAACGGCGCTGTCTGCAGGATCGGCAAGCGCTCCTCCCATGACCAGCGTTCCATTCTTAAATGCATTCTGCCCTAATTTTAAATGTTCCTCCCGAAATGCCTGGCGCCTTTCTACGTAGTCATGCACGGTTGTGTAAAATAAAATGTAGTAGTTCATTTGTAAATTTTGAATTGTATCAAAGAAATCGTCTTTGCCTGTTAATTAATAATTTCTGCGTTTTTATTTGCGGCCAGTCTTTCGCGCCACGCTTGAATTTGCTCCGGTGTTTGCTTCACCCAATCCGTTACTTCTCCAACGATTTTTAAGGGTGACTGGCTGCGATAGGACCTTGTCGGGTTGCCGGGAAACTTTTTATCGGTAACGTTCGGATCATTTTCAAAAGTGCCTGTTGGTTCAACAATATAAACTCTTTCACGGCCATCACCGGCAGCAAGGGCAGCCGCAAGCCCTGCTCCAATTACCAGCGCCGTAAAATAAATATGATTCATGATCACTTCAGTTTTGTAATTAGACCTGTTTCCTGCGGTGAGCAAATCTCCTACTTTAAGATCTGCTTTTGTGCCGTGATAAAATGGGCCCTTGTCGGAAGGATTATCTGAAAACGAACGTGATAATTGGTAATTTTTATTGGCATTGTTCACGTCGCCTAACTCTTCATAACTCCTGCCAATGTTGGCATATAAAGAAGGGTACGCAGAGGTAACGTTTTCATCATTTATTTTTAGCCCCGATTGCAAAGCTGTTTCACTCCATTTTAATTTGTCTGCAACATTTTCCTGGTGCCGCG
>Ga0164242_10009866_pt1 | contig 10262 bp, 9 predicted proteins | sample OricomgcompostMG_FD_108783 | JGI IMG/M metagenome (GOLD analysis project Ga0164242, IMG submission 108783) | Miracle-Growth compost microbial communities from Emeryville, California, USA - Original compost - Miracle growth compost (MG) ... | reverse complement strand
GTGATCTGTCCACCAGTCGCCAATCCCAGCAGCATCGTCGCAGCCGCATTTCCTCCGATCGCGGTCCCCTCATTCGGGACTACACTTTGCGTCCAGGTATTGTCGATCGTGCTGAACTGGCCCGAGGGATAGCCGTATTGATGAAAGTTGAGGAAGAGTTTGCGATATTCGCCGCCCATCGTAATCGAGTGTCCATGAATAACCTTTACGACGCTCGGATTGAAATCAACGGCAGAGGGATTCTCCAGCAAGGGAACATAACCGGCAGACCCCAGACTGGCGTAGCCATTACCCATACCGAAGTTCGGGAAGATTGCGGCATTGGCGGAGGCAACCGACACGTAGGATCCCGGCAGCTTTAGCGAGGATAGATCGAAGGAGTCGCCACCAAAGGCAGTCCGGACTACAGCAGACCGGCTGAACCCGGCACGAAGGTCCATCACAAGGCTGGAAGAGAGCGTAATGGCATTATCGAATGATGCGCTATACGCGGAGCTCTTAGATGGACCGCCATAACCCTGTGAAGCGACTCCACTTGCTCCGGGGAAATCGGCGAATGGAGTATTGGGATTGCTCAGATGAGAGAACCGGACAAAGCTATGCCATTTGTTTCCAAAGTCATGATCTAGGCGAAGATCAAAATGATTGTAGTTGTTGATAACCGGTCCCGTGTAGGTGTAATTGTTCGTGAGCGCACTGTTGGTAGGCAGGGGATAGTACGCAAACGCCGCCAGCGCTACTGGGCTGAGCCGCCCAGTCGGAATAACGTTCAAAACCCCGTTGCTTTGAAATTGGGTTCTTGTATATCCATTGGCCTGGGTTGCAGTGGTCGGGTCATAGATGTTGGTGGGCAGGTCGCTGAAGTTGCCGGGATTGTTGTGCTCGAACGCAGTCGGCACAGTATCGGTTTCTGTCGTATTGGATGATTGTTTCGAATCCTCAAAGGCAAAGAAGAAAAAGCTCTTATTGCGACCATGATAAAGATGCGGGATCGTAATAGGTCCTCCCACCGTGCCCCCAAATTGATACAGATGCGAGTCTGGGACCGGGCCGGAAGAGAAATAATTTTTGGCATAAAGCGCGTTGGTCTGCGTGAAATCAAACACAGTCCCGTGAAGCTGGTTGGTGCCTGATTTTGTTACCAGGCTGATAACTCCACCGGAGAACCTTCCATACTGTGCAGGCAGCACGCTGGTCTGTACGTTGAATTCTTCGACCGAATCGACGATCGGAGTCAGCGCTGTCGTATTGTTGCCTACGTTATTTTCCGGAAGAATGTTGGTCATGCCGTCAATCTGTTCTTCATTATTGGCATTGCGAGAACCGGCGATGTGCGGAGTAGATGCGCCTCCCGTCGTGTTTACGCCGGGAACCAGCACCTCCAGGGAAGTTGGATTGCGCCCATTGAGCGGCAAGTCGCTGATCTGCTTCGCCGTAACCACCGTGTCCACCGTAGAGGTCGATGTCTCCAAGGGAGCCGTCGTTGATGTGACCTCCACACTCTCCGAAAGTTTTGCCACGTTTAGGGTAAAGTCGACAGGACGTCCAACGGATACCTGGACCACGACATTGTTCTGTTTTTGCGCCTGAAAGCCGCGAGCGGTCGCCGTGACCGTATAGATGGCCGGCTGTACAAAGTTCACAATGTAACGGCCCGCGCTGTCCGACGTGGTCGTCTTGGTTTCATTGGTCTGCGCATTTTGAATGCTGATGGTCGCTCCGCCGATAACAGCGCCTGAAGCATCCGACACTGTTCCGCGTATCGTTCCAGTCGGACTTTGTGCAAAGCCGACCGCTGCCAGAAGAAACAGGCATGCTACAAATAATATGTTTTTCATGACGCCTCGCTTGAAATTTGTGGTGCAAATTGAGTTTCCAGCTAAATCGTTAAATATCTATACTTCTGTTCGTTTTCAGGTATGCTGATATCGATATCATGAAGCGAGCAGAGATATATAGGATTTGAGCAATCGGTGTCAATATAAAAATCGAGCGAGGCTGATCTATTCACTCTGAACTGCATTCTGAAGTACTTATTGTCCACAGCGGAGTCGAGCCAGTGAGCACCACCGCCATCGTTTGCATTCCAGCGCGGCATGCTTCTTTGCAGACTCATGTATTTTTCTCGATGCAAAAATATTTATTGCCTGCAAGGAGCTTTCGATGAAGCTGTTTTTTCATTCGTTTCTAATCGCTGTCTTGCTCTTGCCACCATCCGTACTCTTCGCTCAATCGAGACAGCCCGATGCTCTCCCTGTAAACCCTGATGCCACCCCAGCAGCTCGTGCACTTCTCCGCGAGATCGATACTGTCTCCGGCCACGGAACCCTCAGCGGCCAACATAACTTTCCCAACTCTGTCTCTCGGTATAGCGACCGCGTCTACGAACTGACTGGTCACTATCCTGCTGTCTTTGGTCAGGATTTCGGATTCTCCGGCGGCGAAGATAAGGATTCAACTCTCGGTCGTCCGTCCATGATTGACGAAGTCATTCGCCAATACCGCAGCGGCGCCATCATCGCTCTTACCTGGCACAGCGTTCGTCCGACCGACGATGAGCCGGTCACCTTTCACGATAGCGTGCAGGGCCATCTTACCGACTGGGAGTTCCGGCAGATACTCACCCCTGGAACCGATCTCTATAAGCGATGGGAAAGGCAAGTCGACGTCATCGCGGGATATCTCCAGGAGCTCCAGGCGGCAGGGGTTCCCGTACTCTTTCGTCCCTATCACGAGATGAACGGAAACTGGTTCTGGTGGGGAGGCCGACCGGGACAGAATGGTACGGCCGCCCTCTACCGCCAGATTTACGATCGTTACGTTCACGTCCATCACCTCAACAATCTGATCTGGGTCTGGAATGTAAACTCTCCGTCGCCCAACGCCGGTCCTGTCGACCAATATTTTCCTGGTCAGAATTATGTGGACGTTATCAGCATGGACATCTATGGCTCGTTCGAGCAGAGTTACTACGACAGCATGGTTGCGCTCGCCGGATCGCACAAACCGATTGCCTTGGCTGAGGTGGGCGCCATGCCTACGCTCCAGACCCTCGCCGCGCAGCCGCGATGGGCTTACTTCATGATGTGGAGCGGTATGGCCGAAAGCGCAAACTCGCCTGCACAATTGCAGGCCATGTTCCATGCACCGAATGTCATCAACCGCAACGATCCGCGCTTGCCCGCCCCTGTACCGCCTCCCACGGATACTCCACCGCCGGCAGATCTTGAAGCAACACCTTCTGCCCATACATTACTCGCAAGGCTTTATACCAACCGTTCCGTAGCTGCCTCCTCCGAACTCGCGGCCAAACATCCGGACATCATAGAGTTTCCACTCGACGCGTCAGCTATCGGCACAACCGCAGATCGCATTCGCGCAGCCTCCAACGCGGGCAAGATTCCTTTGCTGCGTTGGACTCCCGCTTCGCCTACTGGTGCATCGGTCAGCACTCCCCTCACAGATTTCGAGTGGGCCGAGCTCCTAAAATCCGGTACCGCACTTCACTCCGCATGGCTCGCTCAGATCGATACGATCATTCCGCTACTCGATCAACTCGAAAAGCAACACATCGCGGTTCTTTGGAGCCCGTTGCCACAGGCGAATGCCCACAGTTTCTGGTGGAGCGGCCGCCCGGGGCCGGACGGTTCCCGCGCTCTTGTACGCGAACTGCATGAACGGCTTACCTCGGAGCATCGACTTCATAACCTCATCTGGCTATGGGAACCCGCACTCACAGGACCCATTCCCGGCAGTCTGCCACCAGCGAGGCTTGACAACTTCTATCCCGGCCCACTTGGCGTCGATGCATTAATGGTTGATGTTGCAGATCCACATGCCGTACAAGGCTATGGTGTCCGTGGCGTGAAAGCCATCGCGGGCGGCAAACCTGTCGGCCTTCGCTTGCAGGCCCCCATGCCGGATGCAACCAGTACAAGCGGTTTCTCCTGGACAGACATCGCTCCCCAATAACGGGCGATATCTTCTTTCCTCATGGCTTGACCCAACACCGGAGACCAACACATTCATGATCGGTACCCGTATTTCCTTGCTTGGCTTCATCGCTTTCGCGTTTGTCGTCGTTGCACACGGACAAGCCCACTACCCTCCGTCGGCCACAGCCATAGTTAAAGTCGAGAATGGACGCCTCCAAGGGGCGGAGCCAGCCCCAGGTGTTCGCGCTTATCTCGGCATTCCTTACGCCAAACCACCGCTCGGACCACTCCGTTGGCGGGCACCTCAACCCTTCGGCCCATGGACAGGGATTCGCCCCGCAATCGCGCACGGCAATCCGTGTCCTCAGCAGAAGTTCGGCTGGAATAACAACTCAGCAGAGCACGGTAATGAAGACTGCCTGTTCCTGAATGTCTGGGCACCAGCCAAAGGTTCGAAGCATCCCGTCATGGTCTATATTCACGGAGGCTCGAACGTTGCAGGAAGCGCTGCGGAAGACTTGTCCAATGGGTTCGCCCTGGTTCCGCGGGGAATTGTGCTCGTCACCTTCGACTACCGCCTCGGCATATTTGGCTTTCTTCGTACGCCTGCGCTCGATGCCGAATCGCCGCATCATGCCTCCGGCAACTATGGTCTGCTGGACCAGATCGCAGCACTTAAATGGGTGCAAAAGAACATCGCTGAGTTCGGCGGCGATCCGGCGAATGTGACCGTATTCGGCCAGTCTGCCGGCTCCGTCGATACCGGCCTTCTCATGGCTTCACCTCTGGCTCGCGGGCTCTTTGCTAGAGCACTGGAGGAGAGCGGCCAGATTGTAGGTCTCATGCCGACCGCAACCACGGCGCAGTCCGAATCCGCATGGGCTCCAGTTGCGCACTCGCTTGGAGAAAATCTCGCTGCCATGCGCTCAGCCTCTACTACTGACATTCTCACAGCCGACAAGAACGCACCCAAGCCGCCGCCCGAAAACTTCTGGGGCTACCGTGGCGCCAGCGTCGACGGCTGGGTTCTCCCCGCACTGCCTGCATCTATCTTCGCCGAGGGCAAGGAGGCTCCTGTACCACTTCTTATTGGCTCCAATGTTCAGGAGATCGTTCCTGAAAACCAACCAGCCGAATGGACGAAGCATTTGATTGAAACCTCCGTTGGGCGGAAGAGAGCACCTCAGCTTGAGGCCATCTATGCGAGGCCGAGCGCCAATCCGCTCGAGGGCGACATGGGGGCACGCTTCCAGACTGACCGGGATTTCCGTTGCCCTGTCCTGCAGGTCGCCATCTGGCATGCCTCGCACGGTTTCCCCACCTTCGTTTATCAGTTCGACCGCTCTATCGGAACAGACAAACCAGCGCAGCACTCCTCTGAACTCCGCTTCGTCTTCGGCTATTTTCCAACACACATAGAAACCTTCGCGGATGATGCCGTGGCCAACATTCTTCAAACTTACTGGGTCGCTTTTGCCCGTACCGGTAAGCCAGAATCTCCCGGACTGCCTCAGTGGAGCCGCTTCTCTCTTCCATCAGGCAACTACCTCCATTTTCTATCGTCCGCTGTCATGCCAATGACTGACACCAATCTCGGCGGCGAGGCTTGCACAATTCTCACCGGCAATGCGCTGCCCGCGTCAGATTGACTCGTTGCAGCTTTATTGCCTCTTGCCCTCCATGTTTCCACCTGAAGTGATTCGTGCAGCAGTGCGACGATACTGCGACAGACCACGTCATACGCGAATATTCAATCATTCGATTAATGCCAGCACAACGGCGCTGCTAACCCAAGCGCAATTTGCGGCAGCTCTTAGCGGGTTGCAGGATTCCTCTAATCGATCTGAAGCCTACGTCTCGCGTTTCTTGGTCAGGGATGGCTTGAAGGACGTCCTGGTGCCAGCTAAGGCGGTCGAATGGATTGAGGCAGCTGACTACTACAGCAGCCTGCATGTGAAGGGCCGCACCTTCATGCTGAGAGAGACCATCTCCACGTTGGGCAGACAGCTTGATCCCACCATCTTCGTCCGGGTCCATCGCTCCGCAATTGTAAACCTGAACTATGTGCGGGAGATCCTCCGCGAGGGTCCCGACGAAGGCACAGTTTTTCTCCTTGACGGGCAACGGCTCAGAATGAGCAGGGCCGGCCGTCAGAAGCTAAATGAAATTCTCCATTCGTAAATTGGACGGAGGGATTGAACCACTGTATTCGTGCTGCTTTCTGATGAACCTGGGAAAGGATCTCTCACCATATGGGCCCGATGAAATCATCGCTGCTGTGAGGCGATCCAGCCGTCGTTGTACCTGTTGAAAAGTGCATCGTAGTCTCCACGTTCCGCGAAACGCATGGACTTTGCACGTTCCACGACGATCTCTGTCTCATTCGGAGAATTCTCAAGAATCGCCATTGTCTCCGAGATGTATTCGTTCAGGGGCATTGCCTTTGGGTTCATCCCTCGTTCTCCCTGCAATTCGGTCTGTACCCACGGCGGCACGATTTCGAGGACCTGCACCGACGTATTCCTCAGTTGATAACGCAGGGATTGCGTATAGGAGTGTATGGCCGCCTTGCTCGCACAATAGGTTGGCATCATGGCGGCGGGCAACATCGCGAGCGCGGAAGAGACATTCAGGATTGCTCCGTGCGGCTGACTCATGAGTTGTCGAATCAGCGCAGCAATGAGACGGATTGGGCCAAGTACGTTGGTGTTGATTGTTGCTTCGGCATCAGCAATCTCACCCGAGGCCAGGTCCTCCACTCTTTGGATTCCAGCGTTGTTGATGAGTACGTTCAACTGCGGAAATCGTTCTTGTAACTCTGTCGCGAGGTTTCGGGCTCCATCTGGACTGTCCTGATCGAATACCATATACTTCATGCCCGAGTTCACGGAAACAGTCTCCTTGAGCAGTCGCTCGCGCCTGCCCGCGATGATCACCTTATTTCCGGTTGCGTGAAACGCTTCCGCCAAGCCCCGGCCGATGCCCGAACCTCCTCCCGTGATCAGAATTGTGTTCCCTGTGATCTTCATTCTTTTTCCTCGTGCCGAATCAGCGGATAGCCCCGTGATTGGTCAAGCAGATTGTCGTTCGTCGTGGTTGTTGAACTGAGAAGGCGCGTAACCCAATCAGCTCTTTACATTCCGGTTTAGGCAGAAACAGCTTCTCGGCCGTAGTTTCGCGCGTATGCATTTTCGACGCCCGCAAGAATCTCAACGATGGAGAAGAACCTGTCCCAAAGCGGCGTCTCTCGAAGATCCTCCACGACGAGTTCGTAAGCATGGCGCGATTTGGCGTGCCACATCCAGACATCGGTGACGCGGGTGGAAAAGAACTCTGTGTCGTAAATGCTGACATGGACCTGGTCTTCGTGTTTCTTCAGAATTGTCTTCATGTAGTTGTTGAAGTGGGCAAAACGCTGCTCGATACTGAGGCTCAACCATTCCGGCGAGGTCTTTACCAGCATGAAAACAGTGAGATCGTCATGCCTCTCTTCCGTAGTCTTGACATTTGTCGTCATCTCAAATACTCCTTAGTGTAAGAATATGAGCATTTACTCGTGTTGTATACTCGCATTCCTATGGCGAACAAGAGAGCCGCTGTTGAGGTAATTAGACTGCGAAAAACGCCACGGCAGAAGCGCTCCACAGAGACTGTGGCTGTGATTGTCGAAGCCGCTGCTCGCGTTTTGGAGCTGAACGGATTTGAAGGATTCAATACAAACGCCGTAGCCGAGAAAGCAGGAGTCAGTATTGGCTCGCTCTACCAGTACTTTCCCAGCAAGAATTCACTGCTCAACGCCATCATCGAACGGGAAGCTGCACCTCTGCTTGGCGTTGGTGAGGAACTGAGCAACATCACGAGATGCAGGGCAGCTATTCAACACTACATCCGCGCTTCGATTCGTCATCAAATGCGACGGCCTCACCGGGCAAGGCTGATTGATATCGCTGAGAGGCGCGAGATCTTCAACACACAGGTTTCAGGGACAGCATCTCGACTGCAAGCTGTCATGGAGAAGATTCTCCGTCTCCCCGATGCGCCAAGAGTTGCGAACAGGGAGGTCGCAGCAGCGGACCTGCTCGCAATCATCAGAAGCCTGGTCGATGCGGCGGGAGAGAGAGGAGAAAGCGAGTCAGATCATCTTTTCCAGAGAGTAGAGGGCGCCGTCTGGGGTTATCTACGGTGATCTAGCTGGCGAATTGACCGTGCGCAACTTTTACCTCGGCGTCCGCATTTTCCGCCACTTGGCTCCCGGCTTGTCTTTACCTTGACCCTTCGGGATCGTGGAGTTGCCGCGTGCTCGATCCCGCCCCCCGGTGCTATGAGGTATCCCAACCATCACCGCATCGGGCTTGATGCGGCCGTTAGGACCGACGACAACAGGGCAGTAGCGCTTGCCCTCCGAGGTTTCGATACGTTTGGTGATATTCACCTGCATGGGACCTTCCCACGGCAAAGTTCGTATCACTTTTCGTATCACCCCTCCCATACTCGGTCAAAAGTATTGACGGATACGATGGATACGAAAAATCCGGTGACTGGAGTCTATTGTGTGGACTGTAGAGAAATTCGGGCACTGTATGGACAATAGCTAAGTTCGTACTTTTCTCGATTTTGCACCTAAATTAAAGAAAAAGCGAGATTTCGTAGGCCAGCCTCGAACTGGTTCGAATCCCTCCGCCCCGACCATCTAACCCTTTTCCCATTAATCTCCTATTCTGGTGCTCGAAAAAATAAGGGGAGTTCAGAATCGATTGGGAGCTACGTCCTATCCCTTATTCTCTAACCGTCTCCCAAAAGAGTGCGGCCTCTCAAAGTCAAAGCATCTTGATTGTGCTCAACCGTGTTGTATCCCGTCCATTTCCTCTCACGCAGCATCGATTACGCTCAGTGGATCGATATTCAGCACACCCTGCGGGCCGGCCATCGTCCTGGAAGCTGTTTCCCGCCGCAAATCAAAAGACCAAACTCCATCCACTGCAGCTCGGTAAGAGTAAGTCAGACCGTGACACATCAATCGATATTTCCGACCGATGTTGATCTCGTTCGAAGCGAGCGCGGATAACACGTTCAGAAAATAACTTATGAACACGCAAGGTGCGCAATGTGAAGGCAATAGAGGTACTTTCCCAGCCATGACAAGAGTGTCGGCATAAGGGTAAGGGTTGCAAATCGTCTTAGTCGGTAAAACCACGCTGTCGGCAGTATTTGCGGCCCAATTTAGCCAACTGTCCAAGGGCCCGATCGTGTCGGGTCGCGCCAAATGCGCAAACATACGATGCGTTCGTCAGTAAAAGCTCAGATCGAGATTTTAGGAAACACGGATATTTACTGACAAGCAAGCGCTGAGCAGTGACCGATCGCCAGCTACTTGGGTAATACATAACCTTTCAAGGCGCACTGCTGCGGATCGTGCCCTTTGGAAGGCCAAAGGCCTCCTCAGTGAAGTTAAAAATATCGTTTCAGAGACGTGCTTCAAGATGGCTCTCCAGCTTGGGCAGATAGAAGTAAGCCCCCGACGAGCGGTTGAACAACTCCTTCGCGTTGTGAAAGATATATAGACTAAAGTCGAAGAGTGAGCCAGAAATGGCTTCGCCATTCTTGGTGATATGCCGTTCTTCCAAATGCCAACCGCGCGGACGAACAAACAGAACTGCAGGCTTCTCGACCAGGTTATATGCCTTGCCGGTCTTTGGGTCGGTAAATTCAATCGTCCGTCGTACCGCGTCGCGAAGATTCAGTTGACCTTCAATGAGGTTTTCCCATGTTGGGGTTGTGGAGTCCTCGAAGTCCGCCATGAAGACCTTAGCACCACTATTCAGCGCATTGATGATCTTGCGGTCAACAGGTCCGGTAATCTCCACGCGGCGATCAAGCAGGTCTTCCGGCACAGGTGTGACCGTCCACTCCGCCTCATGAATCTCGCGTGTTTCAGGAAGAAAATCAGGGCGCTCTCCCGCGTTCAATCTTTTCAAACGGTCTTTGCGCGCTTCCAGCAATTGCTTACGACTCGATCCAAACCTGCTGTCCAGCTCTGCGAGGAACGCGATGGCCTCTGGCGTAAGTATTTCTACATGTCGCGCATCGATCGGCTCAGGGAATACAAGTGACATAAATTTCCTTCCTCAAAAAGCAGGACGCTCTTCTCTGTCCTGCGATTTTTCGCTGTCCTGTGATTTTCCGTTTGTAAGAATGATACGGAGATCACGAATGTTATTGCCAGATGGTCCCACAGTAATAGCATCGCCGAGTGCCGCGAAGAGCGGGTAGGCATCGAACGCCGCAAGCGATAAATGCGGATGGAAACCTACAGCAACTGACGATGAG
>Ga0164242_10009865_pt1 | contig 10262 bp, 9 predicted proteins | sample OricomgcompostMG_FD_108783 | JGI IMG/M metagenome (GOLD analysis project Ga0164242, IMG submission 108783) | Miracle-Growth compost microbial communities from Emeryville, California, USA - Original compost - Miracle growth compost (MG) ... | reverse complement strand
GCGTGCAGATCCATCGTGATGATCCGCTCGACGCCCGCGATTTCCAGCATGTTCGCCACGACCTTCGCCGAGATGGCGACGCGCGCCGAACGGGGGCGGCGGTCTTGACGGGCATAGCCGAAGTAGGGGATGGCTGCGGTGATCCGGCCGGCGGATGCGCGCTTGAGCGCATCGACCATGATCATCAGTTCCATCAGGTTGTCGTTGGTCGGCGCGCAGGTCGACTGGAGGACGAAGACGTCCTTGCCACGCACGTTTTCCTGGATTTCGACCTGGATCTCACCGTCGGAGAAGCGGCTAACCATAGCCTTACCGAGGGGAATACCGAGGATCTTGACGACTTCCTGTGCAAGCGCGGGATTTGCGTTGCCAGTAAAAACCATCAGGCCGTCATGGCTGCTCATCATGCACCTGCTGCGGACTTGGGGGGCGAGAGGAACTACTTGGGCGAACTGCTTTGGAATTTTTGGCAGGGGAGGAAGGACTCGAACCCTCGCATGCCGGAATCAAAATCCGGTGCCTTAACCAACTTGGCGACTCCCCTACACTCAACTTCGAGCCTGACTGACCGGTAGGACGATCAGCCACGCAAAACTTATGACGCGAAAGCGAAGAGTGGATGCTTGTCCAGGCTCGCGGTCACTGCGCTTCTCCAGTCTGCCGGAAGCTGCGCTTGCGCCGCTTCTGCTTCAGCCCGACTGGCGAACGCTGCAAAAACACTTGCGCCCGACCCGGTCATCCGCGCTGGTGCGATGCTGCTTGAGACACCCTCAAACCATCTGAGCACCTGCGCTACTTCCGCGTATTTTCCTGCGACAACGGCTTGCATATCGTTATGGCCGAAGCTGTCTGGCCATCCGCTCTGCTGCTTGCCATTTGCAAGTTGCTGTGCAAGAAAGACTGCTATTATGCAGGCTCTTGTGTCCCTTGTCAATGACTTTTCCGAAAAAATTTCGGCTGTAGGAACATGAACCCGCGGCGTCACCACCAAAAAATGACGCGGGGGCAATTGTACAGCCTCCAGTGCCTCTCCAACACCCTCCGCAAACGCATTTCTTCCGAACACGAAAAAGGGTACGTCGGCGCCGAGTTCGAGCGCGAGCGCCTGGAGTTCCTCGCGCGGCAGATCGAGCTTCCACAGGCGATTGAGCGCCAGCAGCGTGGTGGCGGCATCCGAGCTGCCGCCGCCCAGACCCGCCCCCATCGGCAGGCGCTTTTCGATGTCGATTTCGACACCCTCGTTCGTGCCGGCATGTCGCTTGAGCAACGTCGCGGCGCGTACCGTGAGGTCGTGTTCGGCGGGGACGCCGTCGACTTCCGTCGTGCGCGTGATGCGGCCGTCGACGCGGCGCGTGAAATGCAGCGTGTCGCCCCAGTCGAGCAACTGGAAGACCGTCTGCAGGTCGTGATAGCCATTGGGCCGGCGGCCCGTGATGTGCAGAAAAAGATTGAGTTTCGCGGGCGCGAGGCAGTCGCGCAGCGAGTCTTGAGTTTCGGTCATGATGCTGGGCGGACGGCGGCGGCAAGCGCATCGCGCCTGTCGCCGCCGGGCGCGTTTCCTTTACTGGTCGAGCACGAGCTTGATCTGAAGCGGCGGATTTTCGCGCGTGAGGTTCACGCGTTTGACGCCGGTGGCGGGTGCGTCTGCGTAGGCAAGATAGTCGATGGTCCAGCCGTCCTGCTGGATCTGCGCAAGACGCTGCGGATCTTGCGGATCGGGCGTGGTGCGCGCGCGCGAGGTGGGCGCGACCGATGGCTGCAGCCAGTAGCGCAAGCCCTCCACGGGCAGCGCGAAGCCGAGTGCTTGCTGCATCAGCGTGCTGACGTTGTCGGCGGTGAGCGGCTGCTTGTTCGGCAGTTCGAGCGTGGCCTCGGCCGGCGACGACGTGACGACGGCCAGCGTCTGCCCAAGCGGGTTGAGCAGTTGCAGCGTCACGGTCGAATCGGTTTCGCGCCAGTCGAAATTGCCGTAGGCGTTGCGCTGCTGGCCGTTCTGGTCGTTGTACTGAACGGCGAAGCGGCCGTGGTAGGCGCGGTTCGTTTGCGTGGTCAGCGAGGTTGTGGCGCGCGCGGTGGACGGTTCGTGTGGCGGTTGCGTCGCGCAGCCCGCAAGCGTGAGCGATCCGGCGAGCAGCGCGGCGGCCGCCACACCCAGCGCCGGCCGCCGGTTGGCCGGCCCCCGGATCAGACGCGAGACGGATCTCGCAAATACGGCGGCAGTGGCGGCGGGGCGGCGATGCAGATGAAATTCAGCCATCAGAGATCGTTGACCTGGAAGCGCTTGAGCGTCTTCAGGAGTGTGTCGTTATCGGGTTCGAGCTTGCGCGCTTCGCGCCAGGCCTGCAGTGCGGCGGCCTGGTCGCCGTTCTTCCACAGCACCTCGCCGAGGTGCGCGCCGATCTCGGCATTCGGCTGCAGGCTGTAGGCCTTGCGCAGCAGCTTGATCGCGTCGGCGTTGTCGCCCATGCGGTACTTCACCCAGCCCACGCTGTCCATGATGAACGCGTCGTCCGGTGCGAGCGCCGAGGCTTTTTCTACGAGCTTGTCCGCTTCCTGCAGGCGCAGGTTGCGGTCCGCGAGCGAGTAGCCGAGCGCATTGTAGGCCTGCGGGTTGTCCGGCTGCGACTTGATCAGCTTGCGCAACTGCGCTTCCATGATGTCGTAATGGCCGTTCTTTTCGGCGGCCATGGCGTAGTCATAGATGAGATCGGGGTCGTCGGGGAAATCGGCGGTGGCCTTGGCAAGCCGAGCCTCCGCTTCCGGATAGCGTTTCGCGTCGAACAGGATGGCGGCGTCCGTGCGCGCGATCAGCGCCTGGTCGCGCGGGTCGTCGGCCTGGATGCTTGCGAGCTGGCGGCGTGCGTCGTCGACCTTGCCCTGCTTGTCGAGCATCTGCGCGCGCGTGATCTGCGCAGGCACGTATTGCTGGCTGTTGGGCTGGATCTTGTCGAGCCACTGCTGCGCGCCGGCATCGTCCTTCTGCTCGGCGGCGAGTTGCGCAAGGTAAATGTAGCCCTGGCCCGGATCCGCCCCCGGCGTTTTCTCCGCCACCTGCGAGTACTGCATCAGATATTGCTTCGCCTCGTCGTACTTCTTCTGCTGCACGTCGATGAGCGAGAGCGCCATCAGCGGCATCAGATCCGTCGAATTAGCCTTGTGCAGGATTTCGAACTGCTTTTTCGCGTCGTCGAGGCGGTCGGCGGCGAGATACGTTTGCGCGAGCGCAAGACGTCCGTCGCGCGACTTCGGATTCTGCTGAACATATTTCTCGATCGCCGCGACGCCTTCCTGGCGCTCCTCGGGCCCCATCTGCGCGAGCATCAGCGCGGCGGGCAGGTAGTCGGGCTTGATGGCGAGCGCCTGTTCGAACGCCTTGCGCGCGGCCGGCACGTCGTCGACGAGCAGTTCCTGGCGGCCGAGGGCGAGCTGCGCCTCGGGGCGGTTCATGTCGTCCTTGAGCAGCGCCTTGAGCGTATCGAGGCCGCCCGCGCGGTTCGGGCCGCGCGAGAGCAGCAGTTGCAGCGAAAGCAGCGCCTGGCCGCGGCTGTCGGCGGGCACGCGCGCCAGTTCGCGTGCGAGCAGCGGCTGCGCGTCGGCGGGCTTGCCGGCGAGCACGAGCAGCGACGCGTCGAGTTGCGCCGCACGCTCCGAATCCGGCGCGTACTGCTGCCAGAGCTGCACGGCGGTGAGCGCGTCGGTGGGGCTTTGCGCCGCGAGCGCGATTTCCGTCGCACGTTGCGCCATGCGCGGGTCGTGCGTGTCGCGGGCGAGCGCGAGATAAGTTTGATAAGCCGGCGCCGGCTGATCGCGCTGCAGCGCGATTTCGGCCGCGAGCACCTGGAAGACAATCTGGCTCGTGAGCGGAACGTTCGGCAGATCCTTCATCTCGTCCGGCGAGGCGGGTCCGAACGCATCCGGCATGGTGACGGAAGTGTCGTCGGAGTCGGGGGCCTGATCCTGCGCATACGCGCTCGATGTGGTCAATGCCCAGGCCGCGAGCACCGCCGCGCCGATCAGGCGCCGCGGGCCGAGCGCGCGCAGCGGCGACGCTTCGCGCAGACGCGGCGTTGCCGCTTTCGATCCCGCCTGGGATCCCTGACGCGAGCGCTTCGCAAACAGCTTTACGAAAGACAGTTCCATGGAATTCCGTCGAATGTTTCGGTCGATTGTAACGCGCTGGATACAATACGCGCACAACGGTGACGCAAGTTGCAGACCAGCCCTGTTACGCTCGCCGGATCGTTCCAGCACATCCTCACAAGTCCTTAGACATGCCAGAACTGCCAGAAGTTGAGGTGACCCGCAGAGGCATCGAGCCGTGGGTCGCGGGCCGCCGTGTCGAGCGCGTCGACGTGCGTAATCCGGCCCTGCGCTGGCCCGTGCCGGCCACGCTCGCGCGCACGCTGCGCGGGCGCACGATTCGTTCCGTGGGCCGACGTGGTAAGTATCTGCTCTTCGAGGTCGACGAGGGCTGGTTCATCGTGCATCTTGGCATGACCGGCACGCTGCGCGTGTTACGTAATCTTCCAAAGCCGCCGGTCGCCCAGAAGCACGATCACGTCGACTGGCTCTTCGACGATTTCACGCTGCGTTTTCGCGACCCGCGCCGCTTTGGCGCCGTGCTCTGGCATCCGCGCGAGGCGGGCGACGTGCTCGGCCATCCGCTCCTTGCGAACCTCGGCATCGAGCCGTTCACGAGCGCATTCTCGGGCGCGCTGCTGTTTCGCGAGACGCGTGGCCGCAAGGTTTCCGTCAAGCAGGCGCTGCTCGCCGGCGACATCGTGGTGGGCGTTGGCAATATCTACGCGTCGGAAAGTCTTTTTCGCGCGGGCATCCGGCCGACCACGGCCGCGGGCCGCGTTTCGCTCGCACGCTACGAATTGCTCGCGGATGCCGTGCGCGCCGTGCTGGCCTCGGCGATCGAGAAGGGGGGCAGCACGCTGCGCGATTTCGTCGGCAGCAACGGCGAAAGCGGGTACTTTCAGCTCGAATACTTCGTTTATGACCGTGCCGGCCAGCCCTGCCGCGTATGCGGCACGCCGATCAAGCAGATCGTGCAGGGCCAGCGGTCCACTTATTTCTGTCCGCGCTGTCAGCGCTGATTGCAAGCCCTTTTTGCAAGTTCTTCCATGTATCTTTCATCCGCCTCTACCGAAAAGCTCGCGCCCGGCACCTATCCCGCCGAACTGCTCGCGAGCTTCGCTCCGCGCCTGATCGCGTGGCAGCGCGAGCACGGCCGCCACGATCTGCCATGGCAGAACACGCGCGACCCCTATCGCATCTGGCTCTCGGAAATCATGCTGCAGCAGACGCAGGTTTCCACGGTCATTCCGTATTACGCACGATTTCTCGAGCGCTTTCCCACCGTCGAGGCGCTTGCCGCCGCCCCCATCGACGACGTGATGGCGCTCTGGGCCGGGCTCGGCTACTACTCGCGCGCGCGCAATCTGTATCGATGCGCGCAGGTGGTGACCGAGGAGCACGGCGGCCAGTTTCCGTCGACGGTCGAAGGGCTCGCCGATTTGCCCGGCATCGGCCGCTCGACGGCGGCGGCGATTGCGTCGTTCGCGTTCGGCGCGCGCGCGACGATCCTCGACGGCAACGTGAAGCGCGTGCTGGCGCGCGTGTTCGGTGTGGAAGGTTTTCCAGGCGAGAAGCGCGTGGAGAATGCGATGTGGACGCTCGCCGAATCGCTCGTGCCGGGCGCGGATGCCAGCGACGCCGACGTAAGCGCCTACACCCAAGGTCTGATGGATCTCGGCGCGACGCTGTGCACGCGCGGCAAGCCCGATTGCGAGCGCTGCCCGTTCGCGGGCGATTGCGTGGCGAAGACGACGGGCCGTCAGCGCCAGTTGCCTGCCGCGCGTCCGAAGAAGGCCGTGCCCACGCGGCGCACATGGATGCTCGTGCTGCTCGACGGCGACGCGGTGATGCTGGAGAAGCGTCCGCCCACGGGCATCTGGGGCGGCCTGTGGAGCCTGCCCGAAGCGACGGACGAAGCGGCGCTGACCGATCGCGCCCGGACGTTCGGTGCGAGCGCGAAGACTTCGCCGCTTGCGCCGCTTACGCACACGTTCACGCACTTCAAGCTAGACATCGAGCCGCGCGTGGTCGAGCTCGAGCCCAAGGACGCGATGCTTGCGGCCCACGAAGGGGAAACGGTGTGGGTCGCGCTGCGCGAGATCGACGCCTATGGCGTGCCCGCGCCGGTGCGCAAGCTGCTCGACGGCCTGCGTGGCTCGCTGATTTGAGGCAAAAACCGGAGGTAAAAACGCGCGCCCCAAGCGCGGCGTGCCGAACGCCGCGTTACAGCAACTGATGCTGCTGCATGTAGTGATGCACGACGTCGATGCGCGCGCCGGCGTCGTCGAGCTCCATCAGCTTCTGACGCGCGCGCAACGCGATCGGCAGCACTTCCGCGAGGCGGTTCGAGACCCACGAGGGATCGTCGAAGCGGAATGGCTCCGCGAACGGCAGGCTCGCTGGATCGCGCTCGCGTATCGTCGCGATGATGCGCTCCAGCACCTCCGCACACGCGCCGAAGCGCGCGAGACGTTCCGAGCCTTCGAGCGGGATGTCGTCCGGTAGCGGCTCGGCCATGCCGACCAGCAAACCATCGGCTTCCGAGCGATGGGAGAGCAGCCTGAAGCGCCGCGTGCCGTGCGCGCGAATGAGCAGCATGCCGAAGGTTTCGACATCGCACTGTTCGATTTCGGCGAGACAGCCCACGCTTTCGGGTACCGCCGCGGTTTCGTCGGGCTGCGCGACTTCGGCGCCGCTCTTGAGCAGGCACACGCCGAACGGCGTCTTCTCGCGCAGGCATTCGCGCGCCATGTCCAGATAACGCGCTTCGAAGATCTTCAGCGGCAACAAGCCGCCCGGGAAGAGCACCGTATGCAGCGGAAAGAGCGGCAAATCGGCGAGCACGGCAGGAGAAGAGGACATGGCGCAACGCTTTCGGTTAAGGGCCGCGCGACGCGGCCGCGTTAGGCAATCAGCCGGGACGATTCTCCGACGTCGAGTGGCGCGTCGCGGTGACGCACGATGACGTTCGACTCGCCCGCGAAGCGCGTGGCGAGCGTCTGGGCAATGTAGACCGAGCGATGCTGGCCGCCGGTGCAGCCGATCGCGACGGTCAGATAGCTGCGGTTGTCGTCGCGAAAATGCGGCAGCCACTTCGCGACGAACGCGTAGATGTCGTCGATCATTTCGTGGACGGCCGGCTGCGCGTGGAGAAACTCGATCACGGGTTCGTCGAGCCCGGTGAGCGGGCGCAGACGGGCGTCGTAGTGCGGATTCGGCAGCGTGCGTACGTCGAACACGAGGTCCGCGTCGAGCGGCACGCCGCGCTTGAAGCCGAACGATTCGAAGGTGAGCATGAGCGAGCCGCGCCCGCCTTCGACGAACACCTTGATCCACTGGCGCAGCGCGTTGGCGCTCAGGTTGCTTGTATCGACCTGATGGCCGAATTCGGCCAGATTCGCGACCAGTTCGCGTTCGTGCTCGATCGCTTCTTCCAGCGACTTGAGCATGCCGACGTTGGCGTCGTGCGCGAGGGACCCGGAGAGCGGGTGGCGGCGGCGCGTCTCGGAAAAACGCTGAATGAGCGACTGCGTACTCGCGTTGAGGAACAGCACGCGCACGTCGTGCTCGTGCGCGAGATCGCGGATCATCTCCGGCATGTCCTCGAACGAGGAGCTCGAGCGCGCGTCGATCGCCACCGCGAGACGCTCGTAGCCGTCTTCGGAGAGATATTGGGCGAGTTGTGGCAAAAAGCGCGGTGGCAGGTTGTCGACGCAGAAGTAGCCGACGTCTTCGAGCGCATTCAGCGCCACTGACTTGCCGGAACCCGAGATGCCGGTGATCAGGATGATACGCATGGGAAAGTGGATGAACCCGATTGGGTCATCATAGCATCCGATCTGTGCCGCGGTGATGACGCGCCTTGGGCGCGCCACGCGTCACGGGCGCGCGCAGCGGGCCGGGAGGCGGTCAGATCAGCTTGCCGGGGAACTGGCTGTCCGGGTCCTGCATGGCGAGGCGCTGGCGGTCCATGAAGTCGCGCAGGGTGTCGATGCCGCGCAGCTGCAGGATGGTATTGCGCACCGCGGCTTCGACGAGCACCGCAAGGTTGCGGCCCGCCGCCACCTGGATCGTGACTTTGCTGATCGGCAGCCCGAGCACGTCCACCGTCTGGCTTTCCAGCGGCAGGCGCTGGAATTCGCCGTCGGGCCGGCGCACCAGTTGCACGATGAGCTTGAGCTTCATTTTCCGGCGCACAGCGGTTTCGCCGAAGATCGTCTTGATGTCGAGCAGACCCAGGCCGCGCACTTCGAGCAGATTCTGCAGCAGCGGCGGGCAGCGGCCTTCGACGAAATCGGGGCCGAGGCGCACGAAATCCACCGCATCGTCGGCTACGAGGCCGTGGCCGCGGCTGATGAGCTCGAGCCCAAGCTCGCTCTTGCCAAGACCCGAGTCGCCGGTGAGCAGCACGCCCATGCCGAGAATGTCGAGAAACACGCCGTGCAGCGTCGCGCGCGGCGCGAGGATGCGCGACATGTAGAGGCGCAGGCTATCGATGACCGTGGCCGCCGACATGGGCGTCGTGAAGAGCGGCGTGGAGGAGCGCGTGCAGCGCAGCACCAGTTCGGGCGGCGCGGTCATGCCGTCGGCGACCACGAGGAATGGCGGTTCGAGCGCGATGAGCTCGGCCATGTGGCGCGAGCGGTCTTCGTCGGTCTGGCGCTGGTAGTAATGGACCTCGGCGTCGCCGAGCACCTGAATGCGGTTCGGGTGGATCAGGTTCAGGTGGCCGACGAGGTCGGCGCTTGCCGTCGCCGTTGCCACCGTTTCGGCCGAAAAGCCGCGTTCCCAGCCTTCGTGCCCCGTCAGCCAGCTGAGTTTCAGCGTGGTGGCGTTGTCGTCGAAGATGCTTTGGGCGTTGATGCTGGAAGTGTCCATGAGTCCCTGGCGCAAAATGCGCGAAAAGCCACGAGTTACATCCTGGGCCGCGCGTTACATCAAGGTTGCCACTGGGTGAGCAGACGATGCAACGTCTCGCGATCTTCCTCCGTGTGCAACCGCTCGCGGGTTTCGCGATCCGATAGCAGTTGGGCGATCTCGGACAGAATTTCAAGGTGCTGCTGCGTGGCCTGTTCCGGCACCAGCAGAAAGATGAGGAGCGAGACGGGCTGGCCGTCCGGTGCTTCGAAGGGAATCGGCTCGGCAAGGCGCACGAAGGCGGCGAGCGGTTGCTTCAGGCCCTTGATGCGTCCGTGTGGAATGGCGACGCCTTCACCGAGGCCGGTGGAGCCGAGGCGCTCGCGCGCGAACAGATTGTCGGTAACCGTGCTGCGGGCAATGCCGTTCTGGTTTTCGAAGATCAGGCCAGCTTGTTCGAAGACACGTTTTTTGCTGGTAACGGACAGGCCGACGACGACGTTCTCGATGGGAAGTATTTTGGCTAAACGATTCATGTTGGCAGGCGAAAACGTGGCCTGAATGCTCCTCACACCGACAATTGGCGCGGCTGATGCGCGAGGCGGCATGCCGTTGCGCGCAAGAAAAACCCTGCGCAGCCGGCGCCTCGCCTGGCTCAACCAGCGCGGTGCCGGGACCCTGGGGACGTATTACCCTGAAAGCGACTGGACCATTATAGAACAAGCGTACTGGCCGATGGTGCGATGCGCCATACATCGGTGCAACCATTGTTGCGCGGTTGCGCCTCTGAGCACCATTCGATGCCGATCGTTCATGCGAGGCCAGTGTCATCAAAAAAGCCGCCCGGCAAGGGCGGCTTCGTTTGCGGCCTGTCCAGCACCGCGTCTGCGTTTCAGTTTGCGGCCTGTCCAGCACCGCGTCTGCGTTTCAATCTGCGCTTTCAATCGGGGCCACATCTGCAGCCCCGGTCGTCGGCGCATCATTGCGGCGGGACTTCGATGGGGGCGGCCGGCTGATACTTGAGCGACTCGTGTTGATGCCCTTGCAGGCGATCCTTGTGACGCACGACCTGGCGATCGAGCTTGTCGACCACGAGATCGATGGCGGCATACATGTCGCCATTGCAGCTCTCAACGAAAATATCCTTGCCTTTCAGATGAAGGTTCACTTCAACCTTCTGTCTCTTGTCCTTTTCCTTATGGTTGTCGACCGAGAGGACCACATTGCCATCGATGACCTGATCGAAATGTCTTAGCACCCTGTCCAGTTTGGTGATCACGTATTCTCGCAACGCTGGCGTTACTTCGAGATGGTGTCCACTG
>Ga0164242_10009864_pt1 | contig 10263 bp, 7 predicted proteins | sample OricomgcompostMG_FD_108783 | JGI IMG/M metagenome (GOLD analysis project Ga0164242, IMG submission 108783) | Miracle-Growth compost microbial communities from Emeryville, California, USA - Original compost - Miracle growth compost (MG) ... | reverse complement strand
TGGTGCCGCAGGTCTACAATGCGCGGCGCTGGCAGGTGCCGCTGGACGATTATCCGACGCTGCGGCGCATCGACCAGGCGTGCAGCGAACTGGCAGCGTTTCGCCGCGCCGCCCCGGAGGCGCAAAGCGGCGCCGGTTGAATACCGGAGTCGAGCGGTGCCGCGCCGCGGCCGGCGTCCGCGTCTTTCGCGCGCAGGCGTCCGCCCGGCGATGTCTGCGTCCGGGACTTCGACGGGTATCAGGAAAAAGGGGACATCAGGGCAAAAGCTGTCGTCCGCCCGCAGGGGATGCGGTCACATTGCCGGTCCGCGCGTCACGCCGTTTGGGGCGGCTAGAAGCCCATGCCGTACGGGTCGTTGGCGACCAGCGCTTCCGGATCGGGGGCGCCCGCCGCCAGGCGGATCTTCAGGCTGAGCCCGTCGCGCGAGTCGGCCTTGTCCAACGCTTCCTCGAGGTCGATGCGGCCTTCCTTGTACAGGCGATACAGCGACTGGTCGAAGGTCTGCATGCCCTCCTGCAGGCTGTGGTCCATCGCTTCCTTCACTTCGTGGATCTGCCCGCGGCGGATCATGTCGCTGATCAGCGGCGTGTTCAGCAGCACCTCGACGGCCGGCAGGCGGCGCCCGTCCTTGCCGATCACCAGGCGCTGGCTGATGACCGCGCGCAGGTTGAGCGCGAGGTTCATCAGCACGTTCTTGTGGGCGGATTCCGGGAAGAAGTTGAGGATGCGCTCCAGGGTCTGGTCGGAGTTGTTGGAGTGCAGGGTGGCCAGGCACAGGTGGCCGGTTTCCGAGAACGCGATCGCCGCTTCCATCGTGTCGGTGTCGCGGATCTCGCCGATCATGATGACGTCGGGCGCTTCGCGCATGGCGTTCTTCAGCGCTTCCTTGAAGCTGTGGGTATCCAGGCCGACCTCGCGCTGGTTGACAATGGAATGCTTGTGGCGGTGCAGGTATTCGATGGGGTCCTCGATGGTGAGGATGTGCCCGGGCGCGTGCTGGTTGCGCTGGTCGATCATCGCCGCCAGCGTGGTCGACTTGCCGGAGCCGGTGGCGCCGACCACCAGGATCAGCCCGCGCGGTTCCATGATCAGCTTGTTGAAGATGCCGGGCAGGCGCAGCTCCTCGATGCTCGGGATCTCGCTCTTGATGGCGCGGATCACCATGCCCACTTCGCCGCGCTGCTTGAACACGTTGACGCGGAAGCGCCCGGTGTCCTTGACCGCCAGCGCCATGTTCAGCTCCAGCGCGCGCTCGAACTGCGGCACTTGGCCCTCGTCCATCAGCGAGTAGGCGATCTTCTTGACCATGCCGCTCGGCAGGCCGGTGTTGCCCAGTGGATACAGCTTGCCTTCGACCTTGATGTTCACCGGCGCGCCGGTGCTGAGGAACATGTCCGACGCGCCCTTGTCCAACATGAGCTTAAGGAAATAACCGATGTCCACTTTTTCCCCTGCCTTCGATGCTCGTTTGCAAAGATGGATTGAGCCTCGCCACAATATCCCAAGGTCTGAATGAGAACTGTGATGGTAAGCGTCTTTTCCCGGGTCTCTGGAATCAATCGCTGTGTCGGCCGGATCGCCGCCGGCTTGAGCATGGCCTCGGTTCTGGCGGTGGCTGGCTGCGCTTCGGTTCCTCCCCCGGACAACGCCATGAACCTGGCCCAGAGCCAGCTGCAGGCGGCCCGCGACGCGCACGCGCCGGATTATGCGCCGGTCGACATGGGCTTCGCCCAGGACAAGTTCCAGCAGGCGCAGAGCGCCATGGCGCAGCGCAAGTACGCCGATGCCGCGGTGCTGGCTTCGGAGTCCCAGGCCGATGCCGAACTGGCTGCGGCCAAGGGACGGCTGGGCATGGCTCGCGCGCAGATCCAGCAAAAGACCGATGAAAACAACCGGTTGCGTACGCAGGACGGGTCGTCGCCCGACGCCGGTGCGCCATCCGCGGCGCCGGCCGCGGCCGCCGGAGGGCAGCCGCAACCGGGCTCGCAGGTACAGGGTTTGCCGGCGTCCGCCGACTCCGGTGCCTTTCCCGCGGACAGCGCCGCACCGGCATCGCCTACGGCACCAGAGGCCGAACCCGGCACGGCGGCATCGACGTCGCCGCCGCTGCCGAGCGCCGGGTTCCAGCCGGTGCAGCCCGCCCAACCCCAGGCGCAGCCGCAACCCGCCCAGTCGGCCCCTTCGGTGCCCTCGGCGGCGGTGCCGGCCGCAGATGCCGGCCAGACGCAGGGAGTGCAGCCATGAAGCAGCTCGCCAGGAACTGTTGCCTCGCGCTGCTGCTGGTGTTTGCCGCCGGCGGCGTGGCCCATGCGAAGCAGGACGCCATGGACGTGGCGCGCCTGACCGCCGGCCTCGACCAGCTGGCCAACGACCAGACCCTCGGCGACTATGCCCAGGCCGAGCAGGCGCGCGCGCGCGACGCCATCAACCGGCTTGCCCACGCGGGCCGCAAGGAACGTCCGCGCGACCTGTACCTGGCCGAGCGCCTCGTCGACCTGGCGAAGGTCGCGGCCCAGCTGCAGGAAGCGAAGGCCAAGCTGGCCCAGCTCGACCGCGAACACGACCAGATCCTGCTGGAGAACAGCCGGCGCGAGGCGGCGGCGGCCCGCCGCGAGCTGGAGCGGCAGCGTCTCCAGTACCAGCTTGCGCAGGAGGAAAGCGCCCGCCTGCAGGCCCAGGGCCAGGCGTATTCCGAGGCGGCCGAACAGGCCCGGGTCGAGGCGGACAAGGCGAAGAAACTGGCCGCGGCGCAGGCCCGCGTGGCCGCGGCGGCGCGGCGCCAGGCCGCGCTGGCCGCCAAGGCCGCGAAGGAAATGCGTTCCCAGATGCAACAAAACGAAGCGGAGCAGCCCACCACGCCTGCTTCCTCGGCGCCGCCGAAGAAGGGTGGCGGCAAGCACGACACGAAGCAGCCCGACCCGCGCTGACGCGGGCCGTCAGTCCCGGTGGATGCCGGCGGCGTGGCGTCCGGCGACGTCGCCTCGGGCAATCCGGGCGATGTAGTTAAGTCCATGTAAATTAAAGATTTAGCCGGATTTGCCGGGCTCGTCGGGATGCTCTCGGAACGGCTTGTAACGATTCCACGGGCGTAGTAGGGTCGATGCACCGCCGGGCATTTTGCCCGGCGGCTGCTGACCCGACACATGCCTATGCCCCTCGCTTCCATCGCTGCCTGCGTTCCGCGACTCTGCCGCGGCTGCGGGGCAGGTTTTCGTGCGCGGGTCGCGATCACAGTACCAATCGTCGAGAGGTCGGAATCATGTTTGAAAACGATCAGCGCGAGGATGTTGAGGCATTGATGAAAGCCGACGCGGAGTTTCGCCGGCTTTACCAGCGCCACAGGGAACTGGACAGCAAGGTTCACGATGCGGATACCGGTGTGCTTCCCATCGACCCGGTCACCCTGGTCGGCATGAAGAAAGAGAAGCTGGCCGCCAAGGCACGTCTCGAGCGCATTTGGACTGATCGCCACCAAGTGATTCACTGATTGGGGTGCCGCATGGAGCCGCTGGCGCGGGCCGCTGCCCACGCCAGCGGCTCGGCAAACCGGCCACCGGACGCGGACGACGCAAGGATTGCGCGAAGGCCATATGGCTGCTTCTCGGGCGAAATCCTTTTTCCTGCTTTGGCAGGCAATCCAGTCCCGCCGATTCATTGCACGTATCGACCACCGATGGCGGACCGATGGATGCACCGAGTGCGGGTCCCCGAAAGGCGGACGAGGATGCGGGCGGAGCACCGAGCTCGTGTTTGCCGAAGCCTTCCTCCGATCCCCTCCCGCACGAGGCAACCCCTTTCCAATCGCCGAGGCAGAAGAGTCCGGCCGTGCCTTGATCGGCCCCTCGCGAGAACCTGTCGCCCCGTGGGCGTCGGCTATGATGTCGGTCCTGCCGGGGCGACGCGTCATCCCGGCGCACCAGCACGGATTTTCCATGACGGTCCATCAGAGCGTTCTCGAACTCATCGGCCACACGCCGATGCTGCGTGTGCACCGCCTCGACGCCGGCCTGTGCAGCCTGTTCCTGAAGCTGGAAAGCATGAACCCGGGCGGCTCCATCAAGGACCGCATCGGCGTGTCGATGATCGAGGGCGCCGAGAAGGCCGGCAAGATCAAGCCCGGCGACATCCTGGTGGAGGGCACGGCCGGCAATACCGGCCTGGGGCTGGCGCTGGTGGCGCAGGCCAAGGGCTACCGCCTGATCCTGGTGGTGCCGGACAAGATGAGCCGCGAGAAGATCTTCAACCTCAAGGCCATGGGCGCCGAGGTGGTGCTGACGCGCTCGGACGTCGCCAAGGGCCATCCGGAGTATTACCAGGACATGGCCGAGCGCCTGGCCGCCGAGACGCCCGGCGCGTATTTCATCAACCAGTTCGGCAACCCGGACAATCCGGCGGCGCACAGCAGCACCACCGGCCCGGAGATCCTCGAGCAGATGGACGGCAAGGTCGACGCGATCGTCGTCGGCTGCGGTTCGTCCGGCACCATGACCGGGCTGTCGCAGTACTTCGCCGAGCATTCGCCGAAGACCGAACTGATACTCGCCGACCCGGTCGGCTCGGTGCTGGCCGAGTACATCAACCACGGCGAGCTCAAGGCCAAGTCCGCGAGCTGGATGGTCGAGGGCATCGGCGAGGACTTCCTGCCGAGCATCAGCGACTTCAGCCGCGTGAGCAAGGCCTACGCGATCTCCGACCGGGAGAGCTTCCTCACCGCGCGCCTGCTGCTGGCCAGCGAGGGCGTGCTCGGCGGTTCCTCGACCGGCACACTGGTGGCCGCGGCCCTGCGCTACTGCCGCGAGCAGAGCACCCCGAAACGCGTGGTGACCCTGGTCTGCGACACCGGCAACAAATATCTGTCCAAGCTGTACAACGATTACTGGATGCTCGACAACGGCTTCATCGAGCACGAGCAGCACGGCGACCTGCGCGACCTGCTGCTGCGCCCGTTCGCCGAGCGCGCCACCGTGGTGGTCGGCCCGGACGAGCAGCTGATCACCGCGTACACGCGCATGAAGCTGTACGACGTGTCGCAGCTGCCGGTGATGGAGGGCGAGAAGCTGGTGGGCATCGTCGACGAGTCGGACGTGCTGCTGCACGTGCATACGGACGAAACGCGCTTCAACGACAAGGTGGCGCAGGCGATGATCCGCGAGCTGCACCAGTTGCCGGTGACTTCGCCGATCGAGGCGCTGCTGCCGGTGTTCGAGCGCGGGCACGTCGCCATCGTCATGGACGGCGAGCGCTTCCTCGGCCTGATCACGCGCATCGACCTGCTGAACTACCTGCGCCGCAAGGTGAATTGATGGCCTGCCGCCGCCATCCGCGCCGCCCGTGCGCGCGGCCCGCGCCGGAAAGGCCCCGGCAAGGCGGATGCGTCAACATGGTCGCGGTGCGGCGCCGGCCGCCGCGCCCGACATTCGGAGCCTGATCTTTGGGAGCTTGAAACCATGTGTGGAATCGTTGCCGCCGTAGCCCAGCGTGACGTGGCGCCCCTGTTGATCGTCGGCCTCAAGGCGCTGGAATACCGCGGCTACGACTCCGCGGGCATTGCCGTGCTGCACGCCGGCCAGCTGCAGCGGGTGCGCGCCAAAGGCAAGGTGCGGGAAATGGAGGCGCGCTACCTGGCCGATCCTTTTCCCGGCGGCACCGGCATCGCGCACACGCGCTGGGCCACCCACGGGGTGCCCAGCGAGGCCAACGCGCACCCGCAGGTTGCCGGGCGCGTGGCGATCGTGCACAACGGCATCATCGAGAACTACGTGCCGTTGCGGGCGGCCTTGCAGGCCCGCGGCCACGTGTTTTCCTCCGAGACCGACACCGAGGTGATCGCGGCCCTCGTCGACGAGCGCCTCGAGGCCGGCATGCAACTGCGCGACGCCGTGCTGGCCACGGTGCGCGAGCTCGAGGGTGCCTACGCCATCGCGGTGCTCAGCCGCGACGAACCCGGCCGCGTCGTCGGCGCGCGCCGTGGCGCGCCGCTGCTGGTCGGCCTGGGCATCGGCGAGAACTTCCTCGCCTCGGATGCGCAGGCCCTGATCCAGGTGACGAACCGCATGGTGTACCTCGACGAGGGCGACGTGGTGGAAATCACGCGCGGCAGCGTGGACATCCGCGACCTGGACGGCACGGCGGTGGAGCGCGAGGAGCGCGAGAGCGAATTGTCCATCGACGTGGTCGAGCGCGGGCAGTACCGGCATTACATGCAGAAGGAGATCTTCGAGCAGCCGCGCGCGATCGCCGACACGCTGGAGGCCCGCCTCGGCGAGCACGGCGTGCTGCCGAACATCTTCGGCATCGACAGCGACGGCTTGCTGTCGCGGGTACGCGGCGTGCACATCGTCGCCTGCGGCACCAGCTACAACGCCGGCCTGGTGGCCAGGTACTGGATCGAGGCGCTGGCATGCCTGCCGGTCAGCGTGGAGGTGGCGAGCGAATACCGCTACCGCCAGGCCGTGGTCCCCGACGACACCTTGTTCGTGGCGATCTCCCAGTCCGGCGAAACCGCCGACACGCTCGCCGCCACGCGGGAAGCGCGCCGCCGCGGCTACATCGGCACGCTGGTGATCTGCAATTCGCCGGAGTCCTCGCTGGTGCGCGAGGCCGACCTGAAACTGATGACCCGCGCCGGCGTGGAAGTCGGCGTGGCGTCGACCAAGGCGTTCACCACGCAGCTGGCCGCGCTCGGCCTGCTCACGCTCGAACTCGCGCGGCGCCACGGCCTCGATGCGGCCCACTACCTGGCATGCTGCGCGCAGCTGCAGCACCTGCCGGCCATGGTCAACCAGGTGCTCGAGCTGGAGCCGGCGATCATCGAGCTGGCGGCGGAATTCATCACCCGGCAGCACGCCCTGTTCCTCGGCCGCGGCGTGCACTATCCGGTGGCGCTGGAAGGCGCGCTCAAGCTCAAGGAAATCTCCTATATCCACGCCGAGGCCTACCCGGCCGGCGAGCTGAAGCACGGCCCGCTGGCGCTGGTGGACGAGGACATGCCGGTAGTGGCGGTGGCGCCGAACGGCCCGCTGCTGGACAAGCTCAAGTCCAACCTGCAGGAAGTGCGCGCGCGCGGCGGCCGCCTGATCGTGTTCGCCGACGGCGACGCCAGGATGGACGACATGGCCGACCACGGCGTCATGCTGCGCGTCGCCTCCGGCGGCGATTTCATCGCCCCGGTGGTGTTCACCGTGCCGCTGCAGCTGCTGGCCTACCACGTCGCCGTGCAGCGCGGCACCGACGTCGACCAGCCCCGCAACCTGGCCAAGTCGGTCACGGTGGAGTAGTACCGATCGCCGGGCATGGCTGGCAACGCGGTCATTCCCCGCTTGCGCCGGAGGCCCCCTTGTCGGATTCCTCGCCGACCCACGTCGACGGCAGCGCCGATGTCATGGATTGCGTGATCATCATGGACGCCGGCGCTCGTCTCCTAGAATCCGTCGATGCCATCGCGGCGCAGACGCACAGAGAGGGCGATGACTCGGGGATCGCCGAAAAACGCCATCATCTGCCTGGCCCGCACCTCTCCGATGCCGGGTCGCGACTTCCAGTAGGCGAGATTGCGCGCCGCAAGGTCGCTCCAGCGTGCATTCCCGATCTCCAGTTCCACCGGAGGACCGAGCGCAGCCAGCCAGTTGGCGAAGGGCCGGCTGCGCGCCCGGCGGAAGGCCTGCGCCATCGACTGGGCGCGCGCCGGGCCGAACCCCGGCACCTGGCGCAGGGCGTTTTCATCCAGGTCCATCCAGTCGAGCAGGCCGTGGATCAGGCCGGCGTCGACCAATGCTCCCCAGCTGGCTTCGCCCATGCCGTCGATGGCCAGCCCCTTGTGGCCGCCGAGCCATACCAGGCGGGACAGAAACTGCGCCCGGCAGCCTGCGTCCGGCTGCCAGCAATCGAGCGGAGAGGTCGTTGCCTGCGCCGGTACCGCCACGGCGGCACGCTGTTGCGTGCGCCAGACCACGCCGTCGAAGCGCGGGATGGCCAGCCCGGCCAGGGATACCGCGACCTGGTCACCGGGGCGCACGTCGAGCTTCTGCCAGCGCGCGAGCGTGCCGAGGCTGACACGGCGCACGGTGCGGTCGTCCAGGACGACGGGCTCCAGTTGCAGCATCACGGTGATGCCTCCGCGGCGGCCGCGGTGGAAGTCGACGCCGCTGACCGTCGCCAGTACCTTGGCCGGCGGAAATTTCCAGGCCACTGCCCAGCTTGGTGGCGCAGCTTGCCATTGGTCCGCGGGCGGCCGCCGGCCTTGCCGGACCACGATGCCGTCGGCGGCGAATGGCAGCGGCTGCCGATACCAGCGCTCGCGCCATTGCTGTACGTCGGAAGGTGTTCCGACCCGGTGGGTCAATGCAGCGCTGGCCCCGAAACCCATGGCCACCAGACCCGCCAGCCGCGTGGGCATGTCCCCGGGCCCGTTGGGCCAGTCCCACACGAACAGGCCGATCTGCGCTGCCGTGTCCGGGTCCAGCGCGCCGCGGGCCATCGCGCCGGCCACTTTCGCCCGGGCGCCGGCACCGCCATCCGCGGCCTGCACGTGATCGGCCAGCCGCCACACCAGTTCGCCCTGCAGCACCACCCGCGCCGGCGCATGCGCCAGTCGTTCCGGAATGGCCGCGATGCGCCGCACCTGCGCGGTCCAGTCCGAACCGTACTCGCCATCGCCGCGGCTCACCGCGGAGCTCAGGGTGCCGTCGACATACAGCAGGGTTACCGCGACACCATCGGCCTTGGGCTGTACCCACAGGTCGCCATCGCCGCGTTCATGCATCCAGGCGGCCAGGGCTGTCGCATCGGGCAACTTGGCCAGCCCCGTCTGCACCGCCGGCGCGCGCGTCGCGCCACTGGCATCGCCCAGGTGCGCCGGCATCGCCGGAGCCTGCACGGGAAAGCACCGCCGCCAGTCGCTCAGGCGCTGCAGCGATTGATCGTAAACGGCATCGTCCACCGGTGAGTGGCCGTTGACGCGGTAGTCGTGATTCCACCGATCGAGCCGATCATGCAGCGCCCGCATCTCCTGCGTGGCCTGGCGTGGCGACCAGGCAGGACAGCCAGCGGCGTACAGGGGACCGCCACCCGTGATGGCGACAACCGCGACCAGCCACACCGACGTCATGCGCACTGGGCCTTCTCTGGTCCACGGAGGGACGATCAAACTAGGCGTCGGCCATGGGCATGCCTATCGGCGCGCACCGACGATCCGTGTCGGCGCCGGCATGCCCGGTGGTGGACAGGTGAAGCTGGCCAATCGGGAAGCCCGTTGTCCGCAAGCGCCTTCGCCGGTTTCGAGGCCAATGAGCATGGCCAGCCCGATGGGCTATCGTTCCACCGTTACAACGCTGATACCCACCGGCGCGTCTTCCGCGTACGGCCCGCCGCCCGTATGTTGGGCGCAGTGCCATTACCCATGGAGGTCACCATGACCGCTACCAGCACCCGTGCCGTTGCCGGCATCGCCACCGCCCATCGCCAGCGCGAAGGCGGCGGCTTCATCGTGCGGCGGCCGTTCCCCAGCGCGAACCTGTCCTACGTCGACCCCTTTCTGCTGATCGACGAGATGGGTCCGGCCGACTATGCGCCGGGCCAGGCGGTCGGCGCGCCGGACCATCCGCACCGCGGCTTCGAGACCGTGACCTACATGCTGGAAGGCGAGTTCGAGCACGAGGATTCGGCCGGCCACAAGGGCACCCTGCGGCCCGGCGACGTGCAGTGGATGACCGCCGGCGCCGGCATCATCCACTCGGAGATGCCGTCGGCCCGGATCCGCCGCGACGGCGGCCGCGTGCACGGCTTCCAGATCTGGATCAACCTGCCGGCCAGGGACAAGATGCACCAGCCGCGCTACCAGGAACTGGCGGCCGCCGCCATCCCCGTGGGCCGCAGCGCGGACGGCCTGGCCGAGGTGCGCGTCATCGCCGGCGAGGCGCTGGGCGTCTCGGCCGCCATCGACACGCGGATCCCGATCACGTTCCAGGACTGGACCTTGGCGGACGGCGCCGACGTGAGCGTGGCCCTGCCGGCCAGCGAGCAGGCCATGGTCTATGTATTCGGCGGCGCGCTGGTGGTCGGCGACGGCGACCAGATCGTGCGCGACGGGCAGCTTGCGCGGCTGGGCCAGGGCGACAGCGTGCGCCTGCGCCATGCCGGCAGCGGCCCGGCACGCGCCCTGCTGCTGGCAGGCAAGCCGATCGACGAGCCGGTGGTGCGGTACGGGCCGTTCGTGATGAACAGCGAGGCGGAGCTGCAGCAGGCGTTCGCCGATTACCGCTCGG
>Ga0164242_10009863_pt1 | contig 10263 bp, 11 predicted proteins | sample OricomgcompostMG_FD_108783 | JGI IMG/M metagenome (GOLD analysis project Ga0164242, IMG submission 108783) | Miracle-Growth compost microbial communities from Emeryville, California, USA - Original compost - Miracle growth compost (MG) ... | reverse complement strand
GCCTTCTTCGATACCTTGGGGGTGCAAGACGAAGGTAATCCGTCCCAACCGCCAGGCAACTACCCGGGAGTTAAACTACCCGGGAGTTAACTTACCTGGGAGGGGGTGTTAATTCAAGCGCGTGGCTGTAATGATTTAGATCGAGTCCTTCCCTAACCTAAGGTATGCATGTGCTTAGTAGGGACCTATCTAGGTAGCTACCACCTAAGAAGCGGAGTTTCGTAAAGGACATGGGACAAAAGCAGTTGGCCAACGGGTCCAAATACATCACGGTTTCCACCCAACAAACGCTTAAACCGTAGTTACAATTCCTGAAATGTTCCATGTTAAGATTCAACAAATCCGAACGAGTTTCAACAATTAAAATCCTACCCCAACCCCTTCCAAATAAAACGACCTTTGGCGTACACTTGCCGAGCATCCTGCAATGCACAAACGCCGCAATTTTCTTGTTTATGCCAAGGAAAAGAAGACGAGAATGGTCTATTCGGAAAACCTCAGGCCTAACTCGCCCTGTCTCTCCGAGGAAGAAGCAAGCCCGCTACAGCAAATCCAACAGCGTGAAGCCACTGTAAGGACGCAATCACCTCCTCATCCACTTCTCTTCCGTCCTCAGGCTTCGTTCGACGGGCGTTAGTACCGAGGGGGGAAGTGGATGATGGCGACTCTTGGGCCGCCGGGACATCCTTGGTCATCAGGAGGTCCACGGCCCAGGCACGGGACGAGGATACAGGGAACCAAACAAAGACGGCGGTAGACTGAGGCGGAGAGAGGCAGAGTGATCGAAACGTGAATAGTAGGTGTGAGCGGGGTCCGTTCCAGGCGCGCACCTCGACGCGCCCGACCTGGCCCTAGCCCCTGCTAGGATAGATCTGGACATATGTAGTGAGTCGACGATTGCTTATCGGTTGAGCAGAGTCTTGAACCCAGAAAGGTGCAGCTTATTATACTCAAGCATATGTAGTTTGCTTGCTTCTCTATCCATATTATCTCGTGAACGCGCATTGTGCTCTCCTATTTTCTACGTTTCCTCTCTATATCTCTATCCATCTCTATAACGGGAAACCGAACCACGATTTATTCTCCAACCCTTGTGGTCGTATGCGGGATAAGGGCTCCACGATTGGGCTAAAGAACATCAAATGAGGTGCCTATAAAGATGGTGAGGTCCCTTGAGCTAACCGGGTTAACGTGGACTAAGGCATGTGGTTGAAAGAAAGGGGGTCGTTGAGGTCAAGTCTGCTTAGTAATTACCAGGGACAGTGGATTCGGGACATGACGGGATCAATTTAATTGGCTCGGACCGCTTAAACGTTTTTGCCGCCATTTTTGACCTCCATCGGCACCCGACTGGCCGAAGCAGCCACTCCACTGACGTATCACGAACATTTTCGACCGTCAAGCTCCTCCAGCTTCCGTATTCCACCAGCACTGCGAGAAACAGAGCCAAACTCAACATGGCTCTCGCATCGGTGCAGAAGGTTGCCAGGCCGGTATTAAGACGTGGCCTCCGAGCTCCCGGAGTGCCCGCGAGCCGTTCCCTGACACCGGCCGTCGCGACAATCCGACGCTTCCACGCTAGCTCTCAGGATGGGGCGTCCAACAACGGGATGATGGGCTTTGGCGGCTCAAGCCTTCCGCCGTCGTACTTTCAGAAGCAATCCCTCCCGGCCAACACTATCATCCGCTTCGTGCCGCAACAGACTGCTTGGATCGTAGAGCGCATGGGAAAATTTAACCGAATCCTACAGCCCGGCCTAGCAATATTGGTACCATTTCTCGACCGCATCGCCTACGTCAAGTCACTCAAAGAGGCCGCAATCGAAATCCCTAGCCAGAGCGCCATCACGGCAGACAACGTAACGCTCGAGCTAGACGGCGTGCTGTATACGAGGGTCTTTGATGCCTACAAAGCGAGGTTTGTTCCTTCCCTCAAACCACATAATCTCTCCAGCGGGGTGATGCAAAGGAGGACCAACTAACGGGTCTTTATTAGCTACGGCGTTGAGGATGCCGAATATGCCATCTCGCAGCTGGCGCAGACAACGATGCGCAGCGAAATCGGTCAGCTGTCGCTAGACCACGTGCTGAAGGAGCGGGCCGCGCTCAACACCAACATCACAGCAGCGATCAACGAGGCGGCGCAGGCGTGGGGTGTGACATGTCTCCGGTACGAGATCCGCGACATCCACGCACCTAAGCCCGTCGTCGAGGCGATGCACCGCCAGGTGACGGCCGAGCGGTCCAAGCGCGCCGAGATTCTCGACTCCGAGGGGCAGCGCCAGAGTGCCATCAATATCGCCGAGGGTAAAAAGCAGAGCGTTATCCTTGCTTCCGAGGCCCTGCGGGCCGAGCGTGTCAACCTCGCCTCCGGAGAGTCCGAGGCCATCCTCCTCAAGGCTCGCGCCACGGCCAACGGAATCGATGCCGTCGCCCGCAGCATCGAGCAGGGCCGCGACGCCGCCCAGGGGGCCGTCAGCCTCAGCGTTGCGGAGAAGTATGTCGAGGCTTTCGGCCGCCTCGCCCGTGAGAGCACCGCGGTCGTTGTCCCTGGGAACGTTGGTGACATTGGCGGCATGATCGCTACGGCCCTAAGTGTATACGGCAAGGTTGGCGACGCACAGGCTAAGACGATGGCCGGTCGGATGCTGGAGAACAAGACAGCTAGCGAGGATGTGCGGAAAAGCAGAGGCGACAGCGAAGTTAGCTCCGGGGGATATGAGGACGGGGATGTGGCAGCTAAGGACGCCATCGTCGCGGACTTTGACAAGGCGGCGGACAGGAGGTGATTGAAAGTGGCAAGGCTGCCTTATTGAGGAATAGCATCTTCAGTGGCTTGTACAAATTTGTATCCATACACCATTCGTGGCGTGGAAAAAAGCAAGGGGGGCGGGCAACACGAGAACGAGGCTCGAGCATGGCGTTATCGAAGACGGCAACGGTCTATTGTATACTTACAACGGAGGACAAAACCTCTCTCACTCAACTCGCCGAGGCATTAGCTATTATGCGAGATCTACCCGAATCAAAAGGTATCACAGGGTATGACCAATAAAATAAATCTCTAATCGATACAGTACACACCAGAAGACCTTACAAGTCTCTCTATGGAGAAAGTACAGGGGAACAAACATATTCCCGTTAGACCCCCAGCTCCTGCCCAACGACGTCCAAGGCCTCCACAACAATGCTCAGCACCTTCTCATCCCCCGACGAGCCAGCAACGCCCACGGCGCCGACCAGCAGTGGGTATAGACGAAGAAGATGCTTCCTCGCCTCACTATCCACGTTGGGTGTGTCAGGTATGGCGTCCGGCTCAGATCGTAGGTCGACGAGACTCCGAAGGATGCGCGTCAGCTCTTCGCGCTGCGATAGCGGCTGCGGCATCCGACCCCGAAGTGGCTGGTCAGCAATATACGCCCGGATCGACAGCGCACATCGGAGGATCAGGTATGGCGCCGCGGTCCGGGCGAGCCGGATGTTTAGCCCGCCGGCGGTCTCGACGCCGCGCGATTCTGGGTCCCCGTCGGTGTTGGGGGCTGGTGGGAGTGTGAGTGGTTGCCGTGGTAGCCGAGGCGTCGGTGGCTGCACAAGAATCATGGGTGCGGCGGCGGCTTCGTCGTGGGCGGCAACGAGCGAGAAGAGCTCGTCGAGGCAGACGTAGCTCATCTTGCTCCGTTTTGTTGGCACGGGGTCGGTCGTCCGCCCCTTGCGCTGTTTGTAGAGCGCGCCCAGGCCAACTGCATCCCCGCCGCTGTTTCCATATATGATAGAAGCTTCGGCGGGGACGGGGGCGTGGATGATGGATGTCCGGAAGAGCCCCTCCGCGTAGAGCTTCCTCGTCTTGTCAGGAATGGGCTCCGCGCCGAGGGAAGGGATTATGAGTTCTCGTAGTTTGTGGAAGGAAGTGATGTCGAAGTCTTGGTCTTCTATGACGTCCCGAGTTGGAGGTGCGCTATCACATTCTGCGCTCACGATGCCGTTCGCTACCGTCACGATAATGTGCCAGATGTTTTGGAACGTTGTACGTGGCATATTAATGGCTCGAATATGAGGTAGCGCCGACTCGAGAACCGCCAAAAGGGAGGTAGTTGCTTCCCTCCACGGTTGGGCCGACTTGGTGACAACCGGGAACCCGTACTTCAAGACGATTGGCTTTGCAAGTGCGGATAGGGCCAAGGCAAAGGCTCCACTCGTGTAGACGTCAAGTTCGGTGGCGTTCCGAATGATTAGAGATTCGAGTATCGACATACTTTCCTTCGACACAGCGACGTATGTGCGTTTCTGGGTCGACGTCTGAGGCATGCTCTCCCGTGCAAATGCCAGTGACACGAACTCAGCGACTTGGGTAATCATCGCTGACGGAACACCGGGTAAATCGGTACGGACGACACGGAGGACTTCGAGGATTCGTCCTTGCAATGGAGTTACGAAGTCGACATCGCTCGAGTAGGTCCCCGGCGTTGCCTGCTGCATCGCTTCTCGGAGGAGGATGAGCATCCGGCGTACCCTCTCGACGTTTAGATCCTCTTCGATGAGCTGATATAGCTCAAGCAAGGTCTCCACCCAGACCAGAAGACATTTCTGATTATCACCAGAGTTGTCCTTTTTCCCGTCTGCGGGGACGGGAATGCCGCGAGACCAAAGATCCCAAGCAAGATCAATGGTGCCTTTGCTAAACCTGTGTCGCTGCCCCGCGTTGCATCTATATAGAATGTCCCTGACAGCGCTGAAAGCGGCGGCGTTGACGTCAAGGATCTGGAAATCAAGCATGGTCGCAAAGTGTGCGACAAGATCACCCCAGACGGCGGCAAACGTCTGGTGTACGGTTAGGATGCCGAGATAGGAGGTGAAGAGCCCGGAGACTCCCTGAATAACAACAATCGCCGTGTCTTTCCAGTCATCTCTCTCCTTGTCCTGGGCCGAGGTTCCGGTGACAAGTTGCAGCTCCCTCTCGATGGAGGTTAGTAACTTAAAGATGACGGATTTGATGGTGATTAACCATGCTTCTGGGCTTAGGCTATCGCCGTAAGCCGAGATGATTCTCATCAGTGTTTGAATAGCACCTAGTCGAGTTAGCAACTATGTGGAGGTCATTGAGGCTGGGTTACTAACTGTTTCTCAGCTCCAGACGTTCGTCAGTCGCAACTGAGGTCAACCTCAAGAGAAGGAGCATCCACAATGCTGCGCCTGACCCGGGGTGGTTTGGGTCAGCAGCGAGTCGAAGAAGAGCCTCGTGATCGGAATCCTGAACCACGTCCTCTGAGATCGATATGGATTTGCTTTTTCCAGACAGGAAGTCGGAGATAGCCCAGAAGAAGGTGACAGTCTAGAAAGATTTAGCAAAGAACGCTACCTAGCAGCTAGGAGATGGGACCTACTGTGAGTGCGACGTTGAGGTCATCGTCTTGGGAGCAGAATTTGTACAGTGTATCAACAAGATTGAGGAAGCAAGCGTTAGGCAGCGACGGCAAAAAGTCGGAGCAGATGAGTTGCAGAGAGGCAAAAGATGGCCGAATAAGCTTGAGAGATCGTGTCACCAGCGCCTTGTGACGACCATCCAGATCTTTCCCTTCATCCGAGTCATATTTCCTCTCAACGAAGATTGTATCCACGATCTCGAATGCTATCTCCCAGCCGCTGACGAGAGTCTCTCCGCAGTTTTCAAGAACGCCCCTGAGGCCTTCCAATATGACCTTGTGGATGTCTACATCTGCAGCGTGGCTCGTGATGGCAACTTGGCGGTTTTCCATCTGGAGGGGCAGGATTGCACGACGGAATGACTCTAGTAGCCTGATCTGTATCCCCCCCCGGGCGTCTTCTGGTTGTGAGGCGACAGCTTTTGACGCTTCCATCACAAACCGCACCAGGGTCTCGGCCGCGCGCAGGCGAACAGGCGCCGTGCTTAGCGGGGAGCCCAGGGTGCCAGTCAGCTCGGCTATTATGGGCGTCCATCCCGACGTATCTGGGGGGTGTGTTAGAAGCCGTTCGAGGTTGATAGATGCGAGGTCTCCCAGCTTTGCCAGGGCGAACTGATCCTCCTGGTTTGGACCGGAGACCGCGGACGTGGATATGCTCAGCACCCGCCGATGAGAGACAGGTGGGGCTTTGAGCGAGGGCGCTGGTGCGAGCGGGGACTGCGGTCTGCTGCTGGGCTCTGAGGGGACCTGGCTCGGTTTGTCAAGCAGGTTACAGACCGCAGTGACAACATCAACGAACGCTTGATTCGGAAAGTCTATGGTACTCTCAAATAACCTGGATGCGGCGGTTTCGACCGCCCGGATCTCTGTACCGAAGTTAGACAGTAACACATTTGCCTCTTGATCCGCTTGTTGATCCGAAGCCCTCGTCACTGTCGGCGTCTTGCCAGCAGATTTGCCAGTGGAAAACAAGACGAAGTCCGCCTGTTGAAGGGTCTCGAGAATAATGCTCCAGGATGTGGAAAGCGTGGGTCCAAGCGCGATGCCGAGATTTAATAGGGCCCTCAGGCATAGTAGGTTTCGAGTGTTCAGCGTCGAAGGTGTGGCGTCTACTACTGACTGTTGACGCGGTTTCTCGGACGGCTGAGACGCTTGGCTCACTAGGCTGTCAACACTAAGAAGACCACGGGCGTTGCTAAAAATGCTGTTCGAGCCTTCCGCAGAGGTAGGCGGAGCTGCAGATCGTGACGTGCCAGCATTCAAGCAGGCGCTGAACACGTTCGGCGGTACCGCGGCTTTGCCGAGAGTGGTAAGGAAGGCGTCACGCGGAATGGTGAGTTGTAAGAGTCCGGCAACATGGGCGAACTTCTGGAAGGCGCGTACCAGGCCGTGGTAATACTCAGAGTCCAACGCTGCGTATAAAAAGGTTGAACATGTGGCCAGAATCGCGGGCCAACACTCGTCGATGAATGCGGCACAGATCTTGACCTCGGCATGCAGGGGGTGATCTTCCAGCATAAGGGGGTTGATGGGAACTGGATTCTTCTTAAAAGATGCGGACCTGTCTAACGGGGCCCTGGCTGACAGCGGCTCGGCCCCATCTTCCGCTGGGCCTGGAGAGGAACGTTGTTCTGGTTCAGGTTTAGCGCCTCGCTTTCTGCTCCGACTATCCCCGGGAACTGTGAGCGGGAGGATAAACTTGGCGAGTCCTTCTGACAGCGAGGTAATGCAAGCCAGGGTGAGGCCGTAAATGTACGACTCGGGAATGGTTGGGGGTTCTGTTTTGTCCAGTTGGTCGATACAGGGGACGCGCATCGAGCTCCACTGCGTATGAATACCGGTATTGTGAGCATCCGACCCCACAGAACCGGATATGATGCCTGTAACACCGCTTGCCTCAAGCATCGCCTGGTCGGTAGAGGCGCTAATGCCGGCAAACGGGCTCGCGACCGGAATCGTGGACTGGTGGCCGAGGCCGATGATTGCCGGCTTCTCGGTGCTCACTCGAACGAAGGTCGCTGTCAAATTCCTTAGAATATCTTTCTCCCCGTCCTTGGCATCGTATAGCATGAATATCCTTCGCAGTAGAGCGGGTTCGGCGAAGATACCCCTGAATACCTCCATGCATAACGACCTCTTCCACAACGCCGTATCCTGGTCCAAGAGCAAGGTCAAGATGTCCAGAGCATCACCGCTCGCTACAGGCAGTATTGCAATGTGCCTGCGCAGGAGGGTATATAGGATGCGAAACAGTCGAACTCCGGTTGCAAAATTTGGCTTGTCTCGGAGCGAACTGATAAGAAATGGCATCACCCTAGTGCGTAGCACATAGGCTTGTTCTGGGTGAGCAGTAAATATGCCCGTATGGTTCGTTAGGACTGATTCTATCAGCTCGAGACCGAATGTTTGGGTTAGACCGGAGAATCGGAGATATTCTGGCCTTTGTGATTCAGTCAGGAGGCATAGATCATTGAAGATCTGTTCCTCCAATTAGTTTCTCGGTCAATAATAACAGAACTCTCCTGTCAGAACTCACACGATAGGCATCGAGAGCAGCAGCCTTGAGAGGAACCGAGCCATCCTGTGTTGGCGCCTCTCCAACCGAGGGTGCATTAGAGTCTGATTCTGCCAGGTCTGGTTAGTGGCAGGTAACGAGTCGGGGTCGGGGGGGGTGTCGGGGAATGGTGACGCTTGTCTATCATACTATCTTCAGTCACCACCTTGTCAAATACTGACACAACCAGCTGCTGGAGGGTAGCAGCCGAGGTGTTGTTGACAATGGCATTCTTGCTCGACTGCAAGATGAAGCAGATGTTTAGTGCCGTCACCAAAAGGTCGCCCTTCACATCAGCTGCATAGTTGGAGAGCAGCGATGGCAAAGCTTGGAGAATCTTGAGCTGGACATCAAGGCCAGCGGACGTAGCTTGTTGCAGGGCCTCGAGTGCTTGGTTTAGCCTTGACCTTGGCAGCGCCCGGGAGACGATCAGCCGCTGGAGACAAACAATGGCTATCCCAGTGAACTTGGCATTCTTCGTGCCACAGGCGATGATGAAAGGATTCACAAAGCTGATCCTCTGGGAGAGTTCTAGAATTCCAGTCAGATGGATCACACTAGTAACGAAGTGTCAAGCAGAGGGGTACGACGAACCTGGGCCGACCTGTGCTTCAGAGGTTGCCTTCAGGCCCTTCAACTCTTCCAGAGACTTCTCAGCCGCCTATGGATATCGTCAGCACCTACGTGATCCAAGATGTGAACCTAGGACAGAATGGCTCCTAGGTTTTCGGGAGGCGGTACCTGGCGGAGATCATTGTGCTTCCGTTTGCTCTCCTGGATGAGGTTGTTTAGCTCGGAAGCCAGCAACTGGGCGGTCATGTTCTCATTTCAGGTTGCCACCTCGCGTCATGGGCATCGCAAAACTAAGAGAAATCGTGCTGGCACGTCGCAAAAAGGGTGTCAATGTTCGTTTGGTGTCATGTAGCTCGTTCACTATACTACTGTGTGCACCTTGCTGACTGGAAGGTCAAAGGACAGTTGGGGGGAGGTGCAGCTATCTGATGACTAAGCTAGGCAGAACCGCTACACCGCCTGCTGCTCTGGTCCCTGTGCCCACTCTCCGTGTATGGCTCCGACCTCTGCCCCTCCATGCCGCCAAAAACCCCCACCTTACGCATTGTGGCCATCGTCAGCCGCCGAACTGAACCTGAGCCTGGCTGACTCCCAATCCACCCGCAGCGAAGACAATTTCTCCGTCAATCACCAACGTGCATTACGTTCAGACTTCAGGCTGACAATAACCCGACCGAGACGTTGGAGATTGGAATCATGGCGGTCGCGCAAGTTCCGAGAAACTTTAAGCTCCTTGCCGAGCTGGAGAAGGGCGAGAAGGGCATGGGTGCCGGTAGGCGACATCCACTCCTAGATTGCTGGGCGAAAACGGTTATATCTTTGCATTTGTGAGCTCAAGCTGACCCCTCGTCCTTCATTCTAGGGGCATGTTCTTACGGCCTTGAGGACCCCGAGGACATCTACATGAGCCACTGGAGAGGAACAATCTGGGGCCCACCACATGTAAACGATCATGCCTAGGTGGAGGGAGGGCCGGAACGGCGAAGTGTGCTGACGGAAGTTACAGGGCCACCACGAGAACCGTATCTACGAGTTGAAAATGGAGTGCGGGCCCAACTACCCGCGAGATCCCCCCATCATTCACTTTGTCAGCCAGATCAACCTTCCCGGTGTCAACCAGACCGATGGCAGAGTGGACAACCAGGCGGTGGCAATACTGCGAGATTGGGAGAGGATTTCCAACGAGCTTTCCAAGAACCCCCGGCCAAAGGAGGACCCGCTGAGTCTCGAGGCTGCCCTGATTGCGATTCGGAAGTACGTCCCAAGTTGCAACCCCTCTTTCTGAAGTTGCGACCAGGGCGTCGGCTAACGAAACTAACTAGGTACATGGACGAGCATAAGAAACTCCCTCAGCCTCCTGAGGGATCCAAATACGCCATATACAAGGATCGCATATGATTAACGAAGGCGGATCATTCTAGGCCGTTAAGGTCCAAAACCTGAAGCGTTGACGACGAGGCAGGAGGGACGGGGATACGATGATTGGCAAACGGGGCGGGTGTACTTGTCAAATTTGCTTTTTTTCTCTCGTGGGGATTGGCTTGGCGTGTAACCGGTATTCACTCAATCTGCAATCCTTCTTCGTGATATTGAGTTGCCTACCGTACGGAGGCCATTCTAGAGGCTCTTCGTTGATTTAATCTCCGTTCTTGGGCTTCGAAGGATGAGTAACGTTGCGCACGTGATGCACTAAAACGCTGAGTGGGCCCGCCCTGG
>Ga0164242_10009862_pt1 | contig 10263 bp, 10 predicted proteins | sample OricomgcompostMG_FD_108783 | JGI IMG/M metagenome (GOLD analysis project Ga0164242, IMG submission 108783) | Miracle-Growth compost microbial communities from Emeryville, California, USA - Original compost - Miracle growth compost (MG) ... | reverse complement strand
GCTTGGCGGGACCGCCGTCCACCCGATACTGAATGACATAGGACTTGACCGCGCGCGGCGTGATCCGCAGGCCAAACCCTTTCAGTTCAGTATCCCAAATAAAGGTGTCGCCGCGTGGCGACGACTCAGCCGCGTCAACGACCCGCTTGGAGATCTTGTCATTTGCCATAATCGCTACACTCGCGTAATCGCCACGTAATCAATCGGGCGGCAACTGAGGCTTAGCCTAGCAATTTCGATCGAAGAAATCCAATTAATTTTCAGGAACTTGTCTTGTCCCAGCTAAGTCCAGCGCAGTCCAGACAAGATCCAAAATCAACTCTTAATCAGCGGGTCCTAGGTTCGAGCCCTAGTGCGTCCACCATCCCTTCTTCATATATCTCAACATCTTACGCCGGCTTGTGACGCCAAGATCAGCACGCCCCTGCGCGGGACTATGGGTGATTTTGCACCATCGGCTTCCGCAGTTTTCTGCGCCTCTCCGTCGTCGCGGATTTTCGGCACAAAAGTCAGCTGGTCGGCATAGGGTTGAAGGTGCTTCACCGACAGGTGCGCATAGCGGCGCACCATCGACTCGCCCTTCCACCCTCCCAGCTCCTGCAGCACCCAGGTGGGCACGTCGCTCTGCCGAAGCCAGCTCGCCCAGGTATGCCTGAGGTCGTGCCAGCGAAAGTCGGTGATCCCGCATTTCGCCAGTGCGGCGCGCCAGATGCGCGTGTTCGCCGAGCGGAGCGGCTCAGCCCCGCAATGAGGTCGCTACGCGCGGCGCCCTCGTTGATGCCGAAGCCGCGGACCGCCGGGGTCAGGTTGCGGGCCTGGTCCATCGCGCGCTGGTCGGCGGCGAGATTGTCGTCGTCTTCGAGCGCGACCTGCGCCGCGGGATCTATCTCGGCCGGGCGCGCTGCTGCCTCGGCGGCGCGTTCGAGCCGGGCATCGGGAAGCCGTGCGAAACACCCCCAGTCGTTGGACCGCTGGCGCGGGCGGTCACCGTAGACGCCATCGGATAGAGCTGGCGCCGAGATCACCCGTCCGCGGAAGTTGCGATCCTCGAAATAGCGCAGCTTTGTCGCGCGGATCGGCGCAAGCCCGGAAGCCAGCACCAGTTCGTCGGTCGCGGGCAGCTGCATCACCTCCCCGGGGTGTCAGCAACGCGCGGGCGGTCTCCTGGTCGCTGACCATGACATGCGCGAGCCAGGGCGCAAGCGGATGCCCCGCATAGTTGCGCATTGCGCGCTGCTCGGTTGCGGTGCCAAGCGCATCGGGGATGCGCTTGGCAGCGCGCTCGTCGTTGGTTGCAAACGCAACGCGGAAATGGGAGTTGTCGAGGATTTTCCGGGCTGAAGTTTCGAGCCGGCGGCACGGGCTACTCGAACGGGAGCGGTGCCGGTTATCTGCGAAAGCGATGGGCGCTGGAAATGGGGTTCATCAATCAACACAAGCAAAGACTGGCTGGGATTACCTCCCAGTGGCAACGCGGCTGAGAACGCGTGGGTAGAAATTGTAATGCAATTGCATTACATTCAATGGGAGCCGCTGGAGTCTCACGACATGGCCGCAAACGCCCTCATCCAAACCCGCGTCGATCCCGATGTGAAGGATCGCGCCACCGCGGTACTCGATACGATGGGACTCACCGTCTCCGACGCGGTGCGCATCCTGCTTACGCGCACCGCGCGCGAAGGCAGGCTGCCGTTCGAGCTTGCCGCGGACCGCGAAGCCTATGACACTTGGTTCCGCGCCAAGGTCCACGAAGCTTTGATGGACAATCGGCCCGATGTCGCGAGCGAGGATGTGGAAGCCGAGTTTGCCGAACGGCGTGCGGCCGCGCTGCGCAAGGCGGGCGATGCGTGAAGCTCGTCTGGTCTCAGCGCGCCCTGGAAGATCGGCGCGCGATTTTCGGCTATATCGAGACTGACGATCCCGGCGCCGCGGTACTGGTCGACGACCGCATTCGTGATGCTACTGGCGCCTGGTCGAATTTCCCGAAAGCGGGCGGCCCGGCCGCGTGGAAGGCACCCGCGAACTGGTCATCGCGCGAACCTCCTATATCGCGCCCTATGAAATCGGCGACGATGTCGTCCGCATTCTCCGTATCATCCGCGGCGCGCGCATGTGGCCGGATGCTTTCGACTGACTAGACCGCCCCATACTCGAGACCAAAAAGGACTTGGCGCCCTCACCGATCCGGTCGAGAATATGCTCCATGAGCGCGATCCCCCTTTGCGTCCCGTTCGAACGAAAGGACGAGGCGCGCCGCGCCGGCGCTTGGTGGCAACAGGATCAACGGGTCTGGGTGTGCGACCCCCGGCGACTTGCCACCGATGCCTACGTGGCGTTGCGCCCGTTCGTGCCGCGCATGTATCGCCCAGAAATCGCGCCACCCTACATCCGGCCGTGGATGGTGCCGCAGACGCTGTGGGGCAAGAACCTGCGCGCGCTCCTGCCGAAAGAGCAATGGGACATCGTTCGCCGCCATGCCTATGCCGCGACAGGCAATCGCTGTCGGGTGTGCGGCGGCCGCGGGCCGCAATGGCCGGTCGAGGCGGACGAGGCCTGGGAATAACCCTGACCCAGACGCTCAAGGGCGTCGTCGCGCTTTGCCCCGACTGCCATCATGTCCGCCACTGGGGCAAAACCTCCGTGGATGGGAACGAGGAGCAAGCCTTCTGTCATCTGATGACCATCAATCGGTGGACGCGCGCGCAGGCGGAGGAAGCGGTTGAACTCGCCTTCGAGCAATGGGAGCGGCGCTCGCGCCTAGCCCGGACGAGCGATTATAGCTGGGTGACCCGCACGCATGGGTTCACGCCGGACGAGGCGGGCGCCGCCCGCGCCGAGGCTTCCAACCGCAAGCTGGTCTCGTCGGCGCTTCGACGGGCAGGTGCGGAGGATCCCTTGTTTTGGCTGGAACGGCCATCTTCACCGCCCGAACAGCACGGACGGTTGGTGATCCCAGGCCCGAGCCCGCAGACCGAACGGAAAGTCACTGGATCCTTCTTCGATAGGGTCATAGGCCTTTTCCGCTGACGCCAACGCACAGCGCGTCCAATCGCTCGAGCGAAACCCGCTCGACGACATCGCGAAGCGCCCGCACGCGTGCCAAGATTGCGTTCAGCTCGTCGAGGCTGATCTCGTAAGCCGACGAATAGCGCGCCTGGACATAGGCCCGTTTTAGCAGCTGGAAGCGCCGGCGATCGATGCGCGTGTCGCGCGGCCATGCATCGACCAGCCGCGGCTCACTATCCTTGACCAGCGAGCGCAGGAACTTGATGTTGTGCGAGCGCGGCAAATACAGCGTCCGCATGAGCAGGAAGCAGATGTAGGCGCGCTCGGTCGCTTGGTGCAGAGTGAAGGCCGCGTCAGATCGGCCGCAAAATCACTTGGGGCACCAAGGACGGCCTGATCCGCTTTAACGGTAGGCTGGTTCAGCACGACGTTGGGCATATCACCGGGCCAGACGCTCAGATGCTTCAAAACCTTCTTCCGAAAGTCACCTGCCCTTGCCCTGTTACGATACGCGTCGGCGCGGCTGACTCCCCTATCTCGGAAGAACGGAATGCCGATATGCATTACACGAGGGCTTGCGTCACCATTCCTTCTCCTCAGATCATCAACCTATAACCCACACCAGGTTCATTGCGGATGACCGACGAAGGCGTGGCATCTTCCTCCAGTTTCCGGCGCACGCCGCGCACGGCCACGCGCAGATAGTCTACGTCGTGCTCGTGGCCAGGGCCCCAGATAGTGCGGAGGAGTTGGCTGTGAGTTACGACACGGCCCGGATGGCGCGCGAGTTCCGCAAGGAAAGCATATTCTTTGGGCGTCAGGTGGATTTCGGCGCCCCGTCGGCGGACGAGCCGCGCGTCGAGGTTAATTTCAATGTCGCCAACTCGCACGGCCGGGGTATCGGCGCTCGCCGAGAGACGGTGGCGTAAGGCGACACGGATGCGCGCGAGCACCTCTTCGGTGTCGAACGGTTTGGTGACATAATCATCGGCACCGAGATCGAGCGCAGTAACCTTCTGCTCCGTCGCGTCGCGCGCGGACACGACAACTACCCCAACGCCGGCCGCCTTGATGAGCGGCACCAATTCGAGCCCGTCGCGGTCGGGCAGGCCAAGGTCGAGCAGAACCGCCTCGGGCTTGTCGATCTGCAGCGCATTCAGCGCCTCGCGCGCGTTGCCCGCTTCAGTGACATGATAACCGGCCCGGACCAGCGCGGCGCCGAGCAACTTGCGGATCGCGGTTTCATCGTCGACTATCAATAATCGGACTTGGGCGCTCATTCGCTGGCACGTCCCTTGCGGATGCGATCTTCCGGAAAACAGATCGAAAAGCAGGCGCCAGGCCGATCGGCACGGTTGTCGGCAGCGACTGTCAGCCCCATAGCCTCGGCAAAGCCTTTGACGATGGCAAGACCCAAGCCGGTGCCGCCTTTGCGATCGGAGCCCTCGATCCGGGCAAAGGTTTCGAACAAACGGGCGGTTTCGCCCGGCGGCAGGCCTGGGCCTTCGTCCAGAACGTGGAGCAATAGCCCGTCATGACGACGCTGGGCGGTAATGCGAATTGCGCCGTCGGCGTCGCCATATTTGGCGGCGTTTTCTAAGAGATTTATGAGGCAGTGGTGGAATAGCTGCGGATCAACGACAACGAACGGCAGATCGGGCGACACATCAAGGTCCAGCGGGTGCCCGGCAAGCGCCCGGCGCAAGTCGTGCGCTGCCGCACCGATCGCGTCGACGAGATCGACCGGCTCCAGGGATTGGTGGAGCGCCCCAGCCTCGATCCGCACCATGTCGAGCAGGTTCGCAACGAAACGGTTGAGCCGCTCAGCTTCCGCGCGCGCGGCCGCCAAGTCCTCCGCCTGCTTGTCCGTAACCGGCTCGATCTCGGCAAGCATTCCGAGAATCGTTGTGAGCGGAGTGCGAAGATCGTGGCTCACCGAGGAAAGCAGTGCGGCGCGCAACCGATCGCGCTCCTTAAGCTGATTGACGGTCGCCATTTCAGCCTCGAGTTCAATTCGTTCAAGCGCAAGCGAAGCCTGGTCGAGCAGGCTGAGCAGGAGTGGCAACTGGTCCGGCCGGATTGGCGCGGCGGCATCGGGACGCGCGAGCCCCATCACGCCGACGACACGGCCGCCGGCCGCTAGTGGATGAAACAGCCATTCCGAAGCCGCCAGCGTTTCCGAGCCGCGGCCGGCGGGCTGGTTGTTGTCGAACGCCCAGCGCGCCGCAGCTTGCTCGATCGCGGCAAGATTGTCCTCCGGCGGAAGCGCGCTCACCACTTCCAGTTCGTCACGCACCGGCAGCAGCAGCATAGTATTGGCATCGAGTAGACGCCCGACCTCGGCACACAGAAGTTGGCCAAGCTCGTCACGCTTGCTGACGCCGGTCAGCAGCCGGGCAAAACCAGCGAGCGAGCTGTTCTGCGCGGCACTGCGCCGCGCCAACAGCGCCTGGTCGCGGACGCGGCCGGCAAGCTGGCTGCTGACCACAGCAACGCCCAGGAGGACCAGCACGGTCAGGATGTTCTGCGGGTCCTGAATGGTGAAGGCGTGCGTCGGCGGGATAAAGAAGAAGTTGTAGGCAAGGGATGAAAGCAGACCAGTAACGATACCTGCTCGCAACCCATAGCGCGTCGCCGTGACCATCACTGGCAGCAGATAGAGCAATCCGACATTGGTGATGTTTCCGGCGGAAAGCAGCTCGGAGCCGAGCGCAGTGACGAACGCGGTGAGCGCCAGCGCTACGGCATAGTCAACAGGTTTGCCCCGGGCTCCTCGGACGGGACCAGCCCTCGTTCGCGGTGAGCGCTCCGTCTCGACCATCGGCAGGACGTGCACGGCAACACCAGGCGTCTCGCGCACTAGCCGATCGACTACCGAGCCGTGCCGCAATTCGAACCAGCGCGTGCGCGCCGACTTGCCGACGATGAGCTGAGTGGCGCGGGCTTCGATGGTGAAGCGCTTCAGTCCTTCGATCACCGATTCGGCGGCGACCGAGGCAACCTGTCCGCCGAGTTGGCTGGCGAGATGAAGCGTGGCGGCGACGCGGGCGTTCTCGGTATCGCCGAAACGGATCGCGCGCGGCGTTTCGATATGCACCGCGGTCCACGGCGCGCCCAACGCGTCGGCAAGCCGCTTCCCTGCACGGACCAGGGCCGACCCGCCGGCAAGTTCGCTAACTGCAACCACGATGCGCTCGCTGCCCGCCCACGTTCCTCCCAGCGCGTGAGCGCGCAAATAATCGAGCATTTGCGCGTCGACGGTTTGAGCGGCACGGCGCAGCGCCAGCTCGCGCAAGGCCGACAGATTGGATTTGGAAAAGAAATGACTGAGCGCGCGATTGGCCTCGTGCGGCACATAGACTTTGCCAGCGCGCAGCCGCTCGATCAGTTCGTCGGGCGGAATGTCGACGACTTCGATATCGGCTGCTTCCAACACACGATCGGGCAGTGTCTCGCGCACGCGAACCTTGGTGAACGACGCCACCACGTCGTTGAGGCTCTCGAGATGCTGGATGTTCACCGTGGAAAAGACATCGATCCCGGCCGAGAGCAACTCCTCGACGTCCTGGTAGCGCTTGTCGTGGCGGCTCCCAGGCACATTGGTATGGGCGAGCTCGTCGACCAGCACGAGTTCGGGGCGGCGCGCTAGGATCGCATCGAGGTCCATTTCCTCGAGCGAGCGGCCTTGATATTCCGCGATTTTTCGCGGGATGACGGGGAAGCCCTGTGTCAGTTCGGCCGTATCGGCGCGGCCGTGCGTTTCAACAACGCCGATGACGACGTCGATGCCCGCGTCGCGCCGAGCGGCACCCTGTTTGAGCATTTCATAGGTCTTGCCCACCCCGGGCGCAGCGCCGAGAAACACCTTCAAGCGCCCGAGGCCCTCCTGCGCAGCGGCGCGCAGAAGGGCCTCGGGATCAGGACGCGGATCGGGATCTGGCGCGCTCACTCGACAGCTTTTGCACCTGTTCGCGGAAGGCTGTCGAGCGCCCGATTGAGCAGCAGCACGTTGACCCTGGGAGCGCCGATGATGCCGAGTAGCGGCTCGCGTATCTGGCTTGCGACGAGCGCGCCGACCGTGCCGACGGGAAGGCCGCGCGCGGCTGCCACGCGATCGACCTGCCACAAGGCGGTCTCGGGACTGATCTCCGGATCGAGCCCCGAGGCCGAGGTGGTCACCAGATCGGCGGGGGCTGGCGACGTTGACGAATGACGAATGGCGACAAGATCGGCGCTCACGCGGGCCACGAGCGCCTTGCTGGTCGGGCCGAGATTTGATCCGGACGAGGCGGTGGCATCATAGCCCTTTCCGGCAGCGGAGGGGCGGCCATGGAAGTAGCGCGGCGAGATGAATCGCTGCCCGATCAACGACGATCCCACGACAAGATCGCCCTGGCGGATGAGGCTGCCATTGGCTTGGTCCGGGAACGCGACCTGCCCAATTCCCGTTATCAGCGCGGGATAGACGAGGCCGAGCAAGGACGCGAACAGCAGCGTCATGACAACGGCGGGACGAATCGCGGCGGTGATGTCCTTGAACATGGCAGACTCCTCAAGCGAGGTGCAAAGCGGTGACGGCAAGGTCGATTATCTTGATACCGACGAACGGTGCGACGAGCCCGCCGAGACCATAAATCGAAAGATTGCGCGCCAGCAGCTGCCCTGCCCCGATCGGGCGGTAACGCACTCCCTTAAGGGCTAGCGGTACCAGGCACGGAATGATCAATGCGTTGAAGATGATCGCCGACAGGATCGCAGAGCGCGGGCTCGCCAGCCCCATTATGTTTAGCACGGCGAGGCCAGGGTAGAGCGTTACGAACATCGCCGGGATAATCGCAAAATATTTAGCGACATCATTGGCGACAGAGAAGGTGGTGAGCGCGCCGCGAGTCATCAGCAGCTGCTTGCCAAGCCCGACGACCTCGATCAGCTTGGTAGGATCGCTGTCGAGGTCGACCATGTTGCCCGCCTCGCGCGCCGCTTGCGTGCCAGTATTCATTGCCACGCCGACGTCGGCTTGCGCGAGCGCGGGCGCGTCGTTGGTGCCGTCGCCGCACATCGCAACTAGTCGCCCGCCTTGCTGTTCCTTACGGATCAGTGCCAGTTTGTCCTCGGGCGTCGCTTCGGCGAGGAAATCGTCGACCCCGGCCTCGGCGGCGATCGCAGCGGCTGTCAAGGGATTGTCGCCAGTGATCATCACGGTGCGGATGCCTATTCGGCGAAGCTCGGCAAAGCGCTCGCGTGCGCCGGCTTTGATGACGTCCTTGAGCGCGATTACGCCGAGCAGCCGGCCGTCGCGCGCGACCGCCAGCGGCGTCATGCCCGAGCGCGCGATCTCGTCCGTCGCGCGGCGCAGCTCTGTGGCAGCGGCGGTTTCGCCAGAACCGGGATTGGCTCGCAGCATTGCATCGACTGCCCCCTTCTGAACCAGCCTGCCGTCGAAACGAATGCCGGACAGCCGGGTCTGCGCGGTGAAGGGGATGATCTCGGCGTCGGCGGGAAGCTCGCTCGTCGTGATACCGTGGGCGCGCTGCGCCAGCGCGACGATTGACCGCCCCTCGGGCGTCTCGTCAGCCAGGCTCGCCAGCAGAGCGGCTCCGGCGAGGTCCTCGGCATCGATGCCGGCGAGGGGCCGGAACTCGCTCGCCTGCCGGTCGCCGATTGTGATCGTGCCGGTCTTGTCGAGCAGCAGCACGTCGACATCACCGGCCGCTTCGACCGCCCGGCCCGATTTGGCGAGAACGTTGAAGCGGACGAGCCGGTCCATGCCTGCGATGCCGATCGCCGACAGCAGCGCCGCGATCGTCGTAGGAATGAGCGTGATGAGCAGCGCCGCGAGCTCACTGACCGGGATCGAGCCACCAGCATAAGCGGCAAAACTGGGGATTGTCGCCACTGCGATTATAAAGACGATCGTTAGCCCAACGAGCAGGATAGTGAGCGCGATTTCGTTGGGCGTCTTCTGCCGCTCGGCGCCTTCGACCAGCGCGATCATACGGTCAAGGAACCCCTGCCCCGGCTCCTGCGTCACGCGCACCTTGATCTGGTCGGAGATGACGCGCGTGCCTGCGGTCACCGCCGAACGATCGCCGCCCGCCTCTCGGATCACGGGGGCACTCTCCCCGGTGATCGCCGCTTCGTTGACGGAGGCAACCCCTTCGATCACCTCGCCGTCGGCAGGAATAAGATCGCCCGTCTCGACGAGCACGACCTGGCCGCGTGCGAGACGCGAAGCGGGAATGACCTCGCAGCCGCCCTTGGACAGGACAAGCTTGGCGACGAGATCGGTCTTGGCGGCGCGCAGCGAGCTTGCCTGAGCCCGTCCCCTGCCCTCGGCCAGAGCCTCGGCCAAGGTGCCGAACAGCACCGTCAACCACAGCCAGGCCACGAGTTGGATCTGGAACCCGGCCGACAATCCTTCACCGCCAAGCGCGAGGAGCGCCGTCAGTAGCAGCGCGATCGCCGCGGTGGTGAATAGCACCGGATTGCGAGCCAGCGCGCGCGGATCGAGTTTGCGGAAGGCGTCCCGGATCGCCGGCATCACCAGTTCAGCGGAAAAGATCGAGGCGGTCGCAGTGGTCATTGTCAATGCCCCTCAGAACAGCTGGCCGTGGGTCATCGCGAGATGATCGGCGACGGGCCCCAGCGCGAGGCTCGGCAGAAAGGTCAGCCCGCCAAGGATAAGGACGATTCCGATCAACAGGCCGACCCAGAGGGTGCCGGTGGTCGGAAAGGATCCGGCAGATTCCGGCACGTATTTCTTGGCCGCGAGCGAGCCCGCGATCGCCAGGATCGGCACGATCACGAAGAAACGCCCGATCCACATCGCCGCGCCGGTGAGACCGTTGTAGAACGGCGTCCCGGCGCTGAGCCCTGCAAAGGCGGAACCGTTGTTTCCGGTCGCCGAGCTGAATGCATAGAGGATTTCCGAAAAGCCGTGCGGGCCACGGTTGAGCGGGCCAGCGAGCCCCGCCGGCAGCACAGCCGACAGCGCGGTGAAGCCGAGGATGCAGAGGGGCAGCACGGTGATCGCCAGCACCGCAAGCTTGACCTCTCTGCTCTCGATCTTCTTACCGACATATTCGGGCGTGCGGCCGACCATCAGCCCCGCAACGAACACGGCCAGAATAGCGAACATCAGGAACCCGTAGATGCCCGCACCGACCCCGCCGATAACGATTTCACCGAGCTGCATGTTAAATATCGGGACGAGGCCGCCAATCGCGGTGAAGCTATCGTGCATTGCATTGACTGCTC
>Ga0164242_10009861_pt1 | contig 10263 bp, 9 predicted proteins | sample OricomgcompostMG_FD_108783 | JGI IMG/M metagenome (GOLD analysis project Ga0164242, IMG submission 108783) | Miracle-Growth compost microbial communities from Emeryville, California, USA - Original compost - Miracle growth compost (MG) ... | reverse complement strand
TCTTCTTCCCGTCCGGCCTGGTGCTGTATTACGTGGTCAACAATCTGCTGTCGATCGCGCAGCAGTGGGTGATCACGAAAAAAATCATCGGTCCCAAAAAGACCTGAGAGACCTGAGCAGCCCTGCTGTTGCAAAAAAGCCCGTGAGATGTTTCCACGGGCTTTTTTGTCGCTCTGAAAATGGCTGTCATCGATAGAATGACTGTATGAATTACGACTCCTCCCCCATCGCGGCGATCGCCACCGCGCCCGGACGCGGCGGCATCGGCGTAGTGCGTGTGTCCGGCAAGGATCTTTCCGTAGTGATGCAGGCGGTGTGCGGCGCGCAGCTGCAACCGCGCCATGCCACCTACCTGCCGTTTCGCAACGCCGACGGCAGCGCGATCGACCAGGGCATCGCGCTCTATTTCAAGGCGCCGCACTCATACTCCGGCGAAGACGTGCTGGAACTGCAGGGTCACGGCGGGCCGGTGGTGATGCGGATGCTGCTGGCGCGCTGCGTCGAAGCGGGCAAGGACATCGGCTTGCGCGTCGCCCAGCCGGGCGAGTTCACGCAGCGCGCTTTCCTCAACGACAAGCTGGACCTGGCGCAGGCAGAAGCGGTGGCCGACCTGATCGAAGCCTCGACCGAAGCGGCGGCGCGATCGGCGTCGCAGTCGCTGTCCGGCGTGTTTTCGAACACCATCCGCGAGCTGGTGGACAAGGTGATCCATCTGCGCATGCTGGTGGAGGCAACGCTCGACTTTCCGGAAGAGGAAATCGACTTCCTCGAAAAATCCGACGCGCGCGGCCAGCTGGAACGGATTCGCGCCGACCTCGATGGCATTTTCGGACAGGCGGCGCAGGGCGCGCTACTGCGCGAAGGCGTAAACGTGGTGCTGGCGGGACAGCCGAATGTCGGCAAGTCCTCGCTGCTGAACGCATTGGCCGGCGCCGACGTCGCCATCGTCACGCCGATCGCCGGCACCACACGCGACAAGGTAAGCGAAACGATACAGATGGAAGGCGTTCCGCTGCATGTGATCGATACCGCCGGCATTCGCGAAGGCGGCGACGAAGTGGAGCGGATCGGCATCGAGCGCACCTGGGGCGAAGTGCGCAACGCGGAGGTGATCCTGCATCTGCTCGATGCCAGCCGCGGGCCGACCCGCGCCGATGAAGAGATCGCCGGGCGGTTTCCGCTGAACGTGCCGGTGCTGCGCGTATGGAACAAGATCGACCTGTCGGGCCACCGGCCGGCCGTCGAGCGCATGCCGGATGCGACCCATGTCTACCTGTCGGCGACCGACCGGATCGGCATCGACCTGCTGCGCGCCGAACTGCTGCGCCTGGCCGGCTGGCAGCAGACCGGCGAGTCCCGTTTCCTGGCGCGCGAACGACATCTGCTGGCGCTCAAGGCCGCGCGCGACCATCTCGAGATGGCGGCGCTGCACGCAGCCGGCAATGGCCAGGTCAGCGACCAGGCGCTCGACTTGCTGGCCGAGGAATTGCGGATCGCGCAGGAACGGCTGAGCAGCATCACCGGCGAATTCACGTCCGACGATTTGCTGGGCGTGATTTTCAGTCGGTTTTGCATCGGAAAATAGCATCAATTCCAAGGCATGCCGTCCGGCGCAAAGATTTGGCGCTTCCGATACCGGCTTCACGGGGCACAGCAATCTTTGCTGACCATCGCGGACTATCCAGCCATTGTGACCTGCTCCCCCAATTTAGTCCGAAATAGAGTCTGCGTTTAAAAAACTCTCTGCGAATCTGTTCGGCCTCAGGTAGCCGAGCGAACTGTGCGGTCGCTCGCCATTGTATTCCTGACGCCACGCCTCAATCACTTGCCGCATATGCCGCATCGACATGAATTCAGACGGCTCGTGGCGGCGCTCGCCTCCGGCTGCCTGGTGCACGTCATTCAGAACTGCGATTTCGCGCGTTTGCTTGCTTGCAGGCTTGCTCCTTTCTGTAATCGATCGAACGTGAAAAATATTTTCGGCATATTGGCAGTTGTTCATTCATTTTTCAGTTTTTAACGCGTTAACGGCATGCCTGCCGATCCGGTCTGCTACGCAGCCGAAGCCACCTTGCGGCAAGCTTGATGAACAATGGTTAAAAACATGAAACTCACTTTTCGTACGAAGCTTTTTCTACCGCTAATAATCAGCTGGGTATGCCTGCTGATCCTGATGACATTCAGCGCTCTGCACGACAAGACGCTCAGGCTAGAGGAACGCAAGACGCAATTGAGCTACGCCGGTGACTTGGCACTGTCGGTCGTCAAGGAATATGGGGCCATGGTGAGTGCCGGCACCCTGTCCGAGGAAGAAGCCAGGAAACAGGCGCTGGCGCGGATCAAAAGCCTTCGGTTTGGCACAACTGGTTACTTCACCATTCTCGATTCGCACGCGGTGCTGATGCATCCGTTCAAGCCTGAGCTGGTCGGCACCGATCCGCGCGCGTTCAAAGATCCGGACGGAACCCTGGTCTACGTGGATGCCTTGAACATGGTGCAGGAGCGCGAGGCCGGTTTTACCCGTTACCTGTGGTCCAAGCCCAACGAGAAAACGCCGGTGCCGAAGATTGCCTACGACTTCAGCTACAAGCCCTGGAACTGGACCTTTATGACCGGCGCGTATATCGACGATGTCGATGCGGCGTTCTACAAGGACTTGTGGTCAATGGGAGCATTGCTTGCGGCGATCGGTATCGCATTGACCGCAATCGTGCTGGTCCTCGTTCGCGGGATCGAACGATCGATGGGCGGCGAACCCGGGCATGCGGTGGAAATCGCCCGCCGGATTTCTACCGGCGATCTCGATGTCAACGTAGTGGTCAAGGCCGATGACCGCAGTAGCCTGATGTTTGCAATGAAGGCAATGCGCGACGAATTGATCAGCATCGTCAGCCGGGTGCGATCGGGCACCGATACCATCGCCACCGCATCCAGCCAGATCGCGGCGGGCAATCTCGACCTGTCTTCCCGCACGGAACAGCAGGCCAGTTCGCTGGAGGAAACTGCATCCTCGATGGAAGAATTGACCTCGACCGTACGACAGAGCGCAGACCATGCGCGCCAAGCCAACGAGCTTGCCGTGTCGGCGTCGGATATCGCGGCAAAAGGGGGCGCAGTGGTCGGTGAGGTCGTCGACACGATGGCTTCGATCAACGAGTCGTCGAAAAGGATCGTCGAGATTATCGGTGTCATCGACGGTATCGCATTCCAGACGAACATCCTTGCGTTGAACGCGGCAGTCGAGGCGGCGCGCGCCGGTGAACAGGGACGCGGCTTCGCCGTCGTCGCAAGCGAGGTGCGCAATCTTGCACAACGCTCGGCCGCCGCAGCGAAGGAAATCAAGAGCCTGATCAACAATTCGGTCGATCAGGTCGCAGTCGGGGCAAAACTGGTGGACGAGGCCGGCATGACAATGAAAGAGATCGTCGAGAGCGTCAAGCGGGTTACCGACATCATGAGCGAAATATCGGCCGCCACCCAGGAACAGACCTCCGGTATCGATGAAATCAATCGGGCGATCAGTCAGATGGATCAGGTCACCCAGCAGAACGCCGCACTCGTGGAAGAAGCTGCGGCTGCCTCGCAGTCGATGCAGGATCAGGCGGCCCGGCTGGCGGAAGTGGTGAGCGTCTTCAAAATCGGAGGTCATCTTGCGGGCAACATCACGCAAGCAAACCGGACGACGAAGCCACATCTAAATAAGGCGACGTTACCCGCCAATCGGGCCGCCGTGACCGTTTCTGGGCAGCACAGCCGCATCACGCAAGGCGGTGACTGGGAGGAATTTTAAAGCACCGTGCTTCGTGGCGCTCCGCCAAATCGGGGCGCCGACATGCAAATAGATTGGCCTTGGAATGTACCGCTGCGCAGCTCCAATTCTCATTGGGTCTTGCTGCAGCCAAGCTTCGAACGCTGGCTATTCTGGACGGAGGGATGCCCTTCATTAAAAAATGCAGAGTGCCCAGGACCCAGACCTTTCACGCCGTTGTCACGTCCTCCGCGGACGTTTGACGGGTCGTTTACCCTCGTGCCATTCGACCGCGCGAGCGAGGCTTGCTACCATCGCACGCCACGGCTCCCACCGGCGCGAATTGGGCGGCACCTGGTCGGCTTTGAGGGTGCGCTGCAGCCTGTCCTGCTCCTGCAGCCGCCTTTCGGTCGTAAGACGGAAGGTGTACATCAGCGCCGCCCGCCGGCCGAACCATGTCGCCGCACTGCTCGTCGCTTTCGCGCATGTGTTGCCGGCGCCGCTGAACGACCTGTTCGAACCTGTGGCGCTGATCACGCGCGCCGCGCGGCGCAGGACACCGGTGACAAACGCATTCATCGAAGACCTCAGGTTATGCACAGCCTTCCCAGGCGCTCACAGCCCCGTCTTCTGCGGCAATATAAGAATTGGCACACGCAACGGGACAACAAATTATTGGACGGAGAACCGGCTATTTTCCAGGTTTGAAGAGCGCCTCTCGACATTCTATTGACATGCCCAAGCTCTCCACGGGAGAAAGGCTGTAGCATGAAGCGAAGAGTGGCATTGCAGCCGAATCTGCAACAGCGGCACCTTGAACGATCGCAGGATACAAACATGAAAAAATTCCTCATTTGTCTGGCATTGTCGATGCTCGCGGGTTGCGCCAGCACCCTCGCGACATCGGAAGGCAAGGTAAGCAGCACGGGTAAAGACCGATACTCGGTATCCAGGCAGGCTGCGCCGGTGATCGGTTCGGCTTCCCGCTTGAAGGCGGAAGCCTTTCACGACGCTCGCCAGCACTGCGCTTCAATGGGCAAGTTTCTTCAAGCTACCGGCGCGAAGACGCAGCCGGGCGGATTTGGCCACGGGCCGGAAGTCACGCTTGATTTCAAGTGTCTCGATGCCCATTCCGGGGAACGTGAGCGCCCGCGTCTTGAAAAGGCGCCGGGCGATGACGTCATCGAGCTTCGCAAGAACTGAGGCGCCCTCGCTATTCAAAGGCCGGCAAACCGGCGTACTGCCGCCTGCCGTCAAATGACAAGCGTTTTACAACTGCTTTTACCTTGTCGAACGGGCAAGCCTGCTCGCCATCTTCTCATTCGGGCAGCGGCGATAAGCATTCCTTGGCGGCTGTCCGATTGAAGCCGGCAACTATCCAGGCCGACAATTGAAAGCGCCTTCCGGCACCGTCTAATGCCGTCGCCCTCCATGATGAGCGTGGCCAAAACCATGCGCGCGCAAACCATGATGGTGATGATGGCCGTGGTAATGGCGGCGATGGCCGTTCCCGCTACGGTAATTCAATCCGAAACCGAACTGGATCGGCGGCGCCAGATAAGTCGGGGGCGCATATACCGGTCCCGGCTGCACATAGCCGGGCACGCCGGCATATGACGACTGCGGATAGACGGGCGCGGCGGCATAGCCGGAATAGGGCATCAGATAGGCGTCGTCGTAGGGCATCGCGACACATCCCGACAGGGCTATCGTCAGCGCAAGCGGAAGGAAGAGGAGTTTCATGGAGTATCTCGCCATACTGCTTGGATACGTTTATTGCCGTACGGTTCGAATTTATTATTCTTTTTTGATATCTTGCCTCGGCTTCCTTCTGCAGCCCCCTCCTGCTGCAGGCATGCAGCGAATGCGGGCGGGCGGCAAATACAGCGCTTCTTGTCAGGCGGAAGGTTTTGCGGGACGAATCTCTGCCTTGATTTTCATCAATCTCAAAATTTCCTTGCAAATCAGTAAGTTGTCTAACGTTATTCCAGGTTATGCACATATTTGTCCACGCCGGATGTGGGCAAACTGCACTTGTTCCCGAAACAACGCTCTATCCGGACCGGGCGACCGTGCCGGCGGTCGCTATGCGTCGATGGCGGCGAGCAGCCGATGCGCGAGAGCCTTGGCTTCTTCCAGCGCTTCTTCCGCACTGTCGGCGATAGTGGGAACGGTATGCTGCGCCTCGTTCGAGACGGCGCCGTTTTCCTTGGCGAGCAGAACCACTCCCTGGAATTTCCCGCCCTCCAGCTCCTGTATGTCGGCCTGCGCTACCCATTGCGCCTTGGTGTATCTCACGGCTGCCATGTTCACCTCCTTTTGCATGTGCAGAATAGGACTGCCGAACAGGCGAGGCGTTCGATCGTAACAGCCGGTCGGGGGCGGATACGACACTGGAGTTCGATTAACCGGAAATTGGTGCGGGGCAAGAACCATCACCCGTCGCGGAACTGGCGCAGGCGGGCATTGCCGTCAACCGCCGCAAGCTCACTGCGTGGTAAATGACCAGCTCCGATCGATGGTCGGCTGTACACCGTTCACGGTGCAGCCGGGCTTGCCGATGAAATGCACGTCATACGTGGTTTCCGGCTGGAGCGGCTCCAGAGGCACGATCGCGGCTACGGATTTTTCGGTTTCGGGGTCGACGCCCGGCCACAGATCCTGGACTTCGAGGGGCGCCCCGCCATGCGGCTGGATGCTGAAGCTGGCGACCGTTATCGAATAAATGATGTCGCCATGGATGCTGACCGGATAGCCGACGATATCCCTTGGCGCAGGCACCGGGCGCGGATTTTCGCTGGCGCTGGAGAAGCTGACCGGTATGCCTTTCTGGCCCTGCATCGGATACACCACGGTGTTGCCGCATCCCAGCCCCGGATTGGGATCGGCCGCATCGTTCGGATCGATGCTTTTGGCGGCGAAATCGGTGGTGAAATAGGTGCGGCCGCTCGCCGACGTAGCAGCGCCGGCGCCCCCTTCCTGGAACATCGGTTCGAAAATCACGAAGCGATGATAAATCGCCGCAATCAGTTCATCGGCCGCAGCGGCGCCGTCCGTATAGGGAGTCTGCGAGATGACTTCGCCGGCCGCATAGGTCGTGCTGGACTGCAGCGAGTAATGCGCCGCCTGCAAACGCGTAACTTGCGCCGGATCGCAATTCGGATCCCGTGCATTATAAATAAGGCAGACGCCGGTAAATCCCGGCTTGCCTTCCACTTCGTTGTGCGTAATCTGATCGTTGAGCGCCTGGTAACTGGAATGGTTTTGCGCCGCCACATCGAGCTCGCTGTTCCGGCCGAGCGTTTGCAGGCCGAGCTGGCTGCGCCAGTAATTGAAACGGGCGAAACCGTCGGCCGCCACCTGGCTCTGCTGCACATTGGCAGAGGAGGCGGAAGCGCGGGCGCTGTCGTTGCTGTCGCCGCCGCCGCAGGCGCTCAGCAGGAGCGCGGCCAGCAGTGCCGGCAGTAACTGCAGCAAGGGTTTCCCCATTGTCATTCCTTATTCCTCGATTGAAACGATTGCGCAACCGGAACGGCGAACCGTCCGCGCGAACGGCGCGGCGAATGGGAAGCATCCGGCCAACGCGATGAATACCGGATTTTACAGGCGCTCCCGGAGCCGGCTGCTTGATGTAGATGGAACACAAGGAAACTTGTGCGCGAGGCTAGTGATCTGCTTTGCAATTGGTTGAACTAACAAAAGTGATGGATTTTCGGGTTAGGCGCAAACCGTAAGACACTGAACAGGTTCTGAAGGAAGCACACATTGATCATCGCCACCCATTCCGGCAAATTTCACGCCGACGACGTCTGGGCCGTCGCGGTCCTGACTATCGTCTTTCCCGGCTGCGAGCTGGTGCGCACGCGCGACCCGGCGCGCATCGAAGCGGCGGATTTCGCGGTCGACGTCGGCGGCGTCTGGGATCCGTCGACCGGTCGCTTCGATCACCACCAGAAAGGCTTTGCCGGCGCCCGCCAGTCGGGCGTCGCCTATGCGAGCGCCGGGCTGGTCTGGAAGGAACATGGCGCGCACTGCGTGGCGCTGCTGGCGCAGAGGCATACCGGCCAAACGCTGGCGGCGGATGCGCAGGATATCGCCTACGCGATCGACAACGACCTGGTGCAATACCTCGATATGGCGGATAACGGCGCGGCAAGAAGCGCGCCGGGCGGCTATGGCTTGTCGGCGGTCGTTTCCGGCTTCAATCCGAACTGGCTGGACGAAGAGCGAATGGATAGCGCAACCACGGCGGAAGAACTGCGGCTGCGGCAATTCCGGCGTGCGATGGAGTTCATTGCCGAGGTGCTGGCCAACCAGGTCAAGTACCGTGTCGGCAGCCTGCTCGCAGTGGAGCGGGTGCGGCAGGCGCAACCGCTGGAAGGCGGCCGGCTGCTGTTCCTGAAAAACGGCGCGCTACCGTGGAGCGCGGTCGTCCGCAACGAAATGCCGAAGGTGCTGTTCGTCATCAGCTATGACCGCACCGAACAGCGCCATATGCTGCATGCGGTGCCGGCAGGCGCGGACACTTTCGAGGCGCGCAAGGATTTGCCGGCCGCGTGGGCAGGACTGCGGGGCGCCGATCTGGCGGCGGCAACCGGCGTGGCGGACGCGGTGTTTTGCCACAACAAGCTGTTCATCGCGGCGGCCGTGTCTTTCGAAGGCGCGCTGGCAATGGCGCGGCAGGCGTTGGCGCAAACCTGATTCAGCACCGCTGGCCGGGCCGGCGCCACACTCGCCCCAGCAGCCTGGTCAGCGACGCCCCGCTCATGCCATGCGCCACCACTGAGCCGCAAACCACCAGGCTGACGACATGCCACGCCAGCGGTTGCCCCAGCCGCTGCCAGGCCAGCGCGGCGTAGTAGATGGCGCCGACCGCCATCGGTCCGAACCAGCCGACGAACAACGCCTCCATCATGCCGTGCAATCCCGGCAACAGCGGCCGCAACAGCAGCAGCACCGGTATTCGCCGCAGCAGCAGTATGGCGATCACGAGCGCCAGGCCGTTCCAGCCGAGCGCGCTCCATCCCTCCCAGGGAATCGCGATGCCGAGCAGCGCGAACATCGGCGTCGAAAAAAACAGGTTGACGGTTTCCTGCAGGCGGTGGGCATGCGCGCGCTCCGGCGGCTCCGCCACTTGCGCGAAGGCCGCGCCGGCGGCAAATACCACGAGCAGTTCGTCGCTCCCGATGAGCTTGCCGATCCCCACCGCCAGCAGCGCCAGCGCCACCGTGTAGGCCAGGCGCCACTTGGTGCCAACCTGGCCGCGCCGCCATGAAAAATGCAGCAGCCGGCCGGCTGCATGGCCGATCAAGAGCCCCACCAGCGCGCCGCCGACTACCTCCCACAGCAGCGTATGCAGCAGCCATCGCGACAGCGCGTCGCCGGCCGGCATGGTCAGCATCAGGAGCGGGAGCAGCACGAACGGAAAGCCGAACCCATCGTTTATGCCGGACTCGAACGAAAGCGCGTGGCGCACCCAGGGCGGCACGTTCCTTTCGGCCAGCGTGCCGCTGACGATCTGGCTGGCGACGACCGGGTCGGTCGGCGACAGGATGGCACCGATCAGCGCCGACAGCCAGAATGGCAGCCCGAGAACCAGGTATACCAGCAGCGTGCCGGTCGCCCACATCAGCGGCATCCCGAGCCCCAGCAGCAGCGCCATCGCCCGCCATTCGCGACGCGGATAATCGGGAGGAATCCGCAATGCAACGCCGACCAGTCCGATGCCGAGCGTAAGCCGGGCCGCGCCTTCGAGCACAACGGCCATCTCGTCCGCGGCCGGCAGCTGGATCAGGCCGAATACCCGTGGACCGAACAGAATGCCGAGCAGCAATGCAAGCAGGGTGGGCGGCAGCGGGCTGGCCGCCAGCCGATCGGAACCGAGCGCCAGAAACAGAACCAGGCCGCCCAGCGCGGCGGTAAGAATGTTGAATTCATGCATCAAGAGAAGGAAAAGACGCGCGATTGCGAAAATGGCATCTGTCCCAGCCTAGGGCAGCCATGTGCCGGCGCTGTTGATATCGCGCAGCGCCGGCCTCAACGCGCGCGGCTGTTTTCCTGGCGAAACAAGTGGAAACAACAAGCATGCATGGCGCATTAAATCAACGATGATTTGTCGGCGCGAATGGTTTACAGTGTGTCGGACGTGCTGTCGCCCGATGCCTGGCGGCAGCGTTGCGGCACTGGAATCCGCAGCTGAACCGGCTATCCCCGACTATCCCGATTGATTGTTTTTTGCTCATGAAACCTGTTGCACCCGGCACCGTCATTTTCCACCGTCATCGCGGTTACGGCGTGATCACGTCGGTCAATCTGCTGACCGGCTGGGTGTCGGCGCGCTTCGGTAACGAAGTGCGCACCCTCGATCTGAACCTGTCGCATGACGAACTGCAGCATGCGGACGGCGAACCGATCCGCTTCCGCCGCGACCCGCCGGACCGGATGCCGCATGCGCGGCTGATGGCGATGCTGCGCGAATTGCATCGCGCCGGCTATCAGCGCCTGTATCTGTACAG
>Ga0164242_10009860_pt1 | contig 10265 bp, 8 predicted proteins | sample OricomgcompostMG_FD_108783 | JGI IMG/M metagenome (GOLD analysis project Ga0164242, IMG submission 108783) | Miracle-Growth compost microbial communities from Emeryville, California, USA - Original compost - Miracle growth compost (MG) ... | reverse complement strand
TCCCCCGGAACTTTTCCTGAACGGCCTCTCCCACCCCAACACCGGGGCGCAGTCCGGCCGTTTGCCGGCCCGCCGCGACAAGACCGCCTTCCGCCCCGACGGCACCGTCTCCACCGGCACGGACCTCGACGCCCAGAAGGATCCGCTCAGGCCGTCCCTGGACGGCTCCTTCCCGTCCTCTCGCCGTTCGAGCGTCGGCGCCAACCCTCCGGGGCCGGGCGCGGCCGGGCCGGGAATGGAGCGGCCGGGCCCGGCAATACGTCCCCAGGAGTGACCCCGAGGCGGGCAGGGCGGTTGGACAGACGCGTCGAGGCGAGCGGAGGGTGGCAGGACATGACGACTGCGGAGGGACCCCGGGGCGGGGGCGGACCCGGTCGGCACGAGAGCGCGGAGGAGCGCGCCGACCGGCGCTGGGCCGACCTGCTCCAGGAGTTGCGGGTCGCCCAGACCGGCGTACAGATCCTCTTCGGCTTCCTGCTGACCGTCGTCTTCCAGCAGCGCTTCACCCGGCTCAGCCCCAACGACCAGCACCTGTACGTCGCCACCGTCGTCCTGGGCGCGGCCACGACGGGCGCCCTCGTGGGCCCCGTGGCCATGCACCGGCTGCTGACCGGCCGCCGGCTCAAACCGGAGACCGTCGTGTGGGCCTCGCGGCTGACCGTCCTGGGCCTGTTCCTGCTGGTGTGCACCATGGCCTGCTCGGTGCTGCTGGTGCTGCGCGTCGTCGTGCGGGACACGCTCGCCGCGGGGCTGGCCGGCGGCCTGGTGGCCTGGTTCGCCCTGTGCTGGCTGGTGTTGCCGCTGTGGGCCGGCCGCCGCAGCCGCGGCGACCGCGACCCGGACGACGGCGTCGACGGCTGAGCCGCCGCGGCCCTCGGCCCTAGCGCGTCAGCCCAGCTCAGAGCGCCTCGCGCAGCGCGGGCAGCAGCGTCTCGCGCGACCACCGCAGGAACGGTTCCTGGTGGTCGCCGCCCACCTGGACGAGGGCGATCTCGTCGAATCCGGCCTCCGCGTACGGGCGGACGGCGTCGACGAACCGCGAGACGTCGTCGCCGCACGGGATCGACCCGGCGACGTCCTCGGGCCGCACGAACTGCGTCGCGGCCGTGAACCCCTCCGTGCCGCGCAGGTCCGCGTTGACCCGCCAGCCGCCGCCGAACCACCGGAACTGGTCGTGGGCGCGCGCGACGGCGGCGTCCCGGTCGGTGTCGTAGCAGACGGGGATCTGCCCCACCCGCGGCTTGCCCGCGCCGCCGTGCCGGTCGAACGCCTCGAACAGCTCGGGCCGGGGCTCCGTGGCGATGAGCAGGTCGGCCAGCCGCCCGGCCACGGCGCAGGAGCGCTCCCCGGAGACGGCGATCCCGATCGGCGGCGGCACCTCGGGGACGTCCCACAGCCGCGCCCCGCGCACCTCGAAGTGGCGGCCGCGGTGCTCGACCTCCTCACCGGCCAGCAGGCGGCGGATGACGTCCACCGCCTCCTCCAGCTTCTCCAGCCGCACCGAGGCCGCCGGCCAACCTCCGCCCACCACGTGCTCGTTGAGCGCCTCCCCGGAACCGAGCCCGAGCCGGAAGCGGCCCTGCGACAGCAGTTGCAGCGTGGCGGCCTTCTGGGCCACCACGGCCGGGTGGTAGCGGGTGGTCGGGCACGTCACGTACGTCATCAGCGGGATCGTCGAGGTGGCCTGGGCGGCCGCGCCCAGCACGCTCCAGGCGTAGGGGGCGTGCCCCTGGGAGGCCAGCCACGGGAAGTAGTGGTCGGAGGTCACCGAGAAGTCGAAGCCGGCCCGTTCCGCGCCCACCAGGTCGGAGACCAGCGCACGCGGCCCGGACTGCTCGGTCATCATCGTGTAGCCGATACGCACCATAAGCCCCGGATTGCCCGGCCGGCCCGGCTGAAACCCCGGGCCGGTCCCGGGCGCCGGGTCAGGCGGCCCCGTCCGGGTGCAGCACCACCTTGGTCCAGCCGTCGATCCGCGCGTCGAAGTTCTTGTACGCGTTCGGCGCCTCCTCCAGCGGCAGCTCGTGCGAGACGAGGAACCCGGGCTTCGCCTTCCCGCCCGCGATGAGGTCGCGCAGCGCCCGGTTGTAGCGCTTGACCGGGGCCTGTCCGTTGCCGACCGTCTGGCCCTTGAACCACATCTTCCCGTAGTCGATCGGGATGCGGCCGTGCGCCTCCTGGGCGTTCTGCGCCGTCTCCCCGCCCGGGTCCTGCGGCAGGAAGACCCCGACGACACCGATCCGTCCGGTGAAGCGGACCGCGTCGACCAGGCCGTTCAGCGTCACCGACGCGTTCTCGTGGCCCTCGGCGTCGTGCGCCTGGTAGCCGACGCACTCGCAGCCGTTGTCGGCGCCGAGGCCGAGGGTGGCCTCCTTGACGACCTCGGCGGGGTCCTGGTCGGTGGTGTCGATCGGGATGGCGCCGATCCGCTCGGCCAGGGCGAGCCGGTCGGCCTGGTGGTCGGCCACCCACACGCGGCCGGCGCCCCGCAGCAGCGCCGAGTACGCGGCCATCAGTCCCACCGGGCCGGCCCCGAAGACCACCGTCTGGTCGCCGGGCTCCACCCCGGCCATCTCGGTGGCGTGGTAGCCGGTGGGGAAGATGTCGGCGAGCATGACGTAGTCGCTCTCCCGCTCGGCGGCGTCCTCGCCCAGCCGCAGCGCGTTGAAGTCGCCGTACGGCACCCGCAGGAACTCGGCCTGGCCGCCCTGGTACGGGCCCATGTCGGCGAAGCCGTAGGCCGCGCCGGCCAGTGCCGGGTCGGGCTGCATGGCCAGGCAGTAGTTCGTCAGCCCCTTCTCGCACTGCTTGCAGTGGCCGCACGCGATGTTGAAGGGGAGCACCACGCGGTCGCCGACCCGCACCTTCCGCACCGCCGGGCCGACCTCGACGACCTCCCCGAGGTTCTCGTGCCCGAGCGTGCGGCCCTCCTCGAAGGAGGTGCGGCCCTCGTACATGTGCAGGTCCGAGCCGCAGATGTTGGTGCTGGTGATGCGCACCAGGATGTCGGTGGGCTCCTCGACGCGGGCGTCCGGGACCTCCTCGACCCGGATGTCGCGGGGGCCGTTGTACACCGCTGCCTTCATGGTCAACCACACATTCCGGCCACGCGGCGCGGGCGGTGGCGGGGCTCCTCCCGTGCCCGGCCGGCGGCCATGGTCGGTGAGTTCGCAGGGCCCCGCCGCCTCGCGGCACGCGGGACCGCCTTCCGTTCCACCGTCCCACCACCCGGCCGGGTCCGCGACACCGGCCGGTCACGGCTGCGAGCAGCGGCGGATCCGTCACAGCGTGTGGTAGTCCCCGTCGTGGTACAGCAGCGGCCGGTGCGGGGCGCCGGCCTGCACGTGGGTGACGCGGCATATGACGATGTGGTGGTCGCCGGCCGGGACGAGGCTGTCGATGTCGGCCAGCAGCCAGGTCGCGACCCCGTCCAGGACGGGCTCCCCGCCCGGCAGGGTGGTGAACCGGGTCGGCGGCGCGAAGCGGTCGATGCCGCTGGTGGCGAAGCGGCGGGCGAGGTTCTCCTGGCCGGCGGCCAGGAAGTGCACCACCGCCGTGCCGCTGTCGCGCAGGTGCGGCCAGCTTGAGGCGGTGCCCGAGATGCCGAACGACACCAGCGGCGGGTCCAGGGACAGCGAGGCCACCGAGGTCGCGGTGAAGCCCGCCGGGCGGGACAGCCCCGGCACGGTGATCACCGCGACGCCGGCGGGGTGGCGGCGGAAGGCCGTCCGGAACAGGCCGGCTGTCGAGGCCGCCGGATCGTCCGGAGTCCCCGCGCCGACCCGGTGCGGCCCGGCCGTCTCGCCCGGGCCGGCCGCCGCTCCCGGCTCGGGCGCGAGGGCCGGTTCGTGGGCGCGGTGCGGGTCGGCCGGGTGGCCGGGAGTGCGGCGGCGGGTGACGGCGGTCATGTTTCTCCCAGGTTCTCGGGGGCGGTCGGAGCGCGCGGCGGGAGCGCGGCATCCGGGCGGCGGGCCCGCGGCCCCGCCCGGGAGCGGCTGCCCGGGCGGCGGCACGGTCACGGCCACAGCTGCTCGTTGACCGCGATGGGCGCCAAGCCGCCGCCCTGGCGCAGCCGTTCGAGGAACAGGACGACGGTCGCCGCGCCGGTGCGGTGCGAGATGTCGTTGAAGGCGTCGTGCCGTCCGTCCGCGAGGCTCACCAACTCCGCGTGCGGGGCCGCCGCGTAGGCGGAACGGACGACGGCGAGCGGGCTGACCGGGTCGGCGGTGCCGTGCAGCCCCAGCACCGGCACGGTCACCTTCGACAGGTCGGCGCGCTCGTACCACTCCCGGGGCAGCGGGTTGAACAGCGCGCCGGGGGCGACCCGTCCGGGTTCGGCGAGCCGGCCCCGGTGTGTCGGGCAGGCGGTGCGGGTGGCCAACTCGTCCTCCCAGCCGGTGGCCTGCGGCTCGACTGCGGCCTGCACGGGCAGCCCGGCCAGCACCAGCGCGTCGACGGCGACCTCTCCGGAGGCCGCCAGCCCGACCGCGAACAGCGCGCCCGCGTCGGAGCCGGCCAGCACCACCGGCCCGGGCAGCCCGGGTTCGGCCAGCGCCGCGCGGACCTGGGCGGCGGCCTCCTCCGGCCGGCGGCTCGGGTCGGCCAGCACCCGCACCGGGTAGGCGTCGGCGGCCAGCCGGCGGCCGAACCGCTCGTACACCAGCGGGTCCTCACCGCGCCCCGGCAGCAGCAGGACGGTCGCGCGGGGCGCGAGTTTCGGCGGGACGTCCCAGACGGTCGGGAGCGGGGCGGGGCCGGCGTCGGTGCTCACGACGGGTGCTCCGGTGCGTGCTTCGGTCATGGCGGGTGTCCTCGGGGAAAGGGGCGAAGGGGCGGCGGCGGACGGCGCCCGCGCCGGTGGGATCGGATGTGGCGGCCGGTCAGAACGTGGTGGCCGGGTTGACCACGGACTTGGCCACCGCGGTGTCCGGGACACCCCACTTGGCGAAGATCCTGGCGTAGTCCCCGCTGGCGATGAGCTGGTTGACGGCGTCGCTGAGCACCTTGGCGAGCGGTGAGCCCTTGGCGGTGACGAAACCGACCGGCGTGCTGCTGATCTGGCCGAGGAACTTCACCCCCGCCTGGTGCTCCGCCTCGTACTTCAGACTCAGCGTCGGGCCGAAGTAGATGTCCACCTTGCCGTTGGTCAGGCCCAGGAAGATCGGGCCGGTGTCGGAGAAGTACTGGACCTTGTACGGCTTCTTGCCCGCCGCGGCGCACTTGGACGCGCCGTCGGTGAGGATCTGCTGGAACGTCGAGCCCGGGCTGGTGGCGATGGTGTACCCGCACAGGTCGGTGAGGCTCGTCACCTTGCCGAGGCCGATGTCGTCGGCGCCGAGGAAGGACTGGCCGTCGTTGAGGTACGTGGCGAAGTCGACGACCTTCTCCCGCTCCGCGGTGGCCCCGAAGTTGGCGTAGGCGATGTCGTACTTCCCGTTCTGCGCCCCGGGGATGAGGGTCGCGAAGGTGCCGTACTCCACCTGGAGGCGGACGCCGAGGACCTTGGCCACGGCGTTGCGCAGGTCGACGTCGAGGCCGACCGCGTGGCCGCTCGCGTCCTGGCCGCCGTGGGGAAGGCCGGAGGTGCCGACGACCTTGGTGGTGCCCAGGACGAGGCTGCCGCGGCTGCGGATCGACGCGGGCAGTTCCGCCTTGAGGGCCGGGTCGGTTCTGATGCCGGAGACGACGTCCTGAGTGGGGATGGCCGACGCGGAACTGGCCGCGGGCGCGCCGCCGGCGGGGTTCGCCGCCCCCTTCGTGTGGCCGGAACCGGAGCCGCAGCCGGCCAGCAGGGCGAGCGCCGCGGCGGCGGCGAGGGCCGCGGCCGTCTTCCGGGCGCGGCGGGCAGGGCGTTCGGTGGTCATCTGGGTCCTTTCGGGACGGGCGGTGCGGGCCCGGGCGGGCCGCGCCGGCGCGGGGCCGGACGGCGGCCCGGGCAGGGAGCGGCACCCGGACGCGAGGCCGCTCGGAGGACGGGACGAGAACGGGGCGGGGAACGGGACGGCCGGGCGGTGGGCGTCGCGGACCGCGCACCGCGGGCGGCCGGGGGAGCGGCGGTGGTGTCCCGGGCAGGTCGTGGTGGACGGGTCAGGAGCCGGCGCCGGACGTCGGCGGCCGGACGGGCTCGGTCGGCGTCGTCACAGGACGGCCGAGAGGAACGCGCGGGTACGCTCGTGGATCGGGCGGGCCAGGACCTCGCCGGGCGCCCCGGACTCGACGATCCGGCCGCCGTCGAGGAAGACGACGGTGTCGGCGACCTCGCGGGCGAAACCGATCTCATGGGTGACGACGATCATCGTCATACCGCTGTCGGCGAGGTCCTTGATCACGGCCAGCACCTCGCCGACCAGTTCCGGGTCCAGGGCGCTGGTGGGCTCGTCGAACAGCAGCAGCTCCGGGTCCATCGCCAGCGCCCGGGCGATGGCGACGCGCTGCTGCTGGCCGCCGGACAGCTGCGCCGGGTAGGCGTCCTCGCGCCCGGCCAGCCCCACCCGGGCCAGCAGCTCCCGGGCCCGCTCGGCGGCCTGCTTGCGGGGGATGCCGCGGACGGCGGACGGCGCCTCCACGAGGTTCTCCCGCACCGTCAGGTGGGGGAAGAGGTTGAACTGCTGGAAGACCATGCCGATCCGGGCCCGCTGCCGGGCGACGCCGCGCCGGCCGACCTCGTGCAGCCGGGCGTCGCGGTAGCGGTAGCCCATGATCTCCCCGGCCACCTCGACGAACCCGGCGTCGGGCCGCTCCAGGTGGTTGACGCAGCGCAGCAGCGTGGACTTGCCGCCCCCGGAGGGGCCGAGCAGCACGGCGACCTCGCCGCGCCGCACGTCCAGGTCCACGCCGTCCAGCACCGGGCGTCCGCCGAAGCTGCGGCGCAGGCCCCTGATCCGCACCAGCGGCTCCGCGACGGCGCTCACGACAGCCCCGCCAGGCTGCCGCCGCGCCCGAAGAGCGGGACGTTGCCGCGCACGATCCGCCAGAACCCGTCCCGGCCGCCGCCCCGGTCCGCCCGCCCGGTGCCGCGGGCGTAGTAGCGCTCGACCGCGAACTGGCCGGCCGACAGCAGCGTGGTGAGGACGACGTACCAGAGGGTGGCGACCAGCAGCAGCGGAATCACCAGGTAGTTCTGGTTGTAGATCAACTGCGCCGAGTACAGCACGTCCTGGACGGCGATGACGCTGACGATCGAGGTCGCCTTGAGGGTGCCGATCAGCAGGTTGCCCGAGGCCGGCACGATCGCCGGCATCGCCTGCGGCAGCACGATGCGGCGGAAGATCCGCGGACCTCCCATCCCCAGCGCCTGCGCGGCCTCCGTCTGCCCGTGGTTCACCGACAGGATGCCGCCGCGCACGATCTCCGAGGCGAACGCCGCCACGTCCAGGCTCAGCCCCACGTACGCGGCCGGCACCCCGCTGAACAGGTGGGCCGTGCGCACCGAGGCGAACGCCCGGCCGAACGGCACGCCGACGGACAACCGCGGGTACAGCGAGGCGAGTTCGTACCAGAACAGCAGCTGGACCAGCGGCGGGACCGAGCGGATCAGCCAGACGAAGCCGAAGCTCAGCGAGGTCAGCACCGGGTTGCGGGACAGCCGCATGGCGGCCACCGCGATGCCGATCGCGTAACCGGTCGCCACCACGGCCCCGGTGAGCCACAGCGTCAGCTCCAGCCCGCGCACGATCGAGCCGTCGAGGAAGTAGTCGCCCACGACACCCCACTGGAAGCGGGAGTTGGTGAGGAGGGTGTGGACGAGCATCGCGAGGAGCACCAGCAGGACCAGCGCGGAGAGCCACTGCCCCGGGCGGCGCAGCGGAACGAGTTTCGCGTTCAGCAACTGCTCGTCGCTGGGCACCGGTCGGGAGCCGGTGCCGGGCCGGCCGGGGCCGGGCGGGGGCGAGGGATCCGGCGCCGTCAGCGGGCGCGCGGTGGTGTCGGAGTCGCTCATGGCCGAGGAGGTCCATCCCGTCGAGCGCGGCACGACCGCCGCTCCCCGCGGGGGAGTCGGCGGCGCGGCGCGTGAGTTGGTGGGGGTGCCCGCACGGCGGGCACGGGATGCGCGGCACCCGACGGGCGCGAGGGCACGACCGGACGGGCGCTGGAGCAGGGCGCGGTGAGCGGTCAGCGGACCGCGGCGGCCCCCGGACACTGGGCGCTGTTCACCCGGAGCAGATCGACGTGGCGCCGGGCGACCCGGAGCCGGGAGAACCCGTACGGACGGCAGGCGGCCGCCACGGCGGAGCGTGCCCGCTGGGGATTCACCTCGCCGTCCTCCGTTCTCCGCGTCCCCGCGCCGGCGGCGGAGTCCGCCGCGCCGGGGTGGTCGCAAGGCCGGGGCGCCGCCGTCGGGCGGGCCCGCTGCGGTGGGCCGGGCATGACGCACCGCAGGTCCACCGCACTTCACGCTAGACGGTCGACCCGATCCTGACAATGCCCGGGGCCTGTGACCGCCGCCGTCCGGGCCCGCGCCGCCGTCCGGTGCCCCGCCCCGGCCGGCGGCCCGGCCGCCCGGGTGTGACCTGCGCCTCCAACCCCGCGGACCAGGACGGGGATTGTGTTCGGCGCGCGTCGGGAGCTAGCGTGTCGGGGAGTGCGGGGTCACCCGTCCGCGCCGGCCGGGGTCGGCCGAAGCGGCCGGCAACCCCCGCCATCGCGGAGCCGCCCGGCGGCCCGCGCCGCGGTGCCGGCGTCCGCCGGCGCCCTCAGAGACCGGGGCTGGAGGGGACTGACGTGCGTCGAGCCATCGGTACCTACTCGCGACGCCACATCGACCTGCAGCGGATCTCCAGCGCCCTCTGTCCGGCCGCCGACCTGTCCTGACCCGGCTCCTCCAGGCCGCCACCCGGCCCGGTCCCGCCCGGACACCCTGACCCGCGGCCGGCCGCCCGCGTTCCCGCCCTCGGCCGCCGCCCCTTCCCCCGTGTGCCCGCCGCCGCCCGCGGGCCGCCGCCGTCCTCGCACGCACCGCCGCGCCCCTTCCCGGGCGCCGGCCCGGCACGCCCGGGCCGGCCGGGGAGCGCCGGCCCGCGGCGCGCGCTTCCGCCCGCAGCAGGAAGAGAACTCCCGTGTCCCAGCCGCCCCCTGCCCTTCACCTGTCGGTCGCGCTCGACGGCGCGGGCTGGCACCCCGCCGCCTGGCGTGAGCCGGACGCCCGGCCCGACGAGCTGTTCACCGCCCGGTACTGGGCCGACCTCGTCACCGAGGCCGAGCACGGACTGCTCGACTTCGTCACCATCGAGGACTCCTTCGGCCTGCAGTCCGCCGACTTCCTCCACCCCGACCAGCGCACCGACCAGGTCCGCGGCCGGCTCGACGCGGTGCAGACAGCCGCCGTCACCGCGCCGCTGACCCGCCGCATCGGCCTCGTCCCGACCGCGGTGACCACCCACACCGAGCCGTTCCACGTCTCCAAGGCGATCGCCACCCTCGACTACGTCAGCAACGGCCGCGCCGGCGTGCGGGTCCAGGTCTCGGCCCGGTCGCACGAGGCCGCCCTGATCGGCCGGCGCACCATCCCGGACGTCGCACCGGACGGGCCCGGCAGCCCGGCCGCCTGGGAGCTGCTGGCCGACCTGTTCGACGAGGCCGCCGACCACGTCGAGGTGCTGCGGCGGCTGTGGGACAGCTGGGAGGACGACGCGGAGATCCGCGACGTGGCCACCGGCCGCTTCATCGACCGCGACAAGCTGCACTACATCGACTTCGCCGGGCGCTTCTTCAGCGTCAAGGGGCCCTCGATCACCCCCCGCCCGCCGCAGGGCCAGCCTCTGGTCACCGCGCTGGGCCATTCCGCCGTCCCCTACCGGCTGATCGGCGCCTGCGCCGACGTCGGCTTCACCACCCCGCGCAACCCCGCCGAGGCCGAGGCGATCACCGCCGAGATCCGCGCCGCCCAGGCGGCGGCCGGCCGGGCGGACGAGACGGTGCACGTCTTCGCCGACCTCGTCGTCGTCCTGGAGGCCGACGGGGCCGCCGCGGTGGAGCGGCTGGGCCGGCTGGACGAACGGGCCGGGGCGCCGCTCACCAGCGACGCCCACATCTTCGCCGGCACCCCCGCCGAACTGGCCGACCTGCTGGCGCAGTGGCACGCCGCCGGGCTGGCCGGCTTCCGGCTGCGGCCGGCCGCGCTCCCGTACGACCTGCGGCAGATCACCCGGCACCTGGTGCCCGAACTCCAGCGGCGCGGCCTGTTCCGCACCGCCTACGAGGCCGGCACCCTGCGCGGGCTGCTGGGCCTGCCCCGGCCGGCGAACCGCTACGCGGCGCCCGCGGGC
>Ga0164242_10009859_pt1 | contig 10265 bp, 10 predicted proteins | sample OricomgcompostMG_FD_108783 | JGI IMG/M metagenome (GOLD analysis project Ga0164242, IMG submission 108783) | Miracle-Growth compost microbial communities from Emeryville, California, USA - Original compost - Miracle growth compost (MG) ... | reverse complement strand
GGCCCCATCAGCACCTCGCCGGAAAGCTTCAGGAGGATGCGATTGAAGCGCGGCCGGTTCATGCGGTCGGGAAATCCGTGTCTGGCGAGAGGTGCCGGCACCTTAGAGGCGGCCGCCCCGCCTGCCAAGCGGGGTGAGGCGATCAACGGGCAAGCCTGTCGGCCCTGTCGGCTTGATCCGTTCGTGCCGAGCGCAGTCGAGGCATGTGTTCCAGGCGATATGCCCGGTTCACGTCCCTCGACTTCGCTCGGGACGAACGGTGCGGGAGTTCAGGCCTTGGGCCCGGTGCCCGCGGCCGCGGCGACTTCGGCGGCGAAGTCGCTCTCCTGCTTCTCGACGCCCTCGCCGAGCTGGAAGCGGACATAATCCTTGAGCACGATCGACGCGCCATTGTCCTTCGCCGCCTTGGCGACGACGTCCTGCACCGGCGTCTTGTTGTCCATGACGAAGAGTTGGCTGAGCAGCGCCGCTTCCTTCTTGAACTTGGCGACCGCGCCTTCGACCATCTTCTCGATGATGTTCTCGGGCTTGCCGCTCTCGGCCGCCTTCTCCCGCGCGACGGCGCGCTCGCGCTCGATCACTTGGCTGTCGAGCTGATCGGCGTGGAGCGCCTGCGGGAAGGCCGCGGCGATGTGCATGGCGAGCTGCTTGCCCAGGGGCTCCAGCACGTCCACGCCCGCATCCGATTCGAGCGCGACGAGCACGCCGATCTTGCCCATGCCGGGCGCGACCTGGTTATGGACATAGGGCACGACCGCGCCCCGGCTCACCTCCAGCACGCGCGCGCGGCGCAGCGTCTGATTCTCGCCGATGGTGGCGATGTTGGCGGTGAGCGCGTCGGCCACCGTGCCGCCGCCCGGATAGGAGGCGTTCTTGAGCGCCTCGATGTCGTCGCCCGTCTCCAGCGCGATGCCGGCGACATTCTTCACGAACTGCTGGAACTGATCGTTCTTGGCGACGAAATCGGTCTCGGAATTGACCTCGACGGCCGCGCCTTTCGTCCCCGCGACGGCGACGCCGACCAGGCCCTCGGCCGCGGTGCGGCTCGATTTCTTGGCGGCGGCGGCAAGGCCCTTGGAGCGCAGCCAGTCGACCGCGGCCTCCATGTCGCCGTTGTTCTCGGCCAGCGCCTTCTTGCAGTCCATCATGCCGGCGCCCGAGCGCTCGCGCAGTTCCTTGACGGCCGCAGCGGTGATCTCCGCCATGTTCCTTGTCCTTTCAAATCAATGCGTCGCCCGGCGAAGGCCGGGATCCCGATCGGCATGCGAGCCGCCTGAGATCCCGGCTTTCGCCGAGGTGACGGATGCGTTTCAGGCGAGCGCGGCTTCCGCCGGCGGCTCGTCCATCGCGCCGAGATCGGCGCCGGCGGCGGCGCGGGCGCCCTGATTGCCCCGGGTCGCGGCCTCGGCGACCAGCTCGCAGTAGAGCCGGATGGCGCGGCTGGCGTCGTCGTTCGCCGGGATCGGGAAGGCGATGCCGTCGGGCGACACGTTCGAATCGAGGATCGCGACGACCGGGATGCCGAGCGTGTTGGCCTCCTTGATCGCGAGCTCCTCCTTGTTGGCGTCGATCACGAACATGACGTCCGGAATGCCGCCCATGTCGCGGATGCCGCCGAGCGACGCCTCGAACTTGTCGCGCTCACGGGTGAGCTGGAGGACCTCCTTCTTGGTGAGGCCCGTCGTGTCGCCGGCGAGCTGCTCCTCGAGCGCCTTGTAGCGCTTGATCGAGCCCGAGATGGTCTTCCAGTTGGTGAGCATGCCGCCCAGCCAGCGATGGTTGACATAATGCTGGCCCGAGCGGCGCGCGGCTTCGGCGATCGGCTCCTGCGCCTGGCGCTTGGTGCCGACGAACAGCACCTTGCCGCCGTGCGCGACCGTCTGGCTGATGAAATCGAGCGCGCGCGCGAACAGCGGCACGGTCTGACTGAGATCGATGATGTGGACGCCGTTGCGATCGCCGAAGATGTAGGGCTTCATCTTCGGATTCCAGCGGTGGGTCTGGTGGCCGAAATGCGCGCCTACGTCGAGCAACTGGTGCATGGAGACGGACGGTGCCGCCATGGGATATCTCCTTCCGGTTATACCTCTGCGGGGCAGTGACCGGCGGCAAGCCGGCACCGGGCTATGTGCGCCCCGCATGTGGAATGCGCGGGCCCTTAGCCTCGCCCAACGAGGAAATCAACCGGCTTCGGGGACTTGACGAAAGAACAAATGAAGAACATAGGGAACCAACAAAGGCCAAAACGGCTTTTGCGCAACGACATAGCCGCCCGGCACGGAGCGGCCAGGGAGCACAGGATCATGATTCATCTCCTCGCCTCGCTGTTCTTCTCGCTGCTGGCGATCGCCGCTTTCGGGATGCTGTCCTTCATGCTCGCCGAGGCGCGACCCGCGATCCTGCGGGCGCTGGGACTTGCCCAAGACGGACCGGCGCTGCTCCCCGCGCCGGCGCGGAGGATCAGGATTGCGGCTCGGCCGGAGGCTGGGGCGACGCGGCCGCTTCCTTCGCGCGCCGCCGCTTGACCTTGGCATAACCCTGCACGCTGAACGGGATCAGCAGCAGATATCCCGCCACGATCAGCGACAGCGTCGGCCAGGGCGCGTTGACCAAGGCGGTGCCCAGCAAGGCGATCACCACCAGCGCGCCGAAGCGCATGTCCCGCCGGAGCCGCAGCGAGCTCCAGCTATAGGTGGCGAGGGATGAGACCATCAGCAACGCGATCAGCGCCGTCCAGGGCGCGACCACATAGGTCGAGCGGAAGATGTCCAGCCCGGTCGCGAGCCACAGGTAGAGCGGCAGGAACAGCCCTGCCGCTCCGGCGGGCGCGGGGATGCCGGTGAAATATCCCGCCGCCTTGCGCGGCTGCTCGGTGGCGTCGATCTGGGCGTTGAAACGGGCGAGGCGCAGCGCGCAACAGACGGCATGGGCCAGCGCGATCGTCCAGCCGAACTGGGGCATGAAGCGCAGCGACCAGAGATAGATGACCACCGCCGGGGAGACGCCGAAGGCGATGACGTCGGAGAGCGAATCGAGCTCCGCGCCGAACCGGCTCTCGCCCTTGATCAGCCGGGCGATCCGCCCGTCCAGCCCGTCGAGCACGCCCGCCGCGATGATGGTGACGACCGCCAGCTCCCACTGATCGGCGATAGCGAAGCGGATGCCGGAGAGGCCGAAGCACAGCGCCAGCGCGGTGACGGCGTTGGGCGGCACCGCGCGCAAAGGTATCCCCCGCCGCGGCCGATCGCGCCAGCGCGGGTTCAGCCGGGCCATGCCGCCCGTCCGGCTTCGCCGATCGCGATCTCTCCTCGTCGCTCCTGCGGAAGCAGGGGTCCATCTCCCCCGACCCCCACATGGTTACGGCGGGAGATGGGCTCCCGCTTTCGCGGGAGAGACGAGGGAGGCAGGGCGAATATCGGCAAGCTCACTGCGCCACGCCCTCGATCCGCTCGTCGCGCCCGGCGACGGCCAGCACCGTCTCGCCCGCGATGGCGCGCTGACCGAGCAGCACCTGCGGGCTGGTGCCGGCGGGCAGATAGACGTCGACCCGGCTGCCGAAGCGGATCAGGCCGACCCGCTGCCCGGCCGCCACGATATCGCCCGGCTTCACGAACGGCACGATCCGCCGCGCCACCAGCCCGGCGATCTGGGTGAAGCCGATCCGCATGCCGTTGCGGTCCTCCACCAGGATATGCTGCCGCTCATTCTCCTCGCTCGCCTTGTCGAGATCGGCGTTCAGGAACTTGCCGGAGATATAGACGACGCGGGCGATCGTGCCGCCCACCGGCGCGCGGTTGATATGCACGTCGAACACCGACATGAAGATCGAGACGCGGGTGAGCGGCTCGGGGCCGAGCCCGCCCTCCCCCACCAGCTCGCGCGGCGGCGGCACGGTGGCGATCATGGTGACCAGCCCGTCGGCGGGGGCCATGATCAGCCCCTCCTTCCTCGGCGTGGTGCGGATCGGATCGCGGAAGAAGGCCAGCACCCAGAGCGTGATGCCGATGCCGATCCAGCCGAACGGCCGCCAGACGAAGAACAGGAGGATCGTGATCACCGCGGCGATGGCGGCGAACTTATAGCCTTCCGGGTGGACGGACGGGAAGCGCCAGCGCACCGTGCTGGTGCCGAGATCGGGCTTTTCGAGCGAGGTCATCGCGCTCTCCTACGGCTTCGCCTTGCGCCTGTCACGGTTGATCGCGCGCGCGGCACGGCCTAAGCGGCTCGCCAAATCCTCGCCGGCGGTCCCGCGCCGGCATAACCCAAGCGGAGTCCACATGGCCAAGATCAAGGTGAAGAACCCGGTCGTCGAGATCGACGGCGACGAGATGACGCGGATCATCTGGGAATGGATCCGCGAGCGCCTCATCAAGCCCTATCTCGACATCGAGCTCGAGCGTTACGACCTTTCGATCGAGAATCGCGACGCCACCGATGATCAGGTCACGATCGATTCCGCCCACGCCATCCAGAAGCACGGCGTCGGCGTGAAATGCGCCACCATCACGCCGGACGAGGCCCGCGTCGAGGAGTTCGGCCTCAAGAAGATGTGGAAATCGCCCAACGGCACGATCCGCAACATCCTGGGCGGCACCATCTTCCGCGAGCCGATCGTGATGAAGAACGTGCCGAGGCTGGTGCCGGGCTGGACGGACCCGATCGTGGTCGGCCGCCACGCCTTCGGCGATCAGTATCGCGCCACCGATTTCCTGATCCCCGGCCCCGGCAAGCTGACCATGACCTTCACCGGCGCGGACGGCCAGGTGATCGAGCATGACGTGTTCGATTTCAAATCCTCGGGCGTCGCGATGGGGATGTACAATCTCGACGATTCGATCCGCGATTTCGCGCGCGCCAGCATGAACTACGCGCTCGATCGCAAATGGCCGCTCTACCTTTCCACCAAGAACACCATCCTCAAGGCCTATGACGGCCGCTTCAAGGATCTGTTCGCGGAGGTTTTCGCCAGTGAATTCAAGGACAAGTTCCATGCCGCCGGCATCACCTATGAGCATCGCCTGATCGACGACATGGTGGCGAGCGCGCTCAAATGGAGCGGCAAGTTCGTCTGGGCCTGCAAGAATTACGACGGCGACGTGCAGTCCGACCAGGTGGCGCAGGGCTTCGGCTCGCTCGGCCTGATGACCTCGGTGCTGATGACGCCGGACGGCAAGACGGTGGAGGCCGAGGCCGCGCACGGCACCGTCACCCGCCATTACCGCATGCACCAGCAGGGCAAGGCCACGTCCACCAACCCGATCGCCTCGATCTTCGCCTGGACGGGCGGCCTCAAGTTCCGCGGCAAGTTCGACGATACGCCCGATGTGGTGCGTTTCGCCGAGACGCTGGAGAAGGTCTGCGTCGACACCGTGGAAGGCGGGCAGATGACCAAGGATCTCGCCATCCTGGTCGGCCCCGACCAGAGCTGGATGACCACCGAGCAGTTCTTCGACGCGATCGTGAAGAATCTCGAGGCGGCGATGGCGAAGTGGGGCTGAGGCCCGGTTGCCATACAGTCCTGCGGTATTATGATACCTTCCGCCAAAGCCGCGCTTTTGCTTGACTCGGCGGGGCGGAAACGTCATTAGCCCGCATCACAGCGCCGCTCCTCGCCGGGGCGGCGCGTTGCGTTTCACGCGATAAACCGGAGTCCCAGGCCATGAAGGCGCTGATGAAGACCACCAAGTCGGCGACGCCGGCGACGGTGGAGAAGAAATGGCATCTGATCGATGCGGACGGGCTGGTCGTCGGCCGCCTCGCCTCGATCGTCGCCAATATCCTGCGCGGCAAGCACAAGCCGAGCTTCACCCCGCATATCGATTGCGGCGACAACGTCATCATCATCAACGCCGAGAAGGTGCGCTTCACCGGCAAGAAGCTGGATGACAAGATCTATTACAAGCACACCGGCTATCCGGGCGGCATCAAGGGCGTGACGGCGGGCAAGGTGCTCGACGGCCGCTTCCCCGAGCGCGTGCTGGAGAAAGCGATCGAGCGGATGATCCCGCGCGGTCCGCTCGGCCGCCAGCAGATGCGCAACCTGCGCATCTTCAAGGGGCCCGAGCATGACCATGCCGCGCAGAACCCCGAAATCCTCGATATCGCGGCCATGAACCGCAAGAACAAGGTGGGCGCCTGATGTCCGACAATCGCCAGTCCCTTTCCGATCTCGCGACGCTGACCGGCGGCGAGGCCCCGGCGCAGGCCGGCGCGGCTCCGGCCGCGGCCGCTCCGCTGGGCGAAACCGCCTCGGCCGCCCCGTTGCGCGAGAAGCAGGTCGACGCGCAGGGTCGCGCCTACGCCACCGGCCGCCGCAAGGACGCGGTCGCCCGCGTGTGGCTGAAGCCGGGCTCGGGCAAGATCACGGTCAACGGCCGCGATCAGTCCGTCTATTTCGCGCGCCCCACGCTGCGCCTCGTCATCAACCAGCCCTTCGGGGTGGCGGGCCGCGAGGGCCAGTATGACGTGGTCTGCACCGTTTCCGGCGGCGGCCTTTCGGGCCAGGCCGGCGCGGTGAAGCACGGCATCGCCCAGGCGCTGACCCGCTTCGAGCCGGGCTTGCGCGCCCCCGTCAAGCAGGCCGGCTTCCTGACCCGCGACAGCCGCGCGGTCGAGCGCAAGAAATACGGCAAGGCCAAGGCCCGCCGCAGCTTCCAGTTCTCGAAGCGCTAAGGCGGAAGCTACTCCTAAACACTTGGAAAATAAGGAAAAAGGGGTCGGAAACGGCCCCTTTTTTCATTACACGTTTTTACACGTGGCCCGCAGAACAGCGTTGCCACGAGTTAGCGAAATACACGTTCTTTACACGTGAATTACACGTTTTCTGGTTCTGGTCGCGAAAATGAGCGAGCAGCTTACGGTTTAGTCATCTTTACACGTGAAGGTGGCTAAATGGCGCAGACACAGAAAAAACAGCATCAAAAGGAAACGATCAAGCTGCTTGACGGCGCAATTGTGCTTTATAAGCGCGGCGATCTTAAACGCAAAGCATCATGGCAATGTCGTCTGGAACTTGGTGACGGTAAGCGCACACGAAAGAGCTTAAAAACGACCAATCAGGCTGTTGCAGAACGGCTTGCAATGGATCTCTATACAAAGCTTAAGGGGCGTGTAGCTGCTGATCTTCCTATCAATTCCATATCGTTCAACGATTTCTGGGATAAGCAATGGCTGCCTTATGCAGAAAAAAATCTGTCAGCACATCGTTACAAGCTGCATCTTGGCACGGGCGAACGCTACATAAAGCCATATTTTGCGAACTGCTTGTTGGACACAATCACGGTCAACAAGGCAGAGAGCTATGTTGATTGGCGGCGCGACAAGGGCACAAAACGGCCATCGCAAAAAACGCTTACGATTGAACTTGGCTTGATACGGCACGCACTTGATCGTGCAGCACGGTGGAGCCTGATAAAACCAATTCCAAAAATTAAAGCGCAACTGCTTGCGACAGACCCAAACAGACTGCGGCGCTACGGCTTTACGGCTGATGAGTGGCAGAAGCTAACGCAGCATATGGAAGGCTGGTGTCGTGAGGGGCAGCATAATTTGCACAGGCGGCAACGGCAAATTGTTAGATGCTTGATCTGGTTCTACAGATTGACGGGTATGCGACCTAACGAAGTGAAGCAGTGCAAATGGGAACACATTAGCTGGACGGAAGACGATCTTGCAAAAATTCAGGTGCAGAAGGAAACGAAAACAGGCGAGCGGCTTTGCATAAGTCAGAGGGGTCTTAAAGGGATCTTGAGCGACCTAAAAGCGTTAAGAGAACTGGAAAGGGACACGGACGAAGGCAGGCAGTGGTTGTTTAAGCGCGGTTGGGACCCATCACATACTATACGCAATTTGTTCAGGGATTGCGGGCTGCTGAAAGGCCCAGATGGAAATGATCGCACGGCCTATAGCTTGCGGCATACATATATAACTGATCGTTTGGTGAACGGCATTGACCACGCGGACATTGCACGCAACTGCGGGACGTCAGTTATGCAAATTCATCGGCATTACGATCACGTTATCCCTGAGGAACGCATTGTGGAACTGACAAAACATCGCGGTATGGATGCAAGTGAGGAGATTGTTGCGGCACATTGGCTTGGTCAGTTGCAACGTCTGTTGAGCGATGAGGATTTGCAGGAATACAAAAAACTTATCGCGAAAGCAGATGCGCAGCGGAGACGGGACGCAGCCTAAAATGCGCTGTCGTGCTGTCTGAGCGCTGGCAGCAGGCTTTGGGGCAGTCAGGCAGCACGGCAATGTTCCTGGCGCTGTCTGACGCTCAAAAAAATACCCATCATTTAGATGGGCATTTTTCGTGCAAGCTGGCAGCGGGTATCACGGCTTGGCAGCAGCTTTTGCTTTGCGCGAAGCGGCCATAGCTTGAGCACGCTTCTTTGCGTTTGCGGCCAGTTCAGCAATCTGCGTGTCGAACTCTCCATTCAACACGGCTTCCTTGATCGCTGCATACACGCCGTCAAACTTGTCAGCAGCGACGACAAACTGCGTGTCGCTGTCAACGAGCGTCAGGGCGCGATTGCCATAGCGAACGCAAAAGCGAACTTCGCTTCCTTTCTGAACGATGGCAGGGCGCTTCTTGGCGTTCTCGCCATTCTTGAAAGCGGCAAGCGCAACGTCCATTCCATTTGCGATGCGTTCAGCGGGCTTCATCTGCACAGCGACGGACTTGAATTCCACACTCTGCGCAGCGGGCTTGATAGCGGTTTTCCAATTCACAGCCACAACGTTTCCTTTCAATCCTTAGCACTAAGCGACGGCCTAATTTCGTCGTTCATTATGTCGATCAGAAACAGAAGAGTTCACAGAAACGCGGAAACGCGCATAGCTGCTACGGCTTCTGATTGACTGTCAGCGCGTGCTGCGTTCGACGAAGGCGGCAACGATGGAGATTGGACGTGCGACAGGAATACAGGGACAGGATGGGAAAGCTGCTTGGCTGGCGAGTTCAGTCAGGCAGACGAATTTTGGGGCACAATCATACGGGCGCGCTGGTTGGCTGGTATGATACGGCGATGAACGAAACGAGAGATCAAGCGGGCAGGCTTGTTGGCAGGGGCGATATGCTGGCTACGCTGATCGTCACGGAGCGTTAGGCTTACATAAGCGCAGGCCAATTTTCACACTGGCCTGCAACGATTTTTGCAACTAGGCTGCTCATCAAAATCACACAGGATGAGCAGCTTTTATGTCAGCTTTAGACCGTTTGTTGGCATCGTATCGTGATGCGGCGGTGACGGAACGGGAAAAGGGGACATACTTTGAACGCTTGACGGTAGCGTATCTTCGCAATGATCCTGTGCAAACCCAACAGTTCAGCGAAGTGTGGCACTATGCGGACTGGGCAAAAGCGTATGGTGTGGATGGGCGCGACACGGGCATTGATCTTGTCGCGAAGCTGCGTGACGAGGACGGCTTTGCTGCTATCCAATGCAAATTCTATTCGCCCAAACACACGATACAGAAGAAGGACATAGACAGCTTTCTATCTGCATCTGCGAAACCTCCATTTTTGCGGCGGGTGTTCATTGACACAACAGAGGTCAATTGGAGCAGCAACGCAGAGGACACGATACGCGATCAGCACATTCCAGTGGTGCGCGTGGGTTTGGACGCACTGCGCGAAAGCGCGATTGACTGGAGCGCGTTTGAGGCGACGGCACAGGTCAAATTGCAGGCCAAGAAGACGCTGCTGGAACATCAGAAGCAGGCGCTGGAAGCTGTAGAACGCGGATTTGCGGACTATGATCGTGGCAAGCTGCTGATGGCTTGCGGCACGGGCAAAACATTCACGGCGCTTAAGATCGCGGAGCATTACGCTGGCAAGGGCAAGCGCGTGCTGTTCGTCGTTCCCTCATTGGCGTTGATTGCGCAGACGGTGAGGGAGTGGACGAAGGACACGGATACGGAATTGCGGTCGTTTGCGGTGTGCAGCGACGCACAGGTGGGTAAGCGGCGCAGAGATGCGGACGATGTAGCGGAGATTGAGGTCCACGAGCTGGAGTTTCCAGCGACGACGCAACCAGCGAAACTGGCGCAGAAAGCGGGTAGCGTTGACGCTGATCGTCTGACGGTCGTGTTCAGCACATACCAGAGCATTCCAGTGCTTACGGCGGCGCATCAGCACGGCTTGCCACCGTTCGATCTTATCATCTGCGACGAGGCGCACAGGACGACAGGCGCGACGATAGACGGCGAAGAAGCGAGCAACTTCGTCAAAATCCACGATAATCAATATGTTCAGGGCG
>Ga0164242_10009858_pt1 | contig 10266 bp, 8 predicted proteins | sample OricomgcompostMG_FD_108783 | JGI IMG/M metagenome (GOLD analysis project Ga0164242, IMG submission 108783) | Miracle-Growth compost microbial communities from Emeryville, California, USA - Original compost - Miracle growth compost (MG) ... | reverse complement strand
TCTTTTTTGTTCTGCAAAAACCGCAAGCACTTTTCTTCCATTCATGAAACTTTCTTCTATATCTGTCAGGTAACCTTGTTTTTTTAATTTGCTGACGATCCGGTCAAAAACTCTTTTCAGTTCCGTTCTTTTTCTATATAAAGAAATCCGGATAGAAGCCAGTTTTTCTGAAGCACTGTCTTTTACAATCCCAAACTCATCGAGGATCTCGTCAATTAATTTCGGAATTGTTTTTTCAAAATAAGTTTCCTGAATAATGAGAGAAAGTGAAGGGTAAGCCATTTTTCTATCAGGAGTAAACCAGCGAAATATTTGTTGAATAGCGGTCGCTAATTTTTTTATTTGCAAAAATTGTTCGCCGGAAAGAATAGAACCTTCGATCGCTAATAATCTTAATTCTTTTGAAAGGTTGAGAACCGCATCGTCGGGAAAATACAAATGATTTTCAAAAAGCAATTTATATTCATGCGTTTGAAGAAGTTCGGGTTCTATGAATTTTTTATTTGTATGAATCCTCAAATCCAGCGCTCTTTTTTTGGCAAATTCGGAGCGGCAATGTGCCGAAAGAAGATCTTTTATTTTATCAAACTCTAATTGATGAGAAGCGGTTTCCGGGAAAAGTTTCATGTATTGTTCCTAAGCAATTTTTGGTAAAAGTAAGACAAGTTTCAGGGTGAAAGATTTTAAAAAAAATAGAATAAAAATAGCGAATTGTATAAGCAACTTTAAATCAGTTAGGAGTAGACGCATCCATCGATGTTTTATTCCTGAACACACATTAAATTTTGTAATTTTATTGAAAATTTTAACCTTTAGGTTTAAAAATCAACTGCATGGAAAATTCCGATCTTTTAAATAATGATTTACAAATCACCCCGCTATCACAAAGGTTTTTATACGAAGCAGCGAAATGGGCAAAATTTCTTTCCATTATTGGATTTATCTTCAGTGGTATATTAGCGATTGCTGCCTTTTTTGCGCCCGCTCTTTATTCAAAACTACCCGCGTTCAGCGAGTTGTCGCCCTCATTAAAAGCAAGCATGAATATTATTATCATCATTTGTTACCTTGGGTTTGCAATCCTTTTATTTTTTCCTTGCTTATTTCTCAATAAATTTTCCCTCAAAATGACTTCAGCTTTAAGTGATATTCACCAGGAAAATTTTGAAATGGCATTCAAAAATTTAAAATCACTTTTTAAATTCTATGGAATTTTTACTATTGTGATGTTATCGGTTTATGTTCTTGTTTTTATTTTTGGAATGTTAGGAACTGCAATGAGAGGATAAATTTTTGCATAAAATTATTCAATCCATGAATCAAAAAATCTACCAGGTAGATGCCTTCGCCACCGAATTATTTTCAGGCAATCCTGCTGCCGTTTGTCCACTTTCGCATTGGCCGGAGGATGAGCTTTTGCAAAAAATTGCAATGGAAAACAACCTGGCTGAAACTGCATTTTATGTAAAAAAGGGTGATCAATACGAACTTCGATGGTTTACACCAGCAGTGGAGGTAGACCTTTGCGGTCATGCTACTTTAGCGACTGCTTTTGTTTTATTTAATTTTGAAAATCATCTCGGAAATTCGATTAACTTTTATTCTCCCCGAAGCGGCTCATTGCCGGTGACAAAACAAGCTGATTACATTACCCTAAATTTTCCAACTGATCAACTCAATCCCCTGGAACTTTCCGAAGAATTATTAGCGGCATTTTCTATCCAACCCCAACTGGCCTTTAAAGGTAAATCAGATTACCTGTTAGTTTATGAAAATGAAACAGAGATTAAAAATTGCATTCCTATAATTGATAAGATTTCAAAATTGAATGCACGCGGCGTGATTATTACAGCTCCCGGAGATCAGGTTGACTTTGTTTCAAGATTCTTTGGACCCGCAGTAGGAGTGAATGAAGATCCCGTAACCGGATCCGCCCATACTTCATTGATTCCTTACTGGGCTGAACGACTGCGGAAAACTGATATGAATGCAATTCAACTTTCAGCAAGAAAGGGCTTTTTGAAATGTAAATATTTAAACGAAAGAGTAGAGATCAGTGGTAAGGGAAAATTATACTTATCCGGCGAAATATTTTTAAACGGAAAATGAAAAAGCAGTTCAGGAAAGGGTAAATTTTATTTTTTAAAATAATATTGTGGTTTTTCTTTACAGAATAATTCCTTTTAAAATAGTATATTGTGTCATATTTTTTCCCTGTTTCATAATAACTTTTTTTCTGCATTATGAGCCGTAAGTAAGCCGTATGAATAAGCAGAGCAGTACAAACAAAAATGGTAATGAAGATAACAGCAGGTTCACGCCTGCTTCGGGAGTAGCACGCAAACTAAGTGATTTTACTACAACGTCTTCCGTCCTCAAACTGATTCCGCTTGCTGTTATTATTGGTTTTATCGGTGGTTTTATTGCACTTTTTCTTCTTGACCTGATTGCCCTGATCAGCAATTTTTTATATTATCAACGTTTTGACCTGAACCTCACATCTCCCCGCAATAATACGCTGGGATGGTTAGCGGTTTTAATTCCAATGGCGGGGGGACTGGTAGTGGGTTTTATGGCGCGTTATGGATCTGAAAGAATCCGGGGACACGGAATTCCCGAAGCCATGGAAACCATTTTGGTGGGGGGAAGCAAAGTGGAACCAAGTCTTACTATTCTAAAACCCATTGCAAGCGCCATTAGCATAGGAACCGGTGGCCCTTTTGGTGCTGAAGGGCCGATCATTTTAACCGGAGGTGCGGTTGGTTCTGTATTTGCTCAATTTTTAAATTTGACTGCAATTGAACGGCGCAGTCTCCTGGTAGCAGGAGCAGTAGCCGGGATGAGTGCCGTTTTCGGAACACCCATAACAGCAGTTATTCTCGGTGTTGAATTGCTTTTGTTTGAATGGAAACCGCGTTCTTTTGTTCCCGCAGCGATAGCAAGCATTGTAGCCGATGGCGTCCGGCATATATTTGTAGCACAGGGATGGATGAAAGCCGAACCATTATTCCCGGTCGGGAAAATGATCCAGTTAAACACTACAGGATTGATCGATGCGGTTATTCTGGGTATTATTTGCGGGGGAATGGCCTGGTTGCTTACCAAAGCTGTTTATGGAGCGGAAGATGCTTTTAGAAAATTACCTATTCACTGGATGTGGTGGCCTATAATTGGTGGACTAATCGTGGGAATTGGAGGAATTATTGAACCTCATGCCTTAGGTGTCGGTTATGATACCATTGCAGATGAACTTGCCGGAAACCTGGCCGTTACTACCTTAGTGAGCATTTTTGTTGTAAAATTAATAATCTGGGCTGTCGCTTTAGGTTCAGGCACAAGTGGTGGAATACTTGCGCCAATTTTAATGATGGGTGCAGCTCTGGGCGGATTACTTGGTTTGGTGTTTCCCGGCAAAATTCCGTCCGAATGGGCGTTGCTTGGAATGGCCGGAGCATTGGCAGGAGTGATGCGCTCACCTTTTACCTCCATCATCTTTCCAATTGAATTAACGCATAGTACCAATTTATTTCTTCCGTTATTAATTACGGTTACGCTGGCCCATCTCATTAGCGTGCTCACTTTAAAGCGTTCTATTCTTACCGAAAAAGTTGCGCGGCGAGGCTTCCATGTGTTGCGTGAATATGCTGTAGAACCTTTAGAAGTTCTGTTTGCGGAGGATGTAATGTCAACAAATATTTTAACCATCCGAACGGGAACTCCAATGGAGGAAGTGAAGGAAATAATACATGCTCAGCATGATATGCGGAAACAACGACTTTTGCCTGTTGTAAACCTTGAGGGAATTATTTTAGGAGCTATTTCATGGCAGGACGTTTTGGAAAAAGCTTTGGAGGGAAACCTTTCAGGAAAAGTTGATGACTTTATGCAAACTGATATTACAACGACCTTTCCTGAAGATTCGCTTCGTTCGATTGCTGATAAGATGGCTGCCAATCATGTAGGCGTACTTCCTGTAGTTGACCGGGAAAAGAAAGGCAAATTACGTGGACTCATTACACAATTTGAATTACTTGCTGCCCGAGACAGAATTTTGCAGGAAGAAAGAAAACGTGAACGAATCCTGAAGATGTGGTCAATTTACCGATATGGCAATCATGAAAATTCTGCTTTGTCCTCACTGCAGCATTACTTTAGAAGTACGAAGGAAGAAGAGAAATCCTAACAATTTTATTTTTGCTCTGTTTGATTTTTATATACCATCTGCAAACCTTTGTAAATGCTGTTATGCAAAATGGTCAAATGATTTTCGAATGCCATTGGTAAGAAAATAACGGGTGATTCTTTTTTTGCATTCAGCATTTCAACCAGTCTTTTTGCATCACTGTCCATCTGCTTTCCTTCTTTTCCGATAGAAATATAAATACTTTTATTTTTTAAAAACTCAGATTTTAGCATCCCTTGGCCTTTTATTAAAAGCGATTCATTATCCCACCATAAACTTGGGCTTACAATGAAATAATGATCAAACAATTGAGGTTTTTCAAACAGTACTTCCGTTGCAAATAGTCCACCTAATGATTGGCCGATAATACTTTTGTCGTGATTTGTTTTATAATTTTTTTGGATAAAAGGCTCTAATTCTGTTTCAATAAACGACATAAATTTTTCGGAACCACCAGTGGTAGGATAATCTTTTTTATCCCGGGCAATGGTAGTTGGAAATGTAAAATCTCTTCTTCTGTCAATGTTGGCAATCCCAACAACAATCGATTCAGGCATTTGTTTGATCATGGTCAGAAACTGAACAATCCCAACGATATGAATAAAATCTTCATCGGCCGAACCATCTAAAAGATAAATAACCGGGTAACTAGCAGAAGAATCTGAATAACCGGCAGGCAAATAAATATTTAATGTTCTTGTTTCATTTAAAACATTTGAATGAATGGAGTCTATAACACCCAATTTAAAAGGTTTCATCTGGTTCAATACGGCTTTATTTTTTTGTGCCACTAATACATTTGAAAACAGAATGAATGAAAGTAAAAACAATCGCGAAATTTTCATTTCTTATAATTTAAAATGACTTATCAATAGATATTCTTAATAACGGTTATGGACAAACGAAAACCTAAAGCGCCAAACCTTAAATTAAAATAAGCTGACTAAAGATATTTGAATTAATGATTCAAAAGAATAAATCTTCAATTGGTCAAAAAAAATATTTTTAAAGCTTTATACTTTAAAAAGCTACGGTTGAAAGACAAAAGAATTAATTATTTTTCCATTTCAAAAAAAAATATGAGTAAAGGCAGATTGGAAGCTTTCAGCGATGGTGTTTTTGCTATTTTGATTACAATAATGGTATTGGAGTTGCATGCGCCGGAAGGTGGCACTTTTGAAGCGCTAAAACCCTTGCTGCCAAAGTTTATGAGCTATATTCTCAGTTTTGTTTATTTGGGCATTTACTGGAATAATCATCATCATATGTTCCAGGTGGTAAAGCATGTAAATGGTAAAGTTTTGTGGAGAAATATTTTTTTACTTTTCTGTCTTTCGCTGGTTCCATTTGTTACCGCTTGGATGGGGGAAAATCATTTTAGTCCGCCTACTGTTGCTCTTTATGGAATCATTTTATTTATGTGTGGCATTGCTTATTATTTTCTGTTGCATTCTTTAATTCAACTTCATGGAAAAGATTCATTGCTCGCAACCTCCATCGGCAATGATTTTAAAGGAATCATCTCTGTTGTCATTTATGCGATAGGCATCCTCCTTACTCTTATTAATTCATGGATAAGTCTGGCGCTTTATTGTTGTGTTGCCATCATTTGGTTTATTCCTGATAAACGAATTGAAAAACGATTAGAATAAATTAATAAATCTTATTTACATTTATTGCGTTAGTAATTTTTTAAAAATATACAATGATAACTTTCAAAAAAATCCTTCTTGGCTCTCTTTTATTATCTGCCTGTTCTCAGCATCAGCCGCAAAGTGCAAATACAAATTCTTATGAAAATAATACCATCAATTTTTCTCTTAATGGAAAACTTCCTGTGGTTTATACAACAGCGGAAAAAACAAATGAAAGGATCAGCCTTTCAGACAAACTTACTTTTGAAAATCATCCTCAACCCCTGGAAACAGATGTTTGCATCTTTGTCGATCCCACACACCAGTTTCAAACTATCACAGGTTTTGGCGGAGCGATCGTAGATGCTTCAGCCGAAACATTTGCGAAAATGCCAAAAGATAAACAGGATGAAATTCTGAAAGCTTATTACGATACTACCGATGGTATTGGTTATAATATGGTTCGGACCAATATAAATAGCTGCGATTTCTCCAGCGACACGTATAATTATATCCGGGATTATGACAGTGCATTAAGCACATTTTCCATCAAACATGACGAACAATACCGGATCCCTTTATTAAAAAAAGTAAATGAAAAATTAAACGGTAAAATGCTCATGTTTGCCACACCATGGAGCCCGCCAGGCTGGATGAAATCCAATAATGACATGCTTCACGGAGGAATTCTGAAAAAAGAATATTACCAGCTTTGGGCAAATTATTTTGTAAAATTTATTCATGCTTATGAAAATGAAGGACTTCCGGTTTGGGGTGTTTCTACACAGAATGAGCCTATGGCTACACAGCGTTGGGAATCATGTATTTTTTCTGCAGATGCTGAACGTGATTTTGTAAAAAATAATTTAGGCCCTACACTTCATAAAAATGATCTCAAAGACATAAAAATTATCGGATGGGACCATAACCGCGACCTTCTATATCAACGTGCAGGTGTTTTATTAAATGATCCTGAAGCCGCAAAATATTTTTGGGCAATCGGTTTTCACTGGTATGAAACATGGACAAAATCTACTCCGCTATTTGAAAATGAGCAACGCGTTAAGGAAGCTTTTCCAAATATAAACCTGATGTTTACAGAAGGTTGTAAAGAAAAATTTGATATGGACAGTATTCACAACTGGAGCCTTGGCGAGTTGTATGGAAATAACATTTTGAATGACCTGAATAATGGGATCACTGCATGGACAGACTGGAATATTTTAGTCGATCAAACCGGTGGCCCAAATCATGTAGGTAATTTTTGTTTTGCTCCATTAGTCGGGAATATAAAAACCGGTGAACTTTTTTATACAAATGAATATTGGTACATCGGGCAGTTTTCTAAATTTATTCGCCCGGGTGCAAGAAGAGTAAGTGCATCCAGCAACAGGAGCTTTTTACAAGCCACTTCATTTATCAATAAAGATGGAAAGCTTGCTGTCGTTGTTCTTAACATGACTGATCATGAAATCCCCTATCATTTGTGGATCAATGGGCAATGGGCACCTGCAATTTCAAAAGCACATAGCATTTCGACCATTGTGATTTAATCATCATCAACAAAATATTTATGAATTTGAAAAGAGTTTCGCTGCTGTCTGTATTGGTTTTTATTGCCTTGTTATCTTCATCTTCCAAATCCAATGCGCAGGGATTTTTAAAAGTTAACGGTAAACGTTTGGAAAACGATGCTAATAAAAATTTTATTTTAAGAGGAATGGGTTTGGGAGGATGGATGCTTCAGGAAGGTTACATGTTTAACCTTGGATTTCTTGGGCAACAACATAAGATCAAAGAAAAAATTTCTGAGCTTATTGGCAAAAAACAAACTGATATTTTTTATGAAAAATGGCTGAAAAATGAAACGCAGAAAACCGATATTGATTCATTGGGTTCATGGGGTTTTAATTCAATCCGCTTGCCAATGCATTTTGACTTATTCACGCTTCCGGTAAAAGATGAACCGGTCGCAGGAAAAAATACATGGTTGCCAACTGGATTCAAAATGGTTGATGATCTTTTAAAATGGTGTAAAGCAAATAAGATCTACCTGATACTCGACTTGCATGCAGCGCCTGGGGGACAAGGAAATGATCTTCCTATTTCTGACAGAAACCCTGATGAACCTTCCCTCTGGCAATCGCAGGCAAACCAGGATAAAACAGTTGCCTTGTGGCATGAACTTGCAAAGCGCTATGCAAATGAGCCTTATATCGGTGGCTATGATATTTTGAATGAAACAAATTGGGGTTTTGATAATCCTGAAGATAAAAGGGGAACAGAAGAAAAAACAAATGTTCCTTTGCGTAATTTTTTTATGCGTATTACAAAAGCCATTCGCCAGGTGGATAAAAACCATATTATCTTTTTAGAAGGAAATGGATTTGCAAATAATTACAATGGTATGTTTCCGCTTTGGGATAATAATTTAGTGATCAGTTTTCATAAATACGGTAATTTTTCTACGAAGGAAACGATTCAGAAATTTTTGAATTATCGCGATGAATATAACGTTCCTCTTTGGTTAGGGGAGAGCGGCGAAAATTCGAATACATGGTTTACCAATACGATCAGGCTGATGGAGGATAATGATATTGGCTGGTGTTGGTGGCAATTAAAAAAGATGGGAATCAATAATCCATTGCAAATAAAACAGCCGGAAGATTATAATTTGTTTGTGAATTATTGCAAAGGAATTGGCCCAAAACCAGATTCAGTTACTTCTCAAAGAATTTTAAATGCCCTTCTCAATAACATCAAAATTCAAAACAACATTTATCACAAGGACGTCACTGATGCAATGTTCCGGCAGGTTTATTCAACGGCAACATTACCATTTAAAGCAAATATAATTTCAGGAGATTCAAAAATAAATGCCGTTGATTTTGATTTGGGAAGAAATGGTTTTGCCTACAATGATAAGGATACGGCCAGTTACCAATATACACCCGGAGTGCATACCCAGGGCAATCGTGGCCGAACCTACAGGAATGATGGTGTGGATATAAAAAATGATAAAAACAGTGAACCATATGTTTTTAGCATTGAAGAGGGTGAATGGTTACAATTTACCACAAATGTGAAGAACGCCAATGATTACCTGGTTACTTTTAATACTTCCGGCGCTGACGGGGTTATTGATTTATACAACAACAATCAATTGGTTTCTCAAAATATTTCGATTTCTCCTTCCGCTGATGACAGTACATTTATTGCTTCTAAACCAGTCAAAATTCATTTAAATGAAGGAGTGAATAAAATTAAAATTTATTTTAAAAAAGGCGGATTTGGTTTAAAGAGTTTTCAATTTAAAAGCACAATGTAACGGTAACGTATAAACGAAGATTCAATGGAGGCTGTTCATTGTTTATTTATTTCCTGCGGCTTCCCAAACATCCTTCAAATTAATTGCGCCACTAAAGGAATTTACATAATTTCCTTTTTTATCGTAAACTACAAACTGAGGATAACTTTGAACATGGTAATAGGGAAGGAAAAAATCTTTTTTATCCCAACCCATAGTTATTTCAGGATGTTCAGCAATTTTATAATCATGATAAAAAGCGGTCATTTCACTGTAAGGAAGCCATGTTACCATCAGGATCTGTGTATTTTTAAAATGATCAATATTCTTTTCCAATTCCCTGGTTTCATTCTGGCAATGTCCACATTCAGGGCTAAAAATCATCATTACTGTTGCTTCCTTTTTCTTTAGGTCTTTATTGGTAAATACGGTACTGTCCGGTGCTTTATAAATTGTGAATTCGGGGATTGACGGATTCCGTAGGTATTCCGGACGCTTATCACTAGAAGTATTTGATTGGGCAAAAGCAGAATAAAAAAACATAAAAGACGTAAGGAGTAATAATAATTGTTTCATCGGTAATTTTTTTAGTAAAACTAATAAAAAAGTATAAAGACGAAAATGCTGCCAGGAATTTAAGACTTTATTAGCAGAGCAAAATGGGCTTATAAAACCGCTAAAATGGTTTCCGGCTTTACATCTCCTTCAAAAGATTTTACAAACTTTCCTTCTTTATTATAAACAAAAATTGAGGGTAGATTTTTTACACTGAAAAAAACCGGGAAGAAAAATTTTGTATCTCTTGCCATGGTTATTTGTGGATAGTTAGCGATTTTATAAACCTTGTAAAACGCCATTAAATCTTCCCACGGCAAATAGGTGACCATTACAAACTGGGTATTTTTAAATTGATCCATATTTTGCAAAAGCATTTCTGTTTCGTGTTGACAGTGACTGCAATCAGGGCTAAAGACCATAAAAATAGTGTTGCGTTTTTTATGAAGTTCCTCTCTGGAAAATGCAGTACTGTCTGGTGCTTTAAAAACAGTAAATTTTGGAATCTCAGGAAAACGGAGATAAACAGGAGTTTCAGTGGTTGAGTCAGTTTGAGAAAAGGCAGACCCGGAAATAAAAAGGACAGC
>Ga0164242_10009857_pt1 | contig 10267 bp, 8 predicted proteins | sample OricomgcompostMG_FD_108783 | JGI IMG/M metagenome (GOLD analysis project Ga0164242, IMG submission 108783) | Miracle-Growth compost microbial communities from Emeryville, California, USA - Original compost - Miracle growth compost (MG) ... | reverse complement strand
GCACCTCCGAGATCATCCCTAACAGACTCTGTCTTGAGTCGCTTCGCACAATGCCGAATCGTCTTCCTCATACCAGCGCTTCCAGCTAGAAACATCTCAGGCGCGTACGCCTCGCTGAAACTGTCCCCGAGACCTTTCCTAGAGTTTCTTCGCGTCTCTCGGTTTTCAACCTGCAACATCGAGGTAGGGGGTGCCGTCTACAATGAGGCATATCATACACCCAAAAGCGAAAGAGGTCTGTCTTTACGTCTATTTCACACCAGCTTGCACGTTCCGGCTAACCATCCGCACCCGAGAACCTCCTGGGTCGCATATCGTGCTTCGTGGAACCTCACGATATCAAGGGGCTTCTTCTATACTTTTTGTCGACTTGCTTCTCGCCCGACACCATGGGATAGCTCGCTGCGGACTGTCAACTTCTCCGATAAAAGCGCTGTAGGACTATTATGTTCACTTGTGTGGTCAGACGGGATAAGTCCCAGCGGCGTGGTATATGGCAAAGTCTGATAACCACCAACGGCTCGGGCAATAAAATAGCGATATACCGCATCTCCATAGCGTTGTTAGCCTACTTAAGGCAGAGCGAGATGTATCTTCAATAAACTTCAACGATCACCGCTACGCAAAGCCCTTTTGGGTTCATTAGTCGTTGTCCTTTCGCTAGTGTGCTTCTTGGCTAGTATTACTTCCATGAGACAACCAGGTTTCCTGCTTCCAACCCTATTAATGCATGACCCCCTTTTCCTGTATCCTGAATGGGGCCGTAACCATCTATGCCTAGCAAATAACCAAAGCCGAACCAAGACCATTGCCAACGAGCGCCGAGACCAATACACACTCTATCTATACATGCCCGCTCATGACCAAAAGAGAGAGAGAGAACAGATTAACACATCGCAGATTATGCCAGAGTACGCTTTTCTAGATGCGGCCCCCCTCGACGACCTCACGCTCCAATATCTCCACCCCGCCAGCCTCGTCCATCCGCCTACGCTCCATAACCCACCGCGTCTCCCCGCTATCCTCCTCCTTCCTATACGAGATGCTATCCGCCGACCCCTTGTGGCGATGGCCCATTCCGGGCGGCCGAACGCGCTGTGACTGCGGAGACGCCATCGTCTGCGAGGACGGCGACATGGCGACGTCGCGCTCCTCCGAGCTCGACGTGGTCGACAGCCACAGCCCCGAGCCGGAGAGGCTGGTCTGGCCCGTCGTCGTCGCGGGGCTGAAATGCTCCGCGGTGGTCATCTCCTCGGTCTCCGGGACGGGAAGACAAGAGCTGCCGCGGGCCGTTGGGGAAGGCGCTCGATACGGCGGTGCCGGTGGCGGGAACATGGACGCGGCGGACGGCGCGGGTACCGGCGGCGGCGGCGGCGACGACTGTGTCAGCGGGTTAGGCATCGCCATGGTCAGGGTCGGGCTCCCGGCGCCGCTCCCGGCGTCGGAGTTGCTCCAGAGGGAGAAGGACGAGTTCTTCCTCGCGTGGCCTAGGCCCGATCCGAGGCCCCCGAGAATGCCAGACCCCGCGCCGAGGGGCGAGTTTCCTCCGTCCAGAGGGAATCCGCCGCCACGGTCCGACATGGGGCTCCCTTCGCGCGAGCTCGCCAGGCTAGCCTGCGAACCGCCCCACGCCCTGGACCGGAAGCGTTTCAGCGCATCCATGCTCATGTTCTCGCCGGCGTCGGGCATCATAGCGAGCTCGACGAGGCCGGGGCTGTGTATCGCGCCTGCGCTCCCACCAGCACTCCCGAGTACGTTAGGCAGCATGAATGAGTTGCGGTTGGAATACTCCGAACGCTCAGTGATCGGTGTGAGATTCGGCTCTCGGGATATGATGCGGCCGCTTGTTGACCGGGCGAGATCCCCCGCGGGGCCGAAGAAGCCACCGTTGGCATATTGGAAGAGGTTCTCGGTGCTCAGGGGCTTTGATAGGGTTGAAGAGGCGGATGATGAGGAACTAGTGTGGCCGTGGCCTTGGTGCGCTTGGGTGATGGGGGTAGAATAGAAGCCAAATTCTTGCCCGTAGAAGCCGTCATCGTCGTTAGCTAGGGCACTAGCATTCGCCTCGGCGATGATAGCGTCGTCATCAAAGTCGAATTCGTCCAACCCTTCTGGAAAATCGTCGTCGTTCTCGTAGTCGTCAAGGGGATTTTCGGTATGTCCGGGTGAATCGGGCAAGCCCGCCACAGAAGTCGTCGCTAGGTCAGCCGGTGTCACTGGGGATGAACCTCTTCGAAACTTCCCCGACGCAGCAGCTACTTGTGCTGCTTCGGCAAGAGCAGCCTGGTATTCCATGTCCCGCCCCATAACCGGTATCACCGGTACGGGCTGGGGTTGTTGAACTTGAAGCTGCGGTGAGACGGGGCCCTGTTCTTGGTCATCCAAGGTCGGTGCTGGAGGTTGCAGGCCAACGCTCATGGAAGTGTGCGCCGTCGACGGAGAGGCAATTGAGTGCGCCGACAAGCGTGATGTTGAGTCCGATTCGCGCTTCGAGGCTTCTCGCTGGGCTGTCATCAATGACTGAGCTTTAGCAAAGGCGCCTGGAATAGGGCGGCCGTATTGATCGGTATCATTCAAATCAAATAGAGATTCATCAAACTTTTCTCCCTCGGGCTCAAACAAGAGCTCATCCGCCAAGCCGTCGTCGAAGTAGATGTCGTCCTCATACTCAGCAGGAGGTCTTGACGCACCCACGGCCTGTGGTACCTCGGGTTGTTCGGGTGCACCTGCAACACCACCTCTGGCCTGAGTTTCAACGTCTATTCCTTGGATGCACAGCCCTTCAATGGCGTTCTCCAGTTCTGAGACATTCAGCCCCGAGACGTCCAGTTCCGGGAGGAGATTTCGGTCAGATAGGAAAACTGGTGACTCTGATGGAGGGAGGCCGGGAGTCATGTCCTTTGACATGGCAAAGCCTATGACTTTGCCATTTGCGTCCCGGGGCGTAGGCAACATACCCGGCGTGTAGGGGCTTGCTAGCGATGATTGGGGATTCGACCTCTGGAACACAAAACCGGAGAAGTTCTCTTGGTCGTCATCCGGGTCTATATCTGCCCCGAGGTTTTCGTCGTCTTCTGCCTCGGCATTGACACCTGGAATATTCTCCTCGAGTCCCTCATCATCCATCATGGCATCATAATCGAAATCGTCATCTTCAGCGTCGGCGTTAACGCCGGGAATCCGCTCCTCGAGCCCATCATCGTCCATCATGGCATCATAATCAAAACTGTCCTCGTCAAAGTCGTCAAATCGGGAGTCTCTCGGACCTGTATCAACGACGGTCGTCTGCTTCTCCAGTGCTCGCTGTCGGTGTCTATCCTCTAGCAACTTTTCTTGCTTGGCAGCCCCAATCATGTCGAAGCTGAATCTTGAAGAGGTGCTCGTCATATGTTTAGGAAGAGCCGACATGGCAGACCCCCTATTCGGAGCCCTCGAAAGAGAGACATTCCGCGAATTGATGGTCCGGGTGGATGGTGCCGATTTAGGCAGGGTTGATGTCCGGTTGGATGATGTGCTTGATGCAGTAGAGGCGGATGTATGGAAGGACGAACCGGTCGTCCCGGACGGCGGGAAGGGCTGTTTAGGTAGAGGTTTATCCAAGGAGAAGCGTCTGGCGTCTCGCTGAGCCGACGCAGGCCGCTTGCCAGCTACCTCATCCTGCCGGGAAGGCGCACTATCAACAGTCCTATCACGGACAGATTCCGCTGTGGTATCCTTCGTGTCATCACGTCCACCAGGGGACTGGAGGTGGTCTAGCTCGTCGGTTGAACCTATCAAAGTTCGGGCCCTCTCCAGATCGGTCGAAGTCTCCAGCTGTGTCGTCGACCCACCGGATGATTTGCTGCTAACGGTATTAAGCTTTTTTGGCTTTGGTGCACCAAAGTCATGGAATCTGGTGCCTTTGATACGGGGGTCATATGGGGGCTGGTCGGCTTGAGCGCCATACAGCGTTGGCCTAGAGTCCGGTTCATACTGTGACGTTTTCCGCCTCATCAACAGGCTAGACATGGGGTTCTTCAGAAAAGGTATGCCCTTTCGACCCTTGGGAGGCTCGGGTATTGGAGTTACGGTGGCCAGCGACGTTGACGAGGGGGCCGCGTGTCGCATTACTGGTTGTCGCTTGCCCACGGCTCTCTCCGGGAACTGTTGGCGGTCTGTCGGTGTGACGAACGATGACACGGGCTCTGGCGCCTTTGTCACCACGGGAGGGGTTCTGTGTAAAGAGGCGCCGGTATATATCGGCGGCGGAGGGGATTTTGCACGAGCAAGGTGGCTCCCAGGCACTCCTGCCCTCCCCTCACCCGTTGGCTCCTGTCTCGCTTGTCCTTGGCCGCCTCGCCGATAATTTTGCAATGCCACTCCTCCGATAAAGCCTGAGTTCCCGCCATCATATTCCTGGCGAGCTGGAGGGGAGCGCGAGGCATGAGCCTCGGGTTGGTCGTCGTCGAGAAAGGCAAAGCTAGCCTCGGAGTCGGAGGATGTCACTAACGCAATCGGCGGAAGGGTCGGGGGGTTCCTCGAAAAGGTAGCAGAGTGAGGCCGAGGTGAGCTATCTTCTGCACTTTGCGGGTGTTCGTGAACCTGGGTTGACTCCCAAGAGGGAGCCTGATCTCGAAGGGGGGATGGAGGATTGGACGGGCCTCGCCGGAATCGAAGGTGGTTCAGCATGCTGGCTAATGCGGTAAATGCAAATCAAGTGTGTTTATTCTATAGAGAGCCTCGAGATCGATGGTGCGCCCGAAGAATAAAGGGCGTGGTGGCATCGTCACCCCACGAGCGGCGGGAAGTTCGACGCGATCCCTTAGTCGGGACGCGGGGGGGCCTCGGAGGCGCGAGAGCGGGGAGGTATTTGCGAAGAGAGGTGAGGTAGATGCATCTATATAGAACCAGAAATAAGAAAGCGCTTCAAAATGACTGGCCCATGCTGTTTGTCCGATGGTGCTGTAGTGAAAAGGGCTCAATGCCTTGTGGATATCAGATCCTGGATGTCGATGAGGCGCTCCTGATGGGAACTTATGATGATCCCTTTGGCTGCTGGATAGTACGTACCGTAGCACTCAGCCGCCCCACCTATGATTCAGCGCACGTGACTTTACCCACATGTCCACCATCAGCCGTCACTCGAGGAGGCTTTCGAGTTACCTTGGCAGAATTGTTCAGGTTCAGCGAGTCGGAAGGTTTGACATGCGACGATCGCATGGCCGTTTTCAGCCTTGGGATAAAGTTAAGAACCCGCATCGTAATTCATAATCGCGAATTCATGATCGCCCGGGCTGATACTCCGTCCCACCCTGTCTAAATGGATGCGATAGAAATGCTAGCCTAATCATCCCGTACATGCTCACCCACTAGCTTCAACAACCTTCCATACCCTCCCGCTGCACTCAACCTCCCCACCGACTTCCCACCCGTCCTCCCGGTCGACCAGCACATGCGCCTGCGCCGGCAACTGGTCCTCCCCAAACCTCGCCACTCTCTCCCAAGCACCACCCCCTTCACTCCACACCCATCTCTCCACCGTAATCTCTTCCCCAACCCTCAAGATGCCCTGACAGTACTGCCCGAGGCGCATCACCACGCCGCGCTCCCCCCGCGCGCCATCCTCCTCCGTCTGCAGCACAACACAACCCCCCGCAGCAGCCACCAGCTCCTCAGACCGCCACACCTCCTCGTACTCGGCCTCCAACCCGGTGTCCGGGTTCAGCATGCGGCCCCACTCCCGCTCCGAACCGTCCGCCCGCGGCTCCACCTCCGCCTCGTCTCGCATTGGCCCCGTCGTCCGCGAGTCTACCCAGTGGTTCCAGACGGCCGACTGGCGCCCGCCGTCGGGCCCGGAGCGGGACGACGTGCCCGCGATGGCCCAGTCCAGGCTGCTGCTGCTGCTGCTCCTGCCACTGCCACTGCCGCTCGGGCCCGGACCACCGCCGTCAGGTATGATGCGGACGTCGACGAAGCGGCGCTCCGGTGACGTGAGCACGACCGTCGAGGTTGGCTCGCTGGCTGATGCGGGCGGCCAGCGGATGTACTCACGGATGGAGATGTCGCCCATTGTGTGTTTGGGTTGTGGGTAGACCTGTTTGGTAGGCTAATAATCTTTTATTTCAAGGTGTGGCGTTACCAAACTTGAGATGACAATGCGTGGGGGAAGGTCTGCTGGTGTCTTTTGCATTGGGCTTTCCAAGTCGTCGCGCTGGTGTAAGTGGCGCTACTTTATTAGTGCACCGAACTGCAGATGGACGCATGGGGCATGCATTCCAGAAGGAACGGATGTAGATCATCGGCGGCTAACACCCAACTGGATTAAGTACCTCTTTTTCTTCCTTCTCTCTCAAATACGAACGGCATTGCCTTGAAGATTTAACGACCTTGTTCTGTATCTTCGTGGGTGTTAATGCATTGCTCTTTACAGAGTACTACTTCGGTTTCTAGGCATTTGAGGAATAGGAGTTGTCGCTCGGCAGACATCTCGAACCAGTGTAGCAATAAAAGATCATAAGATAGTACGATAAGCTTCCAGAAGCCGTTTTCCATGGGCGAGTACTCGATTTTCTAAGGTCATCATCCATTCCAAGCCACCCAGTTAGTCAATCCCCCGCTCTACCCATATAAGTGAGTCGCAGGCAGTAATCCATTCCTGAGTCGAGTGATATTTAACACAAACAAGTCAAACAAGCCGGCGGCAAGGCTACTCGGTGAATTGGTCCAATCGCAAGCGCAGAATAGACACCCTTTCCTCCCTGTCTAGACATAAAACCCTGTTTTTCATCCCGTTATTTCCCTATTCTTTCCACCCATTGCTTTTATGGGCCGTCAAAGTGTGCAGACGTGAGAAACCCCTCCCTTGAACTCCTGGTTTTTGCCCCTTCCCTTGGACGGATGCATGCAGAATATCGCAAAATTGAAAGAGGTAATGCAGGCCGGAAAAAAAAAAACCCCCCATGTTGCGTAAGAGTCGTATCAAGACGCCGTATCCTCCTCCAATGCAGTTTTAGAAGGATTAGTGGCGTGTTTAGATGCCGCCATCTGGAACCGGATCCTCATGCTTCGCCGTGCTCCCCTTTCCCCGCCAGGTGCTCACAGCCTTAATGTTCGTCGACGTCTTCTCTTCATCAGTACCGTACGCACGTGTGGTGAGCTTGATGAGAGTGTGGAGCGGGACGGGCAGCCAGGGGCTGTCCTCTTGGTTCTTCTGCATGAAGTAGGCGTAGATACACCGGATGACGGCCTGGTGGCTGATTATGAGGATATCCTCGCTACGCTCGAGCTCCATGATGATGGGCTCGAGACGAATGACCACGTCGCGGTAGGACTCGCCGCCTCGGTAGCGGTAGTTGTACTTGTCCTCGTCACGTGCCGCAAAGTCCTCGGGGTAGCGGTCTTTTATCTCCTGGTACGTGAGGCCATCGCAGACGCCTGCGTCGAGCTCGTCGAGCGCTTTCCACTGGAGCTGGTTGTAGTGCTTTGGGAGGAACCTCGCAGTCGATATTGTTCGCTTCAAGGTCGAGGTCCAGACCGTAAGGGGTCGGTCATCCTGAAGGGGGAGGTTAGCAGGAGAAAATAAAGGCGAGGCAAAAAAAGGGGCAAGCCCGAGTGAACTGCAAGGGTACAATGCCATCCGAGTCAAAGCGGCCCGCGAAAGAAGAGTCACTTACACCAACCGACGCCCGGACAAGTTCTGGCAATTTCCGAGCATACTCCTCGCCGCGGTGCGAAAGCACGGCATCACCACCAATGCGGCCATCCAGATTCAGCATTGATTCACCGTGCTGTAAAAAGGTTAGCAATACACTCACTCCTTAGTATACCCGGGTCAGGGTTGCCACGGCTACCACTTACACGAGACAGCCAGACGGTTCGCGGGCGAATGTGCAAGTTCATGAGGTAGTAGACAATGCGGCTCTGCAGATAATCCCGAATGCGGTTGATGATGACCTGCTTCCCGACATCCATGATCTTTAAATATGTCAACTCGTCCTCGTCGCCGTCCTCGTTAATGCTCTTGTACACCTTCTCGTAGTTGCGAATCCTGTTCCGGAAGTCGAGAGCGGCGGCCTCCGGGTCCTGGCCCTTGTAATCTGGGCTGGAGGTCTTGACGTCGCGGATGTTGGCGAGGATGAGGGCCTCGTCGTCGCATTTCGACTCGACAAAGATGACGTCGACGCCGGCCTTCGCGACGGTGTCCATGACCCACTTGCGGCGCTCCTTGGTGCTGTTCGTGGCATCCAGGATGCCGACGACTCCGCCGTTTTTGAACCACTTCAGCATGTCGGCCACGGCAGCCTCGGCTGCGGCCCGTCGTTTGCGCTCGCCCTCGGGGTTGTTGTTGTCGAAGAAATCAGCTGATGGCTGAGGGGCATCGTTACGCCGATAATTGCCGACGTTGAAAGTCTCGGCGGGGATGTCGAGCCATCGTAGATAGCGCTGGGCTGAGGGACAGGGTTAGCCAAAAAGCTCGTGGGATTGTGGCACCCTGGTCGTAGACTCTCATGCAGCTCTGGGGAGGGAAGAGGCTGGCCGATCTTACCTTTTTGCGCAATATAACTCTTGCCACGAGCTGGCAGCCCAACCATCACCACGCAGACCTGGGTATCCTCCGGCTGGATGCCTTTGCCATTAGTCTTTCGGGGCATTGTGGCGGTGTTATCGGAGCGCGGATGGTAACGATCGGTAATGAAGAAGCATGGAATAGGTCGTGACAAGCATAGAACATGGGAATTGACTCGCGGATCATGCAAATTCGAGGGTGACGACTTTGATCAAAAGATGCACTGGGGCACGAGGCTTTGGGCTGGCTGCCGGCTTGTGGAGCTTTGAGTTGCCGATTCGCCAAACCTTGATGAACACGGCAGGGACGATGATGCGGGGGGGGGGAACGTTTCTATACTAAAGAGCGGCTTTGAAGGTGACGGAGGGGGAGGGGGTCTTTGGTAAAAGTCTGGAGTAAAAGCCCAAAGTAAAAGAGAGGTCAAACTGTCGTGGATTTCTAGGTAGTTTTGCTGAGAAAGTTGAAGAGCCGTCCAAGAAAGATACGGGGGCGAGTGAAATTCTCAAAGGGAAGCCCAGAGATAATGACGAGCAGTGGCCAATGGGCAGCGGGCAGGAGCCTTCACTATCGGGAATCTCAGGGCTGAAGCTCGGGCAGGCAAGGGCCAAGGCCCACTAGTGCAAGAGCCGACCCGAGCTAAACCACCCCAATTCAAAAACCCCCAAAACGAAAACTCACCCCCGCATCCGTGGATCGCCGGGGGGGTGGGTGAGGGCCCATCTCTTTGGACCCCGCCAGGCCGTTTCCCTGGCTCTGGCTCGGGCCATCATTGCTGCTGGCCTGTTCCAAGTTTGCCCGGACTTGTTTAACCTGGCCCTGTCGGACGGAGCCGAGGCTTCCTGAACTTGGGGAGCCGGTGGTTCAGTGGACAGAGCAAAGTTCGCTCCGAGTGAGTAAGCCATACATCCATCTGCCCGGCCTGAGTTGCTGGCTGCCCAAATCCTATTTCTCTCTCACCGTTATCCTCTTTCCGTTATCCTCTCTTCATCATTTCGGCCGGGCCCATGTCCCGCGTTCCCCCGACCAAAATTGCCGGTTACAGGAGTGAACAGCCCACGTGGAACGTTGTGCTGCCGCACAAACACCCAAACCGATAGGGACCGGTCAAAGCAAGTCGAAACTGACGAGAGTGGGCTTTCTGCACATCAGGTGACAAAAATTTGTTCGTCACCAGGGGGTTCTAGACTGCTGCCCCTTGTCGCACTTGCCAAGCTGCAGTAACAAAAATACTCCGGTGCAGATCCCCATGTGGGGGGGGGGTAGAGCTCTTGTCCACGTGGACAACTCGTCCCAAGCGTGCAGACCGAGATTTGGAGGACCCTGAAGCTTCCTCAGCTCGCTCTCTCTCGGGCTCTCGAAAACGGGACACACAGAACGCACGCCAGCGTACCTTGACTTTCTAGGGGGTTACTGCGGCAAGCTCGGAACCGCCAGCCGGCCACCAGCAAATAGGTACAGCACTCCCCAGGCACAAGCGTCATGGGATTCCACGAAATTTGCGCCAAATACCACCCGGACGAGACAACGTGACTTGGGGCGCCCGAGTACGCTGCGCTAGAGCTGCAGCAGCCCGTGCGTGCTTGCTTTGAGGAATCGATCGGGCGTAAGTACGCATAGTTACGGGTAGTGCGCGACGACGCACCGCAAGCGCGGGGGAAGATGCTGCTTACGTCTTGCTGAACGGTGAAGACAGTGCCACGTGACTACACGATAGTCTCAGGG
>Ga0164242_10009856_pt1 | contig 10267 bp, 5 predicted proteins | sample OricomgcompostMG_FD_108783 | JGI IMG/M metagenome (GOLD analysis project Ga0164242, IMG submission 108783) | Miracle-Growth compost microbial communities from Emeryville, California, USA - Original compost - Miracle growth compost (MG) ... | reverse complement strand
TTGCAAAGTATGATTATGGAGGAATTGCTACAAAATTAGACTCCGTATCTGCTATAGCATTAAATATAATCCGCTTTGGTGTAGATAATATACCCGATACGCGCTTTCTCTATGATGCCAATGGGGCTATTAACTATAACAATATTCGTTATTTTTCTGCGGCAGATTATGCGTTTCTTTTGTCTTATGCGCGCAAATTGCCCGCTTTAAAAGGAATTATTACCGGTGCCAATTTTAAAATAATACATAGAGTTGTGGGGGACTTTGCGAGTGCTTGGGGGTTTGGTCTCGATGCTGCAGCACAATTTCAAACGAAGGGTTGGAGCTTTGCTGTGATGGCAAGAGATGTTACTTCTACTTTCAATGCATGGTCACACAATACCGACTTGGTTAAAGATATTTATCTGCAAACGGGCAATGAAATTCCGGAAAACTCCATTGAAATAACATTACCAAGACTAATTATTGGTGTGGGCAAACATCTGTCTATTGCAAAAGGAAAGGTGGGCTTTTTGACTTCGCTCGACTTGGTTAATTCTTTTGATGGAAAAAGAAACACATTAGTAAAAACAAATTTTATTTCGCTTGCCCCACGCATCGGTCTTGAAGTGGATTATAAAAAAATAGTCTTTTTGCGGGGTGGTCTTGGAAACTTTCAAAAAATTAAAACCTTTAACAGGGAATATACTTCATTTGAACCTAATTTCGGAGTTGGCGTAAAAATAAACAGGTTTGCCATAGATTATGCGCTTACCAATCTGGGGAATACATCTGAAGCCTTATATTCCAACGTATTCTCCTTAAAGGTTAACTTCTATTGAGGTGAAAAGCACTGTTAAATATTTTTTAGTATTGCTATTTTGTTTGCCCGCTCTTTTTCTTAAAGCGCAACTTTATGGTAATGAATGGATTGTTCCCAACCAGGTTTATTTTAAAATGCTTACTTATCAAAATGGCATTTATGCAGTTACGGGACAAGAGCTTGTTTCGGCCGGAGTGCCCCTCTCTGCTTGGGATGTAAACAAAATTCAATTGTGGCACAGGGGGAAAGAACAGGCAATTTTAATTTCCGGCATCGATGATGGCGTTTTTGATCTTACCGATAGCCTTATTTTTTATGGACAAAGAAATGACGGAACGCTCGACTCTCTTTTATATACACCGCATTCTGAACAAGTTGATCCCTATATCAATTTATATTCAGATACCTGCACTTTTTTTCTTACGCAAGGGGCATCTTCCGGTAAAAGGATTTCAAAACCGAGTGTAAATCCGTTTGCTTATCCTACTGCACATCTCAATGCAGTGCTTTCTGTGTATGCCGATGCTTACGAAGGTGGTGAAATTTATGCAGAGAGCCGATTAAGTTATTTCGGAAAAGGTGAGGGCTGGACAGGTGAAAGCGTAGCAATAAACGCCAATGCGCCTCCGGCAATAAAGACTTTTGTTTTTCCTGTTAGCAATTATAATGCTTCCGGTCCTGCGCCCTATGTAGAATTGTCCTTGCTGGGAACTAATGAAAGTACACATAAGGTACACATCTTAATTGGTGATCCGGCTTTTCCTTACTATGCAGCTGTTGTTCCCGGTTTTGTCGGATACGAGCATAAGGAAATAAAAATACCTTTGTACAATACCTTTTTCCCCGGGAGTTCTTTATCTATTTCGCTGCAGGTCGAAGGTAGTTCCGGACTTCCCGACCGTGTTGCTGTTTCCTATATTAACCTAGTTTACCCACAGGATTTGCTTACTAGTACAGGAGCAAAAGTTTTCAACTTTCTTCCCGATGGAGTTGATAAGGAAGTAACCATACAGGGAGGGGCTGTATTGAGCCATGCTTATGATTTGACCAATCCGGACAATATAAGGGCATTGTATATTACGGGTCTTGCAGGGGGGGTAAAAGTAAAAATACCGGGCAATGCAGCAAAAGTTTTTCTTGTTGCTGATTCTTTAATTAAAAAGCCCTTTGCTATTCGAAAAGCTGAAATGACTTCTTGCTTACCTTCCACAGCAGGGGTAAATGAAGCTTCTTTCATAATTATAACCCATCCCAAATTCTTAACTTCCGCCAGAGATTATGCTACATACAGAGCTTCCGGAGAAGGAGGGGCTTATGATACGCTTGTAGCACAGACACAAGCTATTTACGATCAGTATTCTTATGGAGAATTTACCCCCCTTGGCATTAAAAACTTTTGTCGTTCTTTAGTTGACCATGGAGATCCCAAGTACCTTTTACTCATAGGAAAAGGTTTAGATGTAAATTACAATCATTATTTTCCAGGAGGATGGTACCGATTTAATCCACAAGCATATACTTCCCAAATAAACACGGAAGAATATGTTGAAAACTTTGTACCTTATGGTGGAAATCCATCTTCTGACCTCGTATATGTTTCCGGAATAGGCGGAAACCCGGAATTGGTACCTGCTTTTCCTGTAGGGAGAATAAATGCTAAAAAAGAAGAAGATGTGTATGCTTATCTTGATAAAGTGAAGACGCACGAAGCTTTAGGGGAAGATCAATTGTGGCGGAAAAACATACTTCATTTGTCGGGGGGAAAAACCGATCCCCAAATTCTTGATTTTAAATCCCGCTTGGAACATTTAAAGCCTATTGTTGAAGATACGGTTTTTGGTGGGAAGGTCGTAAAACATATCGTAAAAAATACGGGTACCAATGTAGATAATCAACTCATAGAATCGGTAGCAGAGCAGGTAAATAAAGGGCTTTCCTATATTACGTTTATGGGGCATGGCTCTCCGAGCGTACCCGATGTAGATATTGGTTTTGTTTCCAACGATCTTTACGGGTATCACAATTATGGTAAGTACCCTATGCTTTTCTTAAATGGGTGTGAATTCGTCAATGGACTTGTCCCTACTTCTTTGGCGGAAGATTGGATACTTACACCGGGGAAAGGAGCTCTTTTAACCTTAAGTCATTCCGATTTTGGTTATGCGTATTTTCTGGAAAAGTATACCAAAAGTTTTTATAAACACGCTTTTACCGAACGGAAAACTTTTACCGACAATTTATCCGTAGGTGATCTTCAAAAGCTCGTCATTGAGGAATTGAGAAGTGATCCTAGTATTTACATGAAAGCGATGTTACAACAAATGCTTCTGCAAGGGGATCCTGCGGTGAGGATGTATTCGCCCTCTAAACCCGATTTTGCAGTTACCGGTGCTTTCATTACTTCTTTCACCGGGTTTCCTGTAACGGCTTCTTCCGACTCCTTTCAAGTAGGGGTAGTCGTTAAAAATTTTGGTATTACCAGTCCCGATTCGCTCCTCATTAGCCTTACCCGAAAAGTTGGTACAGAGACAATGCAATACGAAAGTTATTTTTATCCTGCGGTAAAAAATATAGATACACTTTATTTAAAAATTAAGAAGAAAGCGGAAGAAAAATTTTCAGGGATAAATTATTTTATGGTAAATGCAGATCCGATGAATGCTATTCCTGAACTCAATAAAATTAACAATAGCTTTTCTTTTGATTATTTTTTCTCGTATAGTTTCCCTAATGCCTTATTGCCGGCTGCATTTAGTATAGTACATAAGCAGCCTGTAAACTTTATAGCACAACCTACTGGTTCTGTACTTCAGGAAAAAGCATATTATATAGAATTAGATACCAGTGCTTTATTTAATAGTAGTTTTAAGAAATCGGCTATAATAAATGCAAGCGGATTGATTAAATGGAATAATGTAAGTCTTCTTCCTGATGAAGCTTCCAATGATAGTGTTGTTTATTATTGGAGAGTACGTTTCAATGAAATTGCAGTTGAGGAAGATACTATATGGGGGACAAGCTCTTTCATATATATAAGGGATAGTCCGGAAGGTTGGTCTCAGTCTACGATGGCACAATTAAAAAAGGACAAATTTGAGGGCTTGGATGTGCTCAATAATAAGTTGACTTATAAAACAATTCAATCGACTTTATATGCCGTTACCCCAGGTAAACAGTATGCTGTTCCCGATGCCAGTAAAGCTACGACTTACTACGCTGGTTTGGCTGTAAATGGCTCAGGTATTATTTACGATGGGCGAGGACTTTGTGATGAAGGTATATTAGCTCTTGTGTTGGATAAAAGTACACTAAATGCTTATTCGCCCATACCTATGTATCAATGTGGTTATTCTTACGGGGCTAATGTACCTGTTCAAGTTTTTAAATACATCCAATATACAGGTGGTTATATGAGTAGCCAAGTTGATTTGATTACTTATTTAGATTCGGTAAAAACAGGGGATTACGTGCTGTTGATGAGTTTTGGCGATATTTATTATCAAAATTGGAGCAGTGCTTTAAAAGATAAAATAAAGGCTGTTTTGGGCGCAAAATATGTAGATAGTTTGCAAGCGCAATCTCCCTATATTATTCTGGGAAAGAAAGGTAGTAGCCCTATCAGCGAAGCCTATGGCAAGCCAACGGATATTATTTCCCTGAGTGAAACAATTACCGGAAAATATAATTCAGGTACAATTACCAGTGTACCTATTGGCCCTGCAGAAAAATGGGGAACTTTATTTAAAACTTTTACCCAAACCAGTGGAGATGCTTATAATTTAAAGGTTGTAGGCTTTTCCCCCACGGGAATCCCCGATACCTTGTTGTCCAATGTAAATCAGGATTCGGCGAATTTGTCTTTTATAGATGCAAAAAAATACCCTAACATTAAGTTGGTTTTGTCTGCTTCAGATCCTGTAAACCTTAGTCCTTTGGAGCTTAATAGATGGCAGGTTATTTACAATGCACCACCGGAAGGGACGATTGACCCTGTAGCTGCAGGTGCAGGTCAATACGATTATTTTGTAAAACAGGAAGGGGATTCTGTAAACCTTCATTTCGTTTTTCAAAATATTTCTACAAAAGACTTCGTAGATACGTTGGCTGTACAGTTTTACTTGAGTAATGAGTCGGGTAAAAAATGGATAGATACGGTTTCGCTCTCGCCCTTGGCAAAGGATACATCTTTGAGCTTTAATTATAAAATGAGTACTGTCGGATGGGGAGGAGACAATGTGCTCCAGGCTTTTGTAAATCCTGTTTTACTGCCGGAACTGTATTATTCCAACAATGTACAGAATGTAAAATTTCATGTCATTAGCGACAAAACCAATCCTGTTTTGGATGTTACTTTCGATGGACAGCATATTATGGATGGTGATATTGTATCTCCGAATCCTTATATAGTAATATCGCTGAAAGATGAAAATAAGTTTATGCTAAAGAATGATACGTTGGGCATGAAACTTTATCATAAAAATCCTTGTGTTGGCTGTGGCTTTGAACTTGTACCGCTTTCCAGCCCTGCAATATTGAGTTGGGGGCAGGCTTCCGGTAAAGGAAATGATTTTAGGATTGAATATAATCCTAAAGGTTTGAAAGATGGTATTCATACCCTTAGGGTGCAAGGAAGTGATGTATCGGGCAACCCATCGGGTTCAAAACCCTATGAAATCAATTTTGAGGTTATTAATGCTTCTACTATTAGTAATTTTTATCCATATCCCAATCCTTTCAGCACTAGTACCCGTTTTGTTTTTACCCTTACCGGCTCTAAAATACCGGACGACATTATTATTCAAATAATGACCGTGACGGGAAAAGTGGTGCGTGAAATTACAAAGGATCAATTAGGACCTATTCATATTGGAAATAATATAACCTCGTATGCCTGGGATGGACGAGATGACTTTGGGGATCAGTTGGCAAATGGTGTGTATCTGTACCAGGTAAAAATTAAGGGTGCGGATGCGTTTGAACACCGTGCCACTTTTGGAGATAAAGCATTTAAGAAAAACTTTGGTAAAATGTATTTACTCCGTTAGGCGTCCTTTTTCTCTAGTTTAACAAAGCAATAGCTGTGTGCATGGCATGCATCGGAAGCGTGTTCTTCCCGCTCCGTTTCCTTCCATTGATGCATATCAAAATCACGGATAAAAACATCGGCATCTTCCACTTCTGTTTTCACTTCTGTCCAGTAAATGTTGTCTGCTATTTTTAGCGCTTCATTTATAAGTCCTGCCCCTCCAATTACAAAAGCCTCCGTTTCACCTGCTGCTTTGGCAAGTGAAACCGCTTCTGCTAAAGAATGTACAATACTTACACCGGCTGCTTTGTAATTTGTATTTTGGGTAATGAGTACGTTGGTCCTTCCCGGTAATGGTTTTCCTATACTTTCGTACGTTTTGCGCCCCATTAGAATAAAATGTCCCATGGTTTTTTGTTTAAAAAACTTTAGGTCATTGGGCAAATGCCAGGGCAATTGATCGTCTTTGCCTATTGCCCTATTTTCAGCTACAGCAACGATTATACTTACTTTCATAAAGTCAGATTTTATTTCCCCGGAAAAATTCCTCTATAGACATTTTCTTCTTCCCTTCCAGTTGAAATTCTTTTACAGAAACTTCCCCATCTGAAGTAAAGAAATTTAAAAAGCTTTTATTGTTTGTTACATATCTGTTTTCAGTTCCTTCTTTTCCCCCTTTTAAATCGGTTTCTATGTCTACCCGGAATATTTTGCAGGATTTCCCTTCAATTTTAGTCCAGGCACCGGGAAAAGTCGAAAGCCCACGGACGAAATTTTTTACCTCAACAGCTTTTTTGGAAAAATCTATTTCACAGGTTTCTTTGAAAATTTTTGGTGCGGGCTTGGTAGGTACAGGTGCTTGTTTAGAAGTATGGACTTGCCCCGTTTGTATTGCACACGTAGTTTTTAGGACAAGATCGGCTCCTAAAGCCATAAGTCTTTGGTATAAAGATTCTACATTCTCGTCAGGATCAATAGGGGTTTTCTGCTGAAAGATTATTTCTCCCGTATCAATTTCTTTTTCCAGGAAAAAAGTAGTTACTCCTGTTTCTTTTTCACCATTTATGATAGCCCAGTTTATAGGTGCTGCCCCACGATATTGGGGAAGGAGAGAAGCATGTAGGTTAAATGTCCCTAATTTAGGCATAGCCCATACGATTTCCGGGAGCATACGAAAGGCTACGACAACTTGCAGGTTTGCATTGCAGGTTTTTAATGTTTGTATAAAATCTTCCGATTTAAGATTGTCGGGCTGCAATACAGGAATATGATGCTTTTCCGCTAATTGTTTCACGGGAGAAGCTTGTAATTTTAAGCCTCTGCCGGATGGTTTATCGGGAGCTGTAATTACAGCCACTACGTTAAAGTTATTTTTTATTAATAGCTCCAAACTTGGTACTGCAAATTCCGGAGTACCCATAAAAATTATTCTTAAATCATTCATTGATTGATTTCCTTTTATTTAAAATCCGGATATAAAAGATATTTCTTTCTCATTGCTTTGTACTGGCTTAATGCAGGTTCCCATGTCTTTCGTATTTGTTCTTCTGTCATGCCTTTTATGATTTGTTCTTTTAAGGTTTTGACACCTGCAAGCTTTACAAAAAAAGCGTTGAAGAATTGCTCTTTGTCTTTTGCAATAGTATAATAATTGATCAGGTATTTCAACGTAAACTTATCCGATACTTTTTTATTCCTAAAATCTATTCCATAGCACAACTTGTTTTCCAAGGGAGGGTACGTTGCCACTCCGGGAATGCTCACCGGGGTAAACGTAAAATTACCATAGGCCGGATCCGGAAAACCGATTACTTGAAAGGGAAAATCTGTCCCACGCCCTACGCTTATTTCTGTGCCTTCAAAAAGGCAAAGGCTGGGGTACAATTTTATAGAAAGGTCATTGGGTAGGTTGGGGGAGGGGCTTATCGGCAGAGAATAAGGGGTGTTGTGTGTGTAGCCTTTTGCTTTAATGACAGTAAGTTTACAGGTTTTTCCTCCGGAAAGCCATTTTTCGCCGTTTATCATTTTTGCCAGTTCTCCAACGGTACAGCCATGTATTATGGGTATAGGAAGTAGGCCAACAAAAGATTTATTTTTTAAGTCGAGTACCGGCCCGTCTACATAATTTCCGTTAGGATTGGGTCTGTCCAAAATCAGAACTTCTTTCCCGTTTTCTGCTGCGGCTTCCATTACATAGTACATAGTGCTTATGTAAGTATAAAAGCGTGCTCCCACATCTTGTATATCAAATACGAGTATATCTACATCGGAGAGTTGAGCGGGCAGCGGTTTTTTATTTTTACCATATAAAGAAACCACAGAAAGTCCTGTTTTTACATCTACTGCATTTTTTACTGTAGCTCCTGCAGCTTCTGTTCCCCGAAAGCCATGCTCCGGAGCAAATATTTTCGTTACATTTATACCGGATGCGAGAAGAGTATCTGCAAGGTGCGTATGGTAAACCACGGAAGTATGGTTTACAACCAATGCTACTCTTTTATGCTTTAAGAGGGGTAAGTATAGCGGCATCTGTTCAGCACCGGGAATTGGTTTGACTGAAACGTCTTTGATTTTTTCCGGAGTTTGGGATAATGTTTTGCTTTTAACAGGCGAACAGCTTCCTAAATTTAGGGTTATTAATAGAGGAAACAGGAAAAACAATTTGTTCATATAATTTTTTTATTGACTACTTTTAAAATCAGTACCTATCTTTGGGCTAAAATTAGTAAAATTTGAATCTGAATTATTTTATTTCTAGAAGAATTAGCAGGGTAGATAAAAATTCTTTTTCCTTTATCGTTACCCGTATTGCAACGATAGTAACTGCTTTTGGTATTGTTGTAATGCTTCTTTCTGTCGGGATACTGGAAGGATTTAAAAGCCGCATCCGGGAAAAGATTTTTAGTTTTGGTGCACATATACAAATAACAAAATATGACCTGAAAAAATCTTACGAAGAGTCTCCCTTATCTACCAATACCGGTTTATTTCAACATCCTGATTCCGTACCGGGCATTGCACATATTCAGGTGTTTAGTAATAAGCCCGGGCTTATGCGTACTAAAAACGATATAATGGGGGTAGTGTTGAAGGGGGTAGGAACGGATTTTAATAAAGAAAGATTTCAAAGAAACATTGTAAAAGGCAGGTTTATTGATTTTTCAGATTCTTCTTATTCTAAGGATATTGTAATAAGCGAGAAAATTGCCAATCGTATGAATCTTGTACCAGGTGATCCTGTGATTATGATTTTCTCAAGGACGTCTTATGTAGCACCAAGCTATAAGAAACTCTATATTTCGGGTATTTATAAAACCGGATTGGAAGAGTTTGACGAGCATTTTGTATTGGGAGATATTCGCCTCAACCAGGAAGTAAATAATTGGCCGGACACTTTGGTGGGGGGCTATGAAATTTTTTTAAAGGATTTTGATAAACTGGATGAAGTTTCGGAGAAAATTTTCGATCACATGGATTATAACATGCAAATCGAAAAGATAACGGATAAGTATATTCAGATTTTTGACTGGCTGGAGCTATTGGATCGGAATGTTTCCATTTTCATGGTCATCATTCTTTTTGTGGCTTCCTTTAATATGGGTGCAACGCTGCTTATTATGATTATGGAAAGAACCAATATGATAGGAGTGCTTAAAGCACTGGGAGCAAGGAATACACAAATTCAGAAAATCTTTATTTATAATGGTGCTTTTGTAATTTTAAGGGGAATGCTCTGGGGTAATATTATCGGTTTTGGATTACTGGCACTTCAATATTACTTTAGGATACTGCCTTTAGACTCGGAAATTTATTTTATGAGTTTTGTTCCGGTGGAATTTTACTGGCCTTTTTTCATCCTGATTAATGTAATTACCTTTTTGATCGTTACGGTTGTTTTGTTAATCCCTGCTTATCTTATTTCAAGGATGAAACCGGTGAAGGCTATACGATTTAATTAGAGGTATTTCAATCCTTATTGTCTTGGATATACTTTACTAAGCAAATACGCATTTTATGAAGTGGAACTCCGGCTTTAGTTTCAATCCTTATTGTTTTGGATATACTTTACTAAGTTACGATGCCTACGATGAAAAAACCAAGATGGAACTGTTTCAATCCTTATTGTCTTGGATAAACTTCAGTAAGGTATAATGCTCAGTTTGACCCGGCAAAAGACCTTAGCGTTTCAATCCTTATTGTCTTGGATATACTTTACTAAGGAATCCAACAGAATTTTCCTGTGTGTGCGAGACAGTAGTTTCAATCCTTATTGTCTTGGATATACTTTACTAAGTTTTGGATCGTTTGAATTCTTTAGATTTTCAATGGGTGTTTCAATCCTTATTGTCTTGGATATACTTTACTAAGTGATTTTAAGGGAATTGAATTTTGGTACAACGACATGTTTCAATCCTTATTGTCTTGGATATACTTTACTA
>Ga0164242_10009855_pt1 | contig 10267 bp, 9 predicted proteins | sample OricomgcompostMG_FD_108783 | JGI IMG/M metagenome (GOLD analysis project Ga0164242, IMG submission 108783) | Miracle-Growth compost microbial communities from Emeryville, California, USA - Original compost - Miracle growth compost (MG) ... | reverse complement strand
TTGCTGGATGTTGCTCAGTGCTAACATGCTGGCGGACACGTTATATCCATAGCTTGGATAATCATAACCATCAGTGCGGGAAACGGAAGGGCACATAAAAACTTGCGTGCTTTTGGCGTATGGCTGCACAAGATCCATCCAGGTAATCCAGCGTCCTCCGCCCGTGGATGTTCCGTTGCTGGTGACAAATTTATATCCTGGCATGGATGTATCTAATTGTTTGATAAAGGTGCTGGGATCAGCCCAAGTCCCCACAATCCGTTGCGGATATCTTTCATCGTAATCTTGCGTATACATCATTAATCCCAAACCAATTTGCTTTAAGTTACTCAAGCAACTGGTGCGCCTGGCGCTTTCTCTTGCCCTGGCAAATACGGGGAACAAAATTGCCGCAAGTATTGATATAATTGCAATGACGACCAATAATTCTATTAATGTAAACCCTGCCGCTTTGCGTTTCATCGTGAGTTCTCCTTGCTACGTAAAAAATAAACTGACATTAAGCATTATACCCCTTGAGGCAGGTATTTAAACCTTTTGAGCGGATTAAATAATGATAAAAAATAACCATTATGATGAATTGTGAACATTGAGGTTTATTGCTATCGTGCATAGAATGAACACGACGTCATCCTGAGCGCAGCGAGGAACGAGCGAAGTCGAAGGATCCCCGAAGTTTCGACGGCGTACTTCGGGGGATTCTTCAGGTCGCAGAGCTCCCATCAGAATGACGACGAGATTCACAATCGCGCCAATTAACCATTCTTAGCTTGACGGCGAAATTGATTGGGGGTTAATCCCGTTTCCTGCTTGAAAGCACTGCAAAACGCATTGGCGCGTTTGAATCCCAACAAATGGGCAATTTCGCCGATATTTTCATTTCCTTCCACGAGCGTTTTCTTCGCCGCCGCGATGCGTTGCAACCGCACGTAACGCATGACTGAAATGCCATTGTGCTGATGAAACAAACGATTGAGGTGCGTCGCGGAAAGATGCACTTCGCGCGCTATCAACGATAATGTGAGCGGCTCCTGCAAGCGTAACTGAATGAAGATGACGGCTTTTTGCCAGGCTTCGGTTTGCTTGGGCAGGGATTTCTGTAGCGACGGAGTTGCAGGCCGGGAAGTGTTAGCGATGTGCGACGAATTTTCTTTCAAACAATAATGCAAACGCATCATTAGCGCCAGCAAAATTTCTTGTGCCACCTCAGGACTTTGGCGAAAGAGATGCGATGATTCTTCTGTAAAAAGCCGGATCAGCGTCATCGCTACCTGATCGCGAATTTGCAATGAATGCGATCCCGCAACGAATTGATCTTCTACTTCGATATGTGTGTGCAGCAGCAATTCTGTTTCCAGATGATCCAACCATAGCACTTTGATGGCCGGTGGTTTTGGCAGAGATGATTCCCAAAAATGACGCAACCCGCCATTACGCGGCGTGCCGGGCGGAAACAGCAATACACTGGGCGCCTGCCAGCGAATAGCATAAATGCCTTTGGAGATGTGTTGTTGCGAAGCTTGTGCGGCGGTAACAAGTGTGCGCTCATCCGCTTCGCCTTCGTAGAGGAAGCCGATATAAGGATGAAAAGTACTTAACAAATTCGCTTTAGGCCACACCGATTGCAGCGGAAATCCTTCATCAGCCGCGCTGACACGAGGCACCTTTTTATCAAGCAATCTGGCACGAATTCCTGCAGGAAAAGCAAAAGGCGGTTCAACATATCCCAAAGGAATCCCTTGCCGGCGCAGCGCGGGAATGATGTTTTCGCTCAGCGCAGTGAGGATTTCTTTGCGGATTTGAAAAGCCGAAGGCATTTGTATAGTTTAGTTGAAGAGGGTGAGCTGGAGCAAAAGTACTTTTCATATTGAGCTGAAATGTGATAGTGTTTCGTCTTGTAAAGTACTTTTTTTATTTGTGTGATTAAACATGAAGCGTTCTTTTTCCGCTATTCAATTAACGCAACTTTTTGAAGAAAAACTGGTGCCATTTGCGCAGCCGGGAATGTTGCGCTGGGGCGTGGCGTTGCCCAATGCGAATAAAGTGATTATGCCGCAAGGCGCCGAAATAAAGCCGCGCGCCATGCAAAATCGTGCCGTGTCGCATCCTGCCCGGCGTCAGTATCGTAATACAAGTTTGATTGTAAAGCGATGGCCCGAAGATCATCTCACTGCACATCGAGTTCCCAAATTGCTCTGCGTGATTTCTGGTTCGCCCACGATAGAATTGGGAAAATATGAATTGCTTTTGCCTGCTGGTACCTTTCTTTTTATTCCTGCGGGAATGCCAAATCCCGACGGTTCTTTGAGCCACGTGCGCGGTCAACAAACCGCCGACGTTTGCTGGATCAGTCCGCGCGGCGGGCAGCTTCATTTATGGGTATGTCGCAGCATGGGACGGGAACATTTTACCTTGCACTGGAGCAATACGTTTTTTCGTTCGGATCGTTTGATGCAATATTTCGATTTGCTGGGGCAGGAAGCATTGGCGAAAAAAGAGTCGCCTCTCATTGCCAGTTATTTGCTGTCATTGCTATTGCTGAGTATGCAACAAGAAATTGTCGATGGAAATTTTTTACGTTTGTCCAACCGGGAAAATCCACTGCCACGTCAAACCGCGCAGCAAAACCCCATCGCCACAGCAACCCAATATCTGGAGGCTAATTTTGAGAGCGGTATTACTATCGAATCGTTGGCGAACCAGGTGGGAATGTCGCGCTCGCAATTGGCACGCCGCTTTCGTGAACAAACCGGAAACACCGTAATCGAATATCTTACCAAGATAAGATTGGCGCAAGCTTGCAAATTTCTCCGCGAGACGGAATGGACAGTTACGTATATCGCCGGCTTTGTGGGGTTTCATTCTCCCGCGTATTTTCATACGTTGTTTTGTAAACACATCGGTTCCACTCCGGCGACTTATCGGCAAAAGTACTTTTTAAATAAAGACAGTGACGAATAGCAAATGCGCGCGACGTCATTCTGAAGGGAGCTCTGCGACCTGAAGAATCCCCCGAATTTTCAACGCACTCCGTCGAAACTTCGGGGGATTCTTCGACTCCGTTCGTACCTCACTTCGCTCAGAATGACGACGTGCTTCTTAAAAGCCGATTTATATAACAGCACCAAAATAAAGACAGTAAAGAATAGATGTGGACGATAAAGAAGTTCTGTTTCCGATTGCAGGTCGTATAATAATTGTCGTTGATAAAAGTACTTTTGAAAGAAAGAGAGAATAGGTTTCCCATGTCAAAAAAACGGTATGTTGCTGTTGGAACGGGCGTTCGCGTTCCCATGTTCATCGATCCCATCGCGAGTAAATATCGCGATAACTGCGAACTGGTTGCTCTGTGCGATTTAAGTCAGACGCGCATGGATTATCACCGGCAACGGCTTCGTGATGCCTATCAATATGAAGGCATAAAAACTTATGCGGCGCAGGATTTTGATCGTATGCTGGCGGAAACTCGTCCCGATACGGTGATCGTTTGCACCATGGATGCTTTGCATCATGAATATATTGCGCGCAGTGTTCAGCAAGGTTGCGACGTGATCTGCGAAAAGCCGCTCACGGTGGATGCGGAAAAGTGCCGCGCGATTCTTGAAACAGTAAAAACATCGGGCCGCAATGTCCGTTTAACCTTTAATGTGCGTTGGCAGCCGGGCCCGACTAAAATCCGTGAAATGATTCAGCAAGGCGCGATTGGCCAGGTAAAACATGTACAAATGGAATGGCTGGTGGATCATCGGCACGGCGGTTCCTATTTTCAGCGGTGGCACAGCACCAAAGCCAATTCCGGCGGGTTATTGGTGCATAAAGCAACACATCATTTTGATTTGGTCAACTGGTGGATTGACGGCATTCCCGAACAAGTTTTTGCGATGGGTTCGCTGGCGTATTACGGGCGCAAAAATGCGTTGGCGCGTGGCGATGATGCGTGGACGGGCTACGATCGATATACAGGAAAGGCAGCAGCAGACGATCCGTTTTATATTGATCTGGCCGCAGATGAATTGAGCAAAGGACTTTACCTGGATGCGGAAAAAGATTCGGGATACATTCGTGATCGCAATGTTTTTCGCGATGATATTGATATCGAAGATGTGATGTCGGTGATGGTGAAATATCGTAGTGGCACAACATTCAGCTATCAGCTCAACGCATTTTCGCCGTGGAAAGGATATCGCGTTGGCATTGTTGGCGATCGGGGCCGTCTGGAATATGAAGAAACATATCGGCCGCCGGTTATGGAAAATGAAAGTGACGATGAAATCCAAAATGATCCGGCGGCCATGAATACGCGAATGCGCAAGCTGGTGTATCTGCCCCTCTTTGGCAAAGGCAAAGAAATCCCTATTCCCGCAGCTGCCGGCGGACATGGCGGCGGCGATCCATTGATCCAGGAACAGATGTTTTCCGCCACGCCTCCCGACGATTCGTATGGTCGAAACGCCGGGCACGAACAGGGCGCAGCGTCAGCTATTATTGGGATCGCCGCAAATCAGTCCATCGCTACCGGTCAATCAGTTGAGGTGAATGATCTTATTACATTGCGCCCTGAAATAACGCAGTTAAGCCAACTGGTTTAAGTGAAAGTACTTTTACTGCACCTCTAACGCAGAACCAATAACCTCGCACCTTTTATATACTCTGCTCCAGCAATTATTATGGCTTTACCAAAAACATATCAAGCATCTGGCGTAAATATTGAGGCGGGCAACGAGCTAGTGCGGCGCATCAAACCGCATGCATCGCGAACTCCGCAACGCGGCGTGTTGGGCGGCATCGGCGGATTTGGCGCGTTGTTTCAGGCGGATTGGAGTAACTATAAAGAACCGGTTTTGGTCTCCGCCACCGACGGCGTGGGCACCAAACTCAAACTGGCATTCGCACTGGAAAAGCATGACACCATCGGCATCGACTTGGTGGCAATGTGTGCTAACGATTTGTTGTGCAGCGGTGCCAAACCATTGTTCTTCCTGGATTATTTTGGCACCGGACGGTTGCAACCTGTCGTGGGCGAAGCCGTGGTAAAAGGCATTGCGGATGGCTGCGTGCAGGCAGATTGCGCATTGATCGGCGGCGAAACGGCGGAACTTCCCGGCTTTTATACTGATGGAGAATATGACCTCGCTGGTTTTTGCGTGGGCATTGCCGACAAAAGCAAACTGATTACCGGCGAAGACGTGAAAGCGGGCGATGTGATTCTGGGATTGGCCTCTTCCGGCTTGCATTCCAATGGATACAGTCTGGCGCGCAAAGTATTGGAACCGATGGGCCTTGAAAGTACTTTTGGTGGAAGGACTTTAGGCGAAGCCATGCTGGAGCCAACGCGCATTTATGTGCAGCCGGTTCTGGAATTATTACAAACGGTGCAAGTCAAAGCGTTGGCTCATATCACTGGCGGCGGATTCTACGAAAACATCCCGCGCATCTTGCCGGAAAACACCCTCGCAGAAATCACGCAAGGAAGCTGGCCCGTACCGGAGTTATTTTCTTTGATCGCACAGCGCGCAGAAATCGAAGAACGTGAAATGTTCACCACCTTCAACATGGGCATCGGCATGGCGATGATCGTATCGCCCGAACACGCCAGCACCGCGCTGGAACTGCTGCAAAAGTACTTTCCCGTGCACCAGATCGGCCAGATAAAATCAGCCGATGGCGCGCCCAAAGTGCAACTGATATAATGTAATGCCGCAGTAACGGGACGTAGCTCAGCTTGGTAGAGCGCCTGCTTTGGGAGCAGGAAGTCGTCGGTTCAAATCCGGCCGTCCCGATTAAAACTCTTACACTTTTCCCCAATTCACTATTTGCCTATTCTTCAGATGACTTACGATGAGGAAACTATGGATGAATGATCAAGGTGCTTCATCGAATCGCAAGTATTTAAAAGTACTTTTGAATAAACACATCCCAGTGGGAAATATAAATTACAGGAAATGCAATGAGTTCTTCGGAAAGTAGTGAAAGTAAGTTTTGCGAAAAATGTGGCGCGCAAAACGCGAAAGCAAGCTTGATCTGTTCTAATTGTGGAGAAAAGCTTCCCTGGGTTGATAGTGAACCCGAAACTCCCAATATCGTTGCGCCGGAAGAAGACAGTCCGACGTTTGCGAACACCCCTGCCCCAGCATCATCGGAAGAAAGAAATGCAAAGCGTAATACCTTGTGGGGGATAATTTCAATCGCGGGGGTTCTTCTTTTGTCTGTCTTTTTTGCTAACACATCAAAAACGTCAGAAACCCCCATGGAAGGCGATAACACAGAACGAATTATTGCCAATGACGATGCGGCTGCGCAAGGGGTGGAAGATCAAACCGAACGACAGGGAGAATCAGATAATAGGCGCAGGAGTGGAATTATTATCAAAGAGTTGGATCAGTATTCGGACGCTGGAGTTACGTGGCGAAATTTTTTAATCCGGAAGAATGTTGACAGAAGCGATCTGATTTTACTGGCACAGGAACTCCATAGAGTAGATCCGAACAGTTTTTTCAAACTCGTCGATGACGATTCAGAATTCAGGGAGTATATAGATTGGGAGATAAATTATCCCAACTCCTCCTATCCATATCCGGAAGGATGGGCGACCAACCATATTATTGGATGGATTATTCATGCATCAGACACTAATGGAGGCCATTGGGAGTTTATCGATCATGATGTAACCGTGCCGTTAGACTAAAAGCCGTATGCGCAAATGCGGAAGCTTTGGTAATACAGCATCACAAAAAGTACTTTTAAGGATAAAGCCATGCGTTATTTCTGGAAGTTCCTCATTGCTATGCTGATTCTTAATGGTAACATTTATCCTGCGCGCGCCTGGCTATCGATCGCCAATTGAATAAACGTTTATAGATTCGTAATTTCTCTTGGCCTCAATTTTGCCACAACGTTCTGCGTGACTCTCAAATCCCTCTTTGAACTCCTCAAAAAAACCGCCCTACAATGGAGCGACGCCAAAGCCTCTCGTCTTGGCGCGGCTTTGGCGTATTATTCCATATTCTCTTTGGCTCCGTTGCTGCTGGTGATTATCGCTTTTGCGGGAATATTTCTGGGTGGCCACGATAGCGCGCGCACGCAGATGATTCAAAATCTGGGGAACGTCATTGGGCCGGAGGCTGCGCGGCAAATCGGCGAAATGGCGCAGGGGGCGAATAAACAAAGCAGCGGCACTTTGGCTTCTATTATTGGTATCGTTGTTTTGCTGTTCGGCGCATCTGGCGTCTTTCTTCAATTGCAAGATTCACTCAATACCATTTGGAAAGTGGAACCCAAACCTGGCCAGGGAATTTTGGCGATGATCAAACAACGTTTTCTCTCGCTGTCGATGGTTTTTGGCGCGGGATTTTTGTTGCTGGTTTCATTATTATTAACATCCATTCTCAAAGCCGTCGTGCATTCCGTGAACGCTTATTTTCCACTGGCGGGCGCGTTGCAGATGGTGACTTTTATAGGTTCGTTCGTGGTTATTACGTTGCTATTCGCGATGATTTATCGCGTATTGCCGGATGTGGATATTGGTTGGCACGATGTGTGGATTGGCGCCGTAATCACCTCGCTGCTTTTCATGATTGGGCAGGTGGCGCTCAGTTGGTATTTGGGAACGCAAAGCACAGGTTCAGTTTACGGCGCGGCTGGCTCGCTTGTGGTATTGCTTTTATATATTTATTACAGCGCGCAAATTGTCTTTTTCGGCGCCGAATTTACGCAGGTTTATGCCAACAGTTACGGCTCAAAAATACAGCCGTCGGCAAATGCCATTTCCACGGAAGATGTCGCGCCAGCAATAGAAACAACGTATGACATTACCGCACAGGCGAATTTGCCACAAACTACGAAAATGAGCGCCGATCGAAATACCGCATCTGACGCCGCGTTTGTATTGTTGGGAATTGCGCTGATAGCGTTATTGAGAAAATGGTGTAAGCGGTAAAAGTACTTTTACTATGACATCAATTTCACCAACAAATGCCCCAGCACTTCATATACATTTCCACCTAACATTCCTCGAAAAAAATGTACCGGCGCGTTCGGCGCACCGATAAAGGGACGCAGCGTCCAAGCCAACTGCGCACCAATGAAACAATAACACGCCAACCACGCCCACATCAATTTGGCATGAATGGCGCGTCGCACAATAAGCGCGCGATAACGCCGATACAGAATTATTTGCGCACTGCATGCAGCAAGGCAAAACATCAGAAAATTGAATAATACAGCGGCTTCATATTGCGATGTGGAAACGTAAACTCCTAAAGTGAGCGGAGCAAGTGAGGCCAGAATGAGCGCCACACCGGCCTGCATTTCCAAGATAGCGCGCAACGCCACAGCGAAGTCTTCGCGCACACCCAGCAATGTATTCATCACAAAAAACGGCGGCAACGCAAAACCAAATGTAACCAATAAAAGAAGCGGCACCTTGAGCGATGAATAGGCGATTTGTATCCAACGCTCCGCGCTCAATCCGCCAAAGCATCCCATCACCGCGCCATAAAGCAAGCCGAAGATAATACTGTAAGCGAAACTTCTGCGCCAGGTTGGGCTGTCAGACGCGCCGCGCAAAAGTGCGTCCGCTCGTTGAAGAAAAGGGTTCATAAAAGTACTTTTACGCACCTAATAATTTCCAGAAAACATGCCAAACCGCAATAAAGAAACTGGAGTCACGTTCGCGCAGCCAGGTAAACGGCATGGACGGATCACCGATAAATGGGCGCAAAACCCAGCTCATCTGCGCACCGACCAGGGCGAATACGATTACCCAAATCCTAAAGATTGCCCGCACGTTGCCGCTAAAAGCGCGGCCTTCAATTTTCTCCAACGCGCCTTGCGGTTCTGGTGTGGATGATTTTTCTTTATCCAAAACCATCGTTAATCGATGCAAAGTGAATAGTAAAAATTTCAATCCTAAAAATCCTGATGCCGCGCAAATTAGCACATTAAACATCAGCATGAAATTGTAGCCGGTGGTGGAAACGGAAAAGAACGCCACCACCGGGCCCAGCGATGCGAGAACCGCGATCATCACCGTCAACGTGGCGATAAGAAGTTGCCACACTACGCGCAATGTCAGCCGCGAACCGATCAGCGCATTGAAGACATAGAGCGAGGGAAACGTGACTAAGAGCGTTAATAAAAACAGCAGCGGAATTTTTCCTGCAGATGCAATGATCTGCAACATGGCGTCCGACACGGGCCGATTAAAGGCCGCGAAACATGCCATGCAAACGCCGTAAAAAGCGCCGAGTACAACGATCAAAATCAACATTCCACCAGTTGGCACTTCGATGGAGCCATTTTGCAATGATGTCAACTTCGTCACGTCACCGCGCAGCAATCCATCCAACGATTTTATCCAATTACGAATCATTTTTTCTCCTTGTTTAATACAAACCAATGCGACATTCTTACGGATTTACTCTGTATCATTTCTCGACGTTTGTCGACTTTTACAAGATTTTCCACTTCGCTCGTTCCTCGATTCGGTCGAAATGACACCATTTACATTTATGCAACATCGCAACTAAAAGTACTTTTTCCCTTCTCTCAATGATGGGCCAACGGGATGTTGCGCAGTTGATGTTTTGGCGACATCAAAAATGGAATGCGCCGCTTGATCAAAGACATCATTTGTCGAACGCATCCAATCCAGAATAGAAACGTGTGCCGCCAAAAGTACTTTCTTATGATCACATGCCACCATAAAACAAACGAAGCGATAGAGATTTTTCCAGCTCAATAAAGTCCAGGCGCGCCGCGCGGAGGAATGATGGGCGAATGCGCGGCTAAGCGTATCGCAATGAAAAGCCACATGGGCGTTTTCATCGCGCAAAATTTGCGTGCACATGAGGCGAATGTTTTCGTCCTGAGTAGCGTTTTGCAATACGCGATAATAACGCTTGGCAATTAATTCCGCCACCAACAATATCATCAATTCCGCGTGTAATCCACCGAATCTCCGCAAAACAATAAACGCCGCGTCGCTCCAATGTCCTTTCAACAACGGCACTTTGAGGGCATCGAGAACATGCGCTAACAATTGCGCATGATAATTTTCTTCGGCGATGAACAGATCAATCGCCTGCACGTAATCGGCATCACCCGTTTGCGCGGCATAATTTTTGAGATACTTCCCTTCCCCACTTTCGCCCACTTGAAACCGTTGCAAAGATGTCGTGATCGCCGCGCGTTCTGCTTCGGAAATCACCACGCCCTTTGTCCAATCAATAGATAAACGACGTGTGCGATTTGCCACAAAATACTCCAC
>Ga0164242_10009854_pt1 | contig 10268 bp, 9 predicted proteins | sample OricomgcompostMG_FD_108783 | JGI IMG/M metagenome (GOLD analysis project Ga0164242, IMG submission 108783) | Miracle-Growth compost microbial communities from Emeryville, California, USA - Original compost - Miracle growth compost (MG) ... | reverse complement strand
GACGATCGTCGCCGAGGGGTCGTTCCACAGGTACAGGCGCGGGTAGACGGGGATGCAGTGGCCGCCGACCGCGACACCCGGGCGGTGGATGTGGCTGTACGGCTGCGAGTTGGAGGCCTCGATCACCTGGTAGACGTCGATGCCGGTCTTCTCGGCGAACTGCGCGAACTGGTTCGCGAGGCCGATGTTGACGTCGCGGTAGGTCGTCTCGGCGAGCTTCGCGAACTCCGAGGCCTCGGCCGAGCCGAGGTCCCACACGCCGTTCGGGCGGGCGAGGTCGGGGCGCTCGTCGAAGTCGAGCACGGCATTGTAGAAGTCGACCGCGGCGGCGGCGCCCTCGGTCGACAGGCCGCCGATGAGCTTGGGGTACTTGCGCAGGTCGGCGAAGACCCGGCCGGTGAGCACGCGCTCGGGCGAGAACACGAGGTGGAAGTCCGTGCCCTCGGTGAGACCCGAGACCTCTTCGATGAGCGGCTTCCAGCGGCTGCGGGTGGTGCCGACGGGCAGCGTGGTCTCGTACGAGACGAGCGTGCCGGGGGTCAGGTTCTCGGCGAGCGAGCGGGTCGCGGCGTCCATCCAGCCGAAGTCGGGGCGGGCCTCGCTGTCGACGAACAGCGGCACGACGAGCACGACGGCGTCGGCGCCGGGGATCGCGTCGGCGTAGTCGGTCGTCGCGCGCAGCTTGCCCGCGGGCACGAGCTCGGCGAGCAGCTCGTCGAGGCCGGCCTCGCCCGGGAAGGGCGCGCGGCCGGCGTTCACCGACTCGACCGCGTGCGGGTTGACGTCCACCCCGACGACGTCGTGCCCCTTCGATGCGTACTGTGCCGCGAGCGGCAGACCGATCTTTCCAAGGGCGACGACGGCGATCTTCATGTGCTGGGGAACCTCTGGGTGTCTCATCGAACAGCGGGCGCTGTGCCCTCAATGCTAACGACGCGCCGGTTAGAATCCTGGGCTGAGGGAGATTCTTATCAGCACGTCAGCAGAAGAACGCACGTGGCTCGTGGTGCCGCTGTTCAACGAGGAAACGGTCATCGCGTCCGTCGTCGAGAACGCGCTCCCCGTCTTCCCCCACATCGTGTGCGTCGACGACGGCTCGAGCGACGGCTCGGCCGCGGCCGCCCTCGCCGCAGGCGCGGTCGTCGTCCCGCACCCCATCAACCTCGGCCAGGGCGCCGCCCTGCAGACCGGCATCGACTACGCGATCGCGCAGCCGAGCTGCTCCTACCTCGTCACCTTCGACGCCGACGGGCAGCACCTCGTCGCGGATGCCCAGGCGATGGTCGCCCGGCTGGAATCCGAGCCGCTCGACGTGGTCCTCGGCTCCCGCTTCCTCGACGGGCGCACCGAGCTCGGCTGGCTGAAGCGCCTCGTGCTGCGCACGGCCGTCGTCTTCCAGCGCGCGAGCGCCGGCATCCACCTGACCGACGCCCACAACGGCCTGCGCGCGTTCACGCGCGACGCCGCGGCGAAGATCGAGATCCGCCAGAACCGCATGGCGCACGCCTCCGAGATCGTCGGCGAGATCGCGAAGAAGAAGCTGCGCTACACCGAGCAGCCGGTGCACGTCGTGTACACGGAGTACTCGAAAGCCAAGGGCCAGTCGCTGTGGAACTCGATCAACATCCTCGCCGACCTGTTCCTGAACTGAGGCACGCATGGAAAGCCAACTCGTCATCAAGGTGATCCTGATCGTGGCTTTCGCCGCGTTCGCGATCTTCCTCATGCTGCCCGGCCGCGGCGCGCGCCATGTGGCGATCCGCCGCCTCGTCATGGTGCTCGTGCTCGCGCTGACGGTCCTCGCGGTCGTCTTCCCGAACACGCTCAACGCGGTCGCGCACGCGGTGGGCATCGGCCGCGGCGCCGACCTGCTGCTCTACGGCCTGATCGTCGTCTTCATCGGCAACACGCTGCTGCAGCAGCGCCGCAGCCATCACCTCGAGCGGCAGATCACCCTGCTCGCGCGCCGGCAGGCGATCGTCGAGGCGCGGCTGCCGGAGGCGGGGAACGCCCCTGCTGCGGATGCCCCGGCCGGGGCATCCGCATCGGCCGCCGTCTCCGCCGCCGCGGCGCCGGCCGTGTCCGAGACCGCGTCCCGCCGGCCGGGCACGGCAGACTAGAGCGCATGCGCGTTCTCGTCACCGGCGGTGCCGGCTACATCGGCTCGCACGTGGTGACGGCGCTGCATGCGGCGGGGCACGACGTGCTCGTCGTCGACGACCTGCTGCGCGGGCACCGCGACGAGGTGGACGGCGCCCCCATCGAGCAGGTGCACCTCGCCGAGGACGACGCTGCCGACCGGCTCTCGGCGCTGATGGCCGCGCACGGCACCGACGCCGTCATGCACTTCGCCGCCCGCAAGCAGGTGGGCGAGTCGGTCGCGAAGCCCGCCTGGTACTACCGCGAGAACATCGGCGGCCTCGCCAACCTGCTGCTCGGCATGGAGAGCGCGGGGGTGACCCGGCTCGTGTTCTCGAGCTCGGCGGCCGTCTACGGCGCGGCCGAGGGCGCGGCGATCGACGAGGACGTCGAGCCGAGGCCGATCAGCCCCTACGGCGAGACGAAGCTGTTCGGCGAGAAGCTCATCACGGCCGCCGCCGCGGGCTTCGGACTGCGCGCGGTGAGCCTGCGCTACTTCAACGTCGCGGGGGCGGCGAGCCCCGAGCTCGGCGACCCGGCGGCGCTCAACCTGATCCCGATGGTGTTCGAGCGGCTGGATGCCGGCGAGCCCCCGCGCATCTTCGGCGACGACTACGACACCCCCGACGGCACGTGCGTGCGCGACTACATCCATGTGGCGGACCTGGCCGAGGCGCACACGGCGTCGCTGTCCGCGCTGCAGGACGCCGCGCCCGGGAACCTGGTCTTCAACGTCGGCACGGGCCGGGGCACGAGCGTGCGCCAGATCGTCGACCGCGTGCTGTCGATCTCGGGCTCGGCGCTCGAGCCCGTCGTCGTGCCGCGCCGCCCCGGCGACCCCGGCTACGTGGTGGGCTCGCCCGCGCGCATCGCGGCGGCGATCGGGTGGACGGCGCGCCACACGGTCGACGACATGATCGAGTCGGCGTGGGCCGCGCATCTCGCGCACGTCGGCCACGCGCCCGTATGACGTCCGTCTCGGTCGCGCTGTGCACCCGCAACGGCGCGCGCTTCCTGCCCGAGCAGCTGGCGAGCGTGTTCGGGCAGACGGCGCCGATCGGCGAGCTCGTCGTGTCGGACGACGCGTCGATCGACGAGACGGTGGCGATCGCGCGGGATGCCGCGGCGCAGGCATCCGCATCGCTCACGCTCCTCGAGAACGACCCGCCGCTCGGCGTGACCGGGAACTTCGAGCAGGCGGTGCGCGCGGCCACGGGCGACGTGATCGCGCTCGCCGACCAGGACGACGTCTGGCACGCCGACAAGCTCGCTCGCGCGCTCGCCGTCTTCGACGATCCGGCCGCCCTGCTCGTGCACACGGATGCGCGGCTCGTGGACGAAGCCGGCCGGCCGCTCGGCGCGACCCTGTTCGACCACCTCGAGGTCTCCGCGGAGGAGCTGCTGCTGGAAGAGACCGGCCGCGGCTTCGAGGCCGTGCTGCGCCGCAACCTCGCGACCGGGGCGACGGTGCTGTTCCGCCGCGAGCTGCTCGACAAGGCGCTGCCGTTCCCCGCCTCGTGGGTGCACGACGAGTGGCTCGCCGCGATCGCCGCGGCCCACGGAGGCCTGCGTGTGCTGCGCGAGCCGACCGTCGACTACCGTCAGCACGGCGCGAACGAGATCGGCGTCGCCGCGCCGACCCTGCGCCGGAAGATCGAGCGCGTGGCGCGCGAGCCGCGCGGGGACCGCAACCGCGTGCTCGGCGAGAAGTTCACGGTGCTCGCCGAGCGGCTGGCCCGGCTCGACGGGCTCGAGCCCGAGGTCAAGGCCGCTGCGAACGACAAGGCCGAGTTCGAGCGGCGCCGCGCGCGGATGCCGCGGGCCAGGGCGCTGCGCGCGGCATCCGTCGCCCGCCTCGCCGCCGCGGGCGCGTACCCGCGCTTCGCGAGCCGCGGCAGCTTCGATATCCTGCGCGACCTGCTGCAGCCCGCCTGACGCGGCCTCGGCGCGCGAATCGCGCGATTCGCGCGGAAGCTTTCTGCGTGTGCGCCCGGCGCGCCGCGCCCCTCTGCAGGCGTGTCGCGACGAAATCCTTCCGCGAGAAAACGCTGACGTCCGAACCGCCGGCTGCTCGCAGGCGAGCGAATCGGGGGAACTCCCGCCGGGAACCACACCTAGCGCAGCGGGCGCGCCGTGCGCGGCAGCGCGCTGCGCCACGACATGTTCTGGGACGCGTTCACGGTGCAGATGACGAGCATCACCCAGCCGTAGTCCACGAGGATCGACGACTCGGTCGCGGAGGTCGCGAGCAGCGCGATCAGCACGAGCGGCGTCCAGACGTGGATGATGTTGCGCTTGTTCGACGCCACCAGCCACGAGCGGCCGAGGGCGAGCACGATCATCACGCCGAAGATGAGGATGCCGGCCACGCCGAGTTGCAGCAGCACGTCGAGGTAGGCGTTGAGGCCGGTCGGGTGCGGGAGGTCGGACAGCGCGTTCACGATCGAGTAGGGCAGCTCGTCGCCGCGCCACAGGCCCGTCCAGCCCCAGCCGGTGAGCGGCCGCTCCTTGATCAGCACCCACATGTGGATCCACAGCCGGTGCCGCACGACGAGCGGCCCGCGGGCGTCCAGCAGCGCGATGATCTGGTCGCGGAACAGCCACGCGGTGACGCCCACGGCGATCGTCACGACGGCGAGCACGAGCTGCGTCGCGAACCGCGCCCCCTCCGAGCGGATGCTGCGCAGCAGCCACAGGAAGAGCGCCGAGACCGCCACGATCGCGAGCACGACGAGCGCGACGGGGGAGCGCGACAGCCCCACCGACGCGAGTGCGAGCAGGATCGACGCGAACGCGACCGGCTGCCGCACGGTGCGCGTGCGCCATTCGACGAAGAAGGTGACGATCGCGATCACCGACACGAGCGCGAGCGCGTTGCGGGTGCCGAAGATGCCCTGGATCGGCCCGAGCTGGGCGATCGTGCCGCTCACCCCGAGGTAGTGCACGGGCTGGCTCGAGATCAGCCCAGAGAACACCTCGAGCGCGAGCGAGGCCGACAGCAGGAAGCGCAGCACGTCGCCGACGACGCGCACGACCTGGATCGTGTCGCGCACGAGCGCGAGGTAGATCGCGAGGAAGGCCCAGGAGCACTGGTACAGCACCGAGGCGAGGGTCGTGCCGTGGTTGGTGCTCCACGCGGCGCTGATCGCGCACCAGCCGACGAACACGAGCAGCGAGACGGGCAGCAGCCCGTGCAGGCGGATACGGTCGCGCCGTGCGACGAAGGAGGCGACCGCGGCGGCCACGAGCGTCGCCAGCGCGCCGCCGAGGCCGGGCCAGTCCATGACGCGCAGCACGGCGAAGTTCGCGAAGGCGGTGCCGACGATCGCGAGCGAGACGGCGTTCGCGAAGCGCCCGGACGCGAAGAACTCGCGCAGCAGATCGCTGAACGGCGTCCACCGCCCGTCTTCGGTCACGGGCGCTGCTTCTTGGTGAGCACCGCCCACATCACGAGCATCGCGAAGCCGCTCTCGAGCAGGATCCGGCTCTCGGCGAGCGACTGGATCAGCTGCGCGGACAGCACGAGCAGCGGCAGCAGGGCGATCGCGGTGTGCGGATGCCGCGTCGCAGCATCCGTCATGGGCCGGTCCACCGCGAGGAACCACGAGCGCCCCAGCGTCGTCAGCGCCAGCAGCGCGAACACGATCGCGCCGACGAGGCCGAGCTGCAGCCACAGGTCGAGCCAGGCGTTGTGCGCCTGCAGGTAGGTCACTCCGCCGCGCACCTCGAGCCCGAGGAACGGCTTCGCCCACGGCACCCAGTAGCCGAGCCAGCCCCAGCCGAACACGGGGTGCTGCTGGGCGAGGCCGATCACGGCGTTCCAGATGTCGGTGCGGCCGGTGAGCGTCGGGCTCTTGCCGAGCGCGCGGGTGATCTCGGTCCAGGCGAACAGGCCGCCGCCGACCACCACCACGAGCAGCCCGAGCGCGGTGCCGTAGAGCTTGCCGCGGCCGACGGGCCCGATGCGCCGCGCCCACAGTGCGAAGCCGAGGACGACGGCCGTGCCGACCGCCGCGACCCAGACCGTCGCCGAGCGGGCGAGGACGAGCTCGACGGCAGCGAGCACGATCCAGAACCAGCCCCAGAACGGCCGCGACTGCCTCTCGGCGCGCTGGATCGCGAACACGATCAGGCCGACGAGCGCGACCATCGCGAGCAGGTCGCCGTTGCCGACGATGCCCTGGATCTGCCCGCCGTGGAACAGCAGGTTGCGGCTCCAGTAGAACGGCGTCGGCAGGTGCGGCCTGTCGTAGTCGACCCCCGCGACGCGCACGAGGGGGAGGATCGGGTGCCGCACGACGAGCGAGACCACGAGCTCGAACAGCATCGAGAGGCCGACGACCCAGCGCAGCGCCGCCGCGAGCACCGCGAGCACCTGGCGGAAGGGGAGGGCGAGCGCCGGCACGAGGCCGCCGATGCCCGCGGACAGCATCGCGAGCACGCCGAGCGTCGTGTCGACGTGCCCGCCTGGCCCCGTCACGCCTTCGTAGCGGGCCCAGGCGATCGACGCGATCGCGAGGGCGACGAAGAGCAGCAGCAGCTTGGGCCAGCGGCGGAACCGCAGATCGGGGCGCGCGGCGAACAGCCAGACCAGGTTGGCGACCGTCAGCGCGCCCGCGAGGGCGAGGTAGGCCGGCCAGCCGATGAGGTTGCGCCAGAAGTCGCCCGCGAACAGCGTGAAGAGCGTGAGCGTCGCGAGGATGCCGGCGGCGGGGTGGAGCAGGGCGTCCGGTTTCCTCATACGCGTAAGGCTACCGACGGGCGCCTAGACGAACGCAGCTTCCCCCGTGATCGCGCGGCCGACGATGAGCGTGTTCATCTCGCGGGTGCCCTCGTAGGAGTAGATCGCCTCGGCATCCGCGAAGAAGCGGCCGGCGCCGTGGTCGAGCACGATGCCGTTGCCGCCGAGCGCCTCGCGGCACCAGGCGACCGTCTCGCGCATCTTCGTCGTCGCGAAGGCCTTGGCGAGCGCCGAGTGCTCGTCGCGCTGCGTGCCCCGGTCGAGCATCTTCGACACCTGCACGACGAGCGCGAGCGACGCCGTGATGTTGCCGAGCGATTTGACGAGCAGGTCCTGCACGAGCTGGTGGCCGGCGATCGGCTTGCCGAACTGCACGCGCTCCTTCGCGTAGGCGAGCGCGGCGTCGTATGCGCCGATGGCGACGCCGACCGCCTGCCAGGCGACCTCGGCCCGCGTCATCCGCAGCACCTTCGCCGTGTCGCGGAAGGAGTTCGCGTTCGCGAGCTTGTTCTCGGCCGGCACGACGACGTTCTCGAGCAGGATGTCGGCGTTCTGCACGATGCGCTGGCTGACCTTGCGCTCGATCTTGCTGGCGGTGAAGCCGGGGGTGCTGTTCGGCACGATGAAGCCCTTGACCTGCCCGTCGGCCTCGTCCTTGGCCCAGATCATGGTGACGTCGCCCCAGGTCGCGTTGCCGATCCAGCGCTTGGCGCCGTTGATGACCCAGGTGTCGCCCTCGCGGCGGGCGGTCGTGCGCAGGCCCTGCGCCGAGTCCGAGCCGGACAGCGGCTCGGTGAGCCCGAACGAGCCGATGAGCTCGCCCGAGGCGAGCTTGGGCAGCCAGTAGGCGCGCTGCTCGGGGCTGCCGCACAGTGAGACGGTGCCGGCGGCGAGTCCGTTCTGCACGCCGACATAGGTGGCGATGGAGGCGTCCACGCGGCCGAGCTCGAGCGCCGCGAAGCCGCGGAACACGGCGGAGTTCTCGAACGGCTTGGTCTCGTCCCACGCGAACGCGGCGACGCCGAGCCGGTGCAGGCCGGGGATGATCTCGCGCGGGAAGGTCGCGTGTTCCCAGTGCTCGTCGACCAGGGGCGCGACCTCGTTCTCGAGATAGGCGCGCAGGTTCATCAGGGCGTTCTTCTCGACATCGGTGAGGTCATCGGCGAAGCCGTAGAAGTCGGCGGCGAGGGTCTCGAACACGGTGGCGGTCTCGATGGTCATCCAGGGGCTCCATTGCTGCTGAGGGACGAGCCGAATCTACGGTCGGGCATGCGGGCGTTGATAGCGTGGTGGAGCTTTGCTGACGACGAACACGGGGAAGAGACGCGGATGTTTGTACGGATCGACAACACACCCCGTGACTACGCGTGGGGCTCGGAGACGGCGATCGCCCGTCTGCTGGGCCGCGCTCCGTCCGGCCGGCCCGAGGCCGAGCTGTGGCTCGGCGCCCACCCCGGCTCGCCCGCCGCCGACCTCGCGGCGTGGATCGCCGCGGACCCGTCCGCCGCGCTCGGCCCGGCCGTCGTCGCGGCCGACCAGTCGGCGGGGCGCGCGCCGCACCTGCCGTTCCTGCTGAAGGTGCTCGCCGCCGCCGCGCCGCTGTCGCTGCAGGCGCACCCGTCGCCCGAGCAGGCGGCCGAGGGCTTCGCGCGCGAGAACGCCGCGGGCGTCCCCGTGGACGCCGCGCACCGCAACTACAAGGACCCGTTCCACAAGCCCGAGATGATCTACGCCCTCTCGGAGACCTTCGACGCGCTGTGCGGCTTCCGCGGACGCCCGCAGATCGCGAGCGACCTCGTCCGCATGGTGAAGGCGGGTGCGGATGCCGGCGCCCCGGTGCCCGCGGTGTCGGCCTTCGCGGCCCGGCTCGCGGCGGCATCCGACGACGGCGCCGCCCTGCGCGACGCGGTCACCTGGGCGCTCACAGGCGGCCCCGAGGTCGATGCCCTCGTGGCCGAGACTCTGCGCGCGGCCCGCCTCGTGCTCGCCGAGTGCGGCGCCGACGACTTCGAGAACGCCGGCGCGCTCGACCCCGTGCTGCTGCACTTCGAGAGCGTCGTGAGCCTGCATGACGCCTACCCGGGCGATGCCGGCGTCGTCATCTCGCTGCTGCTCAACCGCGTGCGCCTGCGCCGCGGCCAGGCCCTCTACCTGCCCGCCGGCAACATCCACATGTACCTGGCCGGGCTCGGCGTCGAGCTCATGGCCGCGAGTGACAACGTCCTGCGCGGCGGCTTCACGCCGAAGCACATCGACGTGCCCGAGCTCGTCGAGGTGCTCGACTTCACGCCGCTCCCGGCGCCGCTGCTCGAGCCGATCGAGGAGGCGCCGGGCGTCGAGGTGTTCCGCCCGGACGTGCCCGACTTCGAGCTCGTCCGCGTCGCCCTGGGTGCGGATGCCGGTGCCGACGGCGCCGACTCGGCGGACATCCGCATCACCGCCCCCGCCATCGCCGTCGCGACCTCGGGCTCCCTCGAGATCGCGGGTGCCACGGGGAGCCTCGGCCTGGTCCGCGGGCAGATCGCGTACGTCACTGCGGATGAGGGCGAGCTGCGCGTCACCGGCGGGGGAGAGCTGTTCCTCGCCACCCGTTCGAGGGCCTAGACCTCGCCGTCTAACCGCAGTCGAGCGCCACCCCCAATGGGGGGGTAGACAGGGTTTTACAACGGTTTCATGCAATTCGTGACACGCCGACACGCCCGAGCGGAAATGCGTGACGGTCTGCCCTTACGATTCGCGACTTGACGCGGAGTGAATTACACCGGTGTAATTGCTTCAGCGCTTTTCCGGCGCGACACCGGCAATGAAAGAGGCTCCCGCCACCGCGGGGCCGTGCGATGGAGGGGAGATCGATATGACTGACGGCTATCGCTCCGCAGTGCCGGACGACTGGTTCGTTGATCCCGTCCGTCTGGGGGTGCCCGGGGTCCGCCGGGCTGACGTCGATGACGACGCCGAAGTCCTGACCTGGCAGTCCGACGCGCTGTGCGCGCAGACCGACCCCGAAGCGTTCTTCCCCGAGAAGGGCGGTTCGACGCGCGACGCGAAGAAGATCTGCTCCTCGTGCGAAGTGCGCGCCCAGTGCCTCGAGTACGCGCTGCAGAACGACGAGCGCTTCGGCATCTGGGGCGGCCTGTCCGAGCGCGAGCGCCGCAAGCTCCGCCGCCGCGCCGTCTGACGACGAGCAGCAGCCGCGCGGCTTCTTCCCACCCCCTTCTCGGGTTTCGTGACGCGCCTGCGGCGCTCCCCGAGGCGGGCGAATGGCCTACTTAGGCTGACCCGCGATGCTTCAGACAGTCACCGCCATCCTCGTCGTCCGCCACGGGTCGACGCGTGTGCAGCGCACTCTGGAGTCGCTCCGCGCCCAGACCCGCCGCCCCGACTCGAT
>Ga0164242_10009853_pt1 | contig 10268 bp, 11 predicted proteins | sample OricomgcompostMG_FD_108783 | JGI IMG/M metagenome (GOLD analysis project Ga0164242, IMG submission 108783) | Miracle-Growth compost microbial communities from Emeryville, California, USA - Original compost - Miracle growth compost (MG) ... | reverse complement strand
TGGTACGCCGCCTTCGCCGGGGTGACGAACGGCACCTGGGGTCGAACCGTGATCCCGACGTGGCCGCTGATCGACCGGCAGCCCAGGGCAGCGCGCCGGCACGTGATGGCGCACTGACCGCAGCATTGTCCCCGCAGCATTGTCAGGGTGCGCACGCGATAGAAAGCGTGCACACCCTGACGACTTGCGGTCACCCGCCTCAGGGCGAGACGATCGCGCGCGCCGCCGCATAGACGTCGAGATCGCCGCTCGCCACCCGCGCGGCGAGCGCCGCCAGTCGCGGATCGTCGGCCCGTAGCCCGAGATCCCGCGTCAGCATCGCCAGAGCGAGGACGGCGATGTCGTGGGCCGCCCGCGCGAGTCGACGCCGTCCACCTTCGCCGGACGACGCGAGCCAGCCGCGATGCTTCTCGATCGCCTCCACGAGCTCGCCGACGCCGCCCTCGGCGACCGCCACCGCCCGGACCACGGGCGGCCGCCACTCCCCCGGCGCCCTCGTGGAGGCCATCGAGATCATGCGCCGCAACTCGCGCACGGCATCGTCGGCGCCTTCACGGTCGGCCTTGTTGACCACCAAAATGTCAGCGATCTCAAGCAATCCGGCCTTCGCGGCCTGCACGCCGTCGCCCATGCCGGGACCGAACAGCACCACCGTGGTGTCGGCGGCCGCGGCGATGTCGACCTCCGCCTGCCCGACGCCGACGGTCTCGACCAGCACGAGGTCGAACCCCGCCGCCTCCAGCACCCGGATCGCCTGCGGCGTCGCGGCCGCTAGGCCGCCGAGCTGGCCACGTGACGCCATCGACCTGATGAACACCGCGGAATCGGTGGCGTGCGACTGCATGCGCACCCTGTCGCCGAGCAACGCGCCGCCCGTGAACGGCGAGCTCGGGTCGACCGCGAGCACCGCCACCCGGGCGCCTTTCCCCCGCCAATGCGCGATCAACGCCGACGTCGTGGTCGACTTGCCGACCCCGGGCGCGCCAGTAAGCCCGACCACGTAAGGGGTTTTCGCCGGCGAAGGCAACAGCCGCATCACGTCGGGCAGCAGCGGGTCGGCGTCCTCGATCAGGGAGATCAGCCGGGCGATGGCGCGAGCGTCGCCGTCGCGCGCGGCGTTGACGAGACGCTCGGCGACGTCCATCGAGATCAGGCGCCCGCGACGCGCAGCACGAGGGCATCGCCTTGGCCGCCGCCCCCGCACAGGCCGGCCGCGCCGAGCCCGCCGCCGCGGCGGCGCAACTCGCAGACGAGATGCGCGACGAGCCGCGCCCCCGACATGCCGATCGGGTGCCCGAGCGCGATCGCGCCGCCGTTCACGTTCACCCGCTCCGGGTCGAGATCGAGGTCGCGCATCGACTGGATCGCGACGGCCGCGAACGCCTCGTTGATCTCGACAAGATCCAGGTCGGACGCCGCCAGCCCCTCCCGGCGCAACGCTTTCGCGATCGCCCGAGAAGGCTGCGAATGAAGGGAATTATCGGGGCCGGCGACCACGCCATGCGCGCCGATCTCGGCCAGGATCGGCCAGGATCGGCGCTCGGCGTTCGGCCTCGACGTGACCAGCACGGCGCACGCGCCGTCCGAGATCTGCGACGAGCTGCCCGCGGTGATCGTGCCGCCGGGCGCGAACGCGGGCCTGAGCCTGGCCAGCGACTCGGCCGTGGTGTCGGGCCGGATGCCCTCGTCCTCGGCGACGACAAGCGGCTCGCCCTTGCGCCGCGGCACGGTGACCGGCGTGATCTCGGCGTCGAAGAAGCCGTCCTTGCGGGCGCGGGCGGCCCGCTGGTGCGAGCGCGCGGCGAACGCGTCTTGCTCCTCGCGGGTGATGCCGAGCTTGGCGTTGTGCCGCTCGGTCGACTCGCCCATCGCCAGGTGGTCGAACGCGTCGGTGAGGCCGTCGTGCGCCATCGAGTCGAGCACCTCGACCGAGCCGTATGTGAAGCCGCGCCGCGCCTCGGGCAGCAGGTGCGGGGCGTTGGTCATCGACTCCATGCCGCCGGCGACGACCGTCTCGAACTCGCCCACGCGGATCAACTGGTCGGCGAGCGCGATGGCGTCGAGACCGGAGAGGCACACCTTGTTGATCGTCAGCGCCGGAACGGTCATCGGCACTCCGGCCGCCACCGCGGCCTGCCTGGCCGGGATCTGCCCCACGCCAGCCTGCAGCACCTGGCCCATGATCACGTAGTCGACGTCGGCGCCGGTCGCGCCGGCCCGCTCGAGCGCGGACGCGATCGCGACGCCGCCGAGGTCTGTCGCCGTCACGTCGGCGAGGCCGCCGAGCAGCTTGCCGATCGGCGTGCGCGCCAAGCCGACGATCACCGAGCCGCCGTCCCCTAGCGCCATCACGCGTCCCAGCCTATTGCCGCTCCCCGCGAGCGCGCAGTTAGGCGCAACGTCCGGCGGCTTCGGTTGCGCCTAACTGCGCGCTCGCGGGGAGCGGCACACTACTCACGTGGAGCTCACCCGAATCGACCACATCGGCATCGCGGTCGCCGACCTCGACGCCGCGATCGAGCGGTACACGACGGCGTTCGGCCTGGCGGTCGTCTCCATCGAGACCAACGACGACCAGGGGGCCCGCGAGGCGATGCTCCTGCCCGCGACGGCCGGCACGGCGTCCGGGATCGAGTCGTATGTGCAGTTGTTCGAGCCGCTCGGCGGCGACACGCCCGTCGGGCGTTTCTTGGCCCGGCGCGGCGAGGGCCTGCACCACATCGGGTACGCCGTCGACGACATCGAGTCGGCGCTGCAAACCCTTGCCGCGCAAGGGGTTCAGTTGATCGACACTCACCCGCGGCCTGGCGCGCGTGGCACGTCGATCGCGTTCGCGCACCCGCGCGGGCTGCACGGGGTGTTGACAGAACTCGTGCAAGCGGCCGGCGCCTGACATCATCGGCACATGTCGCAGATGCTGCCAGCCGCGCACGCGGCCGCTCACCTGATCGCGCTCAAGCTGCCGGAGCCGACCGCGAAGGTCACGATCCCGATCGCCATCGTGTTCGCCCTGCTCGCGCTGCTCGCCATCGTACGCAAGCTCGTGGCGCTCGCGCTGGTCGCGATCATCGTCGCCGGCGTGTTCATCGCCTACCAGTCAGGCGCCTTCGACCAGTGGGTCGACAAGGGCAAGCAGATCATCCAGCAGCACCAGGCATAGCAGGCGCCCGCTGGCGTGGCGCAAGGCGCGCCGACCTTCCTTCGGAGCGAAGGAGTCAGCCGATCTCGTCGGCGAATTCCGTGAGCGCGGCCGCGAACTCCTCGGGCGCCTCGACGGCGCTGTAGTGCCCCGCTTTCGCGATCACCGCGAGCCGCGCGTCCGGCAGCGCGTCGACCATCGCCTGCGCCTCGGCGACCGGCGTGGTCGCATCCTCGTCGCCGACGATCACCAGGGCGGGCAGGTCGAGGCCACGAAGCGTCTCGAACGACGACGGCCGGGCCGCCATCGCCCGCAGCCACCAGGCGGCCGACGCCGGCGCGGCGCTCCCCACCATGTCGGCCACCAACGCCGCGACGCCGGCCCGCTCGGCCTTGGTGGTCGATCCGGTGAACGTCGGCATCATCTCGTCGACGAGCACCCGCGAGGTGCCCTCGGATTCGAGGATCTCGGCAATACGAAGCCGGTTTGCCCGCCCCGCTTCAGGGTCTGCCCCAGCTTTGGTGTCGGCGAGCACGACGCCGGCGAGCCGCTCGCGGTGGCGGCGGGCGAACGCCATCGTCACGTAGCCGCCCATCGACAACCCGCCGACGATCGCCCGGTCGACCCGCGCCTGGTCGAGCAGCCTGGCGATGTCGTCGGCGAGCACCTCGAGCGACGGCAGCACCTCGCCGAGCGGCACGCCTGCCGCGCCGCGAAAGTCCGGCGTGAGCAGCGCGACGGCCGACCCGACCGCGCCCCTCAGTGGCGACCACATTCGTGATGAGACGGGAAAGGCATGCAGCAAGACGACGGGCACGGTCACGACCCGACCGTATCTCTCGCCGAGACCTCGACACGGCGACACTCGCTAAACGCCGGCCACCGCCGCGCCGCCGTCCGGGCACGCCGCGCCTCTCGTGGGGGCAGTATGGAGGCATGACGCACCCGACCCCCGACCGAGAGCTGGCGACCGCGAGCCACGATGTCGAGGTGTCGCCCGCGCTCACCGCGTTCATGCGCGAGGGCTGGGCGGCGCCAACGCCGCCGCACGCCGAGCCCGCCGACGTCGCGCCCTACGCCGCCAAACGTCGGGCCAAGCTCTCCGCGGCGTTCGCCGGCCGGCCAATCGTCGTCCCCGCAGGCGGTTTGAAGACGCGCAACAACGACGTCACGCATCCGTTTCGCGCGAGCAGCGATTTCGTCTGGCTGACCGGCTCGGGCGGGCCCGACGCCGTGCTGGTCATGACGCCGGACGGCGGCTCCCACGCGGCGACGCTGTTCGTGCGCGAGAGCGCGGCCCGCGACGAAAGCGAGGAGTTCTACCGCGACCGGGTGCACGGCACGCTGTGGACAGGGCCCCGCCCCGGGCTCGCCGAATTGTCAGCGACGCTTGGGATTTCGACCCGTTCCCTCGATGAGGTCGGCGGCGTGCTGAGGTCGCTGCGAGACCCGCTGGTGTCGCGCGGACACGATCCGGCGGTCGACGCCACCCTGCCTGCCGGCACGGACGACGCGGAGCTCTCCGCCGCCCTCGCCGATCTGCGGCTCGTCAAAGACGACTGGGAGATCGAGCAGCTGGCGTTCGCGGCCGAGGCGAGCGCGCGGGGGTTCGTCGACGTCGTCCGGGAGCTGGCCAGGGCGAAGCAGAGCGGCGAGCGGTGGATCGAAGGCACCTTTTGGCGACGGGCACGGGTCGAAGGCAACGACGTCGGCTACAGCACCATCGCCGCCGCGGGCGCGCACGCGTGCGTCCTGCACTGGACGCGCGACGACGGCCCCGTGCGCGACGGCGACCTGCTGCTGCTCGACGCCGGAGTCGAGGCCCGCTCGCTCTACACCGCCGACGTCACGCGCACATTGCCGATCAGCGGCCGGTTTTCGCCGGCGCAGCGGCGCGTCTACGACCTGGTGCACGCCGCGCAGGAGGCCGCGCTCGCCGCGGTCCGCCCTGGCGCGGCGTTTCACGATTACTGGCGCGCGGCGCAGGGCACGCTGGCGCGCGGGCTCGTGTCATGGGGGCTGCTGCCGGAATCGGCCGCCGACCTCGACGGCCCCGACGGCGACCTGCATCGCCGCTACACCCTGCACGGCACCGGCCACATGCTCGGCCTCGACGTGCACGACTGCGCCGCCGCCCGCAAGGAGCGCTACCACGACGGAACCCTGGAGGTCGGCCACGTGCTCACGGTCGAGCCCGGGCTGTACTTCCAGACCGACGACCTCACCGTGCCGGAAGAGCTGCGCGGCATCGGGGTGCGGATCGAGGACGACGTCGTCGTGACCCGTGACGGCCATCGCAATCTGACGGCGGCGCTGCCGCGCGACGCCGACGCCGTCGAAGCCTGGATGGCGCGGCTGCTGGGCTGACGCCCGCCCGACAGTCATCTCCGGCGGGCGGAGCGCCGGTCCCTGGCGTTCCAGCACGGGGTGTGCCAGTGTCGGCGCTGATCCAGCGCCTCGCTCGGCCAGGCCACGACATGCGGCGTCGCCGGCCTGATCTCGTGGTCGCACCCCGGGCATCGGTAGGTCTTCGTGGACGACGAGCCGGTGATGCGCCGCACGTGCCACTCGTCGCCATGGGCATCGACCTCGATCGACTCGAAGCCGTGCGCGAGGCCGGTCTCGCCGTCGTCGTCGGCGGCCACGCTCGACGCCGAGCGGCGCGCCGGCCGGGTGCGGCGCGGGCTCATACGCCGGCGCCTTGTCGCACCCGCACGGCGCCGGCGTAGACGTTCATCGACGCGCCGCGCATAAAGCCCACCAGGGTCATGCCGACGGAGTCGGCGAACTCGACCGCGAGACTCGACGGCGCCGAGACCGCCGCGAGCACCGGAATCCCTGCCACGTAAGCTTTTTGCACCAGTTCGAACGACACCCGGCCGCTGACCATCAGCACCGTCGCCGACAACGGCAGCCGCTTTTCGCGCAGCGCCCATCCGACGATTTTGTCGACGGCGTTGTGCCGGCCGACGTCTTCGCGCAGCGCCAGCAATTCGGCGTCGGCGCTGAAGAGGCCGGCGGCGTGCAGGCCGCCGGTGCGTTCGAAAACCTTCTGCGCCGCCCGCAGCCGATCAGGCAACGAGTTGAGCATCGCCGGCGTGACCGACGCCTGGTCGGCCGCGATGTCGAAGGCCGATCGCACGCGGACGGCGTCGATGCTGGCCTTGCCGCAAACGCCGCACGAACTGGTGGTGTAGAAGTTGCGGCCGACAGCCGCGTCGACGCGCGGGGCGTCGTCGGAAAGAACGACGTCGATGACGTTGTAGGTGTTGCGGCCGTCGGCGTCCGCGCCGGCGCAGTAGCGCAAGCCGGCCAACTGCTCGGGGGCGGTGATAATGCCTTCGGTCCAAGCGAAGCCGGCGACGAGGTCGAAATCGTCACCTGGCGTGCGCATCGTCACCGCGATCGGCGTGGCGGCGATCCGGATCTCGAGCGGCTCCTCGGCCGCCAACGTGTCGGGGCGTTCGACGGCGACGCCGTCATCGAGATGAACGACCCGCCGTCGCTGCGTGACCCGGCCCATGCCCACGAGCCTAATCGGCGGCGTCCGGGTTCGGAGGCGCCGGTGATCGCCGAGGTTTGCGCCCGCGCCACAGCTGCCATGCTTGGGGTCGAGACGCAAGCAAACCTGACGCGCGAGAGGCGATCGATGAGCGAACTCGATTCGTGGGTGACGGCGGTCTGCGGAGAATTCGGGCTCGATCCGGAGCTCGCGTCCGACACGGTGCTTGATGCGGCCCGCGACGTCGCGCACGGGGTGCACCGCGCGGCCGCGCCGCTGACCACGTTTCTCATCGGACGGGCGGTCGAGCGCGGGGTTCCGCTCGACGAGGCGGCCGAGCGCGTCAGCCGGCTCGCGTCGACGTGGCGTTACGACGAGACGTCGGCCGAGCAGCCGCTGCCCGACTGACCGTCGGCGCGCGGCGAGCCGCGACGAGCCCACTCAAGGTCGGACGCCGTGTCGCAGTCGAGCGCCTCGTCGCCGCGCGCCTCCACCTGCACGACGGCCAGCCCCTCCACCAACGACCGCACGGACCGGTTCGCCCATGGCTCGTCGGAGACGCGCCGCCGCAAAGCGTCGGTGGCGTACGCGGCCAGCAAGGGCTGGCGGCGTCCGTCGTGGTCGACGAGCATCGCCGCGTCGTGGCGTGCCAGAGCGGCGCGCAGGCGAGGCACCGCGGACGCCGCGAACGGCGCGTCGACCGCCACGACAACGACGACCGGGCTGACGACATGGCGAAGGCCTTCGGCCAGCGCGGCCGCGGGGCCGGCCCCCGGCGGAGTCTCGCGAGCGAAGACGACCTGGGCCGACGCGGGCCGACGCGGGCCGACGACGACGGTCGTCTGCGCGCCCTCGACCGCGGCGAGGGCGCGGTCGAGCAGCGACGCGTCTCCGACGCTGAGCAGCGCCTTGTCGACGCCGCCCATGCGGCGCCCGGCGCCGCCCGCGAGCACGATCGCGTCGAAGGCGCTCGCGTCGACGTCGCCCGTCTCGCCCTCACCTGGCTCGACAGCGGCTGTCATGATGCGCCGTCCCTCATGTCGGGAACGTAGGCCTTGCCGCGCACATGCGCCAGGACTCTTTCGCCCGCATGGATCGCCGAGCGGGTATTAGGCTCGAACGCATGCCTGAGGTAAGCGATCGCGCGCCGACGCCCGAGGCCGAGCTCTCCGTGAGCAAACCGAAATCGTGGGCCGCGGGCGTTCCCGGCGTCGCTGGCGGCGCCACCGACGCGTGGCAACAGATGCGCGCCACCCGCAGTTTCTTGACGTTGAAGGCACTCAACCAGCATGACGGGTTCGACTGCCCGGGCTGCGCCTGGCCCGAGCCGCACGAGCCCGGCGCGTTCGAGTTCTGCGAAAACGGCATGAAGGCCGTCGCCGAAGAGGCGACTGTCCGCCGCATCGGGCCCGACTTCTTCAAGGAACACTCGGTCGACGACCTTCGCGAGCGGCCCGAGTATTGGCTCGGCCAGCAGGGCCGGCTCACACATCCGGTGGTGTTGCGCGAAGGCAGCCGCCACTACGAGCCGATCAGCTGGGACGCCGCGTTCGAACTCGTCGCGCGCGAGCTGAACGCGCTCGCCTCCCCCGACGAGGCCGTTTTCTACACATCGGGGCGCACCAGCAACGAGGCGGCTTTCGTCTATCAGCTCTTCGTGCGCGCCTTCGGCACCAACAACCTGCCCGATTGCTCCAACATGTGCCACGAGTCGAGCGGCTCCGCGCTGTCGGAGACGATCGGCGTGGGCAAGGGCAGCGTCACCCTCGACAGCCTCTACCAGGCCGATCTCATCATCATCGCCGGCCAAAATCCTGGCACGAACCATCCACGCATGCTGAGCGCGCTCGAAAAGGCGAAGAAAAACGGCGCGCACATCGTGGCGGTCAATCCGTTGCCAGAGGCCGGATTGCTGCGATTCAAGAACCCGCAACGGCCCGGCGGCGTCGCCGGAAAGGGCACCCAGCTCGCCGACGTCTACCTGCCGCTCAAGGTCAATGGCGATCTCGCGCTGTTTCAGGCGTTGAACGTGCTGCTGCTCGATGCCGAAGAACGCGCGCCCGGAACAGTGCTCGACCAGGAGTTCATCGCCGCCCACACCGCCGGCTTCGACGAATTCGCGGCGACTGCGCGCACGATCGACTGGAAAGACGTCGCCGACGCCACCGGCTTGGCCCGTGCCCAGATCGAAGAACTCGCCGAGCGCGTCATGCGTTCGCAACGCGTGGTCGTGTGCTGGGCGATGGGCCTCACGCAGCACAAGAACTCGGTGCCCACCATTCGCGAGGTGGTGAATTTCCTTCTGCTGCGCGGAAACATGGGTCGGCCCGGCGCGGGCGTGCTGCCCGTGCGCGGCCACAGCAACGTGCAGGGCGACCGCACGATGGGCATTTGGGAAAGAATGCCGCCGGCATTTCTCGACGCCCTCGCCACAGAGTTTCGGTTCGAGCCACCACGCGAAGACGGCGTCGATGTCGTCAACGCGATCCGCGCGATGCGCGATGGCCAGGCGAAAATCTTCTTCTCGATGGGCGGCAACTTTGCGTCTGCCACCCCCGACACCGACGCGACGCTCGCGGCGTTGTCGAACCTTCGGCTGAACGTGCAGGTGTCGACAAAACTCAATCGCTCGCACACGGTCGTCGGACAGATAGCGCTGATCCTGCCGACTCTCGGCCGCACCGAGCACGATCTGCAAGAAAGCGGCCAGCAGTTCGTCAGCGTCGAGGATTCGATGGGCACCGTGCACTCGTCGAAAGGCGTGCTCAAGCCGGCGTCGCGCTATCTGTTGAGCGAGGTCGCGATCGTGTGCCACCTCGCGCGCGCCGTGCTCGGCCCCGCGAGCCATCTGCCGTGGGAGGAGTTTCGCTCCGATTACGACCGCATCCGCGACTCGATCTCGCGCGTCGTGCCGGGCTTCGACAACTTCAACGCTCGGGTGCGCGAGCCGGGCGGCTTCTTGCTGCCGCACGCCGTCCGCGACTCTCGCACGTTCACGACCGGCACCGGCAAGGCGAACTTCACGGTGAACCAGCTCGACGTGATCCGGCCGGCCAGCGGGCGGCTCATCTTGCTCACGGTACGGTCACACGATCAGTACAACACCACGATCTACGGCCTCAACGACCGTTACCGCGGCATCCACCACGGGCGTCGCGTCGTGTTCGTCAATCCGCTCGATCTGCAAGCGCTCGGCTTCGCCGACGGCGACACCGTCGACATCGTGAGCGAATGGGCCGACGACGTCGAACGCCGTGCCACCGCGTTTCGGGCCGTCTCCTACCCCATCGCGCGAGGCTGCGCGGCCGCGTATTTCCCCGAGGCGAACGTGCTGGTGCCACTCGACCACACGGCGCAGATCAGCAACACCCCGGCGTCGAAGTCGGTCATCGTCCGGCTCGAACACGCGCCGGCCGCCTGACTCCGCCCCTGGCCCTGCCATCGGCAGGCGCGACAGATCGGCTACGGTGGCGGGCGTGCGACTCGTCATCGCGCGGTGCAGCGTCGACTACGTCGGCCGGCTGACCGCCCATTTGCCCAGCGCGCAACGGCTCATCCTGGTGAAGGCCGACGGGTCGGTGTCGATCCACGCCGACGACCGCGCGTACAAGCCGCTGAATTGGATGA
>Ga0164242_10009852_pt1 | contig 10268 bp, 9 predicted proteins | sample OricomgcompostMG_FD_108783 | JGI IMG/M metagenome (GOLD analysis project Ga0164242, IMG submission 108783) | Miracle-Growth compost microbial communities from Emeryville, California, USA - Original compost - Miracle growth compost (MG) ... | reverse complement strand
GTGGTCGGCGACTCGGTGACCGACGCCCAGCAGAAGCTGGAGGACGCCGGGCTGAAGGTGGTCCTGGCCCCCGGCAAGGTCTACTCGGACGACGTCGACAAGGACAAGGTGGCGCTGGAGTCGCCGGACGCCGGCGCGCGGGCCGGCACCGGGGACTCGGTGACGATCACCGTCTCGAAGGGCCCGCAGCTGTTCGAGGTGCCCGACGTGACCGGCAAGAAGGAGGGCGACGCGAAGAAGATCCTCCAGGCCGCCGGCTTCAAGGTGCGGGTGATCGACCTCTTCTTCGGCGGCTCCGTCTTCAGCCAGGACCCGGACGGCGGAGCACAGAAGCCCAAGGGCACCACCGTCACGCTGTGGGTGGACTGATCCGCGCCGTGCCGCCCTTTCCCGCCCCGTCCCGCACCGCCGCAGGGCCCCTCGCCCGCGGGCGCAACCCGGTCGGCGCCCATGTGCCCGTCGCCGGGGGCCTGGCCGCCAAGGGGCTGGCCTACGCGGAGCGGATCGGTGCGGAGGCGGTGCAGGTGTTCGTCTCCAACCCGCGCGGCTGGGCCACCGGCCCGGGGGACCCGGCCCAGGACGAGGCGTTCCGGGCCGCCTGCGCCGCGTCCGGCACGCCGGCGTACGTGCACGCGCCCTACCTGATCAACCTGGGCTCGCACAACGAGGCGACCGCCGAACTGTCCGTGGCCTCGCTTCGGCACGCGCTGCGGCGCGGCCGGGAGATCGGTGCGCTCGGTGTCGTCGTGCACACCGGCTCGGCCACCGGCGGACGGGACCGGCAGGAGGCGCTGGCCCAGGTGCGCGCGCGGACACTCCCGCTGCTGGCCGAACTGGACCCGGACGACGCGCCCTGGCTGCTGCTGGAACCCACCGCCGGGCAGGGCGCGTCGCTGTGCTCGCTCGCCGAGGACCTCGGCCCCTACCTGGACGCGCTGGAACGGCACCCCAAGGTGGGCCTGTGTCTGGACACCTGCCACCTCTTCGCGGCCGGGCACGACCTGACGGCGCCGGACGGCACGGACGACCTCTTCGCGCGGATCGAGGCGGCGGCCGGGCCGGGCCGGCTGCGGCTGGTGCACGCCAACGACTCCAAGGCCGGGTGCGGTTCGCATCTGGACCGGCACGAGAACGTGGGCGCCGGACGGATCGGGGCCGAGCCGTTCCGGGCGCTGCTGGCCCATCCGGCCACGGCGGGGGTCCCGTTCGTCGTGGAGACCCCGAGCCCGGCCGACGGCAACGGCCACGCCGCGGACACGGCCCTGCTGCGCTCCCTGCGCCGGTGAACCGGAACCGGTGACGGGCGAACCCCGCGACCGGCCGGCTGGGCGACCGGGCTCGGCGACCGGGCAGACCCCATGACCGGGCTCGGTGAGCGTGCGGGCGCGCCGGCCGTGCGGGCTCAGGCGGCCGGGCCCTCGCCGGGGGCCTCCTGGTAGGAGTAACGCTGCTCCTTCCACGGGTCGCCGCCGTTGTGGTAGCCGCGCTCCTCCCAGAAGCCGCGCCGGTCGGCGGTCATGTACTCGATGCCGCGCACCCACTTGGGGCCCTTCCAGGCGTACAGCTGCGGCACGACCAGCCGGACCGGGAAGCCGTGTTCGGCGGTGAGCTGCCGGCCGCCCTCGTGGCTGGCGAAGATCGTCCGGTCGTCGAGGAAGTCCTCCATGCGCAGGTTGGCCGAGTAACCGTACTCGGCCCAGACCATGACGTGGGTGACCCCGGCCGCGGGCGGGGCGAGCTTGGCGATGGTGGCCGCCTGCACCCCGCCCCACTCCATGGCGGGCATGCTGAAGCGGGTGACGCAGTGGAAGTCGGCGACCACGGTGGCGTAGGGCAGCGCCGAGAACTCCTCGTGGTTCCAGCCGGTCCACCCGCCGTCGGCGGTGGCGCCGAAGACCCGGAAGTCCCAGCGCTCGGGCCGGAAGCGCGGCACAGGCCCGTAGTGCGTGACCGGCCAGCCCCGCTGGAGCCGCTGCCCCGGCGGGAGCTCCCCCTCCCCACGCTCCGACCGACCCATGCCTCCATGGTCGCAGACCCCGGGGGATGCTCCCGACCATGTCCCCTACGCCCGCCCTGACCAGCCCTTTCCGAACGGAAACGACATAGGTGAGCACATAGGGTATGTGTGCACTTGTCGGAACGAATCACTCGCTGGTGCGAGGATGCGGGCGACATCCGCAGCCGCGACGGGAAGGACGGCGCAGCCACGCGGGGCGACCCCGAGGTGATCGAGTTCATCAACGGGCAGCTGACCGTCGAGTGAGGGCAAGCCTTACCTCACCCAGCCCCGTGCGACCAGGAAAAGGAACGAGGGGCGCGGATCGGTGTGATCCGCGCCCCTTTCGCGCCCCTTGGACGTCTTCCGTACGTCGTCGCCCACACGCCGCCCGCAGGTCGTCCGACGGCCGGCTACTGTCCCCGGTACATCTCGGCCACCAGGAACGCCAGGTCCAGCGACTGGCTGCGGTTGAGCCGCGGGTCGCACGCGGTCTCGTACCGCTGGTGCAGGTCGTCCACGAAGATCTCGTCGCCGCCGCCCACGCACTCGGTCACGTCGTCGCCGGTCAGCTCCACGTGGATGCCGCCGGGGTGGGTGCCCAGGCCGTGGTGCACCTCGAAGAAGCCCTTGACCTCGTCCAGCACGTCGTCGAAGCGCCGGGTCTTGTGCCCGGAGGCGGCCTCGAAGGTGTTGCCGTGCATGGGATCGCACACCCACGCCACCTGGGCCCCGGAGGCGGTGACCTTCTCCACCAGCTCCGGCAGCCGGTCGCGGACCTTGTCCGCGCCCATCCGCACGATGAAGGTGAGCCGGCCCGGCTCACGGTCCGGGTCGAGCCGGTCGATGTAGGTCAGCGCCTCCTCCGCGGTGGTGGAGGGGCCGAGCTTCACCCCGATCGGGTTGCGGATGCGGGAGGCGAACTCGATGTGCGCGCCGTCCAGCTGGCGGGTGCGCTCGCCGATCCACACCATGTGGCCGGAGACGTCGTACAGCCGGCCGGTGCGCGAGTCGGTGCGGGTCAGCGCCGTCTCGTAGTCGAGCAGCAGCGCCTCGTGCGAGGAGTAGAACTCCACCGTCCGGAACTCGCCGGGGTCCGTGCCGCAGGCGGCCATGAAGTTCAGCGCGTTGTCGATCTCGCGGGCCAGCGCCTCGTAGCGCTGCCCTGACGGCGAGGACTTCACGAAATCCTGGTTCCAGGCGTGCACCTGGCGCAGGTCGGCGTACCCGCCGGTGGTGAAGGCGCGCACCAGGTTCAGCGTGGCGGAGGACGCGTGGTACATCCGCTTCAGCCGCTGCGGGTCGGGCACCCGGGCCTCGGCGGTGAACTCGAAGCCGTTGACCGAGTCGCCGCGGTAGGTGGGCAGGGTGACGCCGTCGCGGGTCTCGGTCGGCTTCGAGCGCGGCTTGCTGTACTGGCCGGCGATCCGGCCGACCTTGACCACCGGGACGGCGGCGGCATAGGTGAGCACCGCCCCCATCTGGAGGAGCGTCTTGAGCTTGTTGCGGATCTGGTCGGCGCCCACGGCGTCGAACGCCTCGGCGCAGTCACCGCCCTGGAGCAGGAACGCCTCGCCCCTGGCGACCGCGCCCATGCGGGCACGCAACTGGTCGCACTCCCCCGCGAACACGAGCGGCGGATAGGAGACGAGCTCGGCGACGACATCGCGCAGCGCCTCGGGATCCGGCCATTCGGGCTGCTGCGCCGCGGGAAGAGAGAGCCAGGTGTGGTCCCCGGCACGGGAGTCTGCAGTCACGGTCACGGATCCCACCTTACGGGCTGTGCGGGTGCGCTCCGGCGCCCGCTCAGTGGGTGAGACATGCCCGGGCCGGTTGCTGTAGTGTCGCGGTTGTGTACGCGACGACCTACCCCATGTGGTGCTGGCGCCCTGATCCGGCGGCCGGCTGATCCGCGCGCTCGCGCACACCGATTCTCCCAAGGCCGCCCGCATGGGGCGGCCTTCGTCGTTCTCCCGGCCCGGCCGCCCCTGCCTCCCCCTCCCCGCCGCCTCCGTCACGCGGCGCGGGTCCCGCAGCGGAAGGACGCAGACCACCGTGAACGACGCCTCACCCGCCCCCGCCCCCTCCCTGGGCGCCCGCGACCTCGTGGCGCGGCTGCTCGCCCCGGGCTGCCCGCCCTTCGCACTGCTGCACCGCCTCACCCCGGGCCGGCCCCAGGACGTGGTGGAGGTGCTGCTCGGCCCCGTCGCGCACGTCGAGCGGCTGGCGGACATCCCGCTGCCGTCCGGCCCGCCCGCCACGCCCGGCCCGGACGCGCTGGCGCTGGTGCCGTTCCGGCAGATCCGCGAGCGCGGCTTCGACGTCCCCGACGACGGCACGCCGCTGGCCGTGCTGCGCCCCCAGGAGGCGTACGAACTGCCGCTGGCGGAGGTGCGGGCGGCGCTGGCCGAACGCGCCGGCCCCGCCCCGGTGGTCGAGGACGCCGCGTTCGACCTGGACGACGACGCCTACGCGGCCGTGGTCCGGCGCGTGGTGGACGAGGAGATCGGCCGGGGCGAGGGCGCCAACTTCGTGATCCGGCGCACCTTCCACGGCCGGGTGCCCGGCTTCGGCCCGGCCGCCGCGCTGGCCTTCTTCGCCCGGCTGCTGGCCGGCGAGCGCGGCGCCTACTGGACGTACACCGTGCACACGCCCGAGCGGACCCTGGTCGGCGCCAGCCCCGAGGTGCACGTGCGGACGGCCGGGGGCACCGTCGTGATGAACCCGATCAGCGGCACCTACCGCTACCCCGAGCAGGGTCCCTCCGCCGAGGGTCTGCTGGCGTTCCTGCGCGACCCGAAGGAGGTGGAGGAGCTGACGATGGTCGTCGACGAGGAGCTGAAGATGATGTGCACCGTCGGCGACCTCGGCGGCACGGTCGTCGGCCCGCGGCTGCGGGAGATGGCGCACCTGGCGCACACCGAGTACGAGTTGCGCGGCCGCTCCACGATGGACGTGCGGGACGTGCTGCGCGAGACGATGTTCGCCGCGACGGTGACCGGCTCGCCGGTGCAGAACGCCTGCCGGGTCATCGCCCGGCACGAGCCGCGCGGCGCCGACGGCTCCGCCCGCGGCTACTACGGCGGCGCCCTGGCCCTCATCGGCCGGGACGCGGGCGGCGCCCAGACCCTGGACTCGCCGATCCTGATCCGCACCGCCGACATCGCACCGGACGGCACGCTGCGCCTTCCCGTCGGCGCCACGCTGGTGCGCCGCTCCGACCCGTACGCCGAGGCGGCCGAGACGCACGCCAAGGCGGCGGGGGTACTGACCGCGCTCGGCGTCCGCCGGCCCCCGGCGGAGCGGCGGACGGCCGGGCCGCGCCCGGCGGGCACGCCCCGGCCGCGGCTGGCCGACGACATCCGGGTACGGGCCGCGCTGGACGCGCGCCGCGCGGACCTGGCGCCGTTCTGGCTGCGGATGCGCGGCGGCACGGACGGGGAGGGGCCGGCTGCCGGACCCTCCGGGCAGGCCGCGCACGCCCTGGTGGTGGACGGCGAGGACACGTTCACCGCGATGCTGGCGCACGTGCTGCGCTCCACCGGCCTGCGGGTGACCGTGCGCCGCTACGACGAGCCGGGGCTGGCCGAGGCCGCGCTCGGGCACGACGGCCCCGTGGTGCTCGGCCCGGGCCCGGGCGACCCATTGGACACCGCCGACCCGAAGATGCGGCTGCTGCGCGCCCTGGCCGCCGACCTGGTGCGGCTGCACCGCCCGGCCGGCGTGGTCGGGGTGTGTCTGGGCCACGAGCTGATCGCGGCCGAACTGGGCCTGCCCCTGGTCCGCAAGGACGAGCCCTACCAGGGCGCGCAGCGGGCGATCGACTGGTTCGGCCGCACCGAGACGGTCGGCTTCTACAGCTCCTTCACCGCCCGTTGCGACGACGCGACCGCCGAGGAGCTGGCCATGCACCGGATCGAGCTGAGCCGCGACCCGGCCACCGGCGACGTGTTCGGCATGCGCGGGCCGGGCTTCCACGGCTTCCAGTTCCACCCGGAGTCGGTGCTCACGCTGAACGGCGCGTCGCTGCTGGCCGAGGCGCTGGCGCCGGCCGCGGCGGTCCGGCCGTGACGGGGCCCGCGGGACGGAGCGGCGTGGCCCGACCGGGTCGCGCCGCCCCGCCGGACGACGCCCCGCCGGGGCGCTAGAAGCGGCGGTCGGGACCGTCGGCCCCCCGCTCCCGTGGATCCTTGCCGAGACGGGGGGCGTCGGCGCCGTCCGGGCCGGTGTCCAGGCCGCGCTCGATCGCGTACCGCACGAGCTCCACCCGGTTGTGGAGCTGGAGCTTGCCCAGGGTGTTCTGGACGTGGTTCTGGACGGTGCGGTGGGAGATCACCAGCCGCTGCGCGATCTGCTTGTAGCTCAGCCCCTTGGCGACCAGGCGCAGCACCTCCGTCTCCCGCTCGGTCAGCCGGGGCGCGGCCGGCTCGTCGGCGCTCCGCGGGGCGGGATCGGTGGCCAGCCGCCGGTACTCGCCCAGCACGAGACCGGCCAGGCCCGGGGTGAAGACGGGGTCGCCGGAGGCGGTGCGGCGCACGGCGTCCACCAGCTCCTCCCGGCCGGCGGACTTCAGCAGGTAGCCGGTTGCGCCGGACTTGACGGCCTCCAGCACGTCCTCCTGCTCGCCGCTGGCCGACAGCACCAGCACGCGCAGCGCCGGGTCGCTCGCCACGACCTCCTTGCACACCTGGACCCCGGAGGCCCCGGGCAGGTTGAGGTCGAGCACGAGCACCTGCGGCCGGGCGGCGCGGGCCCTGCGCACCGCCTCCGGGCCGTCGCCGGCGGTGGCCACGACCGAGAAGCCGGCTTCTGCCAGGTCGCGGGCGACCGCGTCCCGCCACATCGGATGGTCGTCGACGACCATCACGCTCACCGGCTTGTCGGGCCCGTCGTGCCCGGCGGTGCCCAAGGTCATGCGTTCCTCCCCGGTTCCCGGCGGCCGTCCCCCGCAGGGGCGGGCCGCCGCGTCGTGCTCGTCCGGCCACGGTAGTGCGTCGGCCGTTCTTCCGGGGCAGGTCCCCCGGTACCTCGGGGGTGCCGTCGGCGGCCACCCGCCGTGGCGGTTCCTGGCTCGTGCCCGGGTTCGCGCCGGTGATGCGTCGCGCGCCCCCGCCGCGGCCCCGCCCCGCCGTCGCCGCCCGGTGGCCGGTCACCCGCGCCGTTCCCCGCGCCCCCTCGGCACCGCGCCTGCCCGAGGGCTCACGGGCGGGGGATCCGGAGTTCGACCTCGGTGCCCTGGCCGGGCACGGAGATGATCGCCGCGTCCCCGCCGAGGTCGCGGAGCCGTCCGCGGATCGACTGGGCCACCCCGAGGCGCCCCTCCCGCTCCGCCGCGGCGAGCCGCCCCTCGGGGATTCCGGGGCCGTCGTCGCGGACGGTGACGAGCACCCCGTCCGGCTCGTCCTCGACGAGGATCCAGGCCCGCGCCTGTTCCCCGGCGTGCCTGCGCACGTTGTCCAGCGCGGCGCCCACCGCCGCGGCCAGCTCACCCGCCGCGACCGCGTCCAGCAGCACCGGCGTCCCGGGGGCCGAGACCGTGACCCGGGCCGAGGCGTGCGCGGCCAGCAGCCGGCGCAGGTCGCGGGGGCCGGCCGGCTCGGCCTCCTCGTCCGGCGGGCCGGACGGGGGCGGCGGCGTCCCGGAGATGAGCGCCCGCAGCGCGGCCTCCTGCTCGCCGGCCAGCCGTCCCAGCTCGGCGGCCTCGCCCCCGGCCCGGTCGCCGCGCCGCTGCACCATGGCCAGCACCTGGAGGACGCTGTCGTGGATGTCGCGGGCCAACCGCTCCCGCTCCGCGGTGGCCGCCTCGATCCGCAGTGCCCGGGCGAGGGTGCGTTCGCTGGCCCGGGCCACCTCGACCACGTAGCCGATGCCGATCGCGGCGATCCAGACCAGGACGAGGTTGTGCAGGGTGTCCCGGCTCGGGGCGCCGCGTTCGGCGATGTCGGCCGCGGCGACCACGGACGCGGCCGGCGCGGCCCACCGCCAGCCGCCCTTGATCGCCCAGGCCAGCACCGCGCCGGCGGTCCATATGGACGGCAGCGTGAAGGCGCCGGAGTCGATCCGCACGGGCGCGTCGACCACGGCCGTCAGCAGGATGCCGCCGACCGCGACGGCCAGGTCCGCCACGAGGAACGCCGGCGTGCACCGCTCGGCCCCGCTCACCCGGCCGAGTGTGCCCAGCGTCCACACCGCGAGCAGTGCCATGTAGACCATGCCGGGCAGCGGACGGCGCAGCTCGCCGTACGCGTGCGCGAAGATGGCCACGGCGTACGCGCAGGTGAGGACCCGGTAGGCGAGCAGCGCACGCCACAGCGGCTGCTCGACGGACATCCGCGCCGCCACGCTCCCCCCTCGTTCCCGCTGCTCCCCCGACCGCCGCGTGCCGCGCCCGCCCTACGGGCGGCGCTGCCCCGGCTCCCGCTCCGGCTCCGGCTCCGGGGTGTGCTCCTCCTGGGCGCGGGGCACGGGGCGGGACCGCGCCCCGGCCCGCTCGGTGCCCGCCGCCGTGGTCCTGGCGGCGGGCTCGGCCGTCGAACCGCCGGTCCGGTCCTGCGCCCCCGCGGCCTTCGCCTTGGCCTCGGCGATCTGCCGCTTGGCGGCGGTGGCGTAGATGTCGACGTACTCCTGCCCGGACAGCTTCATGATCTCGTACATCACCTCGTCGGTGACCGAGCGCAGGATGAACCGGTCGCCCTCCATGCCGCGGTAGCGGCTGAAGTCCAGCGGGCGGCCGATGCGGATGCCGGGGCGGATCGACAGCTTGGGCACCACCTGGCCGACCGGCTGCACCTTCTCGGTGTCGATCATCGCCACCGGGATGACGGGCGCGCCGGTGGCCAGGGCGACGCGGGCCAGGCCGCCCGGCTTGCCGCGGTAGAGACGGCCGTCGGGCGACCGGGTGCCCTCCGGGTAGATGCCGAACAGCTCGCCGCGCTCCAGCACCGCGATGCCGCTGCGGACGGCCGCCTCGCCGGCGCCGCGCGCCCCGGAGCGGTCCACCGGCAGCTGGCCGACACCCTTGAAGAACGCCGCGGTCAGCCGGCCTTTCACGCCGGGGGTGGTGAAGTACTCCGCCTTGGCGATGAAGGTGACCTTGCGGTCGAGCACCGCGGGCAGGAAGAAGGAGTCGGAGAAGGACAGGTGGTTGCTGGCCAGGATGGCGGGCCCCTCGGCGGGCACGTTTTCCAGGCCTTCCACCCACGGGCGGAACGCCGCCTTGATGGGCTTGCCGAGAACGATCTTCATCGCGCCGTAGAACACCCGAGCCTCCTGTGCCGTCGCGACGACCTTAACCCCCCACGGGCCCGGTGGGGCTTACCCCTGCGGATCGGGTCCGCGTACCCTGAACCTCCGAGTTCCGCCTACCCGTGCACGCGACGTTGAACAGGAGGCGCCCGGTGCCGCTCTTGCCCGGAGCCGAACCGTACCGCCATGACGGCGACGGGACCGGGGTGCTGCTGTGCCACGGTTTCACCGGGACGCCGCAGTCGCTGCGGCCCTGGGCGGAGTACCTGGCCGCGCGGGGGCTGACGGTCTCCCTGCCGCTGCTGCCGGGCCACGGCACCCGCTGGCAGGACATGCAGCCCACCGGGTGGCCCGACTGGTACGCCGAGGTGGACCGGGAGTTCCGCGCGCTGTCGGACCGGTGCGAGCAGGTGTTCGTCTTCGGCCTGTCCATGGGCGGCACGCTCGCGCTGCGGCTGGCGCAGAAGCACGGCACGGCGGTGAGCGGGCTGGTCCTGGTCAACCCGTCGGTGAAGGCCGACAGCTGGCAGTTGAAGGCGGTGCCGCTGGTGCGGCACCTGGTGCCGTCGGCGCCGGGCATCACCAGCGACATCGCCCTGGAGGGCGGCGCGGAGGTCGGGTACGGACGCACGCCGCTGCAGGCGGTCCACTCGCTGACCCGGCTGTGGCGGCTGGTCCAGGGGGCACTGCCGCAGGTCACGCAGCCGCTGCTGCTCCTGCGCAGCCGCACGGACCACATCGTGCACCCCTCCAACAGCGCCCTGCTGCTGTCCCGGGTCTCCTCCACGGACGTCACCGAGGTGGTATTGGAGCGCAGTTACCACGTGGCGACCCTCGACCACGACGCCGAGCTGATCTTCGAGAGGTCCGAGGCGTTCGTGCGGCGGCTGTCGGCGCGGACCGGGGAGGGCGGGACCGGTGGCTGACGGGGACCGCGGGGACGAGGGCGCCTCGCCCCTGGACGAGGAGGCGGCGTGGGCGGCCCTGGTCGCCGGGTACGACGCGGAGCCCGAGCCCGGCGCGGCGC